>Ga0126377_10004514_pt1 | contig 10153 bp, 8 predicted proteins | sample PanSoiMetPlot_22_FD_92647 | JGI IMG/M metagenome (GOLD analysis project Ga0126377, IMG submission 92647) | Tropical forest soil microbial communities from Panama - MetaG Plot_22 | ecosystem: Environmental > Terrestrial > Soil > Tropical forest > Bulk soil | place: Panama | collected 2016-02-17 | reverse complement strand
GACATCTTTCCGCATATCTTTCCGAAGGCATTCTTCGACCACATGGTCGAGATCATTCCGAACAAGGCGGCCGTCCGGCGCTGGCTGAACATCCCCGTGCTCTACGATCTCGATGCGCGGCTGAAGATGATGGAGGAATTCGGCCCCGACTATCAGCAGATCCTGACGCTATCGATGCCGGCCATCGAATACATGGCGCCGCCCGACAAATCGGCGGAGCTGGCACGCATGGCCAATGACGGCATGGCCGAGATCGTGGCGAAGCATCCGAAGCGCTTTCCGGCTTTCGCAGCCTCCGTGCCGATGAACAACGTGAAGGCTGCGCTCGCCGAGATCGAGCGCGCCATCGAGAAGCTGGACGCGCGCGGCATCCAGATCATGACGAACGTCAACGGCCGTCCGCTCGACGATCCGGAGTTCGCACCCATCTTCGACAAGATGCATTCCTACGACCTGCCGATCTGGATGCATCCGACACGGCCGCAGAAGTTCGCCGACTACCCGACCGAGTCCGGCTCGAAATTCGACATCTGGTGGTGCTTCGGCTGGCCCTACGAGACGAGCGCCGCCATGGCCCGCATGGTGTTCTCGGGCTTCTTCGACCGCTGGCCGAATTTGAAGATCATCACGCACCATCTGGGCGCGATGGTGCCTTATTTCGAAGCCCGCGTCGGACTTGGCCTCGATCAACTCGGGACGCGTGAGGCCGCCGAGCCGCACTACGCCGAGATCATCGCCAATATGAAAAAGAAGGGCCGCCGGCCGGTGGATTATTTTAAGATGTTCTTCGGCGATACGGCGATCAACGGCTCGCGCGCCGGCACGCGCTGCGGCATCGAATTCTTTGGCTGCGATCACGTGCTGTTCGGCACCGATTGCCCGTTCGATCCGTTAGGCGGTCCGCTCTTCATCCGCGACATCATCAAGGTGCTGGACGAGCTCGAGATCGGTGAAGATGACCGGCGCAAGATCTATGAGCTGAATGCGCGGCGACTGCTTCGGCTCAAGGGGTAGTGTCCGGATAAATCCTTGCGCTAAAATAAGAAAATCCGCAGCTTCCGGCGCAGCGCTGGTCCATTTCTACACAACAGTCTGATGGGACACGATTTGGCGCCGTGCTATATCTGGCTTCAAGCGGGCGCTTCGTGAGCGCGAAGCCGCACGCATGTGTTTGAGAAAAATTGGAGGGAACACATGGCACGTAAGAACGCACAGAGCGAAGTGAGCCGGCGCAAATTCCTCGCCGGCGTGGCAGTGGCCGGCGCCGCCAGCGCGGTACCCGCCGTAAAAGGCGCCAAGGCAGCCGCCGCGGCTGAGACCGCTGCGTTCGCGAAGCGTCCCTCCACTGCAGCAGCGCAAGCCGAGCTCGGCACGCCTGACGTCTCCGGCGGTCCGGGTACGCTCTCGGGTCCGCCCGGCTCGGACTTCATGGTCGACGTGTTGAAGTCGCTGAATATCGATTTCGTGTTCTCTAACCCGGCTTCCTCCTGCCGCGGCATTCACGAATCGATCGTCAATTACGGCGGCAACAAGAAGCCCGAATTCATCACTTGCATGCATGAAGAATCCGCCGTGGCGATGACGCATGGCTACTACAAGGTCGCCGGAAAGCCCGCCGCAGCCCTCTGCCACGGCACGGTCGGCCTCCAGCACGCGGCGATGGCCGTCTACAACGCGTGGTGCGATCGCGCCGCCTCCATCGTCATGGTCGGCAACCGCGCCGATGCCGCGACGCGCATGCCGGGCGTACCGACGATCCACGCCGTGCAGGATCCGGGCTCGCTCATCCGCGACTTCACCAAATGGGACGACAATCCGCAGTCGCTCCAGCACTTCGCCGAATCCATGGTGCGCGCCTACAAGGTGACGATGACGCCGCCGCACGAGCCCGTGCTGATGGTGCTCGAGGAAAAGATCCAGGAAGAGGCGATGGAAAAGGGCCGCAGGCCTCTCGTCATTCCGAAGCTGAACATGGTCTCCCCGCCGGCGGGCGATCCCAATGCGGTACGCGAAGCTGCGCGCCTGCTCGCCATGGCCGAGAACCCGGTGATCGTCGCCGACCGCGTCGGGCGCACGCCCGCCGGCGTTAAGCGCCTCGTCGAGCTCGCCGAAGCGCTGAACGCGCCGGTGATCGATCAGCTCGGCCGCATGAACATGCCGAACACTCACCATCTCTATCAGATCGGCGGCGCGCTCATTGACCAAGCCGATGTCATCCTCGGCCTCGAGCTGACCGATTTCTGGGGCACGGTGAACGAGGCGGACGACAGCGCGACGGAAGCGCAGAAGCTGCGCATCAAGGCGGGGACGAAGCTGATCAGCATCGGTGTCGGCGATCTCTACATCCGCGCCAATTATCAGGACTTCGAGCGCTATCAGCCGGTCGACATCGCCATCGGTGCCGACGCGGAAGCAACGCTGCCCATGCTGACCGAATACGTGAAGCAGGCGATCCCCGCTGAGCGGCGCGCGATGATTGCGGCCCGCGGCGAGAAGGCGAAGAAGGGCCAGGCCGCGGCTCGCGAGCGCATGTTGCAGCAGGCGGCTGCGAACGCCTGGAACGCGAGCCCGATCAGCTCGGCACGGCTTTCGGCGGAGATCTGGCAGCAGATCAAGAACGAGAACTGGGCGCTGGTGTCGCGCGATTCCAGCATCTCGAACTGGCCGCATCGTCTCTGGACCTTCGATCAGCATCATCAGTTCATCGGCGGACCCGGCGGCGCCGGCATCGGTTACGGCCTGCCGGCGGCCGTCGGCGCCTCGTTCGCGCATCGCGAAATCGACAAGCGCCTTTGCGTCAACATCCAGAACGACGGCGACTCGATGTACGCGCCGGGCGCACTTTGGACCGCTGCGCATCACAAGGTGCCGATGCTGACTATCATGTGGAACAACCGCGCCTATCATCAAGAGATCATGCATCTCCAGCGTATGGCCAATTGGCGCCAGCGCGATGTCTCGACGGCGTATATCGGCACGACGATCCGCGATCCCTTTGTGCAATACGCGAAGCTCGCCGAGTCGCTCGGCCATGTCGGCATCGGCCCAATCACCGATCCGAAGGATCTCGCTGTCGCCATCAAGCGCGGCGTCGATGCGGTCAAGGCGGGCGAGCCGGTGCTGATCGATGTCGTCACGCAGCCGCGCTAGGAGGGTTCCCATGAACAGAACGCTTGTTGTTCTCTCCGCTGTCAGTTTGCTGGCGGGAGCGGCATTCGCAGCTCCCGCGCCGACCGGCGACGCGACCAAGGGCAGAGCCGTGTTTGAGCGCGTCGGCTGCTATCAATGCCACGGCCATGAGGGCCAGGGTGGGCGCGAAGGTCCGCGCATCGCCGCGCCTGTGCCCCTGGCGTGGCCGGCGTTCTTGGCCTGGGTGCGCACGACCAGCGGCGACATGCCGCCTTATACCGAGAAGGTTCTCCCCGAGCGGGATCTCGTTGACATCTATGCCTACATGCAGTCAGTGCAGAAGGCACCGGACTTCAAGACGATTCCGCTGCTGAACGGAATGCAGACAACCGCGTCGCGCTGACGTCTTCGGGCGCGGACTTCTTGGCCGCTTGCGGAGGGCAAGACGTGGCAAGCTTAGACCGGCGCGAGGTTTTATCCGGAGCCGCAGTGGTTGCTGCCGCTGCCGCCATTGCGCCTGCCGGCATTGCTGCCGCGCAGCCCATCATGCCCCGCTCATCACGCGATCGGCTGGAGCAAGCTCTCAGCCGCATAGCCGATCAGAAGGGCGAAGGACGGCGGGCCTGCCTCACCCTTTACACCGAAGCCGCGCGCGCGGCGGCTGATGCGGCGGATGCGAGGGCGCGAGCTGGCGTCACGCTGGGCCCGCTGGATGGCGCGATCCTTACGATCAAGGATCTGTTCGATGTCAAAGGCGAACCGACGCGTGCGGGTTCCAAGGTTCTCGCCGATGCGCCGCCCGCAACGGCCGATGCCGCGGTCGTGCAGCGGCTGCGTGCCGCGGGAAGCGTGATCGTCGCCAAGACTAATATGAGCGAGTTCGCCTTCACCGCCATGGGAGCCAATCCGCATTACGGCACGCCGGGAAATCCGGCCGACCGCGCACGCGTTCCCGGCGGCTCGTCATCGGGTGCCGCGGTCGCCGTGGGCGACGGCATGTGCGAGATCGGCATCGGCAGCGACACCGGCGGCTCGACGCGTATGCCAGCGGCGTTTTGCGGCGTGGTCGGATACAAGCCAAGCAAGTTCCGCATTCCGACCGATGGGGCCTTCCCACTCTCCTACACGCTCGATTCAATCGGTCCGCTGGCCAAGTCGGTGGCGCAATGCGCCGCCGCCGACGCGGTGCTCGCCGGCGAAAATCCGTGGACGCTGGAACCGGCGCCTCTGTCGGGCTTGCGGCTCGGTATCCCGCAGGGATTATTGCTGCGCGATCTCGATTCGACCGTCAGTGCGCGATTTGCCGCGGCGACCGAGGCGCTTGGTAAAGCAGGCGCGCGGCTTTCCGACGAAAACATTTCGCTGTGGGACGAGATCGCGCGCGTACAGGCGAAAGCGTCATTCTCGTCAGTTGAATCTTACGCGATCCATCGCCAGTGGCTGACGACGCGCGCCGCCGACTACGATCCGAATGTGCTCGTCCGCATTCAGCAGGGCGCGAATGTTTCGGCCGCCGAATACATCGGCATGCAGCGCGATCGCACTGCTCTTGTGCGCGCCATGGATGCTCGGCTCGTCGACCTTGACGGTCTCATTCTGCCGACGACGCCGACCGTCGCCCCAACCATTGCCGAGGTTTCCTCGCCCGATGTGTTCATCCGGATAAACCTGCTGACAATCCGCAACACCGCGGCGATGAATTTTTTCGATCTCTGCGCGATCTCGCTGCCGCTGCCGCGCGAGGGTGGACTGCCGGTCGGCCTCATGCTGGTGGCGAGAAACGGCCAGGACCGGAAACTCTTCCGCATGGCCGTCGCGGTGGAGAAACTCTTCGCGGCTTAGGCCGGGATTAAACGCTCGAGCACGGCGAGAAGCTCGGCGCGCGGACTGGGCAGCGAAATCGCAAACTCGTTTTCCAATATCGCTGCGATCTCATCCGCAGTCTTCAGCTCGCGCCGCTCGGTTTTGCCGTCGGGATGATGAATCGAAAAGCGGCTGTTCGAGAGGCCGAGTCGCCTGCCTTGAGGTAAGCGCGCCACCATCAAGTCGGTCAAGAAGCGCGATTCGGGATGCGTCGAGCAGTACCAATTGCAGACCTCATAGTCCTGCGGCAGCTGTACCTCGAGCGTGAAACGGTAGAGCGTCGTCCATTGTCCGTCGACGACGGTTTGCTCGAGGAATCCCTCCTCGTCCCGCACGATCCGGTAGGGGCCATGCGGCGTTTGCTGCTCGCCTGACTCGTTCAGCTTAAGCGGGCCGCTCATCGCCCAGGCGCCGAATCCGACATCGGCGATGTAGGCTCCTTCGGGAAGCTTCACCAAGAGCAGCATGTGGCCCCGCTGAATCCTGCCCGGTGTCTGACCGGCATACACGTGCCCGGCGAGACCGGTCACGTCGTAGCCGAGCGCCTTCAATGCGGCCGCGAACAGTCCGTTCTGCTCGAAGCAGTAGCCGCCGCGTTTGTCGCGCACGAGCTTTTGTTCCAGCGCGCCGGCACCGAGGTGAATGCGCCGCTTCAGCATCACATCCAGATTCTCGAAGCTGATGGCGCCGGGATGGAGCGCGTGCAGTGCGCGCAAGGTCTCAAGCGTCGGCGCGCGGCTGCCGGCATAGCCGATCCGCTTTAAATAGGCGTCGATATCGATCGTGTCAGACGTCTCGGCCAACGGACACTGCTCCGAACGCTGTGATGATTTTCGGATGGCACGAAACGCGACGCGACGCCAGAGGGGTTATGCGAACATCGCAAACCGCGGTCTGGGATTTACCTGCTGGTTGAGATCACTCCCAAAGCGGCACGACAACCTTGGTGTTTTTCGACTCACGCGGCGATCCACCACTCGCCTTCCAGCCGCGAGAGGAAGGCGTCGCCTCTATGAAAGGGCTGGACCAGCGTGGGATCGCGTGCATGGACCAGCATCCAGGAACGGGTCTGAGTGAATAGGCACGACCTCTTTTGTGACAGAGCCGCGAGCCACCGAGGCTCGACTTGGCCGGATAGTGCGACCGCCCCGTTCCGTCGGGCATCGTCGAGCAAATGATCGAGCACCTCCTCGCGTGACTGCGGGTCTGCCGCGAGCTGGAGGACTTGCCCTTTGCCTCCTCGTTTCAAGTAATAGAGATACCAGCCCACGATTCCTTTCGAGCCCCCATCCACAGCCCTCATTCGAAGCTCACCAAGTCCTTGTCTCCGCCTCACGAGATTGAGGAGCCACTCAAGCGACGTCCTGTCGTATTCGGGTTGGAGCTCGCAATCGCCCGCAAATGCGGGCAGGCGGTCAAGCATGGTCCGTACGTCGAGAGGCGTTCCGAGAAACCGTGGATCGGCGATCCGGAACGGGCCCCAGCGGAGCCGGAACAAGATGGAATCCAGGAGGCCGGCGATGGGCCGCAGCGTCGAAGCAAGGGTGGGAGGAAGACCTTGCTCGCGCAGGGCTAAAACCACGAAGCGGGAAGGCTGAAGAGCAAACGTCCAACTCATACTGTACGGATAGGCTACCGAGCCTCCCAGCCCTTCCCATACCTTTCGGGAAAGCGGATTCCCCTCCGCGACGGACACGTCCTGAGGGCCTGCGAAGAACGTCCTCAAGAGCTGAACACCGGCGAGTGTGGACCGGCTGGCTGGATCAACCATGAAATTGTTGCTGATGGCCATCTGGATGACTTTCCCCCTCATCCGCATCGGTCTTCGCAATGAACCGAGGAACCCCGTGATTAGCCCGTCATTCTCTTCATGGACGAAGCCCGAGTTAGAGCCACGCTTCCAAGGATGCCGAAAAAAGATGTCGGAGAAGAACGAACGGACCGCCTCAGGAGGGTAGCTCTTCAGGTTGCCGAAGACCCGGTTGTGGAGGTCGATAACGGCGGGCAGGTCGTCCTCGACCAATGGTCGGATGTGTCCCACGGAACGCCTATTGTCGCTGTGTCTCTATCAGGTTCGCAATTCGCGAGATCGAGCGAAAACTCTCCACATCGAGGGAGTCCAACGAAATATGGATGCCGAATTCCTGTTCCAAGTTGAGGATGAGGTCCACGAGCTTCAGGGAGTCCAGAATCCCCGTCTGGAGGAGGTCCGTCTCCGCCGAGTGAACTGCGATCTGCAGCTTCTCGACGAAGATTGCCGAGACGCGATCATGAAGTGCCAACACGTCGGATCCGTTCGCCGTGATTGGCGAGGGGCACACCGTCGTGGACGTGTTGGTCAATTCACGCAGCACCCGCATGCGGAACTCCCTTCGTGCTTGCCGGCGAGGACGTGGGGCCGCGCGTCAAGCCCGGCTGGTTCTCAAACATATTTCGTAACCGGGGCCGGTCGATCTTGCCGTTCCCGTTCTTCGGCAGCCGGTCGAGGGCCAGCCAACGGGAGGGGAGCATGTAGGAAGGGACAGCGTTCGCAAGGTCTCGTCTCAGGACGACAGGCGTGACGGCACTCCCGGGGGCAACCGTGTAAGCGCAGCAGATAATGGAGCCCTCAAAACCAGAACTGGGAACGGCGACTACGGCGCTCTCCAGAAGGTAACCGATCGCGTTCAAAGCGGCTTCGATCTCCCCGAGCTCGATCCGGTAGCCGCGGCTCTTGATCTGCGAGTCGGTCCGACCCGAGAAGTAGATGAGTCCGTCTTCGCCCACCTTGCCCAAGTCGCCGGTCTTGTAGATGCGCTCGAGCGGATCGCGCGGGTGCGGGAGGAACGCCAACCGGGTGCTCTCCGGATCCCTCCAATACCCCGGGCTGAGCCCAACCCCGCGGATATAGATATCTCCCGTCTCTCCCGGACGAACAGGCTCAAGGTCTGGATTGAGGACAAGCAGCTCCTCACCTTCGCAACTGACCCCGATCGGGATGGGCTGGCGTTCATCCTTAGGGCATTGCGTCACCGTGTAGTAGCTGCTTGCGATGGTGGCTTCCGTTGGACCATAGAGGTTCGTGAAGCTCACGTGAGGAAGCCGCTTCATCCAGTGAAGCAGAGTCGGTGTCGGCAGCACCTCGCCGCACCAGAGAACGCGCCTGAGTGTCGGAAAGTCGCCGGATCGGACCACATCGGCCTTGGCCATGAAGTTCAAGACCGCCGGCACAGAGAACCACTGCGTCAGCTCCGCCGAGCGAATGAAGTCCGCAATCCTGGCGGGCGTGAGGTTTAGCTCAGGCGGCACCAGATGGAGCTCTGCTCCGGCTGCCAGGGCTCCAAAAAGGTCGAAGACCGACAGGTCGAAATGAAGCGGCGAATGGCCGGAGATCCTGTCGGAGGAGCCAAGCCGAAAGTATGGGATGGCCCATTCCAAGAAACGCGCCACGTTGGAGTGGGTGATGACGACAGCCTTGGGCTCACCGGTCGAGCCCGATGTGAAGAGCAGGTAAGCGGCGTCCCGCTCCGTGTTCCGCACTGGTGGAGGCGCGGCAGGATAATCGCGCAAATCCGCCAGGCAAAAGTTTGCTTCGAACCTATTGGCCGCCTGCCTCTGCGGACCAAGCGAACCGAACTGCACCGCCGGCAGCGGATTGTCGGCCAGGATATCGTCAAGGACGGAAACCGCCGCGCCAGCGACGAGTATACAACGCGGCTCGCAAGCGGCGATCATCTTCCTCAAGCGCTGTACTGGGTTTGAAGGATCGAGCGGCACATAGATCGCATCGGCCTTCAAGGTCCCCACGATTCCCACGATCGCCTGAAGGGACTTCGGCACGAGAAGGCACACGCGGTCGCCCCTGCGACAGCCATGCTCTGCTAGAGCCCATGCGAGGCGGTTTGTGGAGTCCTCAAGCTGCGCATAAGTCAGGTGCTCATGCCCCATCGACACAGCGACTGCATCCGGTCTTCGACTTGCGTGCTGTGTAACCCACTCGTGAAGGAGCAGGCTCATGCTGCCACGCACGTGAGCGCCCGCTCGAATACGATATCGGTGTGAAAGAGCTCATCTCGATCAGGAGGTACATCGAGAATGAACGAGCGACAGCCGGCGGCAAGGTAACGCGACACCTCTTCGGCTACGTCGTTGTAGCTCCCGACCAAATATGGGCAGAAGGTCTTGTAGCTCTTGAACGGGACGAGCCAATAGGGACTGTCTTCCTTCTCTTCTTCCATCGTGGCGAGCTGCTTGTGCCATGAGGAATCCGAGGTCTTCATCGCGAGTTGGTGAGTGAGTTCGCCCTTTCGGTCGGTTGGGAAGCGCTCGCGGGCGACCGACCACGCGGCCTCTCTCCGTTCCCGGGCAATGATGCCGATCCTGATCCCTCGATCCACACTCGCCGGAGGAGGGCAACTCTCGTATTCCCCTACCGGCTTGGGATACTCGATGGCGACGGCGCCTAGGGCGCGCGCTGTCTCCACGCCTGCATCCGATGAGCCTGAGACGAAGAGTCCGGGGAAAAGCTCGGGAGGCAGTCCCGGGCTTAGCTTCAGGTTGAACACCTTGTAGAAATCGCCATCGAACGTGACTGGGGTTTCCGCGGCTAGCAGCTTCTTGATGATCAGCGTGTATTCCCGCAACCGGTCATAGCGCTTGTCATGTGGCGTCGAATCGTTGAGCGCGACGAGGTCATTCTTGAAGCCTCCGGCCACCATATTGAGATAGATGCGCCTGCCGTGCAGGTAGCCCAGCGATGAGATGATCTTCGCCACACTGTACGGATGCATGTAAATCGGCTGGATGGCGACCAGAGGACAGAGCGCCTCGGTGTGCTCGAGGATGATCTGCGAGACAAGCCAGGGGTCAACCAGGGAGTTGTCCGTATAGACCAGGATTCCCTTGCGGCCGTGCTGCTCGCTCCACCGGGCCACATCGATGACGCGCTGGATGTAATCAGCTTCCCTCCAGAGGTTGGAAGCAATGCAGGTGGAGAAGATCTCGATATCCATGCGTTGTTATCCGTCCTAAACCAACTTTTCTCCGACAGGTAGAACCGTCCCGGCGTTCACCGGCTTGCCGTCAATTTGCACTTTATGCACCGCCAGCCATTCATCTCTCGTCGCTAACCAGATGTTTCCCGCCCGCTCCGTGATAGTTCCAGGTTCGGCATCGGCATTGG
>Ga0126377_10004513_pt1 | contig 10154 bp, 15 predicted proteins | sample PanSoiMetPlot_22_FD_92647 | JGI IMG/M metagenome (GOLD analysis project Ga0126377, IMG submission 92647) | Tropical forest soil microbial communities from Panama - MetaG Plot_22 | ecosystem: Environmental > Terrestrial > Soil > Tropical forest > Bulk soil | place: Panama | collected 2016-02-17 | reverse complement strand
GCCAGCGGCCCCGCATTCCGCGACCGTGTCGGAAGTACCTTGCTACCGGGGAGGCTCCCCTAACCCGGTACGGGGCCACCGCGCCTTCGCCATCGCGTTCTAAGGCGCCTTCCAGCGCGCTGCGGGCGCCGGGCTATGGCGCAGCGCCCATGCCAGCCCATGCCCCTGCCTGCCTTCGGCCCGCAGCTGGCGCAGGCATGGCCATAGGCGCCTTGCCCCCTGGCCGCAGGCTGCGCGTGTAGGCTGCAGCATTAAACGACTATCAACCCTAGGCTAGTATCGCTCAAGCCGCGGGGGGCTGTGCCCTGGCCGCAAGCAACCTGGAGGCAAGGCAATGCTAAACGCAGATCGCAGGCTTGTTTTGAACCGCGCCATTCGCCAGCGGATAGGCGCTCCCATGATCAAACAATCGGAGTTGAATGCAATGCGCAGCGCGACCAACGATAACCAGACTGATCGGAGTAATGGGGAGGCGCCTTCATTACAGGGGCAGGCCGCGAAGCTGGCGCTGGCGATACTGGCCCTGGCCATATGGGCGAGCCCTGGGGAGGCGCAAACATACACAACGACCAGTACGCCCAATTCCATCGGCGGTACGCGTACCGTTACAACAAACAACGACACCGGGGCAGTCATGATATCGGAAAGCCGCACCGATTATCAGGGCCGAATTCAATCGACCTACACATATCAGCCCGGCGGTCAGAAAGGCTACAATCCGATGGGTGGCAAGTATTGCCCGATGGGGCCGAGCAACTGCCGCTGATCGCCTGGGGGCGCAGCAAACCGGCGGGCCGCCAAGCCCGCCGGTTTTTTTGTCCCCCCGTCACGCCGCAGGCAGCAATTCGTTTCGATCGTAATCGATAACCAGTCGCCCTTGCCGCCACATTTCGAAGGCTCGGGCAGCAAGGGCGCGCTGATCGTCGCTGGAGGCGCCTGGAAACTTTTCTTTGATTGATTGCCCACGGAAGCGGACGTTCAACCAGAAGCTTTCGAACATCAAGCTGCGTTGCCCAGATCAACCATCATGGCATGCGCCCAGTTCTGCGTGTAGTCGCAGCTGCGGCAGATCCAGCCATCGGGCGTCGCAACCAGATCGCGGTCGGCATCATGCGCGTGGGGGCAGGTGAAGGGATGATATCGCCCATCTCGCTGATAGGCGTTCAACGCCTTCACCTGCGCTTCCGTCCACGGTGCTTCAACACGCATCGTCCCGCCCCTACAACTGACCGCTGCCCCCGTGGCCGCGCTTGCGCGGATTAGATCGCCCAGCGCGACGCCACTTTGTTTGCTTCGCCTTGCGCCTATCGCGGCGACTCGCTGCGACGCGCGTTCGTTTGCTGGTCACTCCGCGCCCTTTTCGACGCATACCCACCGCACATTCGGCGTGGCCGGGGTCGTAAGCGGCGATTTTTCGAGCACCTTGTTGCCAGCATCGCCGCAGGCGGTCAGCGTATTGAATTCGCCGCTGGTGACCGCAAGCGTGTTCGGCGTTCCAGCGTAGGTCATCCAAAGAATGAGAATGAACTTCATTTGTTGGCCTCGTCGCGCGCGTTGCGCCATCCTTGTCGCCAAGCCCACGCCATATCGTCAAACTTGAAGTCTGGGCACTTCGTGATCGGCAACCCTGCCCAGAAAGCCGCGGCCCCAGCCCGCATAAGCGACGCGTCCATTTCCGCCTGCACCCGCTTTCGCTCGGCTTTGGTCAGCGGAGGGAAATATCCCGGCATCATGCTGCAACGAATTCTTGCGCTGCCGCTTTCGCGTAATCGGCTTCGATCGCTTCCCACAGCCGCAGCCGCTGCCCGGCTTCATGCGGGCTGATGTGCCCCCGCCGGATCATCCTGGGATACGTGCCCCGCAGCATCCGCAGTTGCACGCGGACTTCGGCAAGCTTTTCCGCGTCAGAGAAAACCGGGGCCATGGATCGAAATTTTTCCTGGGGGGTGGGGCCGCCGCTCGTCGATCGTGGGGGCGAAAGGCGATGGGTCCGCAGCGGCCCCTGGAGACTTCCAGTGGATGTCAGTCGCAATTCCCAGCAAGGCAACGCGTTATCATGAAGCGAACGCTTCCGTCAACGGTGTTTCGTGGCCAGCCCGAGCAAAATTGCAATTTCGTCCAGACATCGTCGCAACAGGAAGCCCGAGAAGCGCCCGGCGTCGCCCTGGACTTGATCCAGGCGCCTGCGCTCGATCAGCACCGCCTGAATGATCGCCAGCCCTTCGGTTCCATAGCGAGCGCGAAGCCGGGCGTCCGTAGCGCGCAGCCTTCGGCCCGCCCGCAACATGGCATCGGTGACCGGCGCATGCGCAGGGCCGCTGGCATGATTGCCCCCGCCGTTGAGATCGCAGCTGCGCGGGCTGCGCCGGCCGTACGCGGTTTCCTCGAGCGTTTGATACGCGCGGCCCGCCATGTACTCGGCGTCGGTGATCTGATGGCGCGCATGCATCGCCCCGATCGGATCATGTTTGAATGATCGGACCACGACGATCTGGGGCCGCGGGGGCGGCACCCAATCGGCTGCGGGGGCTGCGCGCGTTGCCATCGCGTCGGCGGGCGCGCCGTACGGGTCATCGATGATTGCGGTGGCCAGATCCGGTCCGCTGGGGATCGCGGCATACTGCCCGCGCAAATCGATCGCGGAAGCTTTCTTCCTTATTCTGGTAGTGCGCCGATTGTGGAGCATTGCGTTACCTCTGGCGCGCAATCGGTCGCGCGGGTCTATTGGTCTCCATAGGAAGGAAGTTCAATTCCCCTTCGCCAATAGCGAAGGGAATTTGCGCAATTGCGCAATTCCTTCCTATGGAAGGAATAGACCCATCGAATTGCGCACCAAACAATGCGCAATTTTGCGCAATTCCATGACGGTGAATTGCGCACCAGAAAAAGGTGTTCTGGTATTGCGCAATTGCGCGAACCTGCGCGAGCATCAGTTGCATTGCTTCAACTTTCTGTTGTCATTCCGGGGCGCCGGGCGTCGATAACCTTGACGCACTTGGCTACCTTTCGGCCGATGACGGTTTCGACGATCTGGAGCACGCCGTTCCTGATCCAGGTTCGCAGGATCGCGTCGGCGTCTTCCTCGCCGCAGCCGATAGCCTGGACGATAACGCTACCTGCCCACCGGCTATTGCTTCGGCCCCTGCGCGTTGGCGCGAAGCCTTCGCCGGTCGGCTGGCCCTGATCATCGAGCGTGCCCGCGGCGATCAAATCGAGCACTTTGTTTGCTGTGATTGCATCGATGTTGTCGAAGGGGTTCGGCGGCAACCATGGGACAAGCGCGCCGACTTCGTCGCCCGGCTGGCCGTCGCCGTCATTGGGTACGATCTCGGATTGTTTGATAAACCATCGCGCTGCGGGAGACTTCAGATTGAGATTAGCCTTGGCGTCATCGAAGCGCAGATATCTGCCACCATCCTTGATATTCATGCGGACGGCTTCGTCATCTGTCATGGGGAACAGCGTCGAAACAACGCGCGCAATCCCTATCAGCGCGGAAGCACCGCGGGCTGCGTTGACATCGCCAGCCTCGGCGCCAAATTTCCGGGTGTGGTGCGCCAGCATAAGCCCGGCATTGGATTGCCGCGCGACTTCGCGCCAGAGCGCTGCAGTCCATTTCAGGTCGGAGTTTGAGTTTTCATCGCCTTCGAAGGTTTCGGCGAAGGGATCAACCACGGCCAGATCATACGCGCCTTGCTTCATGGTCAACAAAATCCGGTCCATCATAGGCGTACGCACGACAGTCCTGGTCTTCGGATTGACCTGCGCGATGACGATTGACGATGGGTCTTCGGCCAGCCGCAAGTTTTGCTGCAGTTCGGCGTCGCGCGATTGCAGCCCCATGACCATCTGGGCGGCCCACAGCCGCCGCTGCATTTCGTCGGTATCGTCCTCGGCATTGATGACCAGCACGCGGAATTTCCCGCGCGGGCGCCAACCTGCCCAATCGATACCGAGCGCGCAGGCGATGCCCAGTTGCAGCGTGAACAGGCTTTTGCCAGACCCAGGCGGGGCAACCAGCACGCTCAGATATCGGCGCAGCAGCAAGCCGGGCACCAGCCAGGGGCGCCGCGGGATTTTGCGCGGGTCGATCGGGAAAGGCGACATGGTCGCGATTGGGGCGACCAGGTGAGCGCCGTTGCCATTGGGCTGCGACTCGCGGGCAGCATCGGCAAGCTTGGCGTCGATGATTGCGCGCAGCGTGTCCACGCCTTCCTCGCGCAAAATATCGTCGGGATCGCGCTTGCCCATGGCGATCAACCAAAAACAATACGCTCGACGTAAATGCCGCGCATGCCCAGCTCGGTCCGCAGCGTTTCGGCGTGCCGCCTGCCATCCTTATCATCGTCGGCGTGGATCGATACGCAATCCGTGTATTCCGGGACTTCTTTGGCGAGCGATGGCATGCGGCCAGCTGCGCCAGCGACCCAGACGCCAAGCCCGGTCGCCTGGAAGATCGCCAGCCCTTTCTCGATGCCTTCGACGATCGCCAGCCCCAGCTGATCATTCATGGGCGCGAGCACGATAGGCGCGCCCTTCGAATAGCCGACCATGACGCGATCTTTTTCCAATCCCGCTTTGCCGCTGCCGTCCGGTTTCAGCTTGGTCAAATGAACGCCCGCAACCTTGGTCAGCGGCATCGCCAGCGCCCCCGGCTCGGGTTCTTCCGCCAAGCCGAACGCGGCAATCATCGCGGGGGCATGGTCGCGGCGCGGCGGCAAAAACGCCACCGTGTCGGGAATGGCCCCGCCATAGCCGCGCACATCGCGCAGATAGGTTTCGACGATCGATCCGGGCGCCGGCTCGCGCAGCCCCCACAGCCAGCGGGCAAGCCCCAGGCGTTCGCGGCGGGCTTCCTGCTCCATGGCGCGGCGCTCGGCCGAATGCCGCAGGAACGTATCGTTATCGATCGGGGGCCGGTGCTCTCCAGGCCGCAGGCCGCGCAGGGCGAAGCCGCTTTCGCCGCAGCGGGCGCAACAGAAGCTGGCGAATTCCGGCTCGTCCCGCCAGATCCGTAGGACCGGCCGGCGCTGGTTCGCGACAGTACGGCGGTCGGGGCCGCACCAGGGGCAAGCGACATCGACCCAGCCGCGCGCCCCGAAGCGCCCGGCCGTCAGCTTGTCGATCTGGTCCATTTCAATCTGCGTTGCCATTGTTTGCTCCCAATTGCGCAGAATTGCGCGCAATCGCGCCGTGAATACCGTCAAGCGGGCCGCAATCAAAAAAACTGAGCAATATCAACAGTACGTTTCATGTGATAGTCGCGCGAGGAATAAAAAGCGGCTCGTGTCGCTGCGCAATCTGCGGGGCCATGACCGATACGCACCAGAGCCAGATCAGCCCCGCCTCGGCTGCGTTATCGTCGGCCGGCTTCCAGCCAAGTTCATGCGCCAGCCGCACCGCCCGAACCTTGGCGATCTGCCGCGGCAGCTTCGCGCCCCCCGGGCCGAAGGCGTACGACCGCCATGTCCCGACCGCGGCGCGCTTGATGGATATCCCGCGCTGCCGCGCGGCGCCGCACATGATCGCGTAAAGCCCCAGGACCACCAGCGAGTCGTATTTGGGCACCGGTACTTCAATCGCCATGACATCCGGGCGCCTGGGACCGTCCAGCTGCCGCGCAATCCAGGCGGAAGCCCGCGCGAAGACATCTTCCGGCTCGTCGAAGTCGCGCCCGCCCCAGTTGACCGTTTCCAACTCCGGCCACAAGCCGGCACGCCCGAGCGCCACGCCGCAGCGCGTCGCCGGGTCCAGCGCCAGTATCAGCATGGTAAGCCCCGACTTTAATCGACCAAAAAAGGCAGCGGTCCCGGGTCAGCGCCCGCTGCCACGCGCCGCGGCTTGGTGTAGGCAGGCTTGGAAGACCAGAAGGGAAAGCCCCACCGCGCCGCACGGTCACCCGGGATCAGTGCGCCGCGTCATTGGCGACGGGGCCGAAGTTGAAGCCGGCCGTGCGCGCAGCTGCCGCGCCAAGCTCGCCCAGCGTATCGACCAGCTGCGCATAGATCGCCTGCTCATCGATATCGAGCCCCGCGGCGATCTTCTGTTTCTTCCGCTCCAGCGAACGGTGTTTGATGATCCCTTTCATCGGCTTCACTGGAAGCCCCTTGTCCTTGGCGTCGGTCAAAATCTCTTTGATCCGCTCGCGGTTGGCTTTGCAGCGCGCCATGTAAGCGCCCTTATCGCTTTCCATGTCCGCCATAATCCGCTCGACGCCATCGACGAAGGGGCGAGCCTTAGCATCGATCGAATTCGCCCCATGGGGGACCGGATCGCCCGTGGTCAGGTGGGGGAAGTCATTCATTTGCGCACCCATGATTGTTGTCGGCAAGCGCGGAACGTCGCCCCGCTGCGCCCAAGCGGCAAGCGAATTTTTTCCACAAATCAGTCACTTAGACCGCATGCATCGAGCCCATGCATGAAAATTCGCGAGGCGGCAACAGGGGTTAGAAAATATTCGCGTCGACTATTATTACTAGCAATCGACCGGAGTGCCCCAGCGGCATTGCTCCAGCCTTCGCGGCAACGACAAAAGATCGGCCCAAGATCCTGGCCAGTCGAAAAGCGAATGTGATGCAGTAACAGGCGCAGCGGCTGGTCGCGAATGGTCCAGCATGACATTTCTTTGACGCTGTATACGCTGAATGTGGAATATTGTGGGATTTTTCTACTGCGGCAAGCCCGTAGAGTTGAGCCGCAAGATCATCACGCGCCGACCGATAATCGTTATGTCGACTCGCCGACATTTCCGGCCCGCCAGCATCGCCTATTTGCTCATTTTTTCGTTTGTATCCAGCGCGTGGCGCAAAGCGCGATATGGTCGCCGCTTCCGCGCGGTGGTATTCATGCCGCGATTGCGCTGCGGGCCGAATGGCCGATTTTCAGCGCGACTCACCGATTGACTCCGCCCCGTGGCCAAGCACATCGTCTAGGCACGATGCCCATGCATTCAAACAAATGAGGGCCGCGATGATCGAGCGCCACGACATCAAATCGGAGGAACAGTGGCTGCAGCTGCGCAAGCAGGATGTGACCGCTTCCGTGGTCGGGGCGCTGTTCGGGCTGCATCCGTACCAGACGCCGGCTGGATTGTGGGCGGAAAAGACCGGCGTGGAGATGCCGCGGCGCGATACGTCGGAAATGCGGCGGGGCCGCTTGCTTGAAGGCGCCGTGGCGCAGGCGGTCAAGGAAGCCCACCCGCGCTGGGCGATCGTCAAGGCGCGGGAATATTTGCGCGATCCTGATGTCCGCCTGGGGGCGACGCCCGACTTTTATCTGGTCGATCAGACCCGCGGGCTGGATCGTATCGGCTGCATGCAAGCCAAGACGACCAACCAGTGGGAATTCGAAAGGAGTTGGGGCGACCGCCCGCCGATGTGGGTCGTGCTGCAGCTGCTCACGGAAATGATGCTGCTTGAATGCAAGTGGGGATATGTCGCTTGTTTGATCGTCGATGGCTTCAACTTCGATTTGAAGCTGTACGAAGTGCTGCGCCATCCTGCGGCCGAGCAGCGGGTCGTTGAAACCGTCCGCAAATTCTGGGCTGATATCCATGCTGGGCGCGAGCCCCAGATCGATTACGAGCGCGACGGGCCGCTGATCGACCTGATGCATCGCAAGCCGCAGCCTGGGACCGAGATCGACCTGCGCGGCGACAACGAGATGCCCGAGCTTTTGGACCGGCATCGCAATTTGGCGGCTTACATCAAGAGCGCCAAGGCGGAACTGGAAACGGTTGACGCCGAGATCAAACATAAGATCGGCGATGCCGAGCATGCGCTGATCGAAGGCTGGCGCGTCAGCTGGAAGCTGCAGCATCAGTCCGGCTATTCGGTCGCGGCCCGCGATCAGCGGGTGCTGCGGATCTCCGTTGAAGCCTGATGGAGCAAACAAATGAGCGACCGCGCTTCGAAGATCGATAGCGACCGGTGGAACAGCTATATGTTTGAACTGGAGAAGATCGCCGCGGCGCTGCACATCACCGGGCTGGATTATCAGCACTATATCGAGATGTGCACGCTCGCTTGGAACATCACCGGCCAGTCGGTCGATTTGACCTTGGTTGACCGCAACGCGAAGGAAAAGGCATCATGAGCGATCAGAGCGCTGTCTCGCGCGCGCCGTCGGCGGTGGAAGTCTTCCGCGCCGACCTGACCAAGCTGGAGCAGCAATTCGCATCCGCGCTGCCCGCGCATATGCCGGTCGAGCGGTTCATGCGGGTGGTCATGACCGCGATCCAGAACAATCCGACTTTGTTGAAGTGCTCGCGGCAATCGCTTTTCAATGCCTGCATGAAGGCTGCGCAAGACGGCTTGCTGCCCGATGGCCGCGAAGGCGCGATCGTGCCTTTCGATAGCGAGAAGGGCGGGGACACCGCCAGCTGGCTGCCGATGATCTATGGCCTCCGCAAGAAGGCGCGCAATTCCGGCGAGCTGTCCGATTGGTTCGCCGAAGTCGTCCATGAAGGCGATGAATTCGAATATCAGAAGGGCGACAATCCTTTCATCTTTCATCGCCCTGCGAAGACCGGGGGCCGCACCCGGCCGGTCACGCACGCCTATTCGATCGCGATCTATAAGGACGGCTCCAAAAGCCGCGAAGTCATGAACATCGATCAGATCGAGGAAGTGCGCCAGCGTTTCAGCCGCGCCAAGAAAGGACCGTGGAGCGATCCGGTTCTGTATCCTGAGATGTGCCGCAAGACCGTCGCCCGGTTGCACGCCAAGCAGCTGCCGATGTCGACCGATCTTGATACCGTGCTGCGGCGCGACGATGATTTGTATGACTTCCAGGAAGCCCGCGAGCGCGGAAAACAGGTCGCCCCGAATATGGCGGGCGCGCTGGATTATTTCGCTGGGCAGATCCCCCCGCCCGCCGATAGCGCGCCTGCGATCGATGCCGAGCCCGCCAAGCCGGCCGAAGGGGCGAGCGTGCCGAAGACCGCCGCGCAGTATCGCGAATTCTTTGATGGCGTTATCGGCCACGTGCAGCTGACCGGCGTCAATGCCGACTTGGCGGCTTGGTTCGCCAGCGATAACCAGCGACGCCTGCGCAATGCCTGCGCCGTGTTGAATGAACAGACCGAAGAAATGCGCGCGATCGTTGCCCGCGTCGCCGGAACCGGAAAATGACCCGCAAGGCTAAGCCGCCGCTGATCCTGCGCGTGCCGCAGCCGATCATCGCGAACAAGTTGCTGGAACCCATGCCTGGGATGACGCCGGCCGTGTTCGGGCAAGCCATGTACGGCAAGAACGGGGGGCATGTCCGTGCCCGCAGCCTGAGCCGCCGCAGGCGTCAGGAAATTGCATCGAAGGCGGCCCGCACCCGCTGGCATGGCCAGGAAACAACCTGCAAAGCGGAGCCGGCCGACGACCGCCGCGTGACCTGCGATGATTGCGGGCTGTCCTGGACCATGGGCGATCCCAACTATCCGGCTTGCCCCAGATTGTCGACGCTCCAGGTTATGCCCCCGATTGACCAGCTGGAAGAACGCGCCCGCGACATCTGCTTTCGTATGGTCCACGGCGGCAACCGTACGGACTTCGATGACTATCTGGGCAAGCGCCCGGACTGGCAAGCGATGGTCAATTACATTGTCTTGCAGCTGATGGAAGTGTGCTCGCGCTAGGGGGAGGAAACCATGCGCTATCTGGCGATCAGTGCTTACCGCCGTACGTCCGCGATGATCGAATGCAAGACGTTTGACGAAGCCATGCGCTTCGCTGGCTTGGCGGCCCGCGAAGTGGACTTCGGGCGGCTCGGTGCCGATCTGTTTATTGTTGTCTACGAGTTCGGGCTTGATGAGAACCACCAGCCGCTGATGCAGTATTTTGGACTTGCGGGCAACATGTACGCAGGCAATGCGCTGGTCTATTCGGTCGATGCCAGCGGCGCCACGGTTGATTTGAAGCCTGAACGCGAATGGTTCGAGGAGCGGCTGATCTGGCTTGGCGACTCCTTCATGGCGGAGCAGGCGATCCAGGCGGGGCAGGTTGCGCGCCCGACCATTTCGGTCAATGGCGAAACGGTCTGGCAGTGGCGCCACATCGGCGGGCGCAGCCATATGGGGGCGCAGGTATGATCACGACCGCGGCTGCAGCCGACCGTTGCTACGAAGGCAGGCGCTCCAACAAAGGCGCTTGCACGGTCGATGT
>Ga0126377_10004512_pt1 | contig 10155 bp, 7 predicted proteins | sample PanSoiMetPlot_22_FD_92647 | JGI IMG/M metagenome (GOLD analysis project Ga0126377, IMG submission 92647) | Tropical forest soil microbial communities from Panama - MetaG Plot_22 | ecosystem: Environmental > Terrestrial > Soil > Tropical forest > Bulk soil | place: Panama | collected 2016-02-17 | reverse complement strand
GGCGCCCGCGTGCACCACCGTGAGGGTGAGGATCGCGTCGAGCAGGTTGAAGACCAGGATGCCCGCGGCGACCCAGAAGAGCGCCGCCTGACCACCGAACTGAAGGGGTCGCGACCGCATGACCCTCGGTGTGTGCATCCCCCGTACCACGCCGCTCGGGGGTGAACCCCGCGAGACCAGATGAGGCGGCGAGCCGCGCGCGGGGGCGCCGTCCCCCTTGTGGGGTCAAGCGTGCCTACGGCGCCGGAAGGGAGCGTGTCCTGTCATTCGGACATTCGGGCTCATTTTGTATGAAATATCGGACATTCATCGTTCATGACCAGCAACCTGTCCGATAACATCGACACTTCTGACGAGTAAGTCCATACTATCGGACATGTCGCGCATCCATCGACGGCCGTTTCCCGCGGTCGAGAAGCAGATGCAGGCGCTCGGTGAGCGGCTGCGCCTGGCCAGGCTGCGCCGCGCGATGTCGACCGTGCTGTTCGCCGAGCGGATGGGGGTCTCGCGCGACACGCTCCATCGCCTCGAGAAGGGCGACCCGGCCATCGCGCTCGGCACGTATGCGCGGGCGCTGCGCGTGCTCGGCCTCGACGCCGACCTCGACGCGGTCGCGCGCGACGACGAGCTCGGCCGCAAGCTGCAGGACCTCGAGCTGCCGGCGCGCAGGACGCGCAAGCGGCGCGCCCCCGACGCGCCGGGCGGCGGCGGAGGCGGCGATGCCTCCGCGAGGTAGCGCCGCGCGCGAGGCGTTCGAGGTGTTCCTCGACGCCGCCGAGCTCGGCGTGCAGGGGCGGGTCGGCACGCTCTACCGGCACGATGTGCGCACCGACCTGCCCGGCTCGTTCGAGTACGACCGCGACTGGCTCACCAGCGAGCGCGTGTTCATGCTCGATCCGCGGCTCGAGCTGTGGCCCGGCGAGCAGCACCCGCCGCGGCGGGCGCCGGCCTTCGGCATCTTCATGGACTCGGCGCCCGATCGCTGGGGCCGCGTGCTGATGGAGCGGCGCGAGGCGGCGGCCGCGGCGCGCGAGCAGCGCAGGATGCGCGCGCTGCACGAGATGGACTTCCTCCTCGGCGTGCACGACGCCACGCGGGTCGGCGCGCTGCGCTTTCGCCCGGCCGGGGGCGGCGAGTTCGTCGACACCAGCGCGCTCGCGGCCCCGCCGGTGACCAGCCTGCGCGAGCTGGCCCGCCTCAGCCAGCGCGTCGAGGAGCCGGGCGTCGAGGGGCTGCCCGAGTACGAGCAGTGGCTGGCCGCGCTGATCGCTCCGGGTACGTCGCTGGGCGGCGCGCGCCCCAAGGCCAGCTTCACCGGCGACGACGGCGCGCTGTGGATCGCCAAGTTCCCGGCGCGCGAGGACCGCCACGACGTGGGCGCGTGGGAGCTCGTGGTCCATCGCCTGGCCGCGCGCGCCGGCATCCGCGTCCCGCCCTCGCGCCTCGAGGCGCTGACCGGGCGCCACGCCACCTTCTGCGTGGCCCGCTTCGACCGCGGCGAGGGCAGCCGCCGCATGTTCGCGTCGGCCATGACCCTGCTCGAGCGGCACGACGGCGACGGCGGCGCGAGCTACCTCGACCTGGCCCAGTTCATCGCCGACCAGGGCGCGGCCGGCCACATCGACGAGGACCTCGAGGAGCTCTACCGCCGCGTCGTCTTCAACGTGCTGGTCGGCAACCGCGACGATCACCTGCGCAACCACGGCTTCATCCGCGAGCCGAGCGGCTGGCGGCTCGCGCCGGCCTACGACATGAACGCCAGCCCCGGCAAGGCCGAGCACACCCTCACCCTCGACGGCGCCAGCGCGGCGCCGCACCTCGACCCGGTCATCGCCACCGCCGACCTCTACCGCCTGGGCCGCGCGCGCGCCCGCCGCCTCGTCCGCGAGGTCTCGGAGGTCGTGGCCGGCTGGCGCGAGGAAGCCCGCGCCGCCGGCCTCTCGCGCACCGAGACGACGCGCATGGCGTCCGTGTTCGGTGTGGCCGGCGCCTGAGTCGGTTTGCGGCGAGACCCACTTTCGCAACATCGGAGAAGCCATCCGCGGGCGGGCGCGCGTAGAGTCCGGCCCATGGATGCGGCCACGCTTCGCGCCTGGTGGGCACACAGACAGGGGCTCGACGGATCGCTGGAGGGCGCGGCGCCGGCAGCGGTGCTCGAGCGGTCGGGATGGGCGCGCTCGGTGGGCGGGGTCGGGCCGTACCTGACCCTGTTCGCGCGGGCCGGCACGTCGCGCGAGGCGGCCGACGCGGCGGTTGCGGCGCTCGAGATCCACGAGCTGCCGAGCGCGCGCGGCTGCACCTATGTGGTGCCGGCGTCCGAGTTCGGCCTCGCGCTCGCGGTCGGCGAGGGGCCCGGCGAGATGCGCACCGCCGAGAAGCTGGGCGTCACGGCGAAGGAGATCGATCGGCTGTGCGCCGCCATCGAGAAGGCGGTCGCGCGCGAGGCGCTCACGCCCGACGAGCTGCGCGCGGCGGTGGGCAAGGCGGCGCGCAGCCTCGGCCCCGAGGGCACGAAGAAGGGGCTCACCACCACCTTGCCGGTCGGCCTGGGCCGGCTGCAGACCGAGGGGCGCATCCGCCGCGTGCCGGTCAACGGCCGGCTCGATCAGCAGCGCTACCGCTACGTGCGCTGGGATCCCAGCCCGCGCGCGCGGCTTGCCATGTCGCGGGGCGAGGCGCTGGTGGAGCTGGCGCGGCGCTACTTCCGCTGGATCGGTCCGGCCACGCTCGCCGAGTTCCAGTGGTTCTCGGGCCTGGGCGTGAAGGCGGCGGCGGCGGCGGTCGCGCCGCTCGGCCTGGTCCCGCTCGGCGACGGCGAGGGCGAGCGCGACCGCCTCATGCACGCCGACGACCTCGCCGAGCTGCGGCGCTTCGTGCGGCCGAGGCAGGCCCAGGTCGCCCTGGTCAGCGCGATCGACGCGCTCGTCCTCCTCCGCCGCGACGTCGCCGGCCTCATCGATCCGGACGACGGCGCGCGCACCGCCGTCGCGGACAAGGCGCGCGTGGAGGTCAGCCGGCTCACCGACCTGCCCAGCCACGGCATCTTCGACCGCGGCCGCCTCGTGGGCCTGTGGGAGTACGACCCGGACGCGGAGAAGATCGCCTGGGCCAGCTTCGGCGCGGCCGACCGCGCGCTGACCGCCGCCGTCCAGCGCACCGAGGCGTTCGTGCGGACCGAGCTGGGCGACGCGCGCGCCTTCAGCCTCGACAGCCCGAAGAGCCGGGCGCCGCGCATCGCCGGCCTGCGCAAGGGTCTGTAGACCGGCGGCGACCGAGGCGAGCCCTGGATCGGATCGGGCCGTGCTCGCGATCACCCGGGCTGGAGCGCCGCGCGGGGGCGAAGCACTTCGTCGGGGCGAGCGACGCGCAGCACGGTATGCTCGCCTTCGCATCGTCGGCGGGGGCCGACGTGCGGGGAGGCGGGCGATGGAGCGGGGTGGCATCTGTCGGCGGCGTGGCGCACTGTGCGCCGCCGCTCTGGTGGGTTTCGTCGTCCTCACGGCGTCGGGGCTCGCGCCTGGCGAGCCGCGGCCATCGCCGCCGCGCTCGTCGGCGGCGATCCTCGAGCTCAGGAACCTGATGAGCCAGGCCGAATTTCGAGCCGCCGGGCTCGACAAGCTGTCGGGCGCCGAGCTCGCCGCCCTCGACGGCTGGATCGGGCGGATGATGGTCCGCGTGATGGCCAACCGCAAGCAGGCCGGCTGCACGGCGCCGATCGACAGCCGCATCGACGGCGAGTTCCAGGGCTGGACCGGCCGCACCATGCTCGGCCTCGCGAACGGCCAGATCTGGCGCCAGCTGGGCACCGAGGCCCGCTACGCCTACAAGATCTCGCCCCGCGTGCAGATCCGCCGCACCGCCGACGGCTGCACCCTCACCGTCGAAGGCGTCGAGGGCCAGATGCTGGTCGAACGCATCCGGTAGGAGCCCGACTCCGTATTCGCGTGGCGACCTCGTCGCCTGGCCCAGAACGTACCCTCGGTCGGCCCTTCGCGCCTTCCTCAGCTAGCGCCCCGCCCGGCTCAGGCCGGCGGCTCGGGGGCCCGGCTGGCCAGGAAGCGCTGGAAGTAGGTCTCGAGCACGCGCGGGAGGTCGACGCCGAGCATCTTCACGTACTCGACGAGGAAGCCGCGCACGTAGACCGGCGCCGGCAGCTTCTCGAACACCTCCTCCTCGATCGCGCTCAGGTAGCCGATGCCGACCTTGGTGCGCTCGCTGATCTCGCGCAGCTCGATGCCGAGGGCCTCGCGCACCTCGCGCAGGAGGCGCCCGCTCCAGTCGGCGTCGGGCGGGATGGACGGGGCCGGGCCGCGCGCCGGGTCGGGCGAGGTCGCGCGCCGCCGGTTGCCCGCGCGCCCCACCTGCCCGGCCGACGGCACACCGTCGGGGAACAGGCGCTGGTCGTAGGCCTTGCGCCGCTGCCCGTCCATCAGGGTGGCGTAGGCCTCGTCGAAGCGCAGCTGCAGCGCGTCCAGCCCGTCGCGCGTGTAGAGGCCGCTCACCGCCACCGAGTCGCGGCCGTACATCTGCCGCACGCGCCGGTGGGCGCGGCGGATCTCCTCGTCGCTCGCGGTCGGCGCCACCTCGAGGAGCTGGTAGTGGTTCTCGCTCTCGCCGGGCGCGCCGGCGCCCGCGCGCGCGGCCTCGGCGTCGCGCGCCAGAAGCCGCCGCATCACCTTCTCCACCCCCTTGGCCGCGCGCGACTCCGGGTGCTCGATGAGGAGCGCGCGCCGCCGCCGCTGCGACACCCACACCGCGTCGTCGTACTCGACGTGGCCGCTGTAGCGCACCGGCAGGCCGAGCCGGCGGCGCATGGCGGTCGCGATGCCGGCGCCGAGATCGACGTCCGCGCGCGAGCGCACCGCGTTGAGCACGACGGCGGCGCGCAGCCCCAGCATGTGCTCGCGCACCTGGGGCGCGCGCTCGACCATGTCGAGCGGGATGGGCAGCCGCCCGTCGGCGACCAGCGCGCTCATGCCGGCGCGCTCGAGGCTGCGCCCGAACGAGGCGCGCAGGAGGCGCGCGGCCAGCTCCACCGCCGGCGGCTCGGGCAGGAGGACCAGGATCCGGAGATCCGCGGTGACCAGCAGCTCGACCACGTAGCGCGAGCAGCCCGACGGCAGGTCGACCACGACATAGTCGGCGTCGAGGCGACCGAGCTGCGGCGCCAGCTGGGCCGCGGCCGCCTGGTCGAGCTCCGCCGGCGCGGCGCCGGCCTCGGAGGCGATGAGGCCCAGCCCGGCCACCGCGGTGACCATGACCAGGTCGCCCAGCGGCGGCCCGCCCGGCTTGAGCGCGTCGCGCAGGGTCAGCCGCGTCTCGCCGACCCCGAGCATGCCGTAGAGGCCGAGGTCGCCGAGCGCGGCGTCGACCGCGACCACCCGCTTGCCGAACGAGGCCAGGAGCAGGCTGAGGTTGGCCGCGAGCAGCGACTTGCCGGTGCCGCCCTTCCCGCTCGCCACCGCGACGACCACCGGTCCCCCCGCCGCGGCGCTCATCCGCCCCGCGCTCCTCGCCCACGCCCGCTCCCCGATGCGTCCCCGCTCGCCGCCGCCGACCCCGCCCCGCGCGCCGCCACCACCGCGGCCAGCGCCCCGCGCGCCGCCGCCGCCGCCTCCGCCACCTCGCCCGCCGCGATCGTGCGCACGTCGAGCAGCAGCCGATCGTCCACGATGCGCCCCACCACCGGCACGCCGGCGGCGCGCAGCTCGCTGTCGAGCGCCTCGGCCGAGCCGCCGCCCACCGCCAGCGCCACCGCCCACGACGGCAGCTCGCCGCCGGGCAGCGCGCCGCCCCCCACCGCCGAGCGGCAGGCGACCACCGCGACCGACGCGCCCGCCGGCGCCGCGCCGATGCCGCGCGCCAGCTCGGCCGCGCGGCCGGAGAGCTCCGCGTCGCTCGCGCGCAGCATGGCCAGGACCGGCACCTCGCCGTCGCGCCCGTCGCGGTAGAGGCGCAACGTGGCGGCCAGCGCGGCCAGGGTCAGCTTGTCGGGGCGCAGCGCGCGCATGAGCGGGTGCGTGCGGACCAGCCCGACCGCGGCGCGGCTGCCGGCGATGATGCCGGCCTGCGGCCCGCCCAGCAGCTTGTCGCCCGAGAACGTCACCAGCTCGGCCCCCGAGCCGACCGTGGCGCGCACGTCCGGCTCGGGCGGCAGCCCGAGCGCGGCCAGCTCGCCGGCGCCGACCAGGCTGCCCGACCCCAGATCGATCATCGTCAGCAGCCCGCGCCGCCGACCGATCGCGACCAGCTCGGCCGGCTCCACCTCCTGGGTGAAGCCGACCACGCGGAAGTTCGACCGGTGCACCTTGAGCAGCACCGCGGTGTCGCCGGTCACCGCCTGCTCGTAGTCGGCCGCGCGCGTCTTGTTGGTGGTGCCGACCTCGACCAGGCGCGCCCCCGACAGCCGCATGACGTCGGGGATGCGGAACGAGCCGCCGATCTCGATGAGCTCGCCGCGCGACACCACCACCTCGCGCCCCGCCGCGCACGCCGACAGGCACAGCATCACCGCCGCCGCGTTGTTGTTGACCACCGCCGCCGCCTCGGCGCCGCACAGCTCGCCCAGCAGCCCATCCAGGTGGGCGTGGCGCGACCCGCGCGCGCCGCCGCCCAGGTCGTACTCGAGGTTGGAGTAGCCGCGCGCCACCTCGGCCGCGGCGGCGATCGCGCCCTCGGGCAGCGGCGCGCGCCCCAGGTTGGTGTGCAGGACCACGCCGGTCGCGTTGATCACGCGGCGCAGGGTGGGCCGGGCCAGCACCTCGCTCGCGCGCCGCACCGCCTCGAGGTCGAGCTCGGTCCGCTCCGACGAGCCGGCCAGGATCGCCCGGCGCAGCCCGTCCACCTCGCGCCGCATGGCCTCCACCACCGCCCAGCGCGGCGCCGGCCAGGCCTGCACCTCGCCCCGTCGCAGGAGATCGTCGATCTTGGGCAGCCGCCGGAGCAGGCCCTGCCGCTCGTCCCGCGCGTCCACGTCACCAAGCTACCACGCGGCTGCACGAGCGGTTGCGGGCCCCGTCGCCCCTCTGTAGCCTTGCAAGAGGCGTGAACGTCGTCGCCATCTCGTCCCTGCTCGCGTCGCTGGTCATCCTGGCCATCGGCGCGTCGGTGCTCCTCCGGGATCGCACGCGGCGGACCTATACCTCCTTCGCGGCCTTCGCCTTCATGGTGTCGGCCTGGCACCTCTGCAACTTCATCGCGATGGCCACGCGCCAGCCGCTGGTCGGCTGGCTCGCGCTGTGGCCGGCCGCCACCATCCCGCCGGTCGCGCTGCGCTTCTTCCGCGAGTTCCTGGCCGAGCCGTCGATCGGCGGCGTGCGCCGCTCGCCGCGGGTGAGCCTCGCCTGGACCATCCTGGCCTACCTCGCGCTCCTGGTCTCGGCGGTGTTCGGCCCCTGGCACGATCGCCTGTGGTTCCAGATCCCGTTCGCCGCCTACGTCTACGGCAGCCTGTACCGGTGCGTGTACGAGCTCTTCCTCCAGTACCGGCTGACGACCGGCCGGGTCGCGCGCACTCGCATCCGCTACCTCATGCTGGGCGGTCTGGTCGCCATCACGCTGTCGATGACCGACTCGCTGCCGCGCCTCGGCCTGGCCTGGCCCACCCTCGGCAACGTCCTCACCATCCTCTACCTCTACTTCCTGTCGCAGACCCTGTTCCGCTTCCGCCTGCTCGACGTCCACGAGCTGGTCGGCAAGATGGTCGTGCTCGGCACCCTGGTCGTGCTCCTGTGGGCCACCTACGGCCTGCTGCTGGCGTGGGTGGGGGGCGGCCAGGAGGGCCTGTTCCTGCTCAACGCGCTGGTCGCGTCGTTCGTCATCCTCATCCTGTTCGAGCCGGTGCGCAGCCGGCTGGAGAACATGATCAACCGGCTGCTCGCCCGCCAGCAGAGCGAGCTGCGCGGCCGGCTCGAGGACGTGCGGCGCACGCTGGGCGCCTCGGTCGACATCGGCGACATCGTCCGCCGCATCATGCTGGCGGTCGAGGAGTCGCGCCGCCTCACCCACTCCTGCATCTACCTGCTCGACGCCGACGGCGCCGGCCACGATCTGGTCGGCCACCACGGCCCCGGCCGCCCGCTCGACCGCATCGACGTGGTCAGCCACCGCCGCCTGCTCGAGCGCCTGCGGGCCGGCTACGTCGAGCTGGAGACCCTCAGCCGCGAGCGCGAGCTGGCCGCGCGCTCGGCCGCCGACCCCGACGCGCGCGCCCACTCGGAGGCGCTCGATCTGATGGTGCAGACCATGGAGTCGATGCACGTCTCGCTGGCGGTGCCCATCTTCGGCACCGCCGAGACCGAGCAGGGCCCGTGGCTGCTGGGCCTGATGGGCTTCCGCGACGAGCGGGTCGAGGACGCCTTCGACCTCGACGACATCGACGTCTTCCGCCGGCTGGCCGGCCAGGTGGCGCTCACCATCGAGAACACCCAGGTCTACGAGCGGGTGCGCGAGCGCGAGCGCCTGGCCGCGATCGGCGAGATGGCGGCAGGCCTGGCCCACGAGATCCGCAACCCGCTCGGCGCCATCAAGGGCGCGGCCCAGCTCCTGGTCGGCCCCGACGGAGAGCCGGTCGAGCTCACCGCCGAGTCGGCCGAGTTCCTCAACATCATCGTCGAGGAGGTCAACCGGCTGAACAACGTCCTCAGCCAGTTCCTCGACTACGCGCGCCCGTCGCGCAGCGATCCGGCCCAGGCCGGCGAGGTCGACGTCAACGAGGTCGTGCGCAAGACCGTGCAGCTCATGGAGACCTACGAGGCGTCGGGCAGGGTGCGCATCGACGTGCGGCTCGACGACCTCTTGCCCCCGGTGGCGGGCGACGCCGAGCAGCTGCGCCAGGTGTTCCTCAACCTCGGGCTCAACGCGCTCCAGGCGGTCGAGGGCGCGCCGGCCTCGCCCGGCACCCTCGAGATCGTGACCACGCGGCGGCGGCGCTCGCGCCTGGGCTACGGCTCGTTCGCCGAGATCCGGTTCCGCGACTCCGGCATCGGCATCCCGCGCGACAAGCTCAAGAACCTCTTCATCCCGTTCTTCACCACCAAGTCGCGCGGGACCGGGCTCGGTCTGGCCATCTCGCAGCGCATCGTCACCCAGCACGGCGGCACCATCGAGGTCAGGTCGGCGCCGGGCAAGGGATCGACCTTCTCGGTGTTCCTGCCCGCGCTGGGGCCGTCCCTGCCGGTGAGCGAGGAAGACCCGCACGCCACCACCACTCAGCGCGTTTCGGGATTTCGCGCGGGTTCTCGCGACGATACGCCGGCCGCGGCGCGCCCCGCGCCCGCCGCGGCCGTCGCCGGGGACAAGCCGGGACGGTGAGTTAGAGTCCAGCCATGGCGGCGAGCGCCCGCATCCTGGTCGCAGACGACGAGCCCAATCTGCGGCGCGTCCTGGTCGCCATCCTGCGGCGCGAGGGCTACGACGTGGTGCAGGCGGCGGACGGGGCCGACGCGATCGAGGCGCTGGCCCAGCCGGTCGACGTCATCATCACCGACCTCAAGATGCCGCGGGTGGACGGCATGGAGGTCCTGCGCCACGCCTCGGCCCATCACCCGGCGGTGCCGGTCATCATGATCACCGCGTTCGGCACGGTCGACAACGCGGTCGCCGCGGTCAAGGCCGGCGCCTTCGACTACATCGAGAAGCCGTTCGAGCAGGAGCAGATCCGCATCATCGTCAACAAGGCGGTCATGCAGGCCCACCTGTCGCGCCGCGAGGCCCGCCCGCTGGCGGCCGGCGACAGCGGCGCGCGCGGTGCGTTCGGCCTGGTCGGTCAGAGCCTCGAGATGCAGGTCATCTACGGCATCATCAAGAAGGTCGCCGACACGCCGTCGACCGTGCTCATCACCGGCGAGTCCGGCACCGGCAAGGAGCTGGTGGCCAAGGCGCTGCACGAGCACTCGAGCCGCAAGGGCGGGCCCTTCATCAAGATCAACTGCGCGGCCATCCCCAAGACGCTGATGGAGTCGGAGCTGTTCGGCTACGAGAAGGGCGCGTTCACCGGCGCGACCAGCTCCAAGCCGGGACGCTTCGAGCTGGCCGACGGCGGCACCCTGTTCCTCGACGAGGTCAACGAGATCGGCCTCGGCTGTCAGGCCAAGCTCCTGCGCGCGCTCGAGCGCCGCGAGTTCCGCCGCGTCGGCGGCACCCGCAAGATCTCGG
>Ga0126377_10004511_pt1 | contig 10155 bp, 8 predicted proteins | sample PanSoiMetPlot_22_FD_92647 | JGI IMG/M metagenome (GOLD analysis project Ga0126377, IMG submission 92647) | Tropical forest soil microbial communities from Panama - MetaG Plot_22 | ecosystem: Environmental > Terrestrial > Soil > Tropical forest > Bulk soil | place: Panama | collected 2016-02-17 | reverse complement strand
TCTGGGCTGCCATGGAGAACTCTGCAACGATGAGGCAATGGCTCACATCGCCGCAATTCCGCGGCTCCGTATGCTGATGGGTCAGGGTACAGTGGCGAGCGACATCGGATTTACATCGCTCAGCCGTTCCCAGACCATCGAATACATCTGGGGACGTGAATGTCCGAACCTCGGCGGACGCGGTTTCTCGGCGCTGGCGGCGATGCCCGCGCTCAAAGGGCTGGCGGTGAGTTGCAAAAACGTGGACGATGCCGCCATGTCCTCACTGCCACGATTCCCTTCTCTGCGTGGATTGTTGCCGATGGACGCACCCGACGCTGCCTTCCGCCATATCGGCCGCTGCGAGCAGTTGGAAAGCCTATGGTGTATGTACTGCCGCGACACGGGCGACGAAGCGACCTCTAACATCGCCGGGCTATCAGAGCTCAGGCAATATTATGCGGGAGCAACTCAGATCACAGATCGCAGCCTGGAAATTCTCGGGCGCATGCCATCGATCGAGAGCCTGGAGTTCTGGGAGTGTGCCGGCATCTCGGACGCTGGACTCGCTCATCTGGCCACCCTGCCGCGGTTGCGTAAGATCAGCGTCGGCGGCTCGCCCAAGATCACCCGCGTTGGGTTGTCGATCTTTCCTCTTACAGTCCAGGTGAATTAAATCGAAACGAATAGGACTACTAAGGTGAACTGCTATGATCCCACTTGCTGAAATGAGAGAGACGCGCCCTATGAAACTTCATGGGGATGTTATATCAACGACCACGGATGTCTGGAGCATGCTCGCCGCAAGCAAGGAAGGCAATCTGGAGCGCGTGAAGGATTTGGCCAAACACTGCCCCGCGCTTTTGACCTGTCAATACGACTATACTGCGCCGCTGCATCTAGCCGTCCGTGAGGGCTATCTCGATCTAGTTCGCTTCTTCGTTGAGCATGAGGCGCTCGATCCAACCTACAAGACCCACCCTTTCCTGGAATCGCTCATTACAGTGGCGGAAGACCGGGGCTATAACGCGATTGCTCACTTCCTGAAGGAGAGTCTTGAGAATCCGAAGCTGACCCGGGCCTGGGGAGATACCGGGAAGATCGATCACGGGATGGACGAAACGCAGCGCCGGTTCCAGGAGCTCGTAGACAAGTCCATGTACGACGAAGTTGAAAAGTTGTTGCAAGAGCGCCCGGAGTTGGCAAAAAACGAGCTCGCGTTTTGGGGAGAGGGAATTCTCTCGGCGCCTGCTAAGGGTGGAGATCAACAAATGCTTGAACTCCTCATGCGCTTCGGCGCACGCGTCCCGGACTTATCCAAGTGGGGGGAGAGATACTACTTCAAGCATTATGGCATTGCGGTCTTCCTGATCGTACACGGCATGAATCCGAATCATATGAACTGGCATCTTACGACATTGCTGCACGACAAGGCGTTCAGGGGCGATCTTCAAAAAGTCCGACTGTTACTCGATTACGGCGCCCACATCAATGCGGTGGATGAGGAGTTTCGTTCGACGCCCCTGGGCTTCGCCGCGCGCTGGGGGCGGCGGGAGATCGCCGGGCTTCTGCTGGAGCGAGGCGCCGATCCGAACAAGGCAGGCGAGCCATGGGCAACGCCGCTGGCCTGGGCTCGGAAAAAGGGATATCCCGAGATCGAGGCCGATTTGCTGCGAGCAGGGGCTCATTATTGAAGAAGAGAGATTACGAAATAAACGAAATGAACGAAATAAACGGAAACCCCATATTTTTCGTTTATTTCGTTCATTTCGTTTATTTCGTAATCTCTCTTCATTCCATACTAAAGCGGTCAAATATGCCGGAAGAGCAATTCCTGGCTTGCAATGCTCAGGTCGTCGAGATTATGGATGTCATATCGATTACCATCGACGTCATTGAGAATGATGCGGCCCGGAGAGGGCCGCTGAACGTTCTCACGTAAATTCCGCGTCGTAAAACGGCACAGGCCGCGGTTGGTCTCCATCGTCCAATCCACCGTCCCAAAGCGTTCCTTTGCTGAGACTATGCGTGTGACCCTCGGGACGAGGTAGCGTCGCTCCAATTCCTCGTCAACCAATTGCCGATTAGCTCCATCGATGTCCGCCGGATCGACGATCAGGCCTATTTCCTTGTTTTCGCTGTCGCGGACACTGAGGAAGCCATGGGGCTCAGAGAGCGGAAATGCCCGGAGAATGCTCACCTTTAAATAGGAACATTCTTCTTCGATCGTCAGCCGGAGCGTAACGCCATGCCTGAAAAAGCGCAGCTTCTTTACGTCGAGGAATACCAATTGGGACGCTTCGACGAGAGTGACCGGAGTCTCCTTTTCTTCATTGGCGGGCCTGCTCATGTGACCTCTATGATCTGGTTCATCTCCTGCTGCATCTGGACCAGGCGGTAGAATTCGCCTTTCTTTTGCAGCAACTCCTCGTGGGTGCCGACTTCGGTGATCACGCCCTCTTTGAGCACCACCAGCCGGGTGGCGTTGCGCAGCGTGCTCAGGCGGTGCGCAATCGCAAAGGTAGTGCGGCCTTTGATCAATCGGGCGATTGCATCCTGTATCTGTTTCTCGGTGTCCGTGTCGACAGAAGCAGTGGCCTCGTCGAGAATCAGAATGCGCGGATTGTGCAGGATTGCGCGGGCGATGCTGATCCGCTGTCTTTCCCCACCACTGAGCGTCTGGCCGCGTTCCCCGACAAGAGTGTCGTAACCGTCAGGCTTCTGGATGATGAAGTCGTGTGCGTTGGCCGCCTTGGCTGCGGCCATGATGTCTTCGCGAGTGGCGCCAGGCCGGGCGAAGGCGATGTTTTCGTAAATCGATCCACTAAAGAGAAACGGCTCCTGAAGAACCACGCCGATCTGCGAGCGCAAGTCCTTTTGCGCAATCTGATTGATGTTCACACCATCGATTAGGACCCCACCCTCTTGCACCTCATAGAAGCGGCAGATCAGGTTGATCGTCGTGCTCTTGCCCGCGCCGCTCTGGCCCACCAGGCCGATCATCTCGCCCGGCTCGACGTTGAAACTGACTTCCTTGAGGACCGGCTTGTAAGGCTCGTAACCGAAGGTGACGTTCCTGAATTCCACGCGTCCTTCAATGCGCGGCAAGAGGACGGGCTTCTCGGCGTCCTGCACGTCGGATTCGGTATCGAGCACCTCGAAGACACGCTCGGCTGAAGCAAGCGAACGTGAGAGGAAGTCAGTGACCCGGCTCATGAACTGGAGTGGACCGTAAAACTGGCCCAGGTAGCCGAGGAAGGTGAAGAACGTACCAAGTGTGAAGGCTTTCCGGTCGGGCAAGATTTGGGCACCCAGCGTGGAGTCTTGAATGACCTGGTATCCACCAATGTACCAGACGATCAGATTCCCGATGCTCATGATAAAGAAGAGGATGGGGAAGAAGGTGACCCACATGTGCTGGGCGGTAACTTCTGCGTTGTGGAATTCCATGCTGTGGCGGTCGAATCGCTCGACTTCGCGATCCTCTTTGGCGAAGGCGCGGACGACGCGCACACCGGCCAGGCTGTCGCTGACGGTCGCTGTCAGGTGGCTGTGCAAATGCCAGGCTCGCCGCCAAACGTTCATCATGCGATCCCAAAAGAATTTTGAGAGGAGGAGAACGAGCGGCGCCGGAATAAAAATAAAAAGCGTGAGTTTCCAGTTCATCCAGAACAGCACGAGACCGATGCCGATGAATAGAAAGATGTTTGAGAAGAAGATCTGGATGCTCTCGACGAGCACGGCTTCCAGCGACTCCGTATCATGAACCACACGTGAGATCAATGCACCCGACTGTCGCTTGTCGAAATACCTGAGCGACAGGCTTTGGAGATGACGGAAGATGTCGTTACGGAGATCGTACGAGAGTCGCTGGCTCAAGCGCACAGCCATCCGGCCCCGCCAGACTCCGAGCGCCTGGCCTAAAAACTGCACCCCCAACAGAATAATTACCAGCCAACCGAGCAGGCGCAGCCGCTCATCAATCGGAAGCGAAGAGTTAACCGGATTCAAGACCCGGTCGGTAAGCGGCTGGGTAAGGTACACCGGGACGAGCGAGAAGCAAAGACCCACGAGCATCATGACCCAGATCATCAGAATCTGACGCTTCTGGGGTTTGAGATACCCCAGCATACGGCGGATGGCTTTCCCTTTGCTCATGCATGCCGGGCAAACTTTCGAGCCCTCCGGAAGCAGCAATTTGCAGGTGGGACAGCGCTGCTGATCATCCTTGTCCGGTTCCAGAAGCGGACGTTCCCTCGGTCCCTCGCTCGGCTTGCTCTCGTCCTCCTTCTCGCCGCGCTCAGCCTTCTCCAAATCTACCTCGTAGCGCTTGACGTCATTGATGTACTTGGCGATTCGCCCGAACTTCCGCTGTTGCGCGTTGGAGTACCGCAAAACTTCGATGCTTTTGCCGTCTACGGCAACAAGCAGCGCACCCCCTCCGACGAGGCCATCGGCGCTGACCTTCTTGATCTCCTCCAGCCTCAATTCCACGCGGGGCACAAAGCCTTGTCCGTTCGATGTAAACACGCTCAGACCTGTGGGGGTAACAACAAGCCATTCTTCGCCGAAGCGCCCGGACGGATCGAGGTCCGTATATACTGCTGCGACCACGTCCTTTGATTCTAGAGCTGGCGCGAGTTTTTCTTCCAGCGGTTTGGGCAGGGGTTCGATCAGGGGCATCCATGTACCTCAAGAAGTATTGTTCGGATTTCTCGTTGGCAAACCTGACGAAGCGTATTATCTCTCATCGGGTTGTACCTTTACATAGCTATTTCGGAACCGCTCAACCAGGCGAAAAAGAAAACCCCTCTGTAGTTCTGTGAATCCGTACTCTAGAGGCATAACTGAAACTCGTTCGAACTACCTAAATATCACGATTGAGACGGCAAAACCTCTATTCGATGGTTAGATTACGACCGCCGCCTCCAATTAGTTAAAGAGTGTGCAAATTAAAGATCAACAGACTCATGGGTTACCGTTCCCAGCGCCGCTGGCGCTGGGAACGGTAACCCATGAGTCTGTTGATCTTTAATTTGCACACTCTTCAATTAGTTCAATAGTTTGAAGAGAAAGCCAATTCGAGAATCTGGCGATCTGAAAATCGGCACGCAAATGTGTGCTGACCGCCTACATGCCACGCTCGGTTATTTTGAAAGTGTGATCCGCTCTTTGGTAATTACAGGAGACTACAATATAGAACTTGGACGGCTTTGTTGCAATCAGCGACGAGAGCCAGCAAGATCTTGAACCAGGTCTCTCATATTGTCTCGAAAATGTAGCTGAGAATGTGTGAATTCCGCCGGTTCAATTCCAATCGCCGCGTTCCAATCACAATGCCGCATTCCCCTTCTTCGTGGGCTTGCGCGACTTCTTTGCCGCAGATGCCTTTCGTTTCGCAACGCCCGGCGCAGACGCCGCGACCACTGCTTTGGTCTGTTTGACATTCTCAGGCGGCAAGCTAGTGACCTGATCAATATTTTCCGCGATCGAATCAACCTGACTGATAAGTATCTCTGGCTGCCTCATCGGACGCGCATCGCTCCGTTCATCCTTGAGTCCGGCAAGTTCCACGAGCCGGACAAATGATTCTTCGAGGCGCTGGACTCTCGACTCATAAGCTACTTGTGCATTGATCAACGCATTGAGCTTCTCGTCTGTTTCTTTGTGCGCTGCATCATGCCCATCGATCCGCTCCTCCTGGTTTCTTCCAAGCTCTACGAGTCGAATAATCGATTCTTCGAGGCGCTGAACTCTCGAATCATTGGTGACCTGTGCATCGATCAATGCATTCAGCTTCTCGTCCATTCCTTTGTGCAGCTCGTCATGTCTATCGATCCGCGCATCCTGGTTTTTTGCAAGATCGACAAGCATCTGGTGAGACTCGGCAAGCTTTTGTAATACCTCGTCAAGATGCGCCGGTTTTGGTTCGGACGCGAGTTGGGCATCGACCAATTTCTGTGTCTGTTCTTTCAATGCGCCGATCTCTCCGGAAAACCCGGACTGGTTCTCGGCTACTTTCTGCAGGCTACGGGTGATTTCTTCAATATCTAATACATCGCCTTCGGACAACCATTTTTTAATTAATTTCATTCTTTCTCCTTCAAAATAACTTGCCCCGCCAATTTACATTGTGAGGAATGCTAGACGAGTTTTAGTTGGACCCAACCAAAGGGCCCATAAGCGCTGCTCTTTCCATTCATAACCAGCCTGCGGGATTTGGGATACTCGAAATCCGTGCGGTCCTTGGCCAGTTCGACACTTCGGCGCAATTCGGCGAATTGATCGCGGCGCATCCGTTTCTCGAGCATCAATCCGATAGTCAATTTGTGCCAACCCGATCCGTGACCAAACGAGAAGTAGCAAGTGTTGGGTGGCGCGTCTCTGATCTTCATTTTTAATTCATCATAAAAACTCAGGACATCGACGACATCACAGTTTCTTGGATCGTCCTCGATCCTTTCATAGTAATCGATCTCCCACTGGCAAAGATCGGCCGCAAATCGATTGACCGCCTGCAAAACTTTCTCCGGTGTGAGCCCGCTTTGCGATTCCGTCCAACCGATCGTTCGCCTGGCCGTTTCATTAGTCAGCAACATTCCGTCAAATGAGATTCGACCGTCGAAACTGAAGTTTTCATCGATCGCTTCGCAGAACACTGGAAAATCCTTGAATCTTGCGCGGAATTTATCGTCGGCAGGCACGCTCCCGGCTCGCGCTTTGATCTGTGCGCTCAAGACGCGCTCGGCAACCAGCAGCAATACTTCGTTGGGCGGTCGCGAAGTCGAATCACCGATCTGAAATGAGCGAAAAACGTCGAACGCCGCATGATTGTCGTGGGAAGTCCTACCATCCTCATCTCTTCTTCGGGATGGAGCCTGAAAAACCCGCGAGTTCAGCCGCTGATCCGCATTTCGATCAGTCCCCTGCCATGCTAATCCCGAGACCGCATCGAAAATGTTCAGGTCGGAATTGCATTGTTCGTATGCCCAGGCAGTCCTGAACGCGCCTTTGATCGATGAGCCGGGAATGTATGGCCGGTGCTTAGTCGTCTTGGCGACGAGCCTGACTTCCCCTTGCCCGTTACGAATTTGTCCGCGCAGGGTCTTCAACGAATCGAATCCCCCGGTATCATTATGCAAAGGCGTGACCGCATACCGTCTGATCTCTCGATCTTCGAAAACAACAGGATCAAGCAACTTTCCCATCTCCGTGCGGGCCAACTCTTCTCCTGATTTTGACGCGAGCTTGTCGTTGAATTGATCGCCAACCTCTGGATATTTGGCGAAGATGCGTTCGAGTTCGGGGACGATCAGCTCATCACCAATGTGGTACTCAACCGGTGTCATAAATTCTCCGCACCCGATGTGGAGAGGAGTAAGTGTGGTGATGGTGTATCTGAAACTCTTCGAACCCTGATTCATCGTAAATTCCTCAAGAAGATGTTAGATGCTAGATGCTGGATGCTAGTAGGAACTTGTTACATCATGTAGCACGTCTTCTACTAGCATCCAGCATCTAACATCTAGCATCTTTTCCATCCTTCATCCTTCATCCTTCATCCTTTTCATCAGCGGGACTGTGTAACCGAGTCCATTGATGCGCAGATGTCCGTTAAGACCGCTGCGAACAATCTGTTCTTTGAAGAGCGATCCGTATACCCTTCGCTCGCCATCGCGCGGAAATGTCGCGCCTTCTGCCAGCATGACCAGGGTGGGCTTCCAGACGCGCTCGGTTTCGGGCGCATAGGAGCTTTCAATGAATCCTTTGCGTCGCTCGAGTCGAGCAAATACCTGTTCCCTGTTGTTAGCCAGATGACGCCGATCCGCCGCGCTCGGATGCAACAACGAAAGACTGACCAGATGTGTCCCTTCGTCGCGGCCGGACTCAATCTCTCTTTCCCCGAACTCGACATCACTATGACCGCGACCGGTGCTTGCACCACCGCCGAAACCTTTGTCACCGAGGAAGCGCAGGGCTGCCTTGAGCTTCTCCTCGAGACTCGAATTCATAGGATCATTCACCCTGAGAAGGAAGAAAAAACCGGTTTGAACATTTATCTTCCCCGGCGTAGACATGGCAGCGAAGGAACGATAATAAATCTCTCCTCCCCGATCGACGGCGTAGCGCACCGATTCACCGGTGATTACTAACGATCTTAAGGCTCGTGTCCGGTCATACTCTTCACCTGTCATGAGTGCTCCGGCATGCAATCTAGGGGCTCGCTGATCTCCGCTCGACAGACTTTTCCACAAATCTAGTTCGCTCGCTTTACCTTTCGTCAGATCAGCGAAAATACTTTGTGATACCCAATCCGTTTTGAGCAGTTTCCGATATAGCCGGTAACTCTGTTGATCGTCGATCTCCGGACTTAAATCGGAGCCCAGGAGGGGGCGGGGCAGAAAAAGGGTCCGGCCCGATCTGCTCTCGACGAAAGGAAAAAGTGAGCTGACGAGAAACGGCTCCGGGTTCTGCCGTTCGAGAGCTTCGTCAAACTGCTCGAGCAGCTTGATCAATTCATCCTCGCCGAAAAGCATCCTGAGGGCCCAGGCAATCGCGCCGAACAGAGTATCCGAGCGCGGCGGGCTCTTGGAGAACGGCGCGCGCGGTTTGAGATAAACGATCATGACGATTGCTCCTCGACCTCTTTTTCATCCAGCTGCTCCGGTTGCTCCACTTGCTCGGGTTGCTCTGCTTGAACTGGCTGCACCGGCTGTTCCGGCTGTGCTTTGACCTGAGACTCGGGGGCTGATCTCACTTCTATCTGTCTGCGCAATCTTTCTTTGAGCTTATTGACGACATCCTCCGAGAATTGATCGAGTGTTTTAAATGCATTGATCGCCGCATCGCTCCCGGGAGTCTTTGTAAGTGCAGAACCGGATTGATAATCCCGAACTGTTTTGATCAGTGGTTCGCCCAGATGAAACCGGACCTGGCCTGAGCCGCGCGATCCGCTTCCGCCGAGCGCCGAGTCTTCAAGCAGACGCAGCGCGAAAAATAATTTATCAAGCAGGTCGATGTCTTTGACTTTCAGACCGGCGACCTCGTAAATCAGAAATACCAGCTCGAAATCGAAAAATGAACCGACCGGGATACGCTCGATCTGTCGCGCGATCGACAGCGGCTTGGCCGTGATCCGGTTAATATTTACTTCGGTTTTGATCTCGACTTTGGGGAGGCCCTGATTCAACTCCAGGTCATGCATCATCCCTCTCGTTTTCCGGTCCGGCAGAGCATCGCGAACGATCAGTCGCGCCGGACCGGCCTTCCATTCGGGGCCGGCCGGGGCGCCGAATATTCGCAGGACCTCGTCATCGTCCGGTCTGCTTGAATGTTCACTGGAATATACTTTGCCGTTCGGCGCGATCTTCCCCATCCCCCATTCCAGGAGAGACCGCAGCTTGCCCTTCAGCGATGAGCCGGGGATAAAAGGGAAATCATCGATCGGGTTGCGCACAACGGAATTTTCAATCGAACCAATCTGGTAGCCGCTGCCAGAACCGCCGATGTGCAATCCGGTCAGACATTCGATTTTGCCGTGGATAGTAAGTGTCGCTTTCAATTGACTCATCTTCTTTTGCCTCCCTGTTGGCCCCTATCCATTTCGAGCTGGTAGTAATAGTATGCAAAGAATGATTCGAAGAAGGTCACAAACTCTGAAAGAGTTTTATCAAGGGTATGAGCGTCCGGGGTACTGAGAATTTTTTTGACTGAAGTGTCGATGAAATCCTTGAAATCCTCGCTCAGGGTGCGCCGGGCGACGGCATAAGCAGTCTGGGCCTGGAGAGTCCGCAGTTTGACGCGCGAGACTTCCGGAGAAGTTCCCTGAGTGACACGAACGAGGTTGTAAAACTTTCTTACCTGAGCCTTGGCATTCTCCTTGTTTTCACCTCTTGCCTGGGCTCTCTGGCTCCTGACCAGACTCTCGCCGAGGTCCCTGGTCAAACGCATGATGACGTCATCGGCGAAGCTTCTATCCGCGATCTCCATTTTAAATTTTTCCAGCGCCCGACCTCTTCGTTCTTCTTGTTGCTGCGGAGTTCCTCCACCTCCACCCCCACCTCCACTCCCGCCTCCACCTCGTCTCCGCCTGTCTCTCCGTCTTCCTTTTTGTGCTTGATCCTGTTCTTGTCCTTGTCCCTGTCCCTGTCCTTGTTCTTGTCCTTGTCCTTGTCC
>Ga0126377_10004510_pt1 | contig 10159 bp, 4 predicted proteins | sample PanSoiMetPlot_22_FD_92647 | JGI IMG/M metagenome (GOLD analysis project Ga0126377, IMG submission 92647) | Tropical forest soil microbial communities from Panama - MetaG Plot_22 | ecosystem: Environmental > Terrestrial > Soil > Tropical forest > Bulk soil | place: Panama | collected 2016-02-17 | reverse complement strand
TCGCCCTCCCCCGGCGAGTTGAATGCCGCAGATAGTCGCAACGAAGAAAATGTGGAAGAAATTCTGACGACAGCCAAATTGGCGGAGCGGGTGAAACTCTCACGCGCACATTTGTGCGATCTCTTCAGGCGCGACCTGAAAACAACTCCGAAGCAGCTCGCCAAACGAGTCAAGATGGAGAACGCGATATGGCTGGCCGAAGACACAAACCTACCAATAGAACGGATTGTGGAGCTCGTCGAAGGAGGAGATCCGAGCCATTTTCAGCGTGATGTCAAAAAGACTTTCGGCACGACTCTAGGCGAATTCCGAAGTCTTCAAATTCAGCTTCAAGAAGCGAGGAGAGCCAGAAGAGTAAGCCGCGGCGACGATGATATGTATTGATAAAGGACGCACTTTATCCTCAAATCTGCCATTGAATGATTGAGGACGATGATTATACTTCGGCTGCTCACATCAACGTTCATTTAACGACTCATTGCTTTCGTCCAGACGGCGTTTCGCCGGAAATTATGGCCACCAACGGTGCGCTATTGAAGGAGTAGTGTATGCGCGATCGTTCCAGAATCATTGCAACAGCCTTTCAAAGATGGCCCGTCAGAATGACCTTCATTATTACGGCCTGCCTGGGCTTCGCCGCTCTGGTTGTCAGCTCTCGGGCCTGGACGAAGCATGAGACCGCCGGTTCGGCGGCGCCGATTCGTGAGCCGGTCCAGGTGGTCCGCTTCACCACCTACGATGTTGGTGTCTATCCACGTGAGGTCCGGGCGAGCAAAGGTTTGATCGCTATCATGATTGAAGACCTCTCAGGCGGCACTGATGGATTGGTCCTTGAACGCGAAACGGGAGGGACAATCACTCAGATCAAACGAGAAGGAAAACATCGGCGCGGGCGCGGCGAGATCAAGCTGACACAGGGGCGCTATCGCGTCTACGACGCCAGCCGCCCGGCCAATCGCGCCGCATTGATCGTTGAGCCGTAACTGAACACTCACGCTCACACCGGTGACTCGCTGAACAGAGGAGTAATAGCCATGACGCCGATTACGCCACGCCGCCAGACTTTCATTCGACTTGGCTTCGCGTTCGCTTTGATGTTCATCTGGGGACTGTCCGCCTTCGCGCAACAAGGAGACGCCAGCCAATACGATCGAGGCACGCCGCCGCAGCACGCAGCCGGTGTATCCCCGCTGAGCAGTTATCTGTCTACAGACCTCGGCGTGACTAATCTAAGTAACGGCGCGCTGAACATCAAATTGCCGTTCGGTCAGATCGGCGGCCGTGGTTTCTGGGTTCCCTTCTCACTTGATTACGCGAGCAAGATTTGGTCGGCGACCAAGGGCGAGGAATTCGTCATCGATCCGTTTCCAGGACACAGCGCACAAGTGGTCTTCGCTGTTTATGACGACCCTGCCAACGCGCTTGACCTTTACAATCGTGTCGCGCCAGGCTGGACTATCGGCGGCGCGCCGATACTCAGAGCGAGAGGGCTGGGCATCGCTTCGTCCACCGGCGGTTCGTGCCCTGCCAGTCTCTTCAACTTCAGCAGGGTACTCGTCAAGCTGACGCTGGTGTTACCGGACAAAGGCGAGATTCAATTGCGTGATGACCAGACTGACGGCGCGCCGCTGTCCTCACAACTCGATAGCGACGGCTGCAGAACGATTGATGGTTATCGTGGACGGCGCTGGCACGCCACTGATGGTTCCGGCATCATCTTCATCGGCGACAACGATAACGGCGTGATCCACGGCGATCTTGCCGGGACGGTGATTCTGCCCGACGGGACGCGCTATCGCTTCAATGACCCGAGTGGTCCATCAACCGTGGGTTCAGCCTATGTCAGTAAGTTAGTACGGTGTTCTTCCATCACCGACCGCAATGGCAATAAGATCACGATCGATTATCCAAGCAGTACTAAAGTTGTTTTTACTGACCAACTCGGACGCCAGGCGTGGTGGGAGTTCAACGCCATTGTGGGAGGAACGCAATGGGCGCTGGTAGTCAGGCTGCCTGGTGTCAGTGGTCAGGACGTTTATTACAAAGTAAGAACCGCGCCGATGAACCAGAACTATCGGTCGGATATCAATCCGACTCTGCCGGTTTACAACGGGGACTACGATCCGCTCGGATACGGTTATACCATTTTCGGGCCGCATACGTCGTTGTTTTTGCAGTCTTACGGCAGCGGTGCCGAGCGTATTGATGATAAATATGTGCTGACGGAAGTTGTGTTGCCGGACAATCGCTCGTTGCAATTTAGTTACAACGAATTCGGCGAAGTGGCCGAAGTGACGCTGCCGACCGGCGGTAAAATTTGGTACGATTACGCCTATATCAACATGCTGCCTTCAGGGAACTCTTTAGGTGGCGAGGTGATAGCCACGGGGCAAGGGATCGGAACCACCCGTGTCGAAAGCATTGACCGTGCGGTGACGGCGCGTCGGCTTTTCCCGGACGGCGCGACGCACGAAACGACCTGGACCTACACTTACAGTGCTGTTACGACGAGCGGAGTAACGACCGGTGACACTGAAGTCCAGGCGCGCAGTGTCGCCGGCGACGTTCTTCTGTTGCGACAGAAGCATTATTTTCTAAGCGCCCAGCGTTACCTGGCTTTCAACCAAGGAAATTACGACGGGACCGGCTATTCGCTCTGGTCGACGGGGTTGGAGCGGCGCAGCGAAACGCTCACTGCTGCGGGCACAGCTTTGAACGCCACCGAACAGGATTGGACACAGCGCACACCGGTTGTTTGGACCAGCGGGTACACTCAAGAGCAACCCGAGAACGACAACCGCGTTAATCAAACGCGCAACTACCTGGACACCGGAGGCTTTGCAAAGACCGAAATCTTCTACGACAACGTCAACAACGCGAGCGCAAACAATGTGACGGAGACCAAAGAGTACGATTTCGATAACACCCTGAAGCGGCGCACTGTCACAAGCTATCTCACGACCAACCCCGACAACGGCAATATCAATTATTCCACCGACGACATTTTTCTACTTAGATTGCCGACTCAGCAATCGGTTTATGAAGGCGCCACTGAGAAAGCCAGAACGGTTTACAAATATGACAAGTATGCGAATGACGGAAATAACGCGACGCTGACGGATTACGGCCCATCAGTGACGGGACACGATGCGGCCTATGGAACTGGCAAAACCACCCGTGGTAATCCAACCGCCGTCGGGCAATGGCTCAACACGAACGGCTCGACGCTTTTAACCTATTCGCGCTACGACACGCTTGGCAATATTATTTCAACCAAAGACCCGAGGGGCAATGTCACGACCCTCAGCTTCGCCGATAATTTCGGCGTTGGCGACAACCCCGACAGCGGCGCCGAAGGGGCTTACGGCCCGACCTACGCGCTTCCGACGCTCATCACCAGCCCGGCGCCCAATCCTGGTGAAGCACAACAGACAGCGAAGAGTCAGTATGATTTCAGCACGGGCTTGCTCACGGGATTCAAAGACCGCAACGGGATTATCACGAAGACTGAATATAATGATCCTTTCAACCGCCCGACCAGAGCTATCAAGGCCAAGGGCGTCGCAGGCGTCGAAACGCAAACGGCGATGTACTATGCGCCGCAGTCGAATCCTTACGGCGTCACGCTGGCGAGAAACGACGTGTTGACAGCTAAAGACCGCGACAGCGCGGGCGACGGCGTCTTGCGGTCCTGGACGGTGACCGACGGCTTCGGGCGAACGATCGAAAGCTGGACGCGCCATCCACAGGGCGATGTCAAAGTTTCGGCAATTTACGACGCATTGAGCCGCGTGAAGCAGACAAGCAATCCTTATCGCAACAGCGAATCGCCGCTTTACACAACGACGACCTACGATCTTGCCGGGCGCGTCACCGCCGTCACGACTCCTGACGGCGCGACGACCTCGACGGCATACGACGGCGCGCGCATGATGGTCACCGACCCGGCGCAGAAGAGGCGCATCAGCGAGACCGATGGACTCGGACGCCTGATCAAAATCTGGGAGATCAAAGCACAGGACGGCGATACTGTCAGCATCAATTTTCCGCAGAGCGGGGGACCGCTCTATTACGGCTATCTGACGCAATACACCTATGACGCTTTAGATAATCTGATAACGGTGGCGCAGGGCGCGCAGACTCGCACGTTCGCATATGACTCGCTCAAGCGGATGACGTCCGCCAACAATCCTGAAAGCGGCCTGATGTCATATCTTTATGACGAAAATGGAAACCTGTTGGAAAAGACCGACGCGCGCACGGCGAAGATCACTTCCACTTATGACGCGCTCAATCGGGTGAAGTCGAATACCTATTCCGGAACAACCGGCGAAGGGATCAATGCCGCCAACGCCACGCCGCCGGTTTATTTCAAATACGACAATCAGTCGTTCCCATCGGGCCCCCCAGGCCCGCCGCCGAGCTTCAATCGCGGTTTTGCGACGGGGCGATTGGTCTCGGTGACTTATGGAGTCCCCACGGCCACCGCGGGCAGCTATTTCGGCTACGATGAGCTTGGGCGCATAGTCCGCAAGACGCAGCAGATCAACGGGAACAATTACGCCATCACAGCCGGTTACAATCGCGCCTCGGCGATGACGAGTGAGAACTATCCTGCGACGACTCATGCGGTCAATTACACGTATGACATCGCCGGGCGGTTGAGCGGCTTCAGCGGGACGCTCGGAGACGGGGTGTCGCGCACTTATGCGAGCATCACACAATACAACGCCGCCGGATTGAAAGAGCGTGAATCTTTCGGGATGGGCGCGAACGGGATGACGACGCCGCTCTACCTGAAGCTGACCTACAACAAACGGCATCAATTGGTCGATCTGCGGCTGAGTAGCGTCAACGACGCAAGCGACTTTAATCGCGGGGCGCTGCAATTCTATTACAGCCTGATCGGGGCGGCCAACCAGAACCCGCTCCTGGACGATCCTACAAACAACGGTAATCCGGTCAGACAGTGGAGCTATGTACCGAAAGTTGCCGGTGGGTTCGTCAACACACAAATAGATGATTACGCTTACGACGCGCTCAATCGCGTGGAGACTTTTACGGACTCGCAGGTCGACGAGAACGGGACCTTGTTAGCGAATATGGCGACACAAAATTTCGCCTACGACCCATACGGCAACCGGCGTGTGACGAGCGCGACGGGCGGAGTTAGCAACTTCAACCCCTCTTACAATACGGCGAACAACCGGATCGATGGCCTGGGTTACGATACGGTAGGCAACATCACGACGGACCCGGCGACCGGTGGGACGATGACCTACGACGCAGAAAATCGGATGGTGACAGCGACCAATGGTGGCGGCGGCAACTACACTTACGACGGCGAAGGCAAGCGGGTGAAGCGGATCACGGCTGGTCAGGAATGGTGGTATGTTTACGGCATCGGCGGCGAGTTGTTGGCCGAATATCTCGCGAGCGCGCCGGCTACGGTGAAGAAGGAGTACGGATACCGAGGTGGGCAATTGCTGGTGGTCTGGAACACGGATGAGCCTCTGGCTGACAAGAAGCTGAAGTGGCTGGTGATGGATCATTTGGGTTCGACGCGGACAGAGGCTGATAAGTCAGGGAGCTTGGCTGGAATCACGCGACACGATTACGCCCCGTTCGGCGAAGAACTGTATGCCGGAATACGGCAAAATGGAGGCGCTGGGCAATATGGGTATGAACCACCGCAGAGTACCCTGAGAATCCGTTTTGGGGCGAAAGAGAGGGATAATGAGACGGGACTCGATTACTTCCTTGCCAGATATTACTCGTCGACTCAAGGAAGGTTCGCGAGTACTGACCCGATAGTGATGGAGAAGAGAAGACTTGGCGATCCACAAGGGATAAACCTCTATGCCTACACAAGAAACAATCCTTTGAAGTATATCGATCCCGACGGAGAGAAATACAAGGGCACTGATGGGAAGGAAGTAAATATTGTAAGAGCCAATCAGAGATGGGTCATAAAGAGCAAAAATGCCACGAACGATTTGAAGAGATTGGTTGATTTGATTAACAAATCTGGAAGTAAGACGGCGTCTGCTCAATTCGCCGCGGGACTCAAATCTGCTACAATGTTAAACGTTGTGATTGACTCGGACACTCCAAGGAGCCCAGATGAACGCCGGGATGGTGGTGCGGAATATGGCCGACACGAACCCCATGATAAGAGTGGGCCAATACACTTTAATGATAACGCGAATAAATTCGACGGGAGAGCCGATCCAGCCGTTGATCAAAAAGGGAAGGTGATACCTGGAGCTTACAGAGAAGCTACAATTACGCTCTTCGAGCAGAAAATGATCGAGTTTGGATCCACGGGGCAAGACCTCTATGATGAATTAGTAGCTACTTTTGGACATGAGATGCGACATGACACAGATCCGATACAGGTCAAGGCAGGCTTGACGGGTAGGGGGTCAGATGCTATTTGGCATCCCGAAAAAAATGGAAAAGCAGCAAAGTATTCACCGCAATGGTATAGGCAAACAATTCTAGATGAGATCGATGCATCTAGGCGCAAAGTGCCTTAGTTCGTGAGAGTAATTATTCACAGGGTCTCAGGGTATATGTTGATGCCGTCGTGACTAAATCGGTACAGCGAAGATTGATACAAACCACGAAGACACGAAGAACACGAAGGATGGTTTCGAGCTGATTTCTTCTGGTATTCTTCGTGCTCTTCGTTTCTTCGTGGTTTGAACATCTGTACAAATGTTGCGTGGTCTGATTTAGAAGGGCGATCCGCTAAGCTCATATCAGATATATCAACAGTTGATACTGCAAGTAATTCGCGGTATGCCATAATAAAGGAATAACAAACTCTATGTCCACGGTTCTTCAAATTGTTGCGCTAATTGTGGGATGCTTTTTGCTCAGCAACTACTTCGCTTTTAGTCACACTGCGCATCAGCCAATACAAGTTCCCAACCAAACTCCATCTCGCAAGTGTTCTGGCGGTAACAACAAGGCAATTCTAAATGAGATTGATCAGATTCTTAGACGGAATATACCCTTTTACCGGCAATTCCCGCGCATGGGGTACTTCGTTTACGACCTGACTGACCCAACGAACCATTATATCTCCGCCGTGTATGGAAGATCAGAGCAGGGATGCGTCACTTTCACGGAAGGGCATGTTTATCACTTTTCTACTATAGAGTTGGGCGCATCCAAGAGTCAGATTGCAGTCTTCGAACGTGGAAAGTTGAAAGTATTCAATTCAATAAACTGCAAAAAAGGCAAGGCTGGGCTAGAAGAGGTTCTTAACTACGTAAATAAAGCTGTAAATGTCAAGGAGAAGGACGATACTCTCACACGCCTAAAACATTACCGAAGGTATGGAAAATACGAATCGGTTGATCAAAAAGAGTATAATTGCGGTATAGAGGAAATAGGGCCGAATTCCGATAAACTCTATTCAAGGCGCGCGATACTCTACCGCTTCTTTCAAGCGCTGGGATATTTCGAAAGGAACTATCCCAACTATCGTATTGAAGGCGAGAGGGCTGTCGGATTCTTCGTATATGACTTGACGGAGCCATCCAACAAACAAACCTCCTTGCTTGAGCGCGTCGATTTTAAGAATGGGCACGTATATCATTTTGCTGATATTGACTTGCCATTTTCGTTTAGCAACATCGCTGTCCTCGAAGATGGGGACGTTAGGATCTTTAAGAATATCAACTGTGAAGGCCAGGGCGCCCGCATTGAGGATATCATCAGTTATCTCAACGAAAAGCTGAAGCACGATAAAAACAAGGACGAAATTATTCAGCGCGTAAGAAACTACCGAACATATGGCGTGTACACGTCGCTCAACGGCCTGTCAACACCACAATGTGGACTCTTGCGGACTCAGAGATAACATAACAGCGGCAAATTTTCCGATCATCGAATTCTGTCGAAAGCCAGGCTGTTTGACCCGACGCCGTCGCGACCTGCCTTTTTGCGTGTGGCCAGCCAGATGATGACTCCGCCGTCGTGTCGACGCGTTCTTTGAAACGATCGTGTGACGACCGCGCCTGCCTGCGGGACCTCTTCTTCGTGTATGAAGTAGGCCCTAGGCGGATCGCTATCCAGTCCGACGCGCAGAAGGGAAGTGCGCGGGCGAATCTTCTCAGGCTTCGCGGCGCCTTCCAGCATGCGCGGCGCGGCGGCTCGCTGCAGTTGAATCCGGCGCACGTCGTTTTCGACGTGGACGGGGATGAAGGGAATCCAGTTTTCAGGCGCGGCGCCCATCACTTCATATCGGATTCTCGCTTTGCCGGGCGGATGACTCATAGCTCGGGCCGGATCGGATTGCAGCCTTCGCCGGTAAAAATCCAGCGTTTCGGCCGCCGCCTCGTCGCCCGATTTGCCTGCGCCGGTGGGCGATGGAATGGTTTTCTCGACGGCCCACACCAGGTTGGCGACCTCGTCTCTGATCATGATCACTTCTTCGAGCGGAGGGCCTTCTTGAACGTTCGGGACGGCCGGCAGGAGGAGCGCGCCGTTGTCGGCCTTCTTCGTTGGCTGGCTTTTGATTGTGGCGCCGCCGATGCTGAATCGCTGCCAGTTGTCGTCGCTATTGCTTCCGGCGGGTTCGATCCAGAAGCGTTCGCCGAATGAGTTTGTCACTTCAAGACCTTCGACTCTGATGATTGCGCCTCGAGTCGTCTTGTGCGGGATTATGAACCAGTCGTTGGCGTAAGCGAGGCCGAACTCGATCAGCAGCAATTCGGCGAGATCGGTCGTCTCCGGTTCGATGCCGGCGAAATTCGCTCCGTGGTTCTCGATCGTCCACCAGCGTGTGTTGGGCGCGCCTTCGTAGACAACCGGCGCGGGGATCAGCGATTGCGTGACCTCTACGCTCCTTCTCGCTTCCGCTTCGGGAACGCCGCCCAGCCCGTTCGAATGTTTTTCGGTGTCGAAGTTATACCAATCCAGACGACCGTGATAATACCCTTCGGCCAGATAGGCCTTCTCGCCCTGCGCGGCCGGGGCCGAACAGGCGAAGCGGTATTCCAGGCGCGTCGGGTCCCAGGCGTCGCCCCCCTGCGGCTGGTAGTAAAGTTCTTCGAACCACTCGATGAATCTGGCCGCCTGCCGGTCGATCTCGACTCGATGAGCCGGGTCAACGGCTATGCCGTCCCAGGCGCGCCGCGCGGGATGGCCTTTGAGATAGAAGTAGAAGCTCGCGCCGTCCATCAATCTTCCGGAGGCGGCTGCGAAGCTCTGCCAGGCGTCAGTGTGCGCGCATATGTGCGCGTCTTCGACGCGTCCGGGATCGGGCGGTTGGATTGGGTATCTGGCGATGAATTCCTTTTTGTAATCGCCGATGCGGCTGATGAGTTTCAGCCACTGTCGGCCCATCAACAATCGTATGTCGAGTGAGAGAATCAGGTCCCCCGAAGCGGAATCGGATGCGAAATCGATCTGGCGGCTCTCGACCCTGGCTTCAAGCGGGACGTCGTCATTGAACTTCTCGACAGAGCGATCATTGGGGCTGTATTTGTCGAAGCGCGAGGAGGAGGTGTGAATCCTCGCCAGGGCGGGCGAGCCCGCGTCATCGCCGCGGAATTCGCCCAGCTGCCATTGCCTGGTGAGCATCCACAAGGCGTCGCGCGTCTCGGCCTTGAGGGCGCGCGCGCCATCGGCGGTTCGCGGGCGGCCTTCCAGCCTGTTCCAGAGCGTGGTCGTAGGGAAGGCTCTCGCGTCGAGCGCGTCGTTTATGTCTTGAATAACGAGTTTGTCAGCCATCGTTATGCCCGTTCAAAAATTGATGGAGGTCGTTGTTAGCGGAGTAGCTTAAAGCGATCGAGATCGGGGAGAGCATGGCGGCGGCGCCGGTCGCCGGCAGGAATTGCGCGTAGGGCGTGGAGTCCAGGTGAGCCGGTTCGACGGCTCGCCGCTTGGTCCAATCAAGCGTTTCGTTCAGGGCGGACACCAGGTCTATCCAACTCCAGGAGCCTGAAAAATCGGGCGACGTCACCAGCAACATGGACTGCGGCGCCTCGGCGTTCGGACGGTCGAATTGAAAAGCGACGCCCGTGGTCGCTTTGGTATCCGGGATGACTTCAGTCCATTCATCGATCAACAGACCGCACAATCGCGCGTTCTTTCGGAACGGCGCGGCGTAATGGGCTGTGTAAAGCAGCCGCTCGCCGTCCTC
>Ga0126377_10004509_pt1 | contig 10160 bp, 8 predicted proteins | sample PanSoiMetPlot_22_FD_92647 | JGI IMG/M metagenome (GOLD analysis project Ga0126377, IMG submission 92647) | Tropical forest soil microbial communities from Panama - MetaG Plot_22 | ecosystem: Environmental > Terrestrial > Soil > Tropical forest > Bulk soil | place: Panama | collected 2016-02-17 | reverse complement strand
TTCACGGTGCCGAAGGGCGCCGATCGGCTGGACGTGTCGTTTGCGGCGCCGACACCGATCTCGCCGATCCGCGTGAACCTGATCGACCCGAGCGGCCGATTCCAGGCCTACTCGGTGCCGCAGGGCAACGGGAACTTCGGTCACGTCGACGTACGGCTCCCGATGGCCGGCACGTGGTCGGCGTATTTCGTGCTCGCGACGACGTCCGGATTCAACGGTCCGGTGCAGTTCGCGATCAGTACGCAAAAGTTCAGTACGGCCGGCTCCGTAACACCGTCGTCGGTCACCATCCCGGCGCACGGCAGCCGTACGGTGACAGTGAGCACCAAGCTGTCGAAGTCGGTCGGTGACGTATCCGCCGCCGTACAGGTGACCCGCTCCGGTGGCGCCGCGGTGTCGGTACCGCTGACGCTGCGCACCGTGATCCCGACGAGCAAGCAGCGCAACACGTTCACCGGCGTCATCACTGGCGGCAACGGCCGCAACGTCCCGGTATTCGGCATCGGACAGTCCAATGTGTACTACCTCGACGTGCCGGCCGGCCGACGGGATATGACGTTGGGGCTCACGCTCGATAACGACCCGGGTGACATCATCGAGGGCGTCCTGACCGACCCGAACGGTCAGGTCGCGTCGTTCCAGTCGAACGTGAACTTCGACAACGCCGGCAATCCGACGCAGAGCAACGGGTTCCAGCTCTACCGACGCGATCCGATCCCCGGTCGCTGGACCTTCTCGCTGCTCGTCATCGACCCGATCACCGGGCTCGCGGTGAGCCAGGGGTTCCACGCCTCCGTGGCGTTCAACACCGTGAAGGTCACCGCGTCGCTGCCGAACAGCGCATCGACGGTCCTCGCCGCCGGTCACCCGGTCAACGTCCCGGTCCGCGTCACGAATACCGGCGCGGTGCCGTTGACATATTTCGCCGACGGCCGGCTCGCGAGCACCGGCGACATTCCGCTCGCTGAGCTGTCCGGCACGACACAGCCGATCGAGTTGCCAGTCGCGCCCGGCATCGTACCGATCTGGCAGGTACCAACGGATGTGACGAGCCTGCGCGCGGCGGCGGTAGCGACGACCGGCGTGAATCTCGACTTCTTCTATTCGTCGGGCAACCCGGATGTCTACGCCGCTGACGTCAACAACTCGGCGACGGTCAACGTGAGCGCACCGCGGGTGTCCCAGGGCGTCTGGGGGGCCGACGTCGGTCAGACCGGTCCGTTCAACGGTCCGGCGCCGTCCGGCTCGTTCACCATCGCGGCGGTCGCCCACGGCCAGCTGTTCGACCCGGCCGTGCGCTCCACGACTGGTGACGTCTGGGCCGCTGGTGTCGATCCGGGTGCCGACCCCGCCATCGCGAGTCTGTTGCGGCAGGGGAGGGCGGCGGTCGCCAAGATCAACGTGGGTACCCACGTATCGACCTCTACTCCGGCGGTCGGCGACGTTGCGGCACCAACCGCGACCGGCCCGGTGACCTTGTTCCCGGGCCAGAGCACCACGATCACGATCACCATCACACCGGCCGGTGCGCCGCACTCCGTGGTGCGGGGCCACCTCTACATCGACACGTTCGGCTTCCTCACCGGCAGCGGTGACGAGCTGATCGACCTGCCGTATACGTACACGGTCGGGTGATCACAGGCCGCATCCGCACCGCGGATGCGCTGGGGGGATGGCGGGCCGACTGCGCGGACTGGCCCGCCATCGCCCCCCGAGGCCCGGCGACCACGTTGGTGCCTGTCCCGCACCGCCGTGGCCGATGCCGCACTTGTGCGGCCCGGCGGCGGCCGTCCCCTCGCCGCCGGGCCGGGCCGTGGTCGGAAACGCCCCGGCGGCGAACTCCCCTCGCCGCCGGGGCCCGGGCGGTTCGGCAGGGGTAGTGGTCGGAATCGCACAGCGTGTCCAGACACTGTCGGTCCGTGACGTGGCGGCGTAGCGTTGAGCCATGGTCAGTAACGCGCCGCCGCCGCGTCCGACGGACCCGACCACCACCCAGCCGTTCGGTCAGACGACCGACTTCTCTACCGGCGCGGTGCAGCGCCAGCAGCGCACCCGCCGCCGAGTACCGGGCAAGTTGATCGTGGGCCTGGTGGTGTTCGCGATCGCATTGTGGTTCATTCTCGCGAACCGACAGGACGCGAACATCCGATTCTGGGTGCACACCGTCAGTGCGCCGGTGTGGCTGGTGCTCCTGGTCACCTTCGTGGTCGGCATCGCCTTCGGCTTCTTCCTGCGTCGTCGCCGACCGAAGGGGTCGAGGGGCGACTGACTCCCGCCGGGAGGATCCTCAAGGTCAAGATCGGCCGTCAGGGTCCGTCAAGGTCAAGATCTTGACGCGGCGGGAATGTCGGCCCGCCACATTACCGTCGGGTCATGCGCGAGAACGCTCGCACCAACGGACCTCGAACCATGCGGGCGCCGGACGGTGCGACGAGGGACGGTGCGACGAGGGACGGTGCGACGACATCAACCGAGTCGGCCCGGCTGGCCGTGGCCGGCCGGCTGGCGTCGCTCTACGCTGACGATCCGGCCGTGATCGGCGCACTGTGTGCCGGTTCGACCGGCCGAGGCGACGCCGACCGCTGGTCCGATCTGGAGATGCTCGTGCTGTGGGAGAGCCGGCCGACGGACGACCAACGTCGGCACGCCCCCACCGCCAGCGCAGCGACGGCCGTCCGACTCTTCGACTACCACCCGGCCGAGTTCAGCGCGGCGGACGACTTCTGGCTGGACGGCGAGCCGGGCGCTGGTCTGCTCGTCGAGGTCGGGCACGCCAGTGCAGGCGACGCGACGGCGGCGCTCGACCGGCTGCTGGTGGATGCGTCCCCGGATCCCTATCTCCTCACTGTCGCGGCGGCTTACGCATATGGTGTCCCGCTCTACGGCAACGTCGCGCCGTGGCGCGAGCGCGTCGAGACATATCCGAGCGCGCTCGCGGCCGCGGTCATTACGCGTCACGGACAGATCGACAACTTCTGGCGCTGGCGCATGTATGTCGAACGTGACAACCCGCATGGACTCCGCGCGCACTTTGCCGCGACGGCGACCGCGCTGACGCACATCGCGTGCGCGTTGAGCGGTCGGTTCTGGCCCGGGCCGAAGTGGCCGGGGCGCACCCTCGCCGGGCTGCCGGTGGCGCCGGTCGACATCGCCGAGCGGCTTGTCGCCGTGGACGAGATGCCGCCGAGCGACGCCGCCGCGGCGCTCACCGATCTTGTCGAGGAGAGTTACGACCTGGTCGACGTACGAGGTCCGGACGTCGACGTGGATCGGCTGCGCAGGATTTTTCGATTCGGTCGCGCGCCGTGGCCGCCGGAGCGCGGTGGCCGAGCCGCGGACTACGACGGGGGAATCGCTGCTGCGTGATCGCGGCCCGCTCACGGCGGCCGGGTCAGGCTGAGGCCGATGCCGCCGATCGGAGGTAGGCGAGCGCCCGCGCGACATTGCGCTCGGGTTCGTCGACCGAGTCGAGCACGAGACGTTCCTGCGCCCACGGTTCGAACTCCGCCCGCCTGCGCAGCACGTCGTCCCAGGTTGGCTCCGAGAAGCCGGGTAGATCGCGGACGCGTGCAGCCAGCCTCGCGCGATGCGTCGGTTCGGACGAGCAGACGACCTCGATGACCGGCATCGCGATGTCGTGCTCCCGGGCGATCGCACGCCATTGGTCACGCGCCGGCGCGACGTCGTTGACCGCGTCGATCACGACGCTCTGCCCGAACGCGACGAGATGGCGTGCAACAGCGTCCGCGACCATATAGGCGGCGAGGCCGGTCGGCTGCTCACGCGCGATGCCCGATCGCAACATCGCGTTCTCGATTGGATCAACTGACAGCACCGCGGCCGGTAGCTGCCGCCCGACCGCATCGGCGATCGCACTCTTGCCGGCGCCGGGCAGACCGCTCATCACGACCAGCACGATGCCTCCCGTCGATCGAGTCGCGTGTCTGAACGTCAGGTGTCCGAAACCTCCGGAGCCGATCGTGCGGCGGCCTCCGCCGATGGTACGGACACGCGCAACGTGCGTCGCGACGACATGGGTACATCGGTCACGCCGTACCGACGATCTGTCGAATGTGGAGTCGTGCAAAACAACGCGGGAATCGATGGACATGTTGGCACGGTTCGCAATGACCTGCTAGCACAGCGTCACCGGGATTCCGTTCATCTCCGGCGCGTGTGATACTCGGCAAAATCAAGAGATGAGTTCACGTCACCGACGTGAATCGCACTCGTTGACCGAGACGAGAGGCCGCTTGACCGTGACGAGGCGCCGTGCGTCGCAGCAGGGGACACTGTGGACATAGCGGGGCAAAGGATCGCCACTACACCAGGGTGAAACGGTACGCGCCCGGCGCGCGACAGCAAGCACGACACGCGAATGTCGATGTGAATACGTGATGGGCAACACCTAAGGGGCCGACCATGGACGATTTGCCGATCGGGCGTCGGGTCGCGTATTGGCGGGGTCGTCGCAAGATGTCGCAGCAGGTATTCGCGGATCGCCTCGGCAAATCAAAGAGCTGGGTGGACAAGGTCGAGCGAGGGGTACGCCGGCTCGACAAGTTTTCCGTCGTGTACGAAATCGCTGACGTATTGCAACTCGATGTCGCGCTGCTGATGGGCAAGGATCCGGAGCGCCGACCGGGCACGGTGAATTGCATCGATCAGGTGGAAGTCGAGGACATCCGCGCCGCGCTCGAGCGATACGACCAGATCAGCGCGTTCTTCTACGCGCCACCCGAGCCGCCGCCGATGGATCAGATGCGGCTCGCCGTCGGGCATGCGTGGAACACGTTCCAGCACGCGAAATATGGCGTGCTGGCACGCATCCTGCCGAAGTTGCTGCGCGACGCGCAGGCGGCCGATACCGCGTACGCCGGGACCGACCACACGCGCGAGGCGGCGCAGCTGCTCGGTCAGGTCTACCAGCTGGCCTCGTCGATGCTGCGCAAGCTCGGCGAACATGAGCTGTCGTGGCTGGCCGCGGACCGGTCGATCGCCGTGTCCCAACGCGCGGGCGACCAGTTGCTCGCCGGCTGCGCCACCTATCGCGTGGCGTCGGCGTTGCTCGCGCTCGGTCGTGCGCGGCCCGCGCTCGAGGTCAACGTGAACATCGCGAACCGGCTCGCACCGGGTGCGCCCGGCGACACGACGACACCGGAACGCCTGTCCGTCTACGGCATGCTGTTGCTGCAGGGCGCGATGGCGGCGGCGCGGATCGGCGACTCGCCGACGGTGCGCGACCTGCTCGGCGGAGCCGAGGACGCGGCGCGCGGCGTGGGCGTCGACGCAAACCACTACTGGACTGCGTTCGGTCCGACAAACGTCGCGCTGCACCGCGCGGCGGCCGCCGTCGAACTCGGTGAGGGCCGCGCCGCGGTCGAGATCCACGACTCGCTTGACCAAGCGAGCTTTACCGCCATGCTGCCCGAGCGCCGCGCGCACCACTTCATCGACATCGCACGCGGGCTCACGCAAATCGGCGACGTGACGCGAGCCTGTGAGATGTTGCTCGAAGGCGACCGGCTCGCGCCGTCCGAGATCCGCTGCCGTCCGATCGCGCACGAGGTGATGAGCGACGTGCTGCGCCGGACCCGCGGTGCGCCGGCACCGGCCGTCGCGGAGTTGGCCGAGCACATGGGCGTCGGAGTGTGACCGGCCGACCCGTCCTTTACGTCATCGCTTGTGGTTCACCGCCGACCCGGCACATCGCGCGGCTTGCCGAACCGGCGCAGTCGGCCGGCTGGGACGTCTGCGTCGTGGTGTCCCCGGACGGCCGCAAGTTCGTCGACACCCCGGCGATCGCGACGCTGACCGGCCACCCGGTGCGTAGCGAGTTCAAGCACCCCGGCGATCTCGACGTGCTGCCGGACGCGGACGCGATGATCGTCGCGCCGGCGACCGTGAACACGATCAACAAGTTCGCGCTCGGGATCGCCGATACGCTCCCGCTCGGTCTGCTCATCGAGGGGCTCGGCAGACGGCTGCCGATCGTCGCGGTGCCCTACACGAACGCCGCGATGGCCGCACATCCCGCGTTCGCGGAGAACATCACGAGGCTCCGGTCGTGGGGCGTACGCGTGATGTACGGCGACGATGTGATCAAGTTCCATCCGCCCGGCACCGGCGAGGCCACCGCCCATGAGTTCCCGTTCCATATCGCGCTCGACGCGCTCGGTGCGCCGTGCGCGCACGCAAGCCGCGACGGCGATCATCCGCGGCCGCCTGACTGGTAACGTCGCGATGTGAGCGGTTGGGACCACCGGCCCGCTTCCGCCGATCGTCGACGCGAACCGCAACGGCGATCCAATCCAGTGGCGCACGCCCATCCGTGCTGAGGAGCCGCGCTCGTGAAGGCCGCACCGGACGCCCAGCGCCGCCTGCTGGACCTGCAGGCCATCGACACGGCGCTGCAGCAGCTCGCGCATCGGCGGGCCACTCTTCCGCAGCTGTCCGCGCTGAACTCGGTGAGCCGGGAGATATCAGGTCTCGACGACGAACGGATCCGAGCACAGGTCGCGGTCGACGACATTGACCGGGACATCGCCCGGCTCGAGCGCGACACAGAGCAGGTCCGATCGCGCGCTGCGAAGGATCGGTCGCGGCTGGACGCCGGATCCGGACCGGCACGTGAGCTCGAGGCACTGCAGCACGAGATCGAGTCGCTGGGCCGCCGGCAGTCCGAGCTCGAGGACACCGAGCTGGAGCTGATGGAACAGCGCGACAGTGCCCAGACGACGGTCGACGAGACGATCGCGAAGTTGGCCGACGCTCGGCAGCGCGAGGCCGACCTCGAAGCGGGACGCGACGAGACACTCGACGCCATCGCGAAGGACGAGGACTGGAAGCAGTCGTCGCGTCGACCCCTTGTCGATGACCTGCCCGCCGACCTGGTGGCTCTCTACGAGAAGATCCGCGAGTCGTCCGGCGGGATCGGCGCGGCGTTGCTGCGGTCCGGCCGCTGCGGTGGGTGCCGGATCGAGCTGTCCGGCGGCGAGCGCGCCCGCGTGAAGGCGGCGCCATCGGACGATGTCGTCCGGTGTGACGAGTGCCGACGGATCATGGTGCGCACGGAGGAGTCCGGTCTGTGACGACGACACCCGAGCGCACCGGTCGCGTACCAGCCGGGCAGCGGGTGATCGTCGAGGCAGACGGTGGGTCGCGTGGCAACCCCGGTCCGGCCGGATTCGGTGCGGTAGTGCTCGACGCCGACACCGGCCGCGTACTCGCCGAACGGCATGGCGCACTCGGCGCGACGACGAACAACGTCGCCGAGTACACCGGGCTCGTCGAGGGCCTCGCGGCGGCCGCGGATCTCGGTGCGGCCGACGTCACGGTACGGATGGACTCCCGGCTCGTAGTCGAACAGATGTCCGGCCGGTGGCGCATCCGACACGACGGCCTCCGGCCGCTGGCCGCACGAGCTGCGGCACTGCTCACGCGGTTCCGGGAGGTCCAGTTCGAGTGGATCCCACGCGACCGCAACCAACGTGCCGACGCGTTGGCGAACCAGGCGATGGACGAGGCCGCCGGCGCTCCGGTGCCGGGGGCCGAAGGCTCGCACCCCGCGTCGTGGGCGCCGCGGACTGACACCGCGACGCGACTCGTGCTGGTGCGTCACGGTTGCACGGCATACACCGCCGAGCGCCGGTATTCCGGCCGCGGCGACGTGCCGCTCTCCGACATCGGTCGCGCCGAGGCGGCGGCGGTGGGCAACAGAGTGGCACGGCTGGCGTCGGAATACTCGGCGACGGCCGACGTCTCGTCGCAGCCGGTCGCGGCCGTCGTGAGCTCGCCACTCGTACGCTGCACCGCAACCGCGGCCGTGATCGCGGAGGCGCTCGGTGGCGTACCGGTGCGGATCGAGCCCGACTTGATCGAGTGCGATTTCGGCGCCTGGGAGGGACTCACGTTCGCGGAGGTCGCCGAGCGGTTCCCGGCCGACCTGGCGCGGTGGCTCGACTCGACGTCGATGGCACCACCGGGCGGCGAATCGTTCCGTACGGTTGGTGCCCGCGTCCGTCGTGTGGCGGCCGCGATCCGGTCGGCGTACCCGGGTCACGTGGTCGTGGTCGTCTCGCACGTCACGCCGATCAAGGTGCTGTTGCGCGACGCGCTCGCGGCGAGTGACGCGTTCCTACACCGTATGCACCTTGATCCGGCTGGGCTCTCGATCATCGACTCATGGCCGGACGGCGGCGTGTCGGTGCGCACCGTCAACGAGACCAGCCATGTGCCAACCGCGCGCCGCGGATGACGCCAGCCGCGCCAGAACTCGAGCCAGGCACCTCTAGCCAGGCACCTCTAACAGGTGATTTATCGATGCGACCGGCTGCTTGACAGCAACGCGGGTCGTTGGGCATTTGGCCCAAACGTGGCACCGCGCGACAGAAACGTCCGAGCCGTTCGCATGATCGGCGCGACAGGCCGCCTGTGCGCTTGTCGACTCGCGAGGCACTTAATCCCTACGATCAGGCGGTTGCTGTGATACGGCGCGCCTGACGCACGATCCAGGGAGAGCAATCTTGACGACCCCGGTAGATGACCACGACGAGCCGGACGCGTCCACCGGACGAGTCTCGACCCAGACGATCGCCCCGCCGGTGGCACCGGAATATCCAACCGGCGCCGAGGCCAAACTGACCAATCCGCTTGCCGTCGCCGGGCTTGTCCTGGGCATCCTTCCGCTGCCGTTGTTCGGCGCGATCGTCAGCGCGCTGGGCATCAGGCGTGCGCGCGATGTCAAGATCGGCCTGCGGATGTCAATCGTCGGGCTCGCGCTGTCGCTGGTCTGGGCGGCGGGCGGGGTCGTCGTGGCGGTCGTGACGCCACACGTCCTCAAGGCGCAAAACAGGGGCTGCCGCATGCTGGCGCAATTCGATAGCGACTATCCGGCCACGCGACTGGACGCCGATAAGGCGGCCGGCGCACCTTATGTCGCGGACCTCCGCGTCTACCTCACGACGCTGAACCGGATTGCACAGGTCACGCACCGTGCGGAGGTGCGCGCAGCGGCACAGACCGAGGCCAGCGACATGGACATCATCCTGCAATATCTGAGCCAGAACGCGCAGCCGGACGCGGCCACCCTGACGAAGGCGCAGACCGACAACGACGTGCTGCACCGTGCGTGCGGCAGTTTCTAACATCCACATCGGACGATCAACGCGCCGACAAGCGTCGTAACTGCGGAAATTCCTTCATCCGTACGGGGTGCGGTCAGCCGTCCGGAACGCTACAGTGTCCGATCAAGTGCTCCCGGGCGAGAGGGACACGTGTCGTCGCCACGATTTGACTCCGGCTACCGTGCCGGTTCGGCGGATCCGTCGTACGGAACCGGACCCGGCGCGCGTACGCGGGCGGGCGGCGGTCACGATGCGTACTGGTACGACTCCTCGGAGCTACGATTCGGACAGGATCGTGGCGACCTTTCCGACATTGCGGATGACGTTCGGCTCGACTCATCCAACGGCGAGTCGTCCACCGGCGAGTCGTCCACCGGCCGGCACCGAGTCGTAGAGTCGCCGGCCGGTTCGTCATCTGTAGGTTCGTCAGCGCCCGGCTCGCACGCGAGGCCGTTGTGGCCGCCGCAGCAATGGGATGAACCGCGATGGCCCGAGCGCCGTCCGACGTCACCGCCGCGCTTGTCGGGCATCGAGACGTGGTCGTCGCAGCCGGCCGCGTCGGTCTCCAGGCCATATGTCAAGGTGCCGGACAGCCAGGTGTCCGGCGAGATCCGACCGGTCATCGCGCGCTCGCGCCGCGAACGTTCCGCCGCCGAGGCGACGGATGCGTACGGCACTGCGTCGCGCAACCCGTCCGCGGACGATCGCGCAGCCAGTGCCGGCGTCGAATGGCGCGACGCGGACACCGCCGGTACGACAGCCGCTGGCGCGCGGCCCTACACGGCGTACCCGCGGCGGCCGGACGCGTCCGAGCGACCGGTGTCGGGTGCGCCGTCCCGAGGCGGGCGCCATGCCGCGGCCCGACATGCGTCGGCGCCACCGTCCCGCCCGACGTCCACGCCACCGTCGCGACCGATGTCTGCGCCACCGCTGCGACACGCCTCCGTCCCGCCCTACCGGCACATGTCCACGCCACCCGCCACCTCGCCCGTGGCGGCGTCGCAGAGCGTGCCGCCGGGGTACGGGCCCGAACCG
>Ga0126377_10004508_pt1 | contig 10160 bp, 9 predicted proteins | sample PanSoiMetPlot_22_FD_92647 | JGI IMG/M metagenome (GOLD analysis project Ga0126377, IMG submission 92647) | Tropical forest soil microbial communities from Panama - MetaG Plot_22 | ecosystem: Environmental > Terrestrial > Soil > Tropical forest > Bulk soil | place: Panama | collected 2016-02-17 | reverse complement strand
TAGAAGGCCCCGAGGTAAGCGTCGACCAGGTGCTTCACGGGGAAGATGTCGCTGATCGTCTTGATCCACTGGGGCGCGTCATCCTGGACCGGGAAGAAGATCCCCGAGATGAACAGCAGCGGCAGGATCGTCGCGTTCACGATCGGTGGTGCCGCGTCGGGGTTCGGGATGACGGGCGTGAGCGCGAGGCCCATGGCCGCGAAGCTCGCGGAGCCGACCAGCACCACCACGACCGTCCGGAACAGGCTCACCCCGCTGGGGATGACGGCGTCGTAGAAGGCCCATCCGAAGGCGGAACAGATCACGACGAGCACGACCGCCATCAACATCGCGTGGACGACCCTGGCGCCCATGTACGAGCCCCCGGGGAGCGGGGTGCCCCGGATCCGCTTGAGGATCCCGGCATCGCGCTGGAAGGTCACGCTGATCGCGAGGTTCGTGTAGCACGCCGTGATGAGCGCGAACACCGACATGCTCGCGACGTAGTAGGTCGACTGGTTGAAATCGAGCCCGTTGATCTTGACCGTTCCGCTGCCGAGCAGCGTGGCGAAGATCACCAGGAACATCAGTGGGAACACGAAGGTGAAGAAGGCAGCGGCGGGATTGCGCCAGAACGCCTTGTTCGTGAATCGGATCTGTCGGAGCGTCAGGGCCGACGTGCTCATCCGTCCCCCGCCTCCGACGCCGTGAGTTCGAGGTAAACGTCCTCGAGCGTCGGCGGCGTCACCTCCAGGAGGTCCAGACCCGAACCGGACTCCAGCGCCCAGGCCGTGAGGTCATGGACGAGCTTCGTCGTCTCGTCCACGTCGGCCCGCAGCTCGAACGAGCCGTCGGCGAGCCGTGTTCGGGCGAGGTCCGGGGGCGGTTCGTCGGACGACGGCCGGAACCGGATCCTGGTCCTCATCCGGTCTCGGCCCGCCAGACTCTCGGGCGGGCCCTCGGCCACGATCGACCCGTTCGCGATCACGGCGACCCGGTCCGCGAGTGACTGTGCCTCGTCCATGTAATGGGTTGTCAGGAGGACGGTCTTCCCCAGGTCGGACAGGTTGCGCACGATCTCCCATGCGTTCCGACGCGCGCCGGGGTCGAAGCCCGTCGTGGGCTCGTCCAGGAACAGGAGCTCGGGGTCTCCCGCCAGAGCCACGGCGACGTCCAGCCGCCGCTGCTGCCCCCCCGAGAGCTTGAGCACGCGCACATCACGCTTCTCGGAGAGCCCGACGAGCTCGAGGATCTCGTCCACCTCCCGCGGTGACGGGTAGTACCCCGCATACAGCTCCACGGTCTCGCGCGCCGTGAGGTAGGGATCGACGCCGGTGGACTGCAGGACGATGCCGATCCGCTCCCGGAAGTCCTGTTCCCGCTGGGCCGGGTCGTGCCCGAGCACGCTGACCTCGCCGCGCGTGCGTGTGCGATAGCCCTCGAGGATCTCGACGATCGTCGTCTTCCCCGCGCCGTTGGGTCCGAGGAGGGCGAAGACCTGGCCCACCGGAACCGTCAGGTCGATCCCGCGGACGGCCTCGACGTCCCCGTAGGACTTGCTGAGCCCGCGCACCACGATGGCGGCGTCGTCCATGGGTTCGAGGCTACAGGCTCAGGAGGGAACGTAGCCCCGCATCTTGTCCACCACGTTCAGCAGCGGGCGGCCCGTGAGGTACCGCTCGAGATTGCGGACGAACAGCTCAACCGCGGCCTCCTTCCACCCGGCGGCGTCGCCCGCCATGTGCGGGGACACGATCACGTTCGGTATCGCCCACAGCGGGCTGTCCGCCGGCAGTGGCTCGTCCTCGAACACATCGAGAGCCGCGCCCGCGATGGCTCCGCTCTGCAACGCCCGAACGAGCGCGTCCTCGTCCACCGTGCTCCCGCGCCCGACGTTCACGAACCGTGCGCTCGGGTTCATCGCCGCGAACACGTCCCGGTCGAACAGGTGCCAGGTCTCCTCGGTCGCCGGCAATGCGTTCACGACGTAGTCCGCGGTCGCGACCGCCTCGGTCAGCCGTTCGACCCCGAAGATCTCGACCATGTCCGCGTCGCCCGGATGCGCCGAGCGGGCCACGCCGCGGACCGACATCCGAAGCGCGCGGCAGTCCCGGGCGATCGCTCGGCCTATCGGCCCGGTCCCGACCACCAGCACGCGCTTGCGTTCGAGGCGCTCCGTCTGGCGATGGTCCCACTCGGCGCGGCCCTGTCGTTCCAGCACCCCGCGCAGTCCCTTGGACATCACCAGCATCAGTCCGAGGACGTACTCGGCCATCGGGTCCTCGTAGATCCCACGGGCGTTGGTGAGCACGACGTGACTCGCGGCCAGTTCGGGGAAGAGGAGGCGATCCACGCCGGCGGAGGCCGACTGGATCCACTTGAGCGAGCCGGCACTCCCCCAGGCCCTCGAGAGGGCGCGGCCGTTCGGGCGCCACGCGAACAAGACGTCGGCGCCCTCGAGGGCGGGGGCGAGCCGTTCGTCGTCGTCTGGCACCGCGAGGTCCACCGTGTCCGCGATCGCCTCGATCCCGGGGGGCCCGTCCTGCGGGGACGCCCCCAGGACCGCGACGCGTGCTCGGGAGGTCAAAGCGGGCGCCTCCCGGCGAACCCCGTCTCGAGCGGATGCCAGTTCGCGACTCGGTCCTCACCCAGGCGCCAGCACAGGTACACACGCTCGCCATCGCGCTCGGCCGGGAAGTCGACCAGCCCCGACTCGGGATCGCGCAGCAGGATGTTCTCGGCCGACAGCCGCTCGAGTTCGCCGCGCAGGAAGGCCGACGCCTCCCGATACGCGGGACCTGGATCCGCGCCACCGACGTCGGCGACCACCCTCTCCCTGACCACCTCCGCCTGGCGCAGGATCACCTGCCTGGCCTCGCGGATCCTGACCAGCCGATCGCGAAGGTCCGGGAGCGTCGCGTCGGCCTCCTCGACCGTGTACAGGCGCTCGGCGGCCATCACGCTGTCTCGAGCAGGCCTGGGAGCTGGCCCATCGACGTGATCCTGGCGCCGGGGGCGTCCGGGAAGCGTGCACGCCGGTCGAGCAGCACGGGGAACATCCCGGCTTCGAGCGCCGGATCCACGTCGAACTCCGGGTTGTCGCCCACGTAGACCGACACATCCGGCCGCACGCGGGCCCGCTCCATCGCGAGCCGGAAGATCCGCGGGTCCGGCTTCTCCACGCCCTCGATGCCCGAGACCACGCTCACCGAGAAGTACCGGCGAACGCCGAGCTGCTCGAGGAGTTGCTCCAGCCATGCCTCGAAGTTCGACACCACACCCAGCACCATCCCGGCGTCGCGGAGCCGATCGAGCACCGGGGGAACGTCCTCGAACACCCGATAGTTCGCGAGATCGGTGAACGTCGCGTACAGGACGTCGAGCAGTCCGTCCGCGTCGGCGATCCCGAGCTCGGCGACGAACTCGCGATAGACGTCGTGCCAGAACCGCCGGGATCGTTCCAGCGAGGTCGTCCACATGTCGTTGGCCCGTGCCGCCGAACGGAACCGATCGAAGATCACGTGTCCGCGTTCGCGAACCGTCTCGGCCGAGACGTCGAAGCCTTGCGTGCGAAGCGTCCGAGCGAACAGATCGGCGAACGTCGGGTGCGGATGGACGAGCGTCTCACCGGCATCGAAGAAGACCGCCGCGAACCGCATCGGCCAAGAGGATAGGTGGCTCAGCCCGTCTCGCGGGCCTGCAGGTCGTCCCAGACGCGATCGACCTGTCGCTCGAGCGCCTCGGTCGACCCCTCGTTGTCGAGGAGGAAGTCGGCCACCTCGGACTTCGTCTCGAGCGGGGCCTGTGCGGCGATCCGGGCCCGCACCGCCGCCTCCGACATCCCGCGATCGCGCATGAGCCGCTCGACCTGTGTCTGGGGCGTCGCCGAGACGACGATGAGGACCTCGAACGCGGTGTGCATCCCCGTCTCGACGAGGAGGGGGGCGCTCAACACGACGATGCGATCGGTCCCCTCGTACTCCTCGGCACCGTCGGCGAACAGGCGTCGGACCTCCGGGTGGACGATCGCCTCGAGGTCGCGCCGGGCCGCCGGGTCGGCGAAGACGATGCTCGCGAGCGCCTCCCTGTCGAGCTCGCCGCCGGGAGCGAGCACGTTCGCGCCGAACCGTTCGATCACCTCGGCGTGGCCGGGGGTGCCGGGTTCGACGACCTCTCGCGCGAGCACGTCCGCGTCGAACACGACCGCGCCTCGCTTCTCGAGCATCCGGGCGACGGTCGACTTGCCAGACCCGATCCCGCCGGTCAGACCGACGAGCAGCACGAGCGCTAGCCCGAACGGCCTTCGCGCCGCTTCAGGTCCTCCAGGATCGCCTCGAGCGAGATGTCCTCATCGCCCCCGGCGCCCTCGCCCTCACCCTCGCCCGCGCCCTCCTCGGCTTCGGCAGCCGTCTCTGCAGGCTCTTCCTCGACGGTCTCGCCCGTGCTCGCAGCGCTTTCGGGCGGCGACGAGTCGGCGGTCGGCGCCTGCGTCTCAGCCGTCGGCGGCTCGGCCCGTTCCGCGGCAACGTTCTCGGGGGCTGCCGAGGCCACCGCGACCTCCTCGGCCTCGACCCCGGAGACCTCGGAGGCGGCCTCGGCTGCGGGAGCCTCCGCCGCGACGGCCGTCTCCGTGGGGGCGGCCTCCTCCTCGATCTCGCTCGCCGGGCGAGGCATGGCGCCGCCGACCTGGCGCATCGACAGGCTGATCCGCCGGCGCGGCACGTCGACCTCGATGACCTTGACGCGGACCTCCTGGCCGACCGAGAGCACGCTCTCGGGGGTCTCGATGTGCTGGTCGGAGATCTCGGAGATGTGCACCAGACCCTCGATGCCGGCGGCCACGCGGACGAACGCCCCGAACGGCACGAGCTTGGTGACCTGGCCGTCGATGATCTCGCCGGCCGAATACTTGCGCTCGAACTCCTTCCAGGGGTCCTCCTGTGTCGCCTTGAGTGAGAGCGACACGCGCTCGCGCTCGAGATCGACGTCGAGGACCTCGACCTCGACCTCCTGGCCGACCTGGACGACCTCGCTGGGGTGGTCGACGTGCTTCCACGACAGCTCGGATACGTGCACGAGCCCGTCGACTCCCCCGAGGTCCACGAACGCGCCGAAGTTCACGATCGAGGAGACCGTGCCCTTGCGCCGCTCGCCCTTCTGCAGCGACTCGAGGAACTTCTTGCGGCCCTCGCTCTGTGATTCCTCCAGGAAGGCGCGTCGAGACAGCACGACGTTGTTCCGATTTCGGTCGAGCTCGATGATCTTGGCCTCGAGCTCGGTTCCGACGAACGGGTGGAGGTCGCGCACGCGTCGCAGGTCGACGAGCGACGCCGGCAGGAACCCGCGCAGGCCGATGTCCAGGATCAGGCCGCCCTTGACCACCTCGATCACCGGCCCCTTGATCGTCCCGCCCGACTGCATGACTTCCTCGATCCGGCCCCACGCGCGCTCGTACTGGGCGCGCTTCTTCGACAGGATGAGCCGCCCCTCCTTGTCCTCCTTCTGGAGCACGAGGGCCTCTACCTGGTCGCCGACCTTGACCACCTGCCCCGGGTCGACGTCGTGGCGGATCGAAAGCTCCTTGGTGGGGATGACGCCCTCGGACTTGTATCCGATGTCCAGCAGGACCTCGTCGCGGTCGATCCGAACGACCGTCCCCTCGAGGATGTCCCCCTCGTTGAAGTTCTTCAGGGAGGCCTCGACCGCCTCCCTCAGCTCCTCGGGCGTGAGATCCCGCGCCTCGCTCGCCGTCTCGATCTGAACCATCTCCTTCCGCGCACGGGGCGCGCACCGATCGACCGTTGGGATTCGCCGTGGTGCGGGTGCGCCTCGCGGCTCAGGGATGGTAGGTGACCAGCGGAAACGGCGTCAACGAGCCCAGGTCGGATGCGGCTACGGCTGAGCGCTCACCGCCGAGAAGGTCGTCGAGAGCCCGTTGCCGCACCCCGTCACCTGCTCGACCGGCGCGGGCGAACCCACGCACATCGGCTCGCTTGCCAGACGCTCGCCACTCCGGTCGAACGCGACGATGTGGCCGGCGGCGTCGATCGGCACGAACAGGACGAACAACCTGGCCTCCAGCCTCGGGGCGAACTCCACCGTCCGATGCGACCCGTCCGCCAGCTCGAACTCGACCCGAGCGACGGCCGGCGAGGCCACGCCCGCGTAGGCGGTGACCGGACCGAGCCCGAAGCTCGTCCCCGCGATCCGAAGATCGGACTGGCCGGGCTCGTCCGGGACCTGAGAGCAGAACCGCACCCCGCCATCGTCGCCCATCTCGCCCACGAACAGCTCTCCACACGTGCCCGATCCACCGGAGGCGAACGTCGTCAAGCTCCATTCCGTGCCCTCCACGAACCCCGATGAGACGACGGACTTGTTCAGGTCGGCGCCCACCTCACGATCGACGTACGGATCCTTCACGCCGCCGAACTCGACCGTCGGCCACTCCCCCGGACCGAGATCGGCGAACGAGGCCGGCGTGACGAAGTTGACGCCGGGTTCCGTCGGCGAAGGCATCGTGACGGTTGCCTCTCCGGCGGGTTGCGGAGCCGTCGGACCCGAGGACAGATACCGGAACAGCCCCGCCGCCCCAAGGACGAACGCGACCGCCACGGCCAACGTGGTTGCGATCGACGCCGCACGCCGCCGCACGACGCGGGAGGCGGTGCGCGGGGGCATCGGACGCGACACGGGCGACGGCGCGTGAGCCTGCATCGTCTCGCGCAGTCTGGTTTCGAGATCGATCACGTCGGTTCCTCCTCCTTGATCCGCTCGCGCAGCGCGGCCATCGCCCGCGAGACAAGCGCGTTCACGGCCCGCGGCGAGCACCGCAGGGCATCGGCCGCCTGCTCCTCGGACAGATCCTCGAAGTAACGAAGGACCACGGCGGCGCGCTGCCGGCGCGGCAGCTCTCCGAGCGCGCGCCACAGGACGTCCTGGTCTTCGGTGCGCGACGGCGAGGGGTCGACCTCTCGCTGAACCAGCCAGCGCGCGTACCGCCGTTCGATCGACGCGCGTCGTGCCCGCGCACGACACAGGTTGACCACGGTCCGGCGCAGGTACGCGTCGAACGCGGACGCATCGCGGAGCCCGGACAGTCGCCCGGCGGTGCGGACGAACGCCTCGTGGGCGATGTCTTCCGCGGCGTCCTGATCGCCGCCGACGAGCGCGGCGAGGGCGACCGCCCGGCCGACATGACGCTCGTACAGCTCGGCCAGCCGCCGGGACTGGACCGAGCCCGACATCGAGATCCCCTCGGTGCGCTCCATCATCATCAAGATGCCCGAGCGCCGCGGCTCGCTTCGCTCGCGAGGACGTCAGTGCCCGGCGGGCACGGCCTCGGCCCAGTTCGGGCCCCAGCCGATGTCCGCGCGCAGCGGCACCTCGAGGTCGTAGGCGGCCTCCATCTCGCGCTTGACGACTTCGGCCGCCCGCTCGACCTGCCTCTTCGGGACCTCGAACACGAGCTCGTCGTGCACGGTGAGGAGCATGCGCATCTCGAGGTCCGAGTCCCGGAGCGCCGTGTCCACCCGGATCATGCCGAGCTTGAACACGTCGGCCGCGCTGCCCTGGATCGGCGCGTTGAGCGCCATCCGTCGTCCCATGTCCCTGACCCGAGGGTTGGCCGCCTGCAGCTCCGGGATGTACCTGCGGCGGCCGAGCAGCGTCTCGGTGAACCCTTCCGCGGCCGCGCGCGCCACCTGGCGGTCGAGGTAGTCGCGGATCTGCGGGAAGCTCTCGAAGTAGGCGTCGATGAACTCCTGCGCCTCGTCCGGCGTGATCTCCAGGCGCGACGCGAGGCCGAACGCGTTCATCCCGTACGCGAGCCCGTAGTTGATCATCTTTGCGCGGCTGCGGGTGGCCGGGTCGACCTGGTCCTCGGGGAGTCCGAACACGCGAGCGGAGGTCGCCGTGTGGATGTCCGCGCCCGACTCGAACGCGGCCTTCAGCCCCTCGTCATCGGCCAGGTGCGCGAGAACCCGCAGCTCGATCTGCGAGTAGTCCGCAACGAGCAGGAGTTGGCTCTTCGCGCCCGGCACGAACGCGCGCCGGATCTGTCGTCCGAGCTCGCCCCGGACGGGGATGTTCTGCAGGTTCGGGTTGGTCGAGGACAGGCGGCCGGTCGCCGCGCCCGTCTGGTTGAACGTCGTGTGGACCCGTCCATCGCGGGGGTCGACCTGCCTGGGCAGCGCCTCGAGGTAGGTGGAGTTCAGCTTGTCGAGCTCGCGCCAGGACAGGATCTCGTCCACGATCGGGTGGACGTCGCGGAGCTTCTCCAACACGCTGGCGTCGGTCGACAGCTGGCCCTTCGGCGTCTTCTTGCCCGGCGACAGCTGCAGCTTCTCGTACAGGATCGCCCGCAACTGCGGCGGCGAGTTCAGGTTGAACTCCTCGCCCGCGAGCTCGTAGATCTCCGCCTTCAACGTCGCCATCCTGTCGCGCACGCCCCCGGCCATGTCGTCGAGGTACCGCACGTCGAGCGCGACGCCGTTGGCCTGCATCCGGGCGAGCACCGACGAGAGCGGGAGCTCGACCTCTTCGAGGAGCTGGCGGAGGCCGGCCTTGTCGATGCGCTCGTCGAGGACGGGGGCGAGGAGCGCCACGGCGGCTGCCTCGGCGGCCGTACGCCGCCACGCGTCGCCGAACAGCTGACCCTCCTCCTCCCCGGCGGCCGAACCCGGGACGTCGACGCCCAGATACTGCTCGGTGAGCGGCCCGAGCTCGAAGGTCGGCGCGGCCGGGTCGAGCAGGTAGGCGGCCAACATCGTGTCCGTGGCGACGCCCCGGACGGCCAGCCCCTCGGCGACGGCGGCGGCCTCCACGTCCTTGGCGTCGTGCGTCCACTTGGAGGTCGCCTCGTGGGCCAGGGCCCTCGCGAAGGCCGACAGGTCCTTGGCCTCCGCGTACGAGGCCTGCCCGCCGCCCATCGAGACCGCGACGCCCCGCACCTCCCGGTCCTCCAGATGCAGCCGGACCGCCTTGGGACCATCGGCACCGACGAGCCCGGCCGCCTCCGTGACGTCGACCTCGCGGAGGTCGAGGTCGGCCACCTCGACCGCGGGCTTGGTGCTGCGCCCGACCTCCTCGAGCCGCTCGAACAGCGTTCGGAACTCGAGCGAGGTGAACAGGTGGCGGATGGCGTCCACGTCCCACTCGCCCATGACGGCGTCCTCGGGAGCGATCGGGACGTCCAGGTCGGTGTTCAGCTCGGCGAGCTCCTTGTTCAGGGCCAGTTGCTCGCCGGCCGCCTCGATCGAGTCCTTGAGCTTGCCCTTCAGCTCGTCGGTCCGCCGCAGCAGCTCCTCAACCGACCCGAAGTCCTGCACGAGTTTCGACGCGGTCTTCTCCCCCACGCCCGGGACGCCGGGGATGTTGTCGGAGGCGTCGCCCTTGAGCGCGACGTAGTCGAGGTACTTCTCGGGCGGCAGGCCGAACCGCTCGCTGACGGCCTCGACGTCGTACAGGCGGATGTCCGAGATGCCCTTGACGTTGAACATCACGGAGATGCCCGGCCGCACGAGTTGGAAGAAGTCGCGGTCGGCCGTCACGACCACGACCTCGATCCCCCGGTCGAGGGCCCGGAGTGCCAGCGTCGCGATCGCGTCGTCGGCCTCGTGCCCCTCGATGCCGATCACCGGGATACGCAGGGTCTCGAGCACCTCGACGATCAGACCCAGTTGTTGGCGGAACTCATCGGGGGTCTCCGGCCGACCCGCCTTGTACTCGGCGTACTTCTCCAGTCGCGCCGTCGGCTTGCCGACGTCGAACGCTACCGCGATCAGGTCCGGGCGCTCCTCCGTCAGGAGCTTGATCAACATCGACGTGAATCCATAGACGGCGTTGGTCACCTGGCCCGAGGTCGTCGCCAGGCTCGGTGGCAGGGCGAAGAACGCGCGGTAGGAAAGGCTGTGGCCGTCGAGGAGGAACAGCCGCTTGTGCGTTTCGGCGGCGTCGGGTGTCACGCGCGGCATCGTAGCGCGCCGCTCGGACGCGACGGCGACCGAGGCACTGGCCGCCCGATATCATTCGGTACCGAATGACCTTGACGCGAATCCGACCTCGCCCATAGGATTCGGACGACGGCGGGTCGGCGAGGACCCTCCGGAGACGTGAGACACGGGGGAAGCGACATGGGTGCCGCCTTCATCATCACCTTGCGGGAAGGGATCGAGGCCGCG
>Ga0126377_10004507_pt1 | contig 10161 bp, 12 predicted proteins | sample PanSoiMetPlot_22_FD_92647 | JGI IMG/M metagenome (GOLD analysis project Ga0126377, IMG submission 92647) | Tropical forest soil microbial communities from Panama - MetaG Plot_22 | ecosystem: Environmental > Terrestrial > Soil > Tropical forest > Bulk soil | place: Panama | collected 2016-02-17 | reverse complement strand
CGGCAGTGAGCCGCCTCGACGCGGCCCGCCGACCGGGTCGAGCTTCCAGCCCGTTCCCGCCTGACCGGGGCGGCGCGGCCCACATCGCACACCACGTTCTCGTGGTGAGTACGCACTCTGCATGGCATCGACACCAAGCGAAGTGCCGGATCACCACGAATACGTGGTGTTCGTGGGGGCAACGCCGCGCGACCCGGTCGACCCGCGCAACTCGACCTGAGAGGCACCCGTATTCCATGAGTACGACCAAGCGCCGCATCGCCACGGTCGGCGGAGCGGCAGCACTGGCGCTCGCCGCTGCGGCCGGTCCGGCCAGCGCCCATGTGACCGTGAGCAGTACCGACGCCGCGCCCGGCGGCTACGGCAAGGTGGTGGTCCGCGTCCCCAGCGAGTCGGAGACCGCGAGTACCACCAAGGTTGCGGTCACGATGCCCGCGGACACGCCGTTCGCCAGTGTGCGAGCCAAACCGCATCCGGGCTGGAACGTCCAAGTCGACGAGGAGAAGCTGCCCGAGCCGGTCGAGGTCGGTGACCTGACCCTGACCGACGCGGTACGGACCGTGACCTGGACGGCGCAGCGCGGCCAGGGCATCGCGCCGGACATGTTCGACGAGTTTGAGCTGTCGATCGGGCCGTTCCCCGACCAGCCGATGACCCTGATGTTCCCGGCGGTCCAGACGTACAGCGACGGTGAGGTGGTCCGATGGACCCAGCCCACGCCGCCGGGTGGCGAGGAGCCGGAGCATCCGGCGCCGACGCTGGAGCTGACCGCCGACGGCGCCGCGACGGGACACGACGACAGCAGCGCCGAAGCGGCGGTGACGGTGTCGGACGAGTCGACCGACGGTGCCACCGCGGACGACGACACCGACGCCCTGGCGCGGGGGATCGCGATCGGCGGATTCGCCGTCGGCGTGATCGCCTTGGGTGCCTCGATGCTGCGACGGCGTCACGAGGGAGGAGACTGAGTGCAATGACTTCGGTACGGAGGGGCGCTGCCCGCATGGCGGCATGGGTCGTCCTGGGCGTCGCCGCGCTGATCGTCCTGCCAGTAGTGCCGGCATCGGCGCACGCGGAGCTGATCGGCTCGAGCCCGAAGGACGGTTCGTCGGTCAAGACGCTGCCCAGCCAGGTACAGCTCGAGTTCAGCGAGGAGATCGGCTCGCCGGCGTTCGTCGAGGTGAAGGCCGCCGACGGCACCGACGTGACCGCCGGCGATCCGCAGGTGCTGGGCGCCAAGGTCACGGTGCCGCTCGCCGCCTCGGGTCCGTCGGGTGAGTACACGATCGACTACCGCGTCGTGTCGGCCGACGGCCACCCGGTGTCGGAGGAGCTGACCTTCGACGTCACGTCCGGGTCCGGGCCGACGGCGGCGGCGACCTCGCCCGCGAGCAGCACCGCGTCGTCGAGTACGGATGACGAGAGCTTCATCAGCCGGCACAAGAGCCACTTCCTGGTGGCCGGACTCGGCATCATCGCTGGTGCGCTCCTGGTCGGAATGGGGTTGCGTGCGCGACGCTGAACCGGTGACGACCCACGAGGCGTCGTCGACTCCCGAGGCGGCCGAACCGCACTGGCCGCCCCGGGACAGCGTCGTCATGGGCGCGATCGGGATCGTCATGATCGCCGGCGTCGCCCTGTGGCTCGCCCTCGACCTGGGCCACGGCGTGGCGCCGCCGTCGAGCATCGCCGACCCGGGCCGCCTGACGGTCTGGGCGGTCCCGACGCTTCGGCTGCTGGCCGACGTCAGCGGCGTCCTGACCGTCGGTCTACTGCTCACCGCGACCGTGCTGCTGCCGGCGCCGGGCGGCGAGCTCGCGGGACTGGCCCTGCGGGCGAGCCGGTCGGCGTCGTGGTTCGCCCTGGCCTGGGCGGTCGTCGCCTTCGGCTATGGCGTCTTCTCGGCCTCCGACGTCCTCGGGGTGCCGGTCTCGGACCTGACGGTCAACACGCTGACCAGCTTCCTGTTCGACACCGATCTGGGCCAGGCCACCCTCTGGCAGACCGGCCTCGCGCTGGCGACCGCGATCGGAGCCCGCTGGGCGCTGCGGAGCACCGAGGCGCTCTGGGTACTGCTGCTCGCCGTGGTGGCGATGGTGCCACCGGCCCTGACCGGACACTCGGCGTCGGCCGGTTCCCACAACCTCGCGATCGTCAGCCTGCTGGTGCATCTGGTCGCCGCCAGCCTCTGGGTCGGCGGCCTGGCTGGACTCACCTGGATCGCGGTCCGGGGGAGCCGGCGGCTCGGCATGGCGGTCACCCGGTTCTCGACGCTGGCGTTGTGGTGCATCGTCCTGCTGGGCACGTCCGGTGTGGTCAACGCCGGAGTACGCGTGGGCTGGGGCGACCTGTTCACGTCGTCCTACGGCGGACTCGTCGTCGCGAAGGCCACCGCGATCGTGATCCTCGGCTGCATCGGCTACCTGCATCGCCGTACGACCGTCCCACGGCTCGAAGCGGCCGCCGCCGACGGCGGTCAGGACCTGTCGATCCGGCGGCCCTTCCTCTCCCTGGCGGTCATCGAGCTGGCCATCATGGCCGCGACGATCGCGATCGCGGTGGCGCTGGCCCGGACCCCACTGCCGCCGACCAACGCCGGACCGCCGGACGAGGCGGCTGCGCTGCTCGGCCAGGCGATGCCACCGGCGCCGACACCCTGGCGGTTCCTGACATCCTTCAGCGCCGACGCCGTCGGCATGCTGATCGTCGGCCTGGCCGGCGCGCTCTATCTGACCGGCGTCCTGACCCTGCGCCGTCGTGGTGACTCCTGGCCGATCGGCCGGATCCTGCTGTTCGGCGCCGGCCTCCTCGTACTCGCATGGAGCACCTTCGGTGGCCTCGGCGCCTACTCCCACGTGCTGTTCAGCGCCCACATGGTGGCGCACATGATGCTGTCGATGGTGGCCCCGATCCTGCTGGTCCTCGGGGCGCCGATCACGCTCGCGCTGCGTGCCCTCCCGGGTCCCCGCGTGCCCGGCGAGGTCGGGCCGCGGCAGGTGCTCCTGGCCATCTTGCACTCGCGGGTCGTACGCGTCCTGACCCATCCGGTCGTCGCGGCGATCATCTTCATCGGCAGCCTGTACGCGATCTACTTCACCGGCATGTTCGACTGGCTGATGCAGAACCATCTCGGTCACGCCTGGATGGAGATCCACTTCCTGCTGGCCGGCCTGTTGTTCTTCTATGTCCTCGTCGGCGTAGATCCGGCGCCTCGCAAACTCGCACCGCTGTGGCGCTTCGGCCTGCTGCTGGTCGTCATGCCGTTCCACGCTTTCTTCTCGATCGCGCTGATGTCGTCGCAGACCGTGGTCGGGCTCGACTACTGGCGGCTGCTGCATCGGCCCTATCGCACCGACCTGCTGGCCGATCAGTACCTCGGCGGCTCGCTGTCCTGGGCGCTCGGCGAGTTGCCGATCCTGCTGGTGCTGGGCGCGGTCTTCGTGCAGTGGATCCTCAGCGACCGCCGGGAGGCTCGCCGAGTCGACCGGGCGGCCGACCGGGCCGGCGAGCAGGAGGACGAGCTGAGCCACTACAACGCGTGGCTCGCCAAGCTGGACGAGGCCGAGCGCGAGCGCGAGGAGCGATCCGGCCGCAGCTGACCCGGCCGCCACAGAACAGGGCGCTCAGGTCTTCGAGGACAGCCGGCTCCAGGTCCGCGCGAGCACGTCGTTCATCGACACCCGCTTGGACTTGTCGTCGGGGAACACGTCCGACTCGTGCAGCAATAGCGCGGACGATGTCTCGATCCCCACTGCTTGCGGCTGAGCACGGTGAACCCGGCCCGACGCAGCTCGCGGACGATCCTTCTCTCACGGCCCATGGTGGCTCCTCCGAGAGGGGCGGAGAACCGCTACATTGTCACGAATCAGGCGATTCCCTCAAACCGCATGTGCAACTGGCGGACGTCGGCGGCGATCTCCGGCACCGGACCCTCGACGACGACCGACGGAGCGATCTGCTCTATCGGCAGCGGACGCACCGGAGACTCCGACACCTTGCCCCACTCCTCGAGCCAACCCGACCGCTGCTCGGACGAGGAGGCGTAGACGATGCGGCCCAGTCCGACCCAGCCGTGCGCGGCCGAGCACATCGGGCAGTGCTCGGTGGAGGTGTAGACGGTCGCGCGAGACCGCTCCTCCGGCGTCAGGTGCGTCGCCGCCCACCGGGCGAGCTCGAACTCCGGATGCAGGGTCGGGTCGCCGGCGGCCACCCGGTTGTGGTCCTCGGCCAGCACCTGACCGTCTCCCGAGACGAGAACCGAGCCGAACGGCTCGTCACCGGCTTCGAGCGCGTCACGGGCCAGCTCGACGCAGCAGCGAAGGTGGCGCAGGTCCGTCTCGTCGGTCATGCGAGCTCCTCACTCTCGGCAGACCGACGCTATACCGCCGGAGGTGACTCAGGCCGGCAGGTCGAAGTCGTACGCGAAGGTGTGCCGGTCGCCGGACATGATCGCGTGGAAGAACTCGATCGGCCGGTCGTCGGTGTAGGCGATCCGGTGCAGCTCGGCGACCGGGATGCCCGGTCCGAGCTGGAGCGCCTGGGACTCCTCGGGGCTGGGCATCCGGATCGTGAGCTCCTCCCGGAACCGCCGCAGTCGCAGGCCGCGCTCCTCCAGCCGGGCGTACGCGCCGCCCGGGCCGGTGTCCTCCTTCATGATGCGCGAGCCCCACACGTCGTTGAGCCGGAAGTAGCTGTCGGCCAGCTGCGTCGGCGCTCCCTCGATCCAAGTACGCCGGCGCCGCACGAACACCTTGTGGCGCGGACTGACGTTGAGCCGCTGGGCGACCCAGTCCGGCGCCGGCTCGGTGGCGAGCTCGAGGATCTCCTGCTGCCAGTCGAGCCCGCGCTCCTCGGCCTCGACCTGCAGCGGCCCCTTCACGCTGTCGCGGTGCCAGCGCGCGTACCGATCGGATCCGACCTTGATGACCGACGGCGCGCGGCGTACGAAGACGCCACGACCGGCCCGGCTGTCCACGAGGCCCTCGGCCTTCAGCACGGCGACGGCCTGACGCGCGGTCTGCGGCGCGATGTCGTAGCGCTCGACGAGCTCGCGCTCGGACGGTAGCCGGTCGCCGGGCTTGATCTCGCCGGTCTTGATGGTCGCGCGCAAGTCGTCAGCGATCTGCCGCGACGGAGATCGTGGGTCGTTTCGGTCGATCGCCATCTATGATTTCCCCTCTGCCTCCCGAGCCGAGCAAGGTCCTTCCCGCCCTGCCCCCGTGCTCCACGGTGCTACCTCACTAGAGATCGCCGGGGAGGACTAGGGACCTTCGGCCCGTGCTGCCAGAGTCAAAACCTCCGGCCGCCGGCGACGCTCGCAGGCAAGCCTCCGGAGCTCGTCCTGGTCGCGGCCGTCGGCGGCCAGATCGCGCCCGTCGGCGATCCGGTCCCGGCGGTCTGCCTCGCGGTCGCGCCGGTCCGCCGTCCGCTGGCGCCGGTTGGCCCTTCGGTCCCGCGCGTCGGCGGCGGCCTCGCGTAGGTCCGCCAGCCGCTCGCGTTCGTCGGCCTCGCGTTCGCGGAGATCAGCAAGTCGCTCCCGCTCGTCCTCGTCGACGTTTCCGCTCGCACGGACGCCACGTCGGAGCCTCGCCGTCCGGACCCGAAGGTCGTTGGCCTCGGCCCGCCGAATGCCCTCGTCCGCGCGGTTCACGTCGCCGGTCCGGCGCTCCGCGTCGGCCTCGTGACGCATAAGGTTCGCGGCGATCCGATGCTCCATGGCCCGTCGGCGCGTCAGTGAGATCTCTTGTCTGGATATCTGCATCTGCGCAGGCTGTACGACCATGAGTCGGCTCTCCTTCGGCGGGCGCGGGCCCCACCTCTCACCGTAGGCGCTCAGCCGCCCCACGTCACTCGACGAGCCAGTCCCGGACGTGCTTGGCCAGGCAGCGGGTACGCACCATGACCACCGGACCGTCGGTGGATGAGAGCGTGTAGCGGTCGACGAACTCGGCGACCGCGTCGCAGCCGGGTTCGGGGCAGCCGACCAGGGGAAGCTCGGTGAGCTCGCGCGGCGCAGCGGTGGGATCGGCTCCGAGCAGCTTGGACTTTTGGTGAATGTTCATGGCGTTACTCCGTACTCATGCAGGTTGACGCCTCTAACCTGCGTTGACGGCGTGGTCCGGCGGCATTGGCAGGCCACCTCAGATCCTCGGTCTTGGGCCTTAGCCGGCGGTGGTCGTGGCCGACCGGGCCTTACGGAGGCGCGTGCGGACTGTCTCACCGGCCGGGCAGACTGCGATCGGTCAGGCGGACGAGGGAGGAAACCCGGATGGGCAAGCTGATCTACTCGATGATCACGTCAGTCGACGGCTACGTCAGCGACACCGACGGCAACTTCGGCTGGGGCGTGGCGGATCAGGAGGTGCACGACTTCGTCAACGAGTATGCGAAGTCGATCGGCACCTATCTCTACGGCCGCCGGATGTACGAGACGATGGTCTTCTGGGAGACCGCCCATGCCAATCCCGAGCATCCGCCGTTCATCGTGGACTTCGCACGCACCTGGCAGGCGGCCGACAAGATCGTCTACTCCACGACTCTTGATGAGGTCGCCAGCGAGCGCACCCGGCTCGAGCGCAGCTTCGACCCCGACGCGATCCGGAAGCTGAAGGCCGAGTCCGACCGCGACCTCACCATCGACGGTCCGCACCTGGCCGCCCAGGCGATCCGAGCCGGCCTGGTCGACGAGTTCCATCCCATCGTCGGCCCGGCGCTCGCCGGCGGCGGCAAGCGGTTCTTCCCCGACGGCGTCCGGATCGACCTCGAGCTGCTCGACGAGCATCGGTTCGCCAACGGGGTCGTCTATCTGCGCTACGGCGTCAAGGACGGCTGAGGCTCAGGCGCGCGATCGCTATTGGCCGATGCGGCCGTCGATCCGCTCGCGCAGCAGGTCGACGTGGCCCATGTGCCGGCCGTACTCCCAGATCGATCCGACCAGCACCTCGCGCAGCGAGATCGCCCCACCGCCGCTTCCGTGCTTGTTCTCCGAGTCGTCGGAGGTGATGTCGAGGCTGGATGCCTCGGCCACGAAGCGCTCGGCGAACGCCACCTCGGCACGCCAGGTGTCCCACGCCTCGGCGACCACCTGCGGATCGGCGACGGCGCCGTTGAAGTCACCGTCCGGGTCGGCGTCGGAGCTGTAGAGCCGGGGGACGTCCTGTCCGGCCATCAGCACCCGGAACCCGGCCCGCTCGCCCTCGGCCAAGTGCCGGACCAGCCCCAGCAGCGACATCGTCGACGGCTCGACCGAGCGCCGCGCCATCTGCTCGGCGTCGAGACCGGCGCACTTCAGCTCCAGAGTGAGGCGGGCTGTGCGCAGCGCCTCGGCCAGCGTGGTGCGCTCGTCGCCCAGGGTCGGGCCGTGCTCGCGCGGGTCGTCGTCGGACGGCTTGCCGTCCGCGGTGAACATGTCGGCGCGTCGGGTCGTGGTCATGTCGGCCATCATCGAACGACGCGCTAGGGGCGACAACGGGTTTACCCGGTCGGTGGGAGCCGCGGCGTACGCGGATCGGCGCATGTGCGGATCGGGCCGGGAGGCTTAGCCTGGAGGGGAGGGATCAACGGGTGAGGAGCCGTGAAGAGCCGCTGGGTGCTGACTGACGACGACGTCCGGGCGCTGCTCGCCGTTGTCGACCGGTGCGACCCGGCGAGCGATGACGACATCTTCTACGCCGACGTGCTCCGAGACCTGCGCGGGCTCATCCCGTGCAGCTACCTGACGTTCCAGCTCATGGACGTCAGTGAGCAGCGGATACGGCTGATCTACGTCGACGACGACGGCGTGGGGCGGCAGGAGTCGGTCGGCACCGAGTCCGAGTTCGATCAGATGTTCTGGCAGGAGTTCTGGAACGAGGACGGCTGCGCGGGTCCGGTTCGTACCGGCGACTACGAGACTGTCGTGCGGCGCTCGGACATGTGGACCCAGCGGGCGTACGCCAACACCCCGCTCGGCTCGTTGTTCACCGAGATGGGCGACCGGCTCCACGTCCGGGTTCCGATGACGCCGCACGGCGGGAGTGACCGTCGGCTGCTGCTGTCTCGCGAGGACGGTCCGGACTTCAGCGAGCGCGAGCTGCTGATGCTGCAGCTGATCCGACCGCACCTCGCCGAGCTGCACGAGCGTCGCGACCGGGAGCTGCACGGCGAGCCGAACCTGACGCCACGACAGTGGGAGATCCTGCGCCAGGTCGCCACCGGCGCGTCCAACGGTCAGATCGCCCGCACGCTGGGCCTGTCCGAGGCGACGGTCCGCAAGCACCTGGAGAACATCTTCCTGCGGCTGCACGTGCTCAGCCGGACCGAGGCGATCGCCCGGGTCCGCCCGTTCATGGACGCCCGCGCCTGGGCCGGCACCGGGTAGCGTCACTGGATCGGCTGCAGATCCTTGTTCTCGGAGTAGTCAGCGAGGACCGTCCCGTCGGCCGCGTACACCGTGAAGCGCAGTTCTCCCCGGGAGTTGTCACAGACGATCGGATCGCAGCCGCCTTCCGGGACGGCGGCGTGGTTGACGACGGTTCCCGCAAAGGCGTACCAGCCGTTGTTGACCGCGACCTCATGCTCTTCGCCGGTCGCGTCGGTGATCACCATCCGCTCGGCGGGTTCGGGGCCGGCCAGCCAGCCGGTGCCGAGGCATTCGGCGACCCACTGACCCGTCCGCGGACGCTTCTGCTGACACCATGATGGCTCGACCCGGTAGTCGTCGCTGCGCTCATATGCGTAGTTCTGGATCTCCGCCGCCTTGACGAGTTGTACGTCATGGGTGGTGTAGATGTTCGGATCAGCGAAGAACTCGTCGAGGTCCAGGACGCCGCGATCGTTCAGGTGCTCGGTGTCGAGAGCGCATTCGGCCAGGTCACCATTCGTCGTGCCGAGCAGCGCCGCCAGCCGTCCGTCCTGGCTATCGGCGACGACCACCTGCCAGTCGGAGAAATCCCAGCCGAGGAACCCGCCGCACGCCTCACGTACGCCGGCCAGATCGTCAGACGCCGGCAGCGGAGGCTCGATCGACCCAACGGTGTCCTCGAGGCCGGCCGCCGGGATGAGGCACTTCGTGTCTTCCATCGTTTCGCCGTAGGGGAACTCCGACCAGTTCACGACATCGATCTCATTGCCCTCGTACCAAGGGCCGTCCGTGCCGCGCAGCTCGACCGTCAGATTGGTGGGACCGTAGAGGTTGTGCCACACGGCGGTGCAGCGACGCTCGGCCTCGGCATGGGACACCTCAGCCCCTTGCAGGTTGACGCAGCAGGTCAACGAGCCGGTCGAGGGAGTAGCAAAGCACCCCGCACTTGGCGAGCACTGAAACATGTCGTTCTGCTCTACCGGCCGCAGATGGTCGCTCGGCCGCTGCTCGGTGCCGTCAATCGTTCCGGGCAGCCAGATCGCCGCGGCCACGATGACAAGTGCGACCGCGGCGGCGATCAGTGCCGAGGCCGCGGCGCCGCGCTGCCGCTTGCGTCGTACGCCCTGCCGGTACAGCTGAGTCCCGTCGATGCCGTCGCCGGCCGATACGCTGTCGGCGAGCTGGTCCATTCGTACCCGGAGCTGCGTCTCGAAGGCGTCTTCTGGAGGATTCATGAGACGTCCCTCCCCGTTGCGGGCGAGTCGTCCGCGATCGCGGTGTCGTCAGTCCAGCCGAGGTCCTGACGTAACTGCGCGTAGGCCCGGCTGGCCCGGCTTTTCACGGTGCCCTGCCGGCATCCGAGCAGGTCGGCGATCTCGGCCTCGTTGAGGTCCTCCCAGTAGCGCAGGACCAGGACCACCCGCTGCTTCGGCGGCAGGCTGTTCAGCGCTCGTCGCAGGTCAGCGAGCTCGGCCGACCGATCGGCGATGTCCGGTGTCGCCGGCTCCGCGTGGCTGAGCGGTGCATGCAGGTTGGCCGGGTGTCTGCGCGCCCGCCAGGCGAGTCGGGCCATCACCTTGCGGACGTAGGCCTCCACCCCCTGGGGATCGAGTCGACCCCACGACGGCAGGCAGCGGACCAGCGCCTCCTGCACCAGGTCCTCACCGGAGGCGAGGTCCCCGGCAAGCATGAAGCCGTAACGGGTCAGGCCCTGTCGCCGAGCGGCAACGAACGAAGCGACTTCGTCCTCGGTGCTCACCACGGTGCCCCCCTCGGGCAGGCAGTATCGGCGCTTCTACCTCTTGATAGGGATTCTCGCG
>Ga0126377_10004506_pt1 | contig 10162 bp, 5 predicted proteins | sample PanSoiMetPlot_22_FD_92647 | JGI IMG/M metagenome (GOLD analysis project Ga0126377, IMG submission 92647) | Tropical forest soil microbial communities from Panama - MetaG Plot_22 | ecosystem: Environmental > Terrestrial > Soil > Tropical forest > Bulk soil | place: Panama | collected 2016-02-17 | reverse complement strand
CGACCGCGGTGAGCACAGTGAGTGTCAGGTCCGAGACGACGACGTGCGCTGGCCACACCTCGAGGCCTACGCCGTCCCTCGTCAGGCGGCGATCGTCAAGACGCTGCTCGTGGACGGGTTACGGCGTTTCGCGTTGCGTGCGTGAAGGTGGCGATGATGGTGGGCGTGAGCATCGCCGCCGGCATGGCGGGCGGGGTCGTCGCCAGGGCGGTCGGCAGTGGCCTCCTTCGCGCCGGCGCTGCACCGACTCTGGCGAAGGTGGCGGGAAGCGCGAGCGGGTTCGCGGTCGACACCGCCGCGACGTCGGCCGGCCAGAGCGCGATCTTCGGCGATTCTTTCGGCGAGGCGTTCCTCGAGAACGCTCTGGCCGGTGCCGGCTCGCTGGCGATGCTCAAGCTGCTCGCGAGCAGCGCGGAGGCGGCGCGCGCGCTTGGCGAGAGCGCGGGCAGCATGTGGAAGAAGCTGGGTCGCGCCGGCCTGGTCCTTCGCGAGGGCGCGGCCATCACGGGCCACACCATCATGGGCGCGGCTCGCGGCTTCGCCGCGCGCAAGATCGTCACCGGCAAGGCCGAGCCGGCGCCCGAGACAGTCAGGGAATGGCTACTCCAGGGCGCGGCGGTCGCGGTCGGCCGCCACGTCGGATCCGCGATTCCCGCGCGCCGCGCCCGCCTCGAGCACCTGGGCCGCCTCGATGAGGCCACGGTCCGGCCCTGGCTGGAGGCGGAGGCCGACCTGGCTCGCCGCGCGACCGCGCTCGAGCACGAACCGAGCGCGCCGGGTGCTCTCGATCTCCTCGACCGGCGCAGCAAGCTCCTCCGGCAGGAGCTCGAGCTTGTCGACATTCTCACGAAGGACCCGGCTCGCCTGCGCTCCACCGACCTCGGCCGCGAGGTAGGAAAGCTCCGGCGCATGGTCCAGGGCGAGCTGGACGACATCCGCGATCCCGAGCTGGCTCAGGTCGCGTTCCACCTCGCCGGCCTCGAGGAGCTCATCCCCGGCAGCCTGTGGAAGGGGACACCGGCCGAGATCCAGGCCGCCCTTGACGGCGCCCGGAACGCCGGCGCCGATATTCACGCAACGCGCGACGCGGCCAACGGGCGGTGGAGTGTGAAGCTGGCCGACCGAGCCATCGAGATCCACGAGCGCGCCGGGGAGCGGGCGCCGCCTTCGCCGCCCCCCAGAGCCAGCACGAGCCCGACCCATGGCCCCCGTGCAGCTGACGAGACCGGCGAATCGAGGCCAGCCGCGCGCCAACCGCGCGGCTCCGAGCACCAAGACGAGGCGGATCAGATCCTCGCAGACGCCTCGCCCGAGAACCGGAAGATCCTGGACTCGGTCCTCGCCCTGGATCCAGCCGAGGGGAGGCGCCTGATTCGCGAATACGGAGACGAGCTCACTGACTATCTGCGCACGAACCCACTCACCACGCTCGAATCCCTGAAGAAAACCCTCGGCAAGCTCCGCACCGAGGTGAAGCAACGCGTCCAGGGTTTGATGGAGGGGATCGACATCAACACCCCGCCCCCCGGATGGCGATTCGACGACAAGGAAGGCGGGCCTGTGACTGAGCTGGACGGCACGAGGCGCCTGAGAACAAAGGTGTATGGTCCCAACGGAGCGGAGGGGTACTTCGAGCGCGCCTACAATCCACGCGATCACATGCTGGAGCTCCGTATGGCCTTTCTCAAGCAGAATGGCGAGGACGAGGCACTGCCGAGCAAGATTGGCAAGCAGAGGCACGCCCCCGAGATGATCCCCGGCGAGGGAACGCCAACCCTGCAGTACATCACGCTTTACCAGCTGAAGAGGCTCGGTGTGCCCATGGGGGGCGCGGCCGGACAAGGTGGCGAGCCCGGCGTCAAGCGGATCCATATGAGCGACATCCAATACGTCGAGACCGTGGTCCACCTGCATTGGTTAAGGAAGAACGTTGGTGGGGACCTGTCCAATCTGGTGCAGTACACTGCGTCGGTGAAGTATGCAGAGACCACCGCCATCCAGTCTGGATATCGCCGCTCAGACGTACCGATCCTCACGGGCGGCGACGATAGGCCGATCCGAGAACTGCTGAACTTCCAGGAACGAGGGAACCGTCAGCGTATCGCCGAGAATGACGCCATTCTCGCCAAATATGGATTTGATCGGGACGCCGTCATGAAGTGGGGGTTTGACGTGGGCTTCTCTGTGAGCGTAGAGCCATGATCTCGGTCCCGATCACGTGGGTATACGAGCCTCGGCGAGTGCCGCCGACTCCGATGTCGGGAGGGCCCGAGGGCTACGCGCACCTCGTCGACGAGATTGGGCGCTTTGCGGGGGTGAGCATTCCCATGGTCGAAGGTTTCCTTCGAGAAGTGACGCCACCGGAAGGCATCATCTTGCTGAACGGTTCAGCCGATACGCTACTCGTCCTCGACGAATGCGCAGCCGAAGGGCGGCTCGATCTCGCGCGCCGGCTCGTACCCCTCGGCGAGGGTCAAATTCGAATCTTCGAGAAGCTCCTTGAGCCCCTATCCCTTCCGGCGGCGGTGGACTGGGTGACACATGGCGAATGGGAGCACGCTGATCCAGACAAGCCCGGTGCTTACGGCCCATATGGCCGTCGCGACATCGCGCAGCTCGTCGGTGCGACCTGCCTCATGTACGAATCGGAACGCTACTGTTACCTTCACAGTCCGACGCACCACGGACTGCCCCATCTCCTGGCCGACTACCTCACCGCGTACGCCAACGCCGTCCTCGTCTGAGAAGCATCCCGCTCCCGCGAGCTGTTGTTCTCGACGGTCGTCGATCTGATTGTCATCGGTTGAAGGGCACGTCGTTGATCCAGTGGAAGCCCCGGGTCATGAGCAGTGATTTCTCGCGGGGCAGCATGGTCAGATGGGCATGCACCTTCTTCCCCTCGAAGTCGCCGGACAAGAGGTAACCTGCGCCGTCCGGGCGGAGATCGAGGCGAGCGCGCTGGACACCCTTGTTGTCGGTTGCCAGGCGAAGGACCAGAGTCGTGGGACCCTTGATCTCGCCAGAGGCGACGTAGATTTCGCTTCGGCCGTCCATCCAGTACACTCGGATCGCCTTGGCGCGGATCCAGACCCGACGCCAACGCGAGGCATTGGCCGGGACCGGCAGTTGCGGCACTCCGTCGATCGTCATCTCCTCCACGTCGAAGAGATCGCGAACGGCGGGTGCGTGAGCGTTGTCGCGGCCGTCCGTCCAGATCGTGTTGATGGTGTCGTAGGCCATGGTCGCGACGAGGACCGCATAGAGGCTCGCCGCGATGATGCTTGGGTTGCGCCGGGTGAAAAAGGGTGGGTCGAAGGCGGGGCCGACCGGCCGCGTGCCGACCAGGATCGCGACCAGCTTCGGAATGGCGGGCGCAGCCAGAAACAGGGCCATCAGCCAGAGGTGGATCGAGAGCAGCTTGACTGGCACGTCGTAGCAGAGGTTGAGGAGCACGACGTTGGCCAGCACCGCGAGGAGGAGGAGGGCGCCCGTCGTCGCGGTGCGCCGGACGAAGAGAAGCATGCCCGCGATCGCCTCCATGAAACCGGCGAACATCGTGTACGGCCGCGAGAAGCCCATGAACGTCCAGAGGAGATGCATCGGCGACGATTCGCCGTAGGTCTGCACCAGCTGACCGGGGCTGGGCGTGAGGAACTGGCGCTCGAAGATCTTCGCGAATCCGTACCCGAGCATCATCACGCCGAGATAGGTGCGCACGTAGAGCTGCAAGCCTCGAAGGAGGCCTTCGTGCCTTCGGGGCCGCCGGTCGATCGTCGACCAAACAGTTGCCGCGAGGAGCGACAGCGCGAACAGGCAGAAGGTCAGCACGTAGTTGTAGGTGCGGTCGCCGCTCCCGTTCGACTCGGTCGCGATCGTCCGGTCGATACCGAGGATGGTCGGCCCGGCCCACACGACCAGCGCGGCCAAGACCTTCAAGTAGAGCTCATTCAGCTTGTCCGTCCATGGGACCCATGCGATCGGGAGGGGGAGGATGCAGAGGATGAAGTACACGAGCACGAGGCGGAAGCCGAACCGCCTGGCCACGCCCCACGTGGGCTGTTCGGCACTCACGGCTTGCTCGATCGACTCGCTCATGGGCGGCCTCCGTCGGCCAGGTCGTATGGGTGCAGTTCCCGGATCGCGTAGCGACTCGGCCACCCGTGCTTGGTCCGCCTGTGATCTCTATCCAATAGCCGAGCCTCCGTGAGCAATCGGGTGCAGATCCCGAATTGCACGGTCATGCGGCCTTCCGAGCGGCATCGTGAGTACGCGTAGGCGTTGGGATAGCTGCGACGCGTAGTGTGCGCTTGGCGAGGTACTCGACGAACTCGGCCCACTGGCCTTGAGGAGGATGCAGCGGAGGTGGAGGACGTGCTCGGACTGTGGGCAGCACGGCGCTCCCCGGTGGGAGTGGGGCGTCGAAGAAGAACCTCGCTTCACTACGACGAGGGCATCGAACGCGCTCGGGAAGAGCCGCAGGCTCTTCGCTTCCTCTTCGCCGTGATAGGTGTGGCCGAACTCCCGATCGAATCTCGGTTTGTCTAGCCAGTTCTGAAACGCGGCCGGCATGGGCCGGCATGGCTTTGATGGCGACCCATCGCCCCAGCCGGATCAAAGAGCCGGGTGGCAGCGCCGGAACTGAGCTACTGCAGACGGACCTTCGACTGCCAGAGCGCGAAGGCGAATATATCCGCGAACTCATCCTCCCGTTGCGATTCAGTTGAACCGACGCCATGCCCAGCGTCAGTGTCCACACGAAGCAGCGTGGGAGTAGAGCCGTTTACCTCCTGCAGTCTGGCAGCGAACTTCGCCGGTTGCCACACCGGAACACGGGGGTCGTTCTTGCCAGCGGTCAGCAGCGTCGCTGGGTAGCGACTGTTTTCTCGAACCCTATGAAGAGGATCGGACGCGAGTAGGCTGCGGCATTCGGACTCTATTTTCACGGTGCCGAATTCGGGCGCGTTTCCTGGACCCGCCTGCGTAGTCTCGAACCTCAACGGGTTGACAATCGGGACGCGCAGAACTGCAGCCGCAAACAAGCCGGGCTTCTTTGTGATTGCGCCACCGACCACAATGCCTCCAGCGCTGATTCCGTGGGCTGTCAAGCGTCCGGTGCGGGTATAGCCCTTTTCAATCAGAAACTCAGCGCAGGCAATGTAGTCATCAACTCCGTTCTCCTTCTTCTCCTTGATGCCGCCAAGGTGCCACGCCTCACCCCGCGCCCCGCCGCCGCGCACGTGACATGTCGCGTAGACCCCACCATTCCTAACCCAGGTGAGCAGGAAGGGGTTATATGTCGGCGTTGTCGTTACACCATATGCGCCGTAGCCGCTCAGCAGGGCAGGCGCATTTCCGTCAAGATGATAGTCTCGCTGCCTCACAATAGAAATGGGAATCGGTGTGCCATCGTGGCTCGTCGCCATGCCCTGTTCGGTCACGATGTCGCTCTGGTCCGGAGGGTCCGACGTCATGGCCAGCGCATGTGCTCCGCCTCGGTCCACTCGAAACCAGGCCGAGGGTCGAGTCCAGCCCTCCATTCCAAGCACGAGGCCTGGGCGCGATGGATCAGCGATAATTCGATCAATGGAACCCTCGAATGGAAGGTTCACCTCTTCACGAGAACCGGTCTCCCAGGGAATGCGAAGCAAGCGGTGAAGCCCGCGGTCGAGAGCGACCACGTACATCGCGTCCTGTGCGGCCGCAAAATCAACGAGCACGAGATCGCTCTCCGCAACGAAATCTTTCGCGTCCGCGAGCGAGCCAGATCGAGCGTCGAAAGACACGATACGCCGATTCGGCGCGTGAGCGGAAGTGAAGGCGTAGATAAGATGGCCGTGTATCACAGTTCCTGTGACTCTGTCATCAGGTCCTGCGACTCTTCGCCATCTTGTAGCTCCAGGTCTAACCCCCGAGAGGGGACTCACGTAGAACAGCCACTCTCTGACACTGCGCATCGCAACCGCTATGGCCCACTGGCCGGAAGGGGCCACATCGACCCAGGTCATGTTGTCGGACGCAATCGCGAGCTCACTATCTCCAGACGCGATGACGGGTTTCTCCCTGTCTGGCTCATTGCCGAGTAAGTGGAGATAGGTAGCACCGCCCTGATAGTTTTCGGATGGTGATGCGCTCGCCACTTGCTTCGCCCTGCGCCAATAAAAGAACGACTTACCGTCAGGTCGCCACGAAATCATTGGCTCCTGCGTCCGATCGATCCTGTCCGGTAGAATACGTCCCGAGCGCACGTCGACAATCTCGATGGTGCCATTTTCGCTGCCAGAGGCGGACGTCACGTACGCGACATACCGACCGTCGCGTGATGGATAGGCGTAATCGATCGTCACATGGGAGCCCTCATGAGCCCGACGGTCCGGATCGATCAGAACGCGATCATCGCCCCTCCAACCCTTGCGCACCACGAGCTTGGCGCTGTCGTCATTTGCTTGTCGCCGCAGTGCAAATACTAGGGGCGCCTTACCAACAGCGGCGAGTACATCGACTCTCTCGCTGGATCGGTTCGCCTCATGCAGCTCTTCATGGAGCTTGCCGCGATCTGGGAGCTCACTGAGCATGTGGCGCGCATGGCGGTCTTGAGCATCAAGCCATCGATCGAGCTCTGGTGACGCGCTTTCCATCCAACGATATGGGTCGGCCACCCTCACTCCATAATAGACGTCGATGACATCTTGCCGCCGAGCTTGCAGCGGTTGGGCGCGCGCCCCCTGTTGAGCCGTAGTCACAGTGGTCGCTCCATTGCTCGCAGTGGACCCACTATGACTCGGAATGCCGACCGACTGTTGCGCTCCGTTGTTTCCACAACCGCCGAGGGTCGCGAGCGTTAGTGCGATCTGAATCGCCAGAGGCGAGCGACATTTGGGAATGCGTGATCTCATTAAAGCCCGCATCCCTTGCTGCCGCAGAGCCCACTGCTATTCGTTTCCTGATTGGTACCCCCCTCGGCGCCTCCGACGGTCTCGAGCTCAGGGGCGCTCAAGACACGAACGAGCTCACGACGCAACGCCAAGCGCGCGGTGGGCTTGCGGTTCGGTGGGTTCGCGATCGGCGCGCGGCCGGCGATGGTCTTCTTCATCGGTTCACCTATCATCAGTGTGGAACTTCACAAATGGCAGTCTGTCAAGTTCAATGGATACAATCTCTCGTGGGGAGCCGCAGGCAAGCATTGTGCTTGGATCCATGAATTGAGCACAACTGGAGGACCCGCCGCCAAGACGGACGGCAGCAACCGCCCTTTCCCATAGATCGACGATGATGAGGTCAGCCTCCACAACCGCACCGGCATATCTGCCGTCCTGCGAGATCGCCAAATCGCGGATTAGCGACCCGGTCTCCAGGTCAAGCTTCATATCCTTCGCATTCACGAGTAGTCGTGTTCCACCGACGCTCGCGATCCAACCCGATTTGATGGGCTCAAACTCCCGAACAGGGCGGTCAAAGGTAGTGGTCTGACGTAGGGACAGCCCCCTCGTCCAAAGCCGGATCGTCCCATCATTGCTCGTGGTGTAGAGGTCGTCTCCGTTCCAACGGACGGTGAAGACTCGATCAGTGTGGCGACTCAGAGCCCGATGAACGTCACCGGTAGAGGTATCGTACGTCATTACGCTTCCGTCATACGCGCCAGAGGCGATACTGCCTGTGGAACTTACTGCCAAGGCGTAAACCTCTGCGTCGTGCTTGTAACGCAACTCCGGTTTCGCATCAGGCCCAGACTGACTCCAGACGGATCCGTCTTCCGGCGAGTAAGCAAGGACCCGGCCGGCGGCATGGATGGCGCGAATGGCTCGCTGCGTCGCGGCGACCACCATGGTTCTACGCGAGATTACGTCTGTACAGATCACCCTGCCGTCCCACCCCGCAGAGCAGACCTCATTCTCTCGCCACGTAAGACCCATGGCAATGTTCGTATGGCGGTGCAAGGTCACCAGCCGGTCGACCGGTCCGAGCTCGACGACATTGACGGTTCCGTCTGCGCAGTCGAATGCGAGCCGCCTGCCGTCTTTCGATGGCGCAATGGTGAATATGTCACAGGCGAGGTTTCCGGCTACCTCCGGTGCGAAACGTGGAAGCTTCCAGACACGAACTTCGGGTCCGGCAACCGTGACGACCCGGCGCAACCGCGCAGAGACGAACATCCACGCAATTGGAGCGGTGTGGCCCACCAATGTCCAACTTGCGCCGCTCGCGGTGTCCCGGATCCGGGTAACGCCGTCGGCATACCCCCACCCCGCGAGATCGCCGTCTGCGGCGAGGGCCGTTGGTTGAGCGCTCGACTGCGGGCCGTCCTGAACCTCGTCGCTGGACGGTCGCACAAACCAAGCCTTGCCTTTGCCCACTCCGATCAGGAGACCACCTCGCGCCAGAGCGAACGCATTCGGCTCGGCAATCCGCAGTTCAGTACTGACCCCTCCTCGTTGAAGCACTATTGTCTCCGGTGTCTCCTGGATAGCAAAGCTCTCGCCGCTCGTCGCCAACGAATACCGAGATCCGTCGTGACGACAAGCACCGAGGCGCTTGTTCGTACGACCTAGATGAACTAGCCATAACTTATCGTGCGCACACACGAGGAGCCCATCATGGTACGGAGCCATTCCCTGAACACTTTGCATGGCAGGACGAAGATGCCCTTCTGGCGCAAGGGTGCTCAGGTGTCCGGACTCGTCGAGGAGATATAGCGCGTCGGCAGAGCGGACTGCCGGATTCTCATATGATGGCCGGTAACCGCTGATGTCTATCGCGTGGTGCTTGTCCCACGACTTGACGATCTCCGGGCCGTTACTTCCGCGCCTGACATAGACAAGGCCCTGTCTTTCTCGGATCACGATGGCGGGCTGTGGCAAGCTGCTCGCGATCAGGTCGACTTTGCCAGTGGAGAGATCAATCGAACGCAGCTTGCCGTCAGCCGCCACTACCGTCAGAGTTCGGAGGCTCTCATCGGGCGCATCGGCCCAAGCCCGATAGATCCTGCTGGGCATCAGCGAGATGATGCGGTCGGCAATCCCTGCGCCTCGAGCGCGGGCCAGAAGGAGCGCATCCGTGGCCGGTAGGTTTGGCATCGAGGATAGTAGGTCATGTGCTTTAGTTGGGTCCTTTTCCAGGAGCAGGGCAGCTTCTGACCGGACCGCCCGGTCCCTTTGACTCTGGGCGATAGCTCGTTCCTCCTGGGCGCGCGTGCGTGCGGCTGTTGCCCGCTCGCCTCGGAGAACGATCTCGCGTAGGGCAACGCCTCCCAGGACCGAGACGAGGATGGTGAGCACAGCGACGGAAGCGGCGAACCGCTTGTGGTGTCGTACCCAGTGACCGAGCACGGCGAGAAGTGAGTACTCTCGTGCGGCGATTCGGGCGCCGTTGTCGAACGCTCTCAGATCGGCGGCGAATGCTCCGGCATCGGCGTAGCGGTCATCGGGGTTCGGGGAGAGCGCCTTGAGAGCGATCGTCTTCAGGTCCTGGGGAACAGGCCGCAAAGAGTTGCTGAGATCGGCTTCGCTGGCTTTCGAAGGGGGCACATCTCCGGTACAGAGCTGGAAGAGCATCGCGCCGAGAGAGTAGACGTCGGTCCGCGTGTCGACTGCCTCGCCGCGGGCCTGCTCGGGCGACATGTATGCTGGCGTGCCGAGGACGCTGCCAGCGACGGTGACGGTGGATGCTCCGGGGATACGGTAGGGGTCGGCGGCAACCTCGTCTTCGGCGACAGCTAGCTCCTTGGCCAGGCCCCAATCGATGACGATGGTCTCGCCGAAGTCGCCCACGATGACGTTTGAGGGCTTCAGGTCGCGGTGGATGATCTTGCGGTCGTGGGCGTACGCGATCGCGTCAGCGACGGCGATAAGGTGGGGGATGAGCGCAAGGCGTCCGTCGAGTTCCTTGGCATCGGCGATGAGCTTGGCAAGAGGGCGCCCCGAGACGAGCTTCATGGCGTAGTACGGGGTGCCGTCGGGCCAGCGGCCTGCCTCGTGGACGGGGACGATGGCGGGGTGCTCGAGGCGTGCGGTGATGAAGGCTTCGCGGAAGAAGCGGACCTCCGCGGTGTAGCTGGGTTGCAGCAGCTCTTTCAGCGCGACGTGGCGGCCGAGTTCTTTGTCGCGCGCGCGGTAGACGCGGCCGAGGCCGCCGCGACCGTGCTCCGCGAGGATCTGATAGCGGTCGG
>Ga0126377_10004505_pt1 | contig 10163 bp, 19 predicted proteins | sample PanSoiMetPlot_22_FD_92647 | JGI IMG/M metagenome (GOLD analysis project Ga0126377, IMG submission 92647) | Tropical forest soil microbial communities from Panama - MetaG Plot_22 | ecosystem: Environmental > Terrestrial > Soil > Tropical forest > Bulk soil | place: Panama | collected 2016-02-17 | reverse complement strand
CCTATGCCCAGATCGTCGGCCGCGACCAGGAATACGTGATCGTGCGGCTCAATTCGGGCGAGCAGCGCCTGGTCCATGGCCGCTGTATGGCGACGGTCGGCGCAGTGTCGAACCCCGATCACATGAACACGTCGATCGGCAAGGCGGGCCGCAAGCGCTGGATGGGGTTCCGCCCGCACAATCGCGGTGTGACCATGAACCCGATCGATCATCCGCATGGCGGCGGCGAAGGCCGCACCTCGGGCGGCCGTCACCCGGTGACGCCGTGGGGTTTCCCGACCAAGGGCAAGAAGACCCGCAAGAACAAGTCGACCACCAAGTTCATCGTTTCGAGCCGCCACGCGCGGAAGAAGAAATAGGAAGGCACGTCATGGCGCGTTCGGTATGGAAGGGCCCGTTCGTCGACGGCTACCTGCTCAAGAAGGCGGAAGCCGCGCGGCAGTCGAGCCGGCACGAGATGATCAGGATCTGGAGCCGGCGCTCCACCATCCTGCCGCAGTTCGTCGGCCTCACCTTCGGCGTCTACAACGGGCAAAAGCACATCCCGGTGATCGTCACCGAGGAGATGGTCGGTCACAAGTTCGGCGAGTTCGCGCCGACGCGCATGTTCTACGGCCATTCGTCGGATCGCAAGGCGAAGCGAACGGCCGCGCCGGCGCCGGCTGCGGCGGCGAGCTGAGGCGAGGAGAGGCGATGAGCAAGACCAAACGGCCGCGCGACCTTGCCGACAACGAGGCCAAGGCGGTCGCCCGCATGCTGCGCGTGTCGCCGCAGAAGCTCAACCTTCTGGCGCAGCTGATCCGCGGCAAGAAGGTCGCGACGGCGCTCGCCGATCTCGAGTTCTCGCGCAAGCGCATCGCCAAGGACGTGCGCAAGTGCCTCGAGTCTGCGGTCGCCAACGCGGAGAACAATCACGACCTCGACGTCGACGATCTGATCGTCGCCGAGGCGCATGTAGGCAAGGGACTGGTGATCAAACGTTTCCATCCGCGCGGGCGCGGCCGCATCGGGCGCATCATGAAGCCGTTCTCCCACCTGACCATCGTCGTGCGTCAGGTCGAGGCGGCGAGCGCCTAAGGAGAAGTCGCATGGGTCAGAAGGTCAATCCGGTCGGATTGCGGTTGGGGATCAACCGCACCTGGGATTCGCGCTGGTACGCCGGCAAAGGCGAATATGGCAAGCTGCTGCACGAGGACATGAAGATCCGCGAGGAATTGTCCGAGGCCCTTAAGCAGGCGGCGGTGTCGAAGATCGTCATCGAGCGACCGCACAAGAAGTGCCGCGTGACCATCCACTCGGCGCGCCCCGGCGTCGTCATCGGCAAGAAGGGCGCCGATATCGAAAAACTGCGCAAGAAGGTCGCCGACCTCACCGATTCCGACGTCGTTATCAACATCATCGAGATCAGGAAGCCGGAGCTCGACGCGCAATTGGTCGCCGAGTCGATCGCCCAGCAGCTCGAGCGGCGCGTCGCCTTCCGCCGCGCCATGAAGCGCGCGGTGCAATCGGCGATGCGGCTCGGGGCCGAGGGCATCCGCATCAACTGCTCCGGCCGGCTCGGCGGCGCCGAGATCGCGCGCATGGAATGGTACCGCGAGGGCCGGGTGCCGCTGCACACGCTGCGCGCCGACGTCGACTACGGGATGGCCACCGCCTACACGACCTACGGCACCTGCGGGGTCAAGGTGTGGATCTTCAAGGGCGAGATCATGGAGCACGACCCCATGGCTCAAGACAAGAAGATGGCCGAGGCCGAGGCCGGCCGTCCGCGCCGCGACGCGTGAACCAACGGACGACGGAATAGAAAGAGCGATCCGCCATGCTGCAACCGATGCGAACAAAGTTCCGCAAGGCGCACAAAGGCCGCATCAAGGGCCTCGCCACCAGTGCGGTGTCGCTCGCCTTCGGCCAGTTCGGCCTCAAGGCGCTCGAGCCCGAGCGGGTGACCGCGCGCCAGATCGAGGCGGCTCGCCGCGCCATGACGCGTCACATGAAGCGGTCGGGGCGGGTGTGGATCCGCCTTTATCCGGACGTGCCGGTGAGCAAGAAGCCGCTCGAGGTGCGCATGGGGTCCGGCAAGGGCGCGGTGGAATACTGGGTTGCCCGGGTCAAGCCGGGACGCATCCTGTTCGAGATCGACGGCGTGCCCGTCCAGATCGCGCGCGAAGCGCTCGCATTGGCGGCGGCCAAGCTGCCGATCAAGACGCGCTTCGTCGAGCGCATTGCCGAGTAATGTTGGTGAGCGTCATGCTGAAAGCCGGAGATCTTCGAGTGATGAGCGTCGACCAGCTCGACGACGAGCTGATGAAGCTCAAGAAGGAGCAGTTCAACCTGCGCTTCCAGCGCGCGACGGGGCAGCTCGAGAACACGTCGCGGGTGCGTGAGGTCCGTCGTGACATCGCCCGCATTCGCACCATCGCGCAGCAGAAGCGCGCGGCACAGCCGAAATCGAAGTGAGGAGGCAGCGATGCCGAAGCGTATGCTGCAGGGGGTGGTGGTGAGCGACAAGCAGGACAAGACGATCGTCGTCCGCGTCGAGCGTCGCTTCACGCATCCGGTGATGAAGAAGACCGTGCGGTCATCGAAGAAGTACTACGCGCACGACGAGAAGAACGAATACTCGACCGGCGACCTCGTGTGGATCGAGGAACATCGGCCGATCTCCAAGCTCAAGCGCTGGACCGTGGTCCAGAGCGATAAGAAGGCGAAATAGCGCGCTGCGCGCGAGGACGAGAAAAGAAAGAGGCGCATCATGATCCAGATGCAGACCAACCTCGACGTGGCGGACAATTCCGGCGCGCGCCGGGTCATGTGCATCAAGGTGCTGGGCGGTTCGAAGCGCAAGTACGCGACCGTGGGCGACGTCATCGTCGTTTCGGTCAAGGAGGCGATCCCACGCGGCCGCGTCAAGAAGGGCGACGTGATGAAGGCCGTGGTGGTGCGGGTGGCGAAGGACATCAGGCGGCCCGATGGTTCGATCATCCGCTTCGACCGCAACGCCGCCGTGCTGATCACGCCGCAAATGGAGCCGGTCGGCACGCGCATCTTCGGACCGGTTCCGCGCGAGCTGCGCGCCAAGAACCACATGAAGATCATCTCGCTGGCGCCGGAGGTGCTGTGATGGCCGCCAAGATCCGCAAGGGCGACAAGGTGATCGTGCTCACCGGGCGCGACAAGGGCCGCACCGGCGAGGTGATCGAGGTGCGTCCGGTCGAGGCCCGCGCGCTGGTGCGCGGCGTCAACATGGTCAAACGCCACCAGCGCCAGTCCGCGACGCAGGACGGCGGCATCATTTCCAAAGAGGCGCCGATCCACTTGTCCAATATCGCGTTGGCCGACCCCAAGGACGGCAAGCCGACTCGGGTCGGCTTCAAGGTCATGCCCGACGGCAAGAAAGTGCGCATCGCCAAGCGTTCGGGAGCAGAGATCGATGGCTGATAAGGAAAAAACCGAGGCCAAGAAGGCCGCCAAGGCCCCTAAGCCTGACAAGGCGCAGAAGCCCGACAAGGCGCAAAAGGCCGACAAGGCCGACAAGGCGCAGAAGGGCGCGCCGGCCGAGAAGGGTGCAGCGGCGGAGAAGCCGGCGAAGGCGCGTACTCCCGAGGAGCGCGTCACGCCGCGCATGCGGACCTTTTTCGACGAGGTGGTGCGTGCCAAGCTGGTCGCGCAGTTCGGCTACAAGAACAAATTCGACGTGCCGATGATCGAGAAGGTCGTGCTCAATATGGGCATCGGCGAGGGCGTCGCCGACCGCAAGAAGGTCGAGCAGGCTGCCGCGGACCTGGCGCTGATCGCCGGACAGAAGGCCGTGATCACCATGGCCAAGAAGTCGGTCGCCACCTTCAAGGTGCGCGAGGGCCAGGCGATCGGCTGCAAGGTCACCTTGCGTAAGACACGCATGTACGAGTTCGTCGACCGGCTGGTGAACATCGCGCTGCCGCGCATCCGCGACTTCCGCGGATTGAACCCGAAGAGCTTCGATGGCCGCGGCAACTACACGCTTGGCATCAAGGAACATATCGTCTTTCCCGAGATCGACTTCGATAAGGCGGCAGAAGTCTGGGGATTGGACGTTACGGTCTGCACCACCGCGCGGTCGGACGACGAAGCGCGGGCATTGCTGGCAGGTTTCAATTTTCCATTCCGGCAGTGAGGCGGCATCGGCTGTCCTCAAACGCGGACGTTTAGGAGACGCGAATGGCGAAGAAGAGTTCGATCGAGAAGAACACACGCAGGCGCAGGCTGACGAAGAAGTTCTCCGGCCGTCGCTCGCGGCTCAAAGCGATCGCTCAGGACAAGACGCGGCCGATGGAGGAGCGCTTCGCCGCCGGGCTGAAGCTCGCCGAACTGCCGCGCAACTCGGCGCCGACCCGGATTCGCAATCGCTGCGAGGTGACCGGCCGGCCGCGGGCATTCTATCGCAAACTCAAGATGAGCCGTCTGGCGCTGCGCGAGCTGGGCTCCAAGGGCCTGATCCCGGGCCTCGTCAAGTCGAGCTGGTGAGGAGGATCGCACGATGGCACTCCACGATCCCCTTGGCGACATGCTCACGCGCATCCGCAATGCGCAGGAGCGCAACAAGGCGAAGGTGTCGACGCCCGGCTCGAAGCTGCGCGCCAACGTCCTCGAAGTGCTCAGGAACGAGGGTTACATCCGCGGCTATGCGAGCGTCGAGCACAAGGACGGCCGCACCGAGTTCGAGATCGAGCTCAAGTATTTCGACGGCGAACCGGTGATCCGCGAGATCTCGCGGGTATCGAAGCCAGGTCGGCGCGTCTATGCGTCGGTCAAGAACCTGCCGCGCATCAACAACGGGCTCGGCATCTCGATCGTGTCGACGCCCAAGGGTGTGATGGCCGATCACGACGCGCGCGACGCCAATGTCGGCGGCGAAATCCTTTGCACGGTGTTCTGAGGAACGGTGACATGTCACGTATCGGCAAGAGACCGGTTCCGATCCCGTCCGGGGTGACCGCGGATGTCGACGGTCAGACCGTCAAGGTGAAGGGGCCAAAGGGGGCGCTGCAGATGGTGCTGCCGGACGAGGTCACGGCCAAAATGGAGAGCGGTGGTCTCAAGCTCGACCCGCGCAACGAAACCAAGCGCGCGCGCGCCATGTGGGGTACCTCGCGCACCCTGGTTGCCAATCTCGTCGCCGGCGTCACCAAGGGCTTCGAGCGGCGGCTGGAGATCAACGGCGTCGGCTACCGCGCCGCGATCCAGGGCAAGAACCTGCAGATCTCGCTCGGCTACAGCCATGACGTGGTCTATCCGATCCCGGAAGGCATCGCGATTGCGACGCCCAGGCCGACCGAGGTCGTCATCACCGGCATCGACCGGCAGAAGGTCGGCCAGGTGGCGGCGGAAATCCGTGGGTATCGCAGGCCGGAGCCCTACAAGGGCAAGGGTGTGAAATATTCCGATGAACGTATCTTCCGCAAGGAAGGCAAGAAGAAGTAAGGGAGCGAGCGATGAGCAAGGGCGCCAAGCAAGCGCTGCGACGCAAGGCCCGGGTCCGGCGGGCGGTCAGGGCTGCGGCGGGAGGCCGCGCGCGGCTGTCGGTCTTCCGCTCGTCGAAGCACATCTATGCCCAGGTGATCGACGATGAGAAAGGCGAGACGGTCGCCTGCGCGTCCTCGCTCGAGAAGGACATGCGCTCCTCGCTCAAGAGCGGCGCTAATGTCGATGCGGCGAAGCAGGTGGGCAAGCTCCTGGCCCAGCGCGCGTCCGCCAAGGGCATCAAGGAAGTGGTGTTCGACCGCGGCGCCTATCTCTACCACGGTCGGGTCAAGGCGCTTGCGGACGCGGCCCGCGAGGGCGGATTGAGTTTCTGAAGTCGGATGTGACGGGTTAGGCCCGAACGGGATCGGATAACGGGATCGGATAACGACATGGCACGGTCAGCACGTGAACGTGAACGCGAGCGGGAAGAGCGGGAGAGCGAGTTCGTCGACAAGCTCGTCCACATCAATCGCGTCGCCAAGGTGGTGAAGGGCGGCCGGCGTTTCGGGTTCGCCGCGCTGGTGGTGGTCGGCGACCAGAAGGGCCGCGTCGGCTTCGGCCACGGCAAGGCACGCGAGGTGCCGGAGGCGATCCGCAAGGCGACCGACGCAGCCAAGCGCAACCTCACGCGCGTGCCGCTGCGCGAGGGCCGCACGCTCCATCACGACGTGCACGGCCGCCATGGCGCCGGCAAGGTGTTCCTGCGCGCCGCACCGCCCGGCACCGGCATCATCGCCGGCGGCCCGATGCGCGCCGTGTTCGAGACGCTCGGCATGCAGGACGTGGTAGCGAAGTCGCTCGGCTCATCGAACCCCTACAACATGGTGCGCGCGACGTTCGATGCGCTGAAGCATCAGGACAGCCCGCGTTCGGTCGCGGCCCGCCGCAACGTCAAGGTTTCCGCCCTGCAGGCGCGCCGGCGTGACGTCGACGCTGACGCCACCACCGACTGAGGAACGCGCCGGGAGCGCAGACAACGACCATGGCCACAGCGAAGAACACCATCATTGTCGAGCAGACCGGCAGCCCGATCCGCCGCGAGCACAAGCAGCGCGAGACGCTCGTTGGGCTGGGGCTGAGCCGGATCGGCCGCAAGGCCGAACTGCCCGATACGCCGGCGACACGCGGCATGATCGCCAAGGTCGCACATCTCGTGCGCGTGCTCGACGGCAAATAATGCGCCATCATGCCCGGCCTCGTGCCGGGCATCCACGCCGCGGCGACCGAGCGGGACGACATGGATGGCTGGGACAAGAAAGTCCGGCCATGACAAAGAAGGGCAAAGGGGTCGAGGAGAGAGCGATGAAGCTCAACGAAATCGCCGACAACGCCGGTGCGCGCAAGAATCGCATGCGCATCGGCCGCGGCATCGGCTCGGGCAAGGGCAAGACCGGCGGCCGCGGCGGCAAGGGCCAGACCGCCCGCTCGGGCGTGCGTATCAAGGGCTTCGAGGGCGGCCAGATGCCGCTGCACCGACGCCTGCCCAAGCGCGGCTTCAACAACATCTTTGCGCTCAAGCTCAACGAGGTGAACCTCGGCCGGGTGCAAGAGGCGATTGACAAGGGCAGCCTCGACGCCAAGGCGCTCGTGGATGCCGCGGCGCTGGTCAAGGCCGGCGTGCTGCGGCGCGCCCGCGACGGCGTGCGGCTCCTCGGCGGCGGCGAGATCAAGGCCAAGGTCGAGTTCGCTGTCTATGGCGCCTCGAAATCGGCAGTGGCCGCCGTCGAGAAGGCGGGCGGATCGGTGAAGATCCTCAAGCCAAAAGACAATTCCGGAAACGGCGAAAACGCCGCCTGACCCTTATATAGGCGGGAGCCGACCCCCAAGGGGCGATACCGGAGCCTCGAGTGCCATGGTCTCTGCAGCGGAACAACTCGCAGCCAACCTCAACTTCTCGGCCCTCGCCAAGGCGGAGGAACTGAAGAAGCGAATCTGGTTCACGCTCGGCGCGCTGCTGGTCTACCGGTTGGGGACGTACATTCCGCTGCCCGGCATCGACCCGACCGCATGGGAGCAGATCTTTCGCACCCAGGCCGGCGGCATCCTCGGCATGTTCAACATGTTCGCGGGCGGCGGCATCCACCGCCTGGCGATCTTCGCTCTCAACATCATGCCCTACATCTCGGCGTCGATCATCATCCAGCTGATGACGACCGTGTCGCCGACACTTGAGCAGCTCAAGAAGGAAGGCGAGCAGGGCCGCAAGACCATCAACCAGTACACGCGCTATCTCACTGTCCTGCTGGCGCTGTTCCAGGCCTATGGCATCGCCATCGGGCTCGAGGGCGCCGGCAACGTGGTGACCGATGGCGGTTGGTTCTTCCGCATTTCGACTGCGATCACGCTCACCGGCGGCACGGTATTCCTGATGTGGCTCGGCGAGCAGATCACCGCGCGCGGGATTGGCAACGGGATTTCGCTCATCATCCTTGCCGGCATCGTCGCCGAGCTCCCCTCGGCGATCGCCGGCACGCTCGAACTCGGCCGCCAGGGCGCGCTGTCCACCGGTCTGATCCTGGTCGTCATCGTGATGGCGGTGGTGGTGATCGCCTTCATCGTGTTCATGGAGCGCGCGCAGCGGCGGCTGCTCATCCAGTATCCCAAGCGCCAGGTCGGCAACCGCATGTTCGAGGGCCAGTCCTCGCACCTGCCGCTCAAGCTCAATACGTCGGGCGTGATCCCGCCGATCTTTGCCTCGTCGCTGCTGCTGCTGCCGACCACGGTCGCCAATTTCAATGCCGGCCAGGGGCCGGAATGGCTGTCGATCATCACCACGCAGCTCGGCCACGGTCGGCCGCTGTTCCTCGTCCTCTATGTCGCGCTGATCGTCTTCTTCGCCTTCTTCTATACGGCGATCGTGTTCAATCCGACCGAGACCGCCGAGAATCTGAAGAAGCACGGTGGCTTCATTCCCGGCATTCGGCCGGGCGAGCGCACCGCCGAATACATTGACTATGTGCTCTCGCGTATCACGGTGGTAGGCGCCGCCTATCTTGCCGTGGTCTGCCTGCTGCCAGAAATCATGATTTCCTACGCCGCCGTGCCGTTCTACTTCGGCGGCACTTCGCTCCTTATCGTGGTGAGCGTCACCATGGACACGGTGGCGCAGGTGCAGGGCTATCTGCTGGCCCATCAATATGAAGGCCTGATCAAACGCTCAAAGCTGCGGGGGCGCCGGCGATGAGACTTATTCTGCTTGGGCCTCCGGGTGCCGGCAAGGGCACCCAGGCCCAGCGTCTGCTCGACCGCTATGGCATCGTCCAGCTGTCGACCGGCGACATGCTGCGTGCCGCGGTCGCGACCGGCACGCCGGTCGGCCTCAAGGCGAAGGACATCATGGCGCGCGGCGAGCTCGTGCCGGATGACGTCGTGGTCGCCATCGTCGCCGACCGCATTGCCCAGCCGGACGCCAAGAACGGTTTCATCCTCGACGGCTTCCCGCGCACCGTGCCCCAGGCCCAGGCGCTCGACCGGATGCTGGCAGCGAACGGGCTCAAGCTCGACGGGGTGGTCGAGCTCAGGGTCGACGAGAATATCCTGCTCGAACGCATCGAGAACCGAATCGCGCAAGCGCAGGCGCGGGGCGAGCCGCTGCGGCCCGATGACAATCCGGCGGTGCTGCGCAAACGCCTCCAGGCCTATCGCGAGCAGACCGCGCCGCTTGCGGCCTATTACGCCTTGAAACGCGAATTGCGGTCAGTCGACGGCATGGCCCCGATCGGGGAGGTCACGGCCGCTATCGCTCGGGCGCTGAGCGGCGACAACGTCAAGAAAAAGAAGGCATCTCCGGCCAAGGCGGAGCGGAATGGCAATGTGCTGAGCGGTCACGCTGCCAAGGCGTCCTCGCACCGGGCGGGTGGCGCTTCAAAGGCCTCCCGGGCCAAGGGCAAGGCGCGCACGGGCGGCGCGGCGCGTGCCGCCCGCAAACCGACGGCCCGGCGGCCGGCCCGTGGCAAGTCGTCCCGAACCAGAAAGCGCTAGCAGAGGTTGACGTTGCGGCCCGAAGTCCGTACATACCCGGCACCCGGTCGGAGAAAGTCCACAACGATGCCGCATCCCCAGGGCGGGGGGAGGGGCGTCGTGTTTGCGCTTACGCAACCCCATCCGTCTTTTGGGTTTTTAATCGAGGCGGCCGACCTCGCGCGTCGGTAATAGGAGTAGGCCCGTGGCCCGTATCGCTGGTGTTAACATACCGACCAACAAGCGGGTGGTTATTGCCCTGCAATATATCCATGGGATCGGGCCCAGGAAGGCCCAGGAAATCATGGAAAAGGTGAGCATTCCCGAGGCCCGCCGCGTGTCGCAGCTGACCGACCAGGAAGTGCTCCAGATCCGCGAAGTGATCGACCGCGACTACCTGGTCGAGGGCGATCTGCGGCGCGAAGTCGCCATGAACATCAAGCGGCTGATGGATCTCGGCTGCTATCGGGGCCTGCGGCACCGCCGCGGCCTCCCGGTGCGCGGTCAGCGCACCCATACCAATGCCCGCACCCGCAAGGGGCCGGCGAAGGCAATCGCCGGCAAGAAGAAATAACCGGCAGGTCGAGGCAAGTCATCGAGCAACGGCTCCGGCCTCGAAGCCGGGCCGCGAAAGGGTTGAGAATGGGCAAGGAAGCCACCCGCGTCCGCCGACGCGAACGCAAGAACATCGCTTCGGGCGT
>Ga0126377_10004504_pt1 | contig 10163 bp, 9 predicted proteins | sample PanSoiMetPlot_22_FD_92647 | JGI IMG/M metagenome (GOLD analysis project Ga0126377, IMG submission 92647) | Tropical forest soil microbial communities from Panama - MetaG Plot_22 | ecosystem: Environmental > Terrestrial > Soil > Tropical forest > Bulk soil | place: Panama | collected 2016-02-17 | reverse complement strand
GCGCCGACCGGAGGTCCAGGCGCTTTGGCCAGCGAGGAGTGCGCCGACCGGAGGTCCAGGCGCTTTGACAAGCGAGGAGTGCGCCGACCGGAGGTCCAGGCGCTTTGGCCAGCGAGGAGTGCGCCGACCGGAGGTCCAGGCGCTTTGACAAGCGAGGAGTGCGCCGACCGGAGGTCCAGGCGCGTTAGCCAGAAATCGTAATGGCCCCGGACGCCGCGATCCGTGCGCCGGTGGTCGGGAAGTCCGCGGCCGTGAGCTGACGGACCAGCGGAATCGCACGGTCCGACGGGTCGAGCCGTGGCACTCCCGGCGCGGCCATCACGATCGGCACCATCGCCGCGCTCACGAACGATCCGTCACGGCGCAGCGTCACGTGCAGGATCATGGAGATGCCGTTTGGTCCGTTCGACGACAGCGCGTGGTAGCCCGTGAAGTTGCCGAGGCTGTACGCGATGAGATGGCCCTTGTAGAACTCCATGGCGCGCAACACGTGCGGGCTGTGTCCGATCACGATGTCCGCGCCGGCGTCGATCATCGCGTGGCTGAACGCGATCGCGTCGCCGCGGTTTTCGCCGAGGAAGATCTCTGGTCCAGGCTTCACGTGTTGGTATGCGGCACCCTCACCGCCCATGTGTGCCTGCACGATCACGACGTCCGCTTGCTGCTTCGCACGACGGACAAGTGCCTGATCCGCGGCGATGTCACGTACGTCATTGGCCCATGCGTACGGCGCGAAGCCCAACACCGCGACGCGGATGCCCTTGACGGTGACCGTGGTGATCATCCCGGGCGGTCCGGTGTACGCAACACCGGCGTCGGTCAGCGAACGTTCGGTGTCGCTGCGGCCGGTCGTACCGTAGTCGAGCGTGTGGTTGTTCGCGATGTTGACGAGATCGAATCCGGCATCGTGCAGGACGTTCGCATACGACGTCGGCGCCCGGTAGGCAAAGCAGTTGGCGGCCGGCGGGTTGCCACATTTCGGCGACGTCGTTGCGTCGGTGAGCGGCTCCTCGAGGTTGGCCATCTGCAGATCGGCGCCCAGCGCCGGCTCGACAGACGCGAACAGATCACGACCACCGTTTGGCGGTAGGAACTTCGGCGCCGACGCCATGATCGTGTCGCCGACCGCGGAGAGCGTGAACGTCGCGTGCGCGGCATCGGTCGCAGCGCTTGTTGGCTCGCCGGCCGATCGACTGGCGCCGGCGCCAGGCCCTGCACCAGGGACGAAGCGTGCGGCGGCGGTAGCGCACGCGGTGAGCCCAGATGTCACGACGGCAAGCGCGGCCAGGCCGACGGCTAGCCGTCGGCGGCGGGTCGCACGATGCGCCATGATCACCTCGACGGTTCCGGCTCGGGAGAAAGCAACGACGTTCGCAACGCCGATCGGAGGGTGAACCGATCGCGCGGCGAACCCGAGCCAGGGTAGAGGGCACCGGCACACAACCGGTAATTGCGGCCGCCGGCGGTAACTCACGATGACCACGCGATTGCTTATCGTGATGAACTTGCGGTCCGTGATGGGCACTGAGTGGCCGGAGAGCCGCTCGCTATCCGAAAACGGACGCGCGACCGGCGGCGCGAGCGTGGCGTAGCTGACGACTCAGCCGCTCGTGCATCACCTGGAAGCGCTGGCTTGCCGGATCCTCGAGGAACGCGGTGCTGAGCGCATAGCACCGCACGCGCCTGCCGTCCGTCGTCACGATGCCGAGCGTGCGGAACCGTTGATCGTCGGAGGCGGCCGAGATCTCTTGTATCTGTCGCCAGCCGAGTTGACGGGTACGCAGGGTGTCACGAACCGTGATCCCGTCCTCGGTGACGTAGACGCCGCTACGCGCCATCCGTACCGCCGCCACGACCGCCAGTCCGGCAAGCACGATCAGAATCATCTGGCCGACGGGGGCTGCGGACGGGATGCCGGCGACGAAGAAGACCGCCACAGCCGCGAGCCCGGCCGCGCCGATCGCGGCACGCCACGGCCGTCGCAGCGTCTCCACCTTGGGCGGGTACGTGGTCATCTCGGTGTCACTCCACGGGCATCGAGTCGTTCGATGGGGCGACGCTAGCGCACCTGGGACCGGAAAACGTGATCAAGTACGAAGTCGACCCGGGTCACGACGTCGCTGCGCGGCAGTTCGACCAGGTCGTACCCGTGATCCCAATACGCCGCGGCGTCCGCCTCGTAGATGCGCGTCGCCTCGTCGAACGTCGCGCGCCGTTCGTTGTCGGTGCGGTAGATCTCCGGCCACGGCGGCGCGACAAATGCGATCCGTGCGTACCGGAAGAGCCGGACCGCGGCCGTGACATGCGGCGGCACCGGGCGATCGATGACCCGATAGAAGCCAGCGACGCACGGCACGGCGTGATCGAAGAACACCGGGCCGGCATGCGTGCGCGCCCACCGATGCGAGCGCATGTCCCACGACAGCATCAGCTCGGCGAAGAGCTCCGGTGCGCCGGCGGCAAGGTCGGGCCGTCCGATCGTCTTCTGATCGACGACGATCGAGCGGCCGGCCTCCGGTGCGGTCGCGTAGCCCTTTGCGCTGAGCGCCTCGATCAGTGCTGTCTTGCCGGCACCCGGGCCGCCGGTGATCGCGAAGAATTGCTCGCTCAATGAGTGCCTCCTCAAGTGGATGACGGGTGAAAATCGCTGAACGCGGGTGGAAGGTCGCGGCCCGACATACGCGGGGATCTCCGACGCGAGACGAACGCGCACGAGACGGGATCGTCTGGAGAGAGACGGGAAATGGCCGCTGCGGACGGCGGCACTCCGGTCCGCAGAGCGGGAGGTTGTCGGCGGCGCCAACGCGCCGATCAGATCAACCCAGCAAACCGGCCGCCGAACGCGGCGCGGGCGACCGTCAGAAGAGCGCCAGGCCGATGTGCTTGAGACCGACGCAGCAGCCGACGCACACGGTGCCGAGGATGACGGCCAGTATGACCCAGATCGTGGGCATGCCCCACCGGCGGTGATCTTCACGCGGCAACCGGATTCGCGTGGCCATCATGCCCACCTGCCGTCCTCAGTGGCTGGCGGCAACATAACACCGCAGCGCGTTACCGTGGGGGCGGCGATTCTGCGTCACGCACCACGACCTGCGCAAATGCCGGAGCTGACTCGGTGCGTCAGATTCCCGACATTCACCAGCCTCGAAGGCTCAACGGTCGGCGGTCACCGACAGAACGGCGAGGGCCGCCTCGACGACGAGGCGCTTCTCCGACTCCGACAGCCGCGCTCGCACGGCACGTTCGCGATCCGCCAAGCCGTCGGTGTCGGCCAGGTCGAAGCGGGGCGCGATGGTGGCGGCGTTGATGACACCGAGCGCGCACCGACCGCGCAATAGCGCGTCGCGGTCATCCGAGCTGGCCAGCGACCTTTGCAGCGCCGCGATCCGCCACTTCATCTCGCGCCGACCGGCGAGGCCGTGCATGACCGATGGGTCGCCCATCAACGATCGGACCAGCACGCCATGCGTGTCGAGAAGGTTCACCAGCCGCTCGATGAGCGGACGGTCGATTCGTGGTGCCGCACGCGCGTCCGCGACGAACTGCTCAAGATCTGTCAGCAGCGGTGCGACGAGTGCCTTGAGCACGTCTTCCTTGGAGGCGAAGTGGTAGTAGAGCGAGCCCTTCGTCATGCCGAGGCGTTCGGCGATGTCACGTACGGACGTGCCGGCGTACCCCTGCTCGATGAACAGGTCGACGGAGATGTCGAGGATGCGCTGCCGAGTCTCGTCGGCGGCGCTGCCGACGGTACGTGCCACGAGAGCCTGCCTCTCTCAGAACTGCGTACGGAGTAGGACGCTACACTCCCGATGGTAGATACCGACCGTTCGATTAAATAGGTGGATCATGGCAGGCGTTGCACGGTGGTGCGTCCGGCACAGCTGGACCGTGATCGGCCTGTGGTTGATCGCGTTGATCGTGCTGGGCGGCCTGAGCCGAACGGTCGGCAGCGCCTACAACGACAACTTCAACCTGCCGGGCACCGAGTCGACCAAGGCACTCAGCCTGCTGCAGTCGGCGTTCCCGAGCCAGGCCGGCGAGTCCGACACGATCGTGGTGCACGTGACATCCGGCAAGGTGACCAACCCGGACGTCGCGCAGCCAGTGACCACCATGCTCGACCGGGTGGCCAGTGCGCCGTCGGTGAAGGGCGTGACGAGTCCGTACTCGCCGGCGGGTGCGCGCCAGATCAGCCGGGACGGCCGCACGGCGTACGCGACGGTCAGCTGGCCGAGCTTCGGCAACCGCAACAACAAGACCGACGTCAAGAACGTGATCGCGATCGCTGAGTCGGCTCGATCGGATCGCATCGAGGTGGAACTCGGCGGCGCGTCGATCCAGGCGGTCAACCAGGTCTCCACGAACCTGTCCGAGTTCGTCGGCATCATCGGCGCCGCTCTCGTGCTGCTGCTCGCGTTCGGTTCGTTCTTCTCGATGTTGCTGCCACTGATCGCGGCCATCTTCTCGCTGGTGGCCGGATCATTCGCGATCAGCCTGCTAAGTCACGGCCTTCAGGTGAACAGCATCTCGCCGATCTTCGCGACGTTGATCGGGCTCGGCGTTGGCGTGGACTATGCGCTCTTCATCGTCACGCGACACCGCAACGGGCTGAAGGCCGGACTGTCGGTCGAGGAGTCGATCGTCCGCGCACTCAACACGTCCGGCCGTGCCGTGCTGTTCGCCGGCGCGACGGTGTGTATCGCGATGCTCGGGCTGCTCGTGCTGCGGCTGAACTTCCTGGCCGGCCTCGGTGTGCCGTCGGCGCTCATGGTGCTGATCACCGTCATCGCCGCGGTCACCCTGCTGCCGGCCCTTCTCGCGTTGCGCGTTCGCGGCCGCGACGTCTTCCGGATGCGGGTGTTGAGCCGTCGCGAACGTCGCCGGCTCGCCAGCGAGGGACCGCATGACGAGCACGCCTCGGGTCCGTGGGCACGCTGGTCCGAGTTCGTGTCACGCCGGCCGAGGTCGCTAGCGGCATTCGCGCTCGCGCTGATCGTGGTGCTCGCCATCCCGTTCTTCTCGCTCCGGCTCGGCACCGGCGATCAGGGCAACGATCCGAAGGGCTCAACCACGCGGAACGCCTACGATCTGCTCGCCGAGGGCTTCGGACCGGGCTTTAACGGGCCGCTGCAGCTGGTCGCCACCGTACCCACGGATCACGACGCGCAAGCGTTCACGCAGCTGGCCACGACCGTGCAAGCGCAACCTGGGGTCGCCGCGGTGACCGAGCTGCCCATGCGACCGGGCCAGCAGCTGGGCATCATGCAGGTGGTGCCGAGCACGTCGCCGCAGGACGCGGCGACGACCGACCTGATCAACCGGTTGCGGTCCGAGGTAATCCCGACGGCCGAGCGTGGCACGACCATGCACGTGTACGTCGGCGGCATGACCGCCATCTTCAACGACTTCTCCGGCGTGCTGTCCAGCAAACTGCCGATGTTCATCGGTGTGATCGTGGTGCTCGGCTTCATTCTGCTGCTGGTCGCCTTCCGCAGCGTTGTCGTGCCACTGACCGCCGCGGTCATGAACCTGCTCGCGGCCGCTGCATCGTTCGGTGTCGTCGTCGCGTTCTTCCAATTCGGCTGGGGCTCCGACGCCATCGGTCTTGGCCGGCCGGGGCCGATCGACGCGTTCGTACCCGTCTTGACCCTCGCTGTCCTCTTCGGACTGTCGATGGACTACCAGGTCTTCCTGGTCAGCCGCATGCACGAGGAGTGGGTGCACGGTCGCGACAACCGGACGTCGGTGACCACCGGCCAGGCGTCCACCGGCCGCGTCATCACCGCCGCGGCGACGATCATGATCCTGGTGTTCCTCGCGTTCGTGTTCGGCGGCCAGCGCGTCGTCGCGGAGTTCGGCATCGGCCTCGCGAGTGCGGTACTCATCGACGCGTTCATCCTTCGTACCGTGCTCGTCCCGGCCCTGATGCACATGTTCGGCCGGGCGAACTGGTGGCTGCCGCGATGGATCGACAAGCGGCTCCCGCATCTGTCCGTCGAGCCACCGGAGGACGCCGTCCCGGATCGGGCCAGCCACGAGCCGGTCGGCGTCGCGCGTTAGCGCGTTAGGTGGCCTCGGTCGAGGAGTTCGGGTCGACTATTGCGTTCCGGAATGCGGCGACCTCAACGTCGGTCAGCCCGTACGTCCGGGCCCAGCCGGCCATGTCGCCCCATTCGCGCGCGACCAAGCTGAGAGTGGCTGCCATGATCTCGGGCCGCGGATCCCAGGCGTCGTAATAGGCGCGGTCCTTGATCGGCAGCCCGAGACTGCGACGCCGCTCGATCGCGCGCTCACGGATCGCGTCATTCGCGTGGCTGCTGCGCGCGTAGTCGACGCAGATCGCGTCATCATCGGCACCGGCGAGGCCGAGCAGCATCGCGCTGACCGCGCCGGTTCGGTCACAACCGATGTGACAGTGCACGATGGCGGGTAGCACGGCCGGCGTGCTGAGTCGCCGTACGAGATCCGCAAGCACTTCGCCGTTCGCGCCAAGCATCTGGAAGTAGAAGTCCGAGCGGGTGTCGACGGTCGGACCGTCAACCACGGGAAGCGAAACGTACGCGACCGGTGCCGACTCGAGTGGACCGCGGCCGAACTCGGCGACCTCGGCGTCGGCGCGCAGGTCGACGATCGTGGCGACACCGAGGTCGTCAGTCAGGTATGCCGCGTCGGCCACGGATGCGTAACTTAGCGAGTCGCTGCGGAACAACGTGGCGGTGCGGATCGCACCGCCACGCACCGGGATCCCGCCGAGATCGCGGAAGTTCACCAACCCGTCGAACTCTCGCGAAGCGAGCGCGTCATCGCTCGATCCGCTGGATGTGGCTGCCGTCATCAGCGACTAGAGACCCTTCGCCCAGCGGTATGCGTCCACGATCCACGATGTGTCCTGCAGATACGTGATCCCGACCGCGAAGAGAAACAACGCGGTGCCGAGGTGCGCGCCGTATGCGCCCCGGCGCGGTTTGTGCATCCAGCCCTCGATGACGAGCCGGCCGAGCAGTCGCAGCACGATGAAGATGCCGAGGGCTACCGCCAGCGTCGCGAAGAGGTATCCGGGCGACACCTCACCATTCGGCCGCCGGTGCGCTGCCGCCCAGGTAAACCAGCACAGGACGGCAAACGTCGCACCCGAGATCGTCCACCAGCTGCCGCGTCGAAGCGTGCGCATATTGGGACGGCCGCGACGCACGCGCGCGCCGCGCAACGGCCCGCCGAGATAGCCCGAGGTCGCGGGCGTGAAACCTTCGGGCACCGTCGGCTTGATGACGTGGGCGCGCCCCACCATCGCGTTGGCCGGGACCACCGCGCCGCCGTTTGGTGCGTTCGCGGGTGGGCCGGACGCGGCCAGCGGCGACACATCGCGACCCGGCGAGGCCGACACCGGAGCGGGCGGCGACGCGGGTGACGTTGGCGCCAGCACAGCCGCCACCGACCCTGGTGAGACGTCGGCTGGTCGACCGCCGACGCGAGCACGCAGCGCGACCAGTTCCCGTTCGAGGGCCTCGATCCGGATGAACGCATCGGTCTCGGTACCGGTCAGCGCGGCACGTGCCCGCCCCACGGCGCGCGGCGCGGCTGGCAGCGCCTGCCGATCGGACCAGTCAAGGCCCATGTCCGGCAGATTGCTGCCGCGAACGAGCTGAGCCAGGCGCTGCGTCCACGCGGTCAACTCGAACGTGGAGGGGCGATCCTGCGGACGGTCGGCGAGCACGGCCAGCAGGTGGTCACGCAGCGCCGGTCGCCCGGCGAAGATGTCGTGCCTGGCGATCGGCGGTGCACCGCTGCCACGCGGCGCGACGCCGGCGATCAGGTAGAACGCGACGGATCCGAAGCCGTGGACGTCGTACGCGGGACCGACCTCACCGCGCAGCGCTTCCGGCCCACCCGACTCCGGCGTGTACGCAATCTGCGTGATCTCCGAACTGCGCCAGTAGCGCGCGCCGGTGAAGTCGATGAGTCGCGTCTCGCCGTTCGTAAGCACCATGATGTTCGACGGCTTGACGTCCATGTGCAGCACCGGACAAAGCGTGATGTTGTCCGGCTCGTGCAGGGCCTTGAGCGCGTCGGCGAGGCTCAGCATCGTGTTGGTGGCGTTCAGCCGGGTCGGTCCGCCGAAGCCGGCCCGCGCCGCGACGTATTCGCGCAGGTTCACGCCGTGGAGATAGTCGTAGACCTGATAGGGCACGGCTTCCTTGGCGGACGGCGCGGTGCCCGCGGCGTGCGGCGGTGCACCGTAGAACCCGTCGACCCGCCGGCAGATGCCTGGCACGCCACGGGTGTTGAGGTCCATCAGGGCGGCGTCACCCTTGTCCCAGGAGCGAAGTTCGTCGGCTAATGAGCGCTTCGGATTGATCCGGAACACCTTGACGGTTACCGCCGTCGACGTCACACCGCCACACAGCCGTACGCCTCGATAGACGTCGGCCTGGCCGCCCGCGCCGAGACGCGCCACGAGCCGGTAACGCTGAAAGGTCTCCGCCAGCGGGCTCGCCGGGCCGCACACGAGGTCGACCACCGCGGACTCCCCCATGACCCACCCTTCACGCCCTTGTCGTCTGACGCCGGATGCCGCCGACGTCCACACCGTCTTCGAGCGTAGCGAAGGCGCGCAGCAGCCAACCATGCACTGAAGCGGATCTATGCCGGCGGCGGTCCCGAAACACCCATCCGGTGCCACGGCCGGCAAAACCGTTCGCCATCGGGGGGCCATTCGGCTAGACACGTATATGTGACCACCGATTACGAGTTTCGCCTCGCCACCGACGAAGACTGGCCGGCCGTCTGGGCACGGCTGGCCGAGGCGTTCCACGAGGACGCCAACGACGAGGAAGGGCAGGAGACGGCCGAACTCGAACGCAGCGTGTGGGAGCCGGCCCGCTCAATCGTCGCCACGCGCGACGGTGACGTCGCCGGCATGGTATCCACGTTCACGCGCGATCTCATGGTGCCCGGCGGATCCGTGCCGGCATCGCACGTCACGATGGTCAACGTCGGCGCCACGCACCGGCGCCAGGGCCTGCTTCGTCACATGATCGAGAAGTTGCACATGGACAGCCTGGCGCTCGGCGAGCCGGTCGCCGTCCTCTACGCCAGCGAGGGCCGCATCTACCAACGGTTCGGCTATGGGCTAGCGAGCCGTGCATTGCTTATCGAGGCCAATTCGGCAGAGGTCAGCCTGCGCGACTCCGGACCGGACGACGGCCGGGTGCGTGCCGTGGCGCCCGACTCGCTCGACATCTTCCAGAAGGTGTTCGAGGAGGCGCTCGCCGACCGGCCCGGCTGGTCGGCGCGCGACGACCGGTGGTGGCGCTACCAGACCGCCGACGTCAAGGCGGTCCGCGGTGGTGCCACGCCGCTGCGCGCCGTCGTACACGACGGTCCCGGTGGCGTGGACGGCTACCTGCTGTGGCGCGCGAAGAGCGAGTGGACGGAGGGCGGGCCGAAGGGCAAGGCGATCATTCGTGAGTTCGTCGCGGTGACGCCGGAGGCCTACCGGGCGCTGTGGCGCTTCGCGCTCTCGATCGACCTGACCCGTTCCACGCGCTACCGCTTTGCGTCGATCGACGAGCCGATCCAGTTCCTTGTGAATGAGCCGAGGTGGCTGGACATGCGGCTCAGCGACGGTCTTTGGGTGCGGTTGCTGGACGTCGCGGGTGCGCTCGCCGCACGCCGCTACGCGGCACCGGTCGACGTGGTGATCGAGGTTCTCGACGACGGCATGACCGCCAACGCGGGCCGCTTCCGGCTCGTCGGTGACCCGCATCGGGCGACGTGCACCCGGACCGACGCGCCCGCCGATCTCGAGGCGACCGTGCAGGCGCTCGGCGCCGCATATCTCGGCGGGTCGCCGCTGACCGCGTTCGCGGCTGGCGGTGGCGTACGAGAGTTGCGGCCCGGCACACTCGTGGCGGCGTCGACCGCGTTCGGTTGGCATCGCGCGCCGAACTCGATCGAGATGTTCTAGCCAAGCCACCGGCGTCGGGCGGGGACAAGACCGAGACAGCGGCCATCGGGCGTCAAGCGGTACGGTCGTGGCATGCAGGACACGGACGGCGAGCACCGGCGGCGGCGGGTTCGCGGCGCCCGGCCCGGTCGGGCGTCGCGTGATGGCGCGCCCGCCGACACGAGCCCTGCGACGCCGACGGATCCGACGCCGT
>Ga0126377_10004503_pt1 | contig 10164 bp, 6 predicted proteins | sample PanSoiMetPlot_22_FD_92647 | JGI IMG/M metagenome (GOLD analysis project Ga0126377, IMG submission 92647) | Tropical forest soil microbial communities from Panama - MetaG Plot_22 | ecosystem: Environmental > Terrestrial > Soil > Tropical forest > Bulk soil | place: Panama | collected 2016-02-17 | reverse complement strand
CGCCAAACTTCTCCGCCAGCACCTTCGTCAACGCCGCCGTCAACGTCGTCTTCCCATGATCCACGTGCCCGATCGTCCCCACGTTCACGTGCGGCTTGGTGCGTGCAAACTTTTCTTTGGCCATTAGAGTCGTTCTCCGCTCAGGAAATTAGTCTTTCTTCATCACCGCATCGGCGACGTTCTTCGGCACTTCGACGTACTTGGCGAATTCCATCGTGAAGGTCGCGCGGCCCTGGCTCATGGAACGCACCGAGGTCGCATAGCCGAACATCTCGGCGAGCGGCACGTCGGCCGTGATCACCTTGCCGGACGGCGACTCTTCCATGCCGAGGATCTGGCCGCGGCGGCGATTCAAGTCGCCGATGATGTCGCCGTAGTAGTCCTCCGGCGTCACGACTTCGACCTTCATGATCGGCTCGAGCAGCACCGGCTTGGCTTTCATGAAGCCTTCCTTGAAGCCGATGGACGCGGCGATCTTGAACGCCATTTCGCTCGAGTCGACGTCGTGGTACGAACCATCGAAGGCAGTGACTTTCACGTCCACGATCGGATAGCCGGCAAGCACGCCGGTCTCGAGCACTTCCTTGATGCCCTTGTCGACGGCGGGAACGTACTCGCGCGGCACCGAACCGCCGACGATGCCGTTGACGAACTCGTAGCCCTTGCCCGATTCCTGCGGCTCGATGCGCAGCCAGATATCGCCGTACTGGCCGCGACCACCCGACTGGCGCACGAACTTGCCCTGTTGCTCGACCTTGCCGCGAATGGTTTCGCGGTAGGCGACCTGCGGCTTGCCGACGTTGGCCTCGACCTTGAACTCGCGCTTCATGCGATCGACGATGATGTCGAGGTGCAGCTCGCCCATGCCGGCGATGATCGTCTGGCCGGACTCCTGGTCGGTGTTGACGCGGAACGACGGGTCCTCTTTCGCGAGGCGCTGCAGCGCCATGCCCATCTTTTCCTGGTCGGCCTTGGTCTTCGGCTCCACCGCGACCGAGATCACAGGCTCGGGGAACACCATCTTCTCGAGCGTGATGATCTTCTCCGGGTCGCACAGCGTGTCGCCGGTCGTGACGTCCTTGAGACCCACGGCCGCGGCGATGTCGCCCGCGCGCACTTCCTTGATCTCGGTGCGTTCAGCGGCGTGCATCTGCAGGAGGCGCCCGATGCGCTCCTTCTTGTCCTTGATCGGATTGAAGACCGCATCGCCCGAATTCAGCGTGCCGGAATACACCCGGAAGAACGTGAGGTTGCCGACGAACGGATCGTTCAAGATCTTGAATGCGAGCGCGGAAAACGGCTCGTCGTCGCCCGGCTTGCGCACGTCGTCCTCATCTTTCTCGGACTTGCCCTTGGTGGGCGGCATCTCGATGGGTGACGGCATGAACTCGATGACCGCATCGAGCATCGCCTGCACGCCCTTGTTCTTGAACGCCGAGCCGCACATGGTGAGGCAGATCTCGTTCTTGATGGCGCGCGCGCGCAGCCCCTTGCGAATCTCGTCGTCGCTGAGCGTGCCGTCCTCGAGATACTTGTGGAGCAGCTCGTCGTTCCCTTCGGCCGCGGCTTCGATCATCTTGGCGCGGTATTCCTCGGCCTGGGCCTTGAGGTCCGCCGGGATATCGCGGTACTCGAAACGCATGCCCTGCGTTTCCTCGTCCCAGTAGATCGCCTTGTTGCGGATCAGGTCGACCACGCCTTCGAAATTCTCTTCAGCGCCGATCGGCAGCTGGATCGGCACGGCAACGCCGCGCAGGCGATCCTTGATCTGCTGCACGCAGCGCAGGAAGTTGGCGCCGGCACGATCCATCTTGTTGACGAACGCGATGCGCGGCACCTTGTAGCGGTTCATCTGCCGCCACACCGTCTCGGATTGCGGCTGCACGCCGCTCACCGCGCAGAAGACCGCGACGGCGCTGTCGAGCACACGCAGGCTCCGCTCGACTTCGATCGTGAAGTCGACGTGCCCCGGCGTGTCGATGATGTTGATGCGATGCTCGGGGAAGTGGCCGTCCATGCCCTTCCAGAAGCAGGTGGTCGCCGCGGCGGTGATGGTGATGCCGCGCTCCTGTTCCTGCTCCATGTAATCCATCACAGCCGCGCCGTCGTGCACCTCTCCCATCTTGTGGGAGACACCCGTATAGAAAAGAATGCGCTCGGTCGTCGTCGTTTTACCGGCGTCGATGTGCGCCGAGATACCGATGTTGCGGTATCTCTCGATGGGGGTTGTTCGTGACACTGTCGGGTCCTTGGTACGGCGCCCGCTTGCAACACTCTCTGGCACCGCGCTCATAACTGTTACCAGCGGTAGTGAGCGAACGCCTTGTTCGCCTCCGCCATGCGGTGCGTGTCTTCGCGCTTGCGCACCGCGTTACCGCGATTCTCGGCGGCGTCCATCAGCTCGTGCGCGAGCCGGTGCGCCATCGACTTTTCGCTCCGGTCGCGCGCCGCCTCGATCACCCAGCGCATGGCGAGGGTCTGGCGGCGGCTGGAGCGCACTTCAACCGGCACCTGGTAAGTGGCGCCGCCGACGCGACGCGACTTCACCTCGACCACCGGCTTCACGTTCTCGAGCGCCTGCTGCAGCAGCTGGATCGCCTGGTCGCCGGGCTTGCCGGTCTTCTCCGAGATGCGATCGAGCGCACCGTAGAGGATCTGCTCCGCGGCTGACTTCTTGCCGCGCTTCATGACGACGTTCATGAACTTCGCGAGCATCTCGCTGTTGAACTTGGGGTCCGGAAGAATGCTGCGGACCGGGGCTTGTGCACGTCTGGACATATCGCTCTCGGTTACTTCTTGGGCCGCTTGGCGCCGTACTTGGAACGTCCCTGCTTGCGATCGGTGACACCGGCGCAGTCGAGCGTGCCGCGGATCGTGTGATAACGAACACCCGGCAGGTCCTTCACGCGGCCGCCGCGGATCATCACCACCGAGTGCTCCTGCAGGTTGTGGCCTTCGCCGCCGATGTAGCTCGTCACTTCGTAGCCGTTGGTGAGGCGCACGCGGCACACCTTGCGCAGCGCCGAGTTCGGCTTCTTCGGCGTCGTGGTGTACACGCGAGTGCACACGCCGCGCTTCTGCGGGCTGGCGCCGAGCGCCGGCACCTTGCTCTTGTAGGTGGCCGACAGGCGCGGCTTGCGGATCAACTGTGTCGTCGTCGCCATGTTTTTCCTGCGTGAGAAGAACCGGGCCGCCTTTTGGGGCGGCCCGGTCGTGGATTTCGGTTTTTGGGCCCGGCGGAAAATGGGCCGGGAAACAAAGGCCGCGGATTTTAGAAGTGGCTCAAGGACCTGTCAACCGGAATGATGCGCTGCAAGATGGCGTCCCGCATAGGTTTTTCAAGGCATCGGCGGCGCCCCGAGCATATCCACAGGACTTTCTGGATAGAACCGCTGCGATGCTTCCAGTAGGGTACCGCGTCCCGACCGGGGCTTGAGGTAAGGCCTGCATGAGACCGCTGTACGAAAACGCGGCGCAACGCGCCATCCGCTACCTGGAAAACCTCGACAAACGGCCGGTAGCCCCCTCTGCGTCGGCAGTCACCCGCCTCCAGGAGCTTGAGGGGCCGCTGCCCGCGACCGGAATGGCTCCAGAGCAGATCCTCGAGCAGCTGGACGAGTACATCTCTCCCGCCACGATGGCCATGGCGGGACCCCGCTTCTTCGGATTTGTCATCGGCGGCGCGCTTCCCGTGACCGTGGCAGCCAACTGGCTCGCGACGGCGTGGGATCAGAACTCCGGGCTCTACCTGTCCACGCCGGGCGTCTCTCGTCTCGAAGAGATCGCGCTGCGCTGGATGATCGACCTGTTCGGATTTCCGCGGGAGACCGGCGCCGGTTTCGTCACCGGCGCCACCATGGCGAACTGCAGTGCGCTCGCGGCGGCTCGCAATCGCCTCTTCCACAATGCCGGCTGGAACGTCGAAGCCGACGGTCTCATTGGCGCGCCCCCTGTGACCGTCGTGGTCGGCGAGGAAGTACACCCAACGTTGCTCAAGTCACTGGGGCTGCTCGGCCTCGGCCGCAACCGGGTCGTGCGTGTACCGGTCGATGGACAGGGACGTATGCGCGCCGACAGGTTCCCGCGCGTCGATGACCGCACCATCGTGTGCCTGCAGGCCGGCAACGTGAATACCGGCGCCTTCGATCCGCTGCGTGAGCTGACCCAGCGTGCTCACGATAGCGGCGCGTGGGTGCATATCGATGGCGCGTTCGGGCTGTGGGCCAAGGCGTCGCCGAAACTCGCACACCTGGCCGACGGTATCGAGCTTGCGGATTCCTGGGCGACCGATGCGCACAAGTGGCTCAACGTGCCCTACGACTCGGGACTCGCGTTTTCGCGTGACGCCGCGGCGCTGCGCGCGGCGATGTCGGTGAGCGCGGAATACCTGCCGAAGGACACGACGTATCGTGACCAGAGTGACTACACGCCCGAGCTGTCGCGACGCGCGCGTGGAGTGGAGGTGTGGGCCGCATTGAACCACCTCGGCCGCACGGGACTCGCCGAGCTCTTCGAGCGCAACTGTCGCGGCGCGCAGCTGTTCGCGACGCGGCTCGGCGCCGCCGGCTTCAAGGTGCTCAACGACGTGGTGCTGAACCAGGTGCTCGTCTCCTTCGGCTCTCCGCAGATGACGCAGCGCGTGATCGCCGGTATCCAGCAGGACGGCACTTGCTGGTGCGGCGGCACCGTCTGGCAGAAACAGAGCGCGATGCGCATCAGCATCTGCTCGTGGGCGACGACCGACGAGGACGTCGAGAAGAGCGCCGCTGCCATGATTCGCGTGGCACGGGCCGCCGGCGCATGAGGCGCAGGTGACTTTCGTCGAAGATCGCAGTGTGTTGTCGCGCGCGGCGCGCGCGCCCGACCAGGTCATCACTTGCGGCCAGGATCCCGACCATATCGCCGAGGTGTGGGTCGGCGGCGCCGGCGCGGACAAGCAGCCGCTCCTCCTCATCATCCACGGCGGCTTCTGGCGGCCCCAATACGACCGGGCGCACACGAGGCCGATGGCGGAGGCGCTGGCCGCGGCTGGCTGGACGGCTGCGTCCGCGGAATATCGCCGCATTCCCGGCAATCCGGATGCCACCTTCGAGGACGTCGGCCGCGCGCTGCAGATCGTTCCCGGCCGCGTGCGTCACCACAATGGCCGGGTGGTGCTGATCGGCCACTCCGCCGGCGGCCATCTCGTCCTCTGGTTGAGCGCCGCACGACGCACGCCCGAGCTGAGCGGCACGTTGGCGCTCGCGCCGGCGGCGGATCTGCGCCTCGCGCACCAGCGCAATCTTGGCGACGGCGCTGCGCAAGCGTTCCTTGGCATCACGCCCGCGAGTCGCACCGATGCGGATCCGTGCCGGCTCCCATCGCCCGACGGGCCGATCACGATTGTCCACGGTGCGCAGGATGAAATCGTTCCCATCGCGCTAGCGGAGTCTTACGTGCTCACGCATCCGCGCACGCGCCTGGTGCGCGTGGCTGATGCGGGCCACTTCGCGATCATCGACCCCGCGAGTGGCGCGTGGCCCGTTGTCCTTGCGGAGCTTCGCGCCCTGTCTGCGGAGAAGACCGTCCGCTAGGCGCGCCTCACACCCTCTTGGTCCAGGCCGAACACCAACCCGCTGCCTTGACGTGCTTGCCCTGGAACAGCCCGCAGGGACCGTCCGCCGAGCCGGCCGCTCCCGTGTAGAGCTGGCAGTTTCCGCACGTGCTCCCGGGCTTGGCCGCGGTGGCCTTGGACGCATCTTCGACGTAGCCGAGCGCCTTGGCAGTGGGATCGTTCTTCGGATCCACCATCTGAACGCCCGCCGCCACGGTCGTGTGCGGCAAGAGCGCAGCCAGTGGTGCCGCGGCAGCGGCGATCGCGGTGAGACGCAGCAGTTCGCGGCGTGACTTCGATACGGTCATGTAGGCACTCCTGCGAATGGATTGTTCAGGGCGGATTCTAGCGGGCAGGCGTACAGACGACGATTGCACCAAGGGCGTAGATCGCGGTGCGTCTCAAAGAAAAGGGCCGTGCAACTCGCGCTGCACGGCCCTGATTCGCTGCGACGCGAATGGCGCTAGCGGATCATTCCGCCGCCGCCTCCGCATGCTCGCCGCCGGACTCTTCAATCTCGGGCAGCGCGCCACCGACGTCCATGAAGCTGCGACGCGTCGTGTCTTCCGGCTTGCGGCGCCGGCGCGCGTGATACGCGAAGCCGGTTCCGGCCGGGATCAGGCGACCGACGATCACGTTCTCCTTCAGGCCGCGCAGGTCGTCCTTGAGACCGCGCACCGCCGCCTCGGTGAGGACGCGGGTGGTCTCCTGGAACGAGGCCGCGGAGATGAAGGACTCCGTCGCGAGCGAAGCCTTGGTGATACCGAGCAACACTGGCTCGAAGATCGCCACGGCCTTGCCGCTGCTCTTGGCGCGCTCGTTGATGTCGAGACCGCGCGAACGATCGAGCTGCTCGCCACGGAGCAGGCCCGTTTCGCCCGAGCCCTCGACTTCGACCTTGCGCAGCATCTGGCGAATGATCACTTCGATGTGCTTGTCGTTGATCTTCACACCCTGCAGGCGATACACGTCCTGGATCTCGCGCACCAGGTAGTTCGCGAGCGCTTCCACGCCCTGCAGGCGCAGGATGTCGTGCGGGTTGGGCTCGCCGTCGGCGATGACCTCACCCTTCTCCACCTGCTCGCCTTCGAACACGTTGAGATGGCGCCACTTCGGAATCAGCTCCTCGTACTTCTCGCCATCCTCGTTGGTGATCACGAGCCGGCGCTTGCCCTTGGTCTCCTTGCCGAAGCTCACCGTGCCGGTGCGCTCCGCCAGGATCGCCGCATCCTTCGGCTTGCGGGCTTCGAACAGGTCCGCAACGCGCGGCAGACCGCCGGTGATGTCGCGGGTCTTCGAAGACTCCTGCGGGATACGCGCGATGACGTCGCCTGCCGTGACCTTGGCACCGTCATCCAGGCTCACGATCGCGCCCGGGGGCAGCGCGTACACGGCCGGAATATCGGTATTGGCAAACGTGACTTCCTTGCCTTTTGCATTCACCAGCTTCACGACCGGGCGCATGTCCTTGCCGCCCGAGCCGCGCTGCTTCGGATCGCTCACCACGATGCTCGACAGGCCGGTGATCTCGTCGACCTGCGCGTTCACCGTGATGCCGTCCACGAAGTCCTGGAACTTGATGAAGCCCGCGACTTCGGTGACCACCGGGTGCGTGTGTGGATCCCAGGTCGCCACCACCTGGCCGGACGTCACCTGCTCCCCGTCGTTGACGGAGATCATGGCGCCGTACGGGATCTTGTAGCGTTCACGCTCACGACCGAACTCATCGACGATACCGAGCTCGCCCGAACGCGACACCGCGACCAGGTGGCCCTTCTCGTGGTGCACGGTCTTGATGTTGTGCAGGCGCACCGTGCCCTTGCCCTTGATCTCGACGCTGTTGGCCGCCGCCGCTCGCGATGCCGCGCCACCGATGTGGAACGTGCGCATCGTGAGCTGCGTGCCCGGCTCGCCGATCGACTGCGCCGCGATCACGCCGACCGCTTCGCCGATGTTGATGCGGCGTCCGCGTGCCAGGTCGCGCCCGTAGCACTGCGAGCACACGCCGTAGCGGGTGGCGCAGGTGATCGGTGAGCGCACCATGACCTGGTCAACCCCCATCTGCTCGAGCTTGCGCACCCAGCCTTCATCCAGAAGCGTGCCCGCTTCGACGATGACTTCATCACCGCCCGGCGTCTTGACCTCTTCAGCCACGACACGTCCGAGGACGCGTTCGCCGAGACCTTCGACGACGTCGCCGCCTTCGACCATCGGCGCCATCATCAGGCCGTTGCTGGTTCCGCAATCGATCTCGGTGACCACCAGGTCCTGCGCCACGTCGACGAGACGGCGGGTCAGGTAGCCGGAGTTGGCGGTCTTGAGCGCCGTATCCGCGAGACCCTTGCGCGCGCCGTGGGTCGAGATGAAGTACTGGTTGACGTTGAGGCCCTCACGGAAGTTCGCCGTGATCGGCGTCTCGATGATCGAGCCGTCCGGCTTCGCCATGAGACCGCGCATGCCGGCGAGCTGACGGATCTGCGCCGCCGAGCCTCTGGCGCCCGAGTCGGCCATCATGAAGATCGAGTTGAAGGACTTCTGGTTCACCTTGCGGCCGCGGACGTCCGTGGCCTCTTCGGTGCTCAGCTTCTCCATCATCGCCTTCGCCACCTGGTCGTTGGTGCGCGACCAGATGTCGACGACCTTGTTGTAGCGCTCGCCGCTGGTGACGAGACCGGACGCGTACTGGTCCTGGATCTCCTTCACCTCGTGCTCGGCGGAAGCCAGGATGCGGTTCTTCTGCTGCGGCACCACCATGTCGTCGACGCCGATCGAAACGCCGGCGCGCGTCGCGTAGTGGAAACCCGTGTACATCAACTGGTCCGCGAACACGACGGTCTCCTTGAGGCCGAGCGTGCGGTAGCAGGCGTTGATGATCGCGGAGATCGCCTTCTTGGTCATGTCCTGGTTGATCAGGTCGAAGGACAGTCCCGCCGGCAGAATTTCGAACAGCAGCGCACGGCCGATGGTGGTCGACACTACGCGCGTGTTGTTGCGCAGCTCGCCGCCCGCCTTCGCATCGCGCAGGCGCTCGACGATACGCACCTTCACCTTCGCCTGCAGGTCGGCGCTGCGCGTCTCGTAGGCGCGATGCGCTTCCTGCACGTCCGCAAAGAACGAGCCTTCGCCCCTGGCACCGACGCGCTCGCGCGTCATGTAGTAGAGACCGAGCACCACGTCCTGCGACGGCACGATGATCGGGTCGCCGTTGGCGGGCGAGAGGATGTTGTTCGACGACATCATCAGCGCGCGCGCTTCGAGCTGCGCTTCCAGCGACAGCGGCACGTGCACCGCCATCTGGTCGCCGTCGAAGTCGGCGTTGAACGCCGTGCACACCAGCGGATGCAGCTGGATCGCCTTGCCTTCGATCAGCACCGGCTCGAACGCCTGGATGCCGAGTCGATGCAGCGTCGGGGCGCGGTTGAGGAGCACCGGGTGTTCGCGGATCACCTCTTCGAGGATGTCCCACACCTCCGGCCCTTCACGCTCGACCAGGCGCTTGGCCGCCTTGATGGTCGAGGCTTCGCCGCGCAGCTGGAGCTTGGAGAAGATGAACGGCTTGAAGAGCTCGAGCGCCATCTTCTTCGGCAGGCCGCACTGGTGCAGGCGCAGTGTCGGGCCTACAACAATAACCGAGCGGCCCGAGTAGTCGACGCGCTTGCCGAGCAGGTTCTGGCGGAACCGGCCCTGCTTGCCCTTGATCATGTCCGCGAGTGACTTGAGCGGGCGCTTGTTGGTGCCCGTGATCGCGCGGCCGCGGCGGCCGTTGTCGAGCAACGCATCCACCGCTTCCTGCAGCATGCGCTTCTCGTTGCGCACGATGATGTCGGGCGCATTGAGCTCGAGGAGCCGGCGCAGGCGGTTGTTGCGGTTGATGACGCGCCGGTACAGATCGTTGAGATCCGAAGTCGCGAAGCGGCCGCCATCGAGCGGCACCAGCGGACGCAGATCCGGCGGCAGCACCGGCAGGACCGTGAGCACCATCCACTCAGGCTTGTTGCCCGACTCGATGAAGGACTCGAGGAGCTTGAGGCGCTTCGAGAGCCGCTTGATCTTGGTCTCGGAGCTGGTCGCCGCCATGTCTTCGCGGACCTTGGCGGTTTCGGCCGCCAAATCCAGCGTGCGCAGCAGCTCGTACACGGCTTCCGCGCCCATGCGCGCGTCGAATTCATCGCCGTGCTCCTCGATCGCCTCGAGGTACATCTCGTCGGTGAGGAGCTGACCGCGCGTCAGCGAGGTCATGCCGGCATCGATCACCACGAACGCCTCGAAATAGAGCACGCGCTCGATCTCGCGCAGCGTCATGTCGAGCATCAGGCCGATGCGCGACGGGAGCGACTTGAGGAACCAGATGTGCGCCACCGGGCTCGCGAGCTCGATGTGGCCCATGCGCTCGCGGCGCACCTTGGACTGCGTCACTTCGACGCCGCACTTCTCGCACACCACGCCGCGGTGCTTGAGGCGCTTGTACTTGCCGCACAAGCACTCGTAGTCCTTCACCGGCCCGAAGATCTTGGCGCAGAAGAGGCCATCGCGCTCCGGCTTGAAGGTGCGGTAGTTGATGGTCTCCGGCT
>Ga0126377_10004502_pt1 | contig 10165 bp, 12 predicted proteins | sample PanSoiMetPlot_22_FD_92647 | JGI IMG/M metagenome (GOLD analysis project Ga0126377, IMG submission 92647) | Tropical forest soil microbial communities from Panama - MetaG Plot_22 | ecosystem: Environmental > Terrestrial > Soil > Tropical forest > Bulk soil | place: Panama | collected 2016-02-17 | reverse complement strand
CTGGTGCCAGGCCGCCAGCTCGGGGTCCACGGTCCCCAGCGGTTCGCGGCCGCGGCCCAGCGCCGTCAGCGTGGCGGCCAGCTGCCGCTGGTAGGCGTCGCCCAGCCCGGCGGCCAGCAGCGCCCGGGTGCGAGCCGCCGGCGCCACTTCACCGGCCAACCCGGCGCGCAGTACGCCCAGCCACCGCTCGCAGCGCACCCACCCGTCCAGGCGGGCGTGGTGCACCTCGGCTCGCACCGCGGCCAGGGTCGCGGTGTCGCGCCGGTAGGCGCCGCGGCGGGTCAGCCGCCGCTGCCACCAGCGGTAGCCGTCCACCACCGCCTGCAGGTCGGCCAGCAGCCCCCGCCGCTGCCGCACCAGCTGCAGCAACCACGCCTGCCGCTGGCGCACGTCCGCGGCCACCTTGGCGACCGCGTGCCGGCGCAACAGCTCGCGGCCACCATCCCACCCTCGGCCGAGGCGGCTCAGCGTCACCGGCCCCAGCGCGGCCGCGCCGTCAGCCGAGCTCTGGGCGAGCACTACCAGCGTCTGGTAGAACGCGGCGGCGGTGCCGGGCCTGCCGGGATCCAGGTCGACGGAGTGTGCGAACGCGGTGACCGGCTGTTGCCGCTGCAGCGTCCAGGGCAGCGCCTGCTCGACCATCCAGGCAGCCGCGTCCGGGTCGAACCCGCGGGCGACCAGCTGCTGGTGCAGCTGGCGGCGGGCGGCCGCCCACAGCTGCGACCGTGCCATCCCGTCCGGCACGCCCGGCATCTCAGGGTCCTGTGCCACGGTCAGCCTCCTGCGGTTGAGACGGGGGTTCGGCGGGTCGGACGGTGCCGGCCGAGGGGTGGACGGCGGTCTTGCCGGGGGGCTGTCACCGTCGAGGCCGCCACCAGCGGGGGGCGCACACCGGCCTGTCACCACGACCCGGGTCGCTGATCCGGGGCGGGCGGGGTTACCGGCGGCGGCGATGTCGGGCCACGCCGCCGGGCGGCGCGGGCCGCGGGGTCGCCGGCCGGGGCGCTGGCCCCGGTGGGTGGCTGGGTCGGTGCGGTGCGGGTGGCGCCGGGCCGGCTGGCTGGTGGCGGCTGGCCGCTGGGGTGTCTGGGGTGGGCAGCCGGTACACCGTGACCGTCCGGTTCGGCGGCCCGCTCGGGTTCACTACCGCTGGGGGGATCCACCGGCCCTCGTAGTGCCAGGTGTCCCGCGGGCCGACCCGTTGCCGCCGCCAGTGCCCGCGGCGCAGGTGGGTGACCGGGCTCTGCCGCGGTTCCGCGCCCGCCGGTCGCGGCTGCGACCTGGCCGTCGGGCGTATCCGGGCGACATCCAGCACGTGTACCCCGGCCAGCCCGCCGCGGCGATCCGCCCGCCGGACCGTCCCCCGCCGCAGGGCCTTGCGCCACGCTCGCGAGCCGGGCTCCCCGGGCAGGTCCGCCCCTGCTGGCGTCCGCCACGCTCCCCACGCGACCGCGGCGGCCAGGTTTGCTGCCAGCGGCCGCAGCGTCGACTGGGACAACCGGCCGGATACGATCCCGCGGATCCGGTCGAGCTTGCTGATCCCGGGCGCTGCGGGGTCGGGGTTGGTGGTCACCAGCCAGAGCGCATCATCGGCCACGCCCCGGCCGTCGGCGCCGGCGAAGAGGGTCACTCCGGACAGGTAGCCGCCCAGCTCCCGGGCTGCCCACACCAGATCCGCCCGTGCCCGGTCAAGCGGCGGCATCCCGAGGAACTGTGCAGCCAGCACTGTGGGCAGCGCCCGGTCGGGGTCGTCCAGTGCCGGCGACCAGCGGTGCAGGTCTCGGGGGATGGCCAGGTCCGCGCCGAAGGAGACCGTGACGGTGTCGAACGGCAGCCGCAGGTCGGCGAGCAGGTTCGCGTCGGGCGGGTGGCTGGCCATGATCCCGACGGCCTCGGTGGCCGGTAGGTAGAAGGGGGTGGCGCGCATCGACCAGACCGCGGTCGCGGGCAGGTCGACGGCGCGGTCCACCCACGGCGGCCGCTGGGCGGGGTGGGTTGCGCGCAGGATCAGCTGGCGCAGCTGCGCCTGGTGGAGCGTGGGCGCGGTGGCGTACAGGCGCAGCGCGAGCGCGTCGCCGGGGACGAACTCGGCGGGGTCGGGTTGCCCTGGCTGCCAGCGTCCGCCGGCGTCGACCAGCGCTTGGTCGTGGACGGCCTGCTGCAGCGTTGTGGTCAGCGCTGTGTCCAGGTTGCCCAGCCGCGCCAGCCGCGCCTGCCACACTGGGCTCTGGGGCGCATCCAGGTCCTCGAGGGTGTTCGGCTCCCCGAACGTGGTCAGCTGCGGCATCCACTCACCCGGCGGTCGGCTCCCAGGCACGCCTGGAGGGTGGTGGGCGGTGCTGTCCGCGGATCTCAGCGGGCGTCTGTCACGCCCGGCTGCCGGGAGGGGTGCAAATCTGTACGTTCATCGACAGCCAGCTCGGCCGGCAGGCCGGCAGCTTTGCTGATCCGGGAGGGCAGGCGGATCACCCGTCTGCTCTATCAGTCGTAGCCGATGTGGATGTGCGCTTGGTGGCCCTCATCGGTGAAGTAGGGCCGGTGGCTGAGCTGGAACGGGGAGCCGACCTCGCTGGGGCGCAGTGGCCCGTCGAGCCGGTCCAGCCAGGTGACCAGTCGCTGCGCCGCTGGGCTGGTGGGGCTGACGGGCTGGTGGTCGATCTGGTCGAGGTCGACTGCGCGTCCGACGGTGTGGTTGGACACCCGCCGGGTGCCCTTCACGAACTTGGAGTGGCCGGTGCGCAGGCAGGAGATGCGGATGCGATGCCGTTCTGCGAGGGCGGCGAGGAGGGCTTGGACGCGCAGGTCCAGCCGCCCGGAGGCGAGGTCGGAGGCGGGGTCGCAGCCGTGGCTGGCGGTGGTGTGGATGCGCGGGTTGCGGGTGAGGGCGCGCACGAACGGGTCGCGGGGGGCGTCGTCTTGGGGTTGGTCGCGGGTGTAGCGGTCGGCGAGGGTGAGGACCTGGTGGACGTACCAGCAGGCGTTGTTGTAGCGCTTGACCGCGCGGTGTTCGGCGGGGGTGCCGCGGACGGTCGGGCACGGGTCCGGGCCGACTTGGGCGGGCTCCTGGAGGCCGTTGGTGCACAGCTTGCGGGCGGCGGCGGGGATCGCGTCGGCGGGGTCGTACACGGAGTCGCCGGGGTGTTTGAACGCGTCCCAGGTGGACGGTGGGCCGTTGGTGAGGTTGAACTGCATCGGCCCGGCGCAGCAGCCGTGCCGGTTCACCCCGCGCTTGACGCCTGGTGCGCGGGAGCGGCCGTGGTCGGACTCGACCTTGCCGATGCCGGCCAGCAGCTGCCAGCGCAGCTGCGGGCAGGCACGTTGCATGGTCCGGGCGGCTTGGACGTAGTAGGCGAGGTAGTCGCCAGGGATGTCGGTCAGCGCGGAGCGGCTGGCGGCGATGCTGCCGGTCGGGCGCAGCTCCGGTGGCTGCTCGGGGAGCACGCGGGCGAGGGCACGGCGCGCCTGGGTGGCGAGTTGGCCGAGCGGGCCGGCGCTGGCCAGCAGCGGCCCGCTGGTGGTGAGCCCGGCCAGCAGCCCCAGTGCCAGCAGGCCCGCGGCGATGCCGGCCAGCCGTGCGCGGCCGGTCATGGGCCCGCCTGCCAGCCCGCGTCCGTCCGGCGCACGGTCACGACCGCGGTGTCCAGCCGCCCGCCGCCACTATCGGCGAGCACCAGGACCCGGACCAGCCGGGTGTTCACCTGGTCGTGTTGGAGGACCCGCACGCGGCTGCGCGGGAGTTGCTTGTGGCGGGCGTACCAGGCGGCGGCGGCCTGCTCCGGGGACGCGGCGCCCTGCGAGGACAGGCTGGTGGACGCGGTCGCTGGAGGCTTGGCGCGCTGGTCTGGGCCGGTGGCGGCCGGACGCGCGTTCGGCTCGGGTTCGACCGGTTCGGGAGAGGTGAACACCACGATGACCACACCTGCGCACACGCTGATCAGCAGGAGCGCGGCCAGCAGCCGCCGCCCGATCCAGTGGCCGAGGAGCCGCACCCCGAGGGTGAGCAACCACAGCGCGGCGCGCACGCCGATCACGACCAGCGCTCCGTAGTGCTGGGGCCACACCGAGCGGGGGTCACGCGGCTTGCCCTCCGGTCCCCGGCGCGCTGGCGTCCGCCTGCGCAGGCAGCCCGGCCGGCGGCCTGCTGCTGGTGGTGGTGATGCGGCGAGCCAGGCGCCGTCCGCGGCGGGCCGCGATCACCCCGACCGCCAGCGCCACCAGCACCAGCACCGAGCCGGGCAGCAGCCTCGCCAGCGCCTCGCCGCTGCCCGCGAGCGCCACCGCGACCTTCGCCGCCACCACCGAGCCGAGTGTGCCCAGGGCGGTCACCAGCGCTGCGCCGAAGGCTGGATACAGCAACCAGCGCGGCCACAGCCTGCGCGCGCGCGCGTCGCTCACCAACAGCGGGAACAGCACGACCGCGGTCAGGCAGAGGGCGAACAGCAACGACTGCGCCAGCCATCCCAGCATCGAGCAGACCGTGACCACCACGGCGGCGACGACCGCCGCCGCCAGCGCGACCACGCCGGTGATCGCGCGCTCCAGGGCGTGGTCGCCGTTGACCCGGCCGGCGATCGAGTTGATCTGCCGGCTCAGCGTGTTCAGCAGCCCGGTGCGCTGCTCAGGCGGCGCCTGGGCGAGGACCGCGCTGCCGGTCTGCACGCGCGAGTGCGGTTGGGTCACCAACGCGGTCCAGAGCTGCTCGGCGAGCTGCCGCTGGGCAGCCTGCGGGTCGGCACCGCCGGGGGTGGCCGGGCCGGCGAGCGCGACGACCACACCAGTGGTGGTCTCGCCGGGGAGGCTGGCGGCGCGTAGGACCGCGCGGGGGTGGCAGGCGGTCGTGCTCCACAGCAGCACCAGCCCGAGGACCAGCAGCCAGCGCGGCTGGACCGGGCAAGTGAGGGTGCCGGCCAGCACGAGGAGGACGATCGCGGTCAGCACCACCGGCAGGAGAGCGGTTGTGTGGGCGTTGCGCCAGGCGCCAAAGCGGTGGGCGAGTGGGCCAAGCAGGCGGGTGACCAGAGGGCTGGGGGTGAGCAGGTCGCCTTGCCGGTCGACCGCCTGCGCGGTCGACCAGGCCGCGGCGCGGAGCGTCCAGCGGGTCAGGGTGTTCACACCCCCGCCGCGGACGTCGACCGCCTCGACCTGATGGGCGGGCGCGCGGCCGGGCCGCTCGACCGGCGCCGCGGGCGGTGTCAGTGCGAGCACGACCGCCAGCAGGACCAGCATCCCGGTAAGGTAGCGGGTCAGGACGCTTGGTCGACGGCGGTTGCTGGTGCGTCCGTGCCGCAGGCGGGTCCTGGCCAGTGGCCTGGTCGGGATGGCCAGGTTCGCCTTTAGGAGCCCGCTGCCGGATGCGGTCTGCGGGGTGGTATTCAACGGGTCCATGCCTGCGCCGCCTTTGTCGTGCTCGGAGTGGTTGGCGGGCCGGGGCGCGTCCACCAGCCCGCTCGCTGGCGGGTTCGCGCCCCGAACCCGTGCCTGGGGAACCTCACGCGGGTCGCCTGGTGATCGCGGCCAGCAGCCGCTGTTGGCGTTCGTGGTCGGCGCACAGGCCGCCGTCGACGTCCACGAGCTGGCCACAGCGGCGCTCCCGCTGGTCCTGGGGCGCGGTCAGGTCGTGCCAGATGCCTGTGCACCGGAAGCGGCGCACCACGACTGCGCCGGTGCCCTGGCAGGGGTCGCAGGCGAGCTCGCCGGTCGCCGGGCAGGTTTGGCAGCCGGAGCCGAGGCCGTGGCAGTCGGGGCAGGTGGCCCTGCCGCGGCCAAGGCAGGCCGGGCAGGGCTCCTGCGTCGGTTGAGAGCGCCGCGGGCGGGTCATCGGACAGCCTCGCTGACGGCCGCAGGCGTGGGGGTGCAAGCGCACACGGCCAGACCGTCGCGATGACCAGGGTGATGCTGGCACAGCCAGAAGCGGCAGCCGGCCGGGGTCGTGATCGCCCAGACCCCGGCCGGTGGCGGCTGGGCGGGCAGCAGGTCGGCCGCGTCCGCGGCCTGCTGCGCGAGCGCGAGTTGGCCGGCATTGAAGGTTGCCCGCACGTAGTCTTGGAGCTGCGTGGCGAGCAGCTCCCGTGCCCGCGCGAACTCGCCTGCGGTCCAGGTGATCGTCATCACCTCGTCGCCAGAGGGCACGGTCGCGCCGATGACGAACCGCCGTCCGGCGGCGGCAGCCTCGGGTGCGGCGGGCCGGGGTGGCTGGCACAGCCCGGAGCACGCCCACGGCCAGCCCGGCGGGTCCACGCAGGCCAGGCGCACCAGTTCGCCCAGGTCGATCAGGCTGCGGACCGCCGCGGTGTGCTCTGGCGCGCCCTGCGGGCAGTCGACCAGCAGCGCCAGCTCACCATGCGCGAACCGCACCACCAGCCCGTCGACGACCACCACCGCGGAGCCGTCTGGCCGCCCGGTCCACGGGGCGTGGGCCAGCTCGCGGCCGAGCAGTTGCGCGGCCAGTCGGCGGGCGCGCAGCACTGCGTATGCGGCCCGCCTGGCGCCCGCGATCCGGGTGGGCTTGAGGCCGGCCAGCCTGGCGGTCTGCGCCTGCTCATGGGCAGCTAGCGCGAGCACCGAGCGGCCCGGGAGGGTCACCTCGGCGGGCAGGTTCAGCACACGGCGGACGGTCGCTACTGCAAAGCCTGCCGGAGGCATCACGCTTTCACCTCCAGCACGCTGGTGGCGAGTACGCGCTCAGCGGGGCGCGCGCGACGCCAGGCGCGACGCCGCGCGGCCAGTTCCCTGCTGCCCAGGCCGCCCCACACGCCGTGCTGTTGGCCGGTCGCCACCGCGAACGCCAAGCACTCCTGGGTCACGGGGCACCGGGCGCACACTCGCTTGGCCGCTCGCTCCCTGACCCTGGCGACGTTGCCGTGCTCACCGTCGGGGGGGAACCACATGTCGTCTGTGGGTGAGACCACTAGCCCCGCACACGCTGCCTGCTGCCGCCACGCCGCCCGCGGGCCGGGGTCGACGGCACGGTCGGTGCCGTATCGTGAGAACGCCATGATCACCTCCAGGTGGTCTGGTTGGGGGCGGGCGGCGGTCCTGTCCAGGGAAACTGGCCGCCCGCCCCGTCGAGATCTGGGTCGGTTGTCACAGGTCAGCGCACGATCGGGTCAGACTGTCAGGTCATCACCTCCCAGCAGCGCACCGGCCTTGTCCCACGCTGCGTTCCACGCTGCACGGACCCCTTCGACCGTGGCGTACTCGGCGACCTGCGCCACCTGGGACACCAGTGGGGTTGAGCGCAGCAACACGGCCACCACCAGCCCCATGACGACGCTGCCCAGGACTGTGGTGCCACGAGCCACGGGGCCACCCTCCGGCCAGCGGCGCCACGCCAGGCGGACCAGGCGCCACAAGCCCCAGCCCGTCCCGGTGAGTAGGAGAAACGGGCCGAGTGTGTACCCAGTCTGGCGTGCCAGCTCTACCAGTGGGCCGCCCATCATGCCGGTCAGCCGGTGCACCACCGAGACGTTGAGCAGCACCAGCCCGGCGGCTGTCGCGACTGCGACCAGCAGCCCAACCTGCTCGCGCTCGGCGCGGAACAGCCGGCACAGCAGCACCAGCAGCGCTACCAGCAGCCCGACCGTCACCCACATCAGCGATCTCGCTCAGCGCTCTTGCTCTGGTCGAGTACGCGATGGATCTGCTGCACCAGCGTGAAGGCCTCCCAGGAGCCGCCCTCGCTCGGCAGCGGCATGGCCTCAAAGACGTCGATGACACCTGCCAGCAAGTCCTCCAGTTCGGAGACTCGTCGCAACGCCTCGGTGTGCTCTTGGGTAAGTGCGACGAGCTGCTCACATGCCTCTGCGCCGGTACGCAACATGAGCCGCAGCGGGTCGGAGCGGCCATCGAGAACCACAGGCTCAGCGGCAGCGAGTGTGCGCAACACCTCTGCGCTTACGGCGTAGCGTCCCATCGACCCTCCAGCCCAGGGGAACGCATGAATACGCATGATCAAGCATCAAGAGGCAAGGGTCAAGGGAGTGACCTTCGCGATTGGCCTCTTGACCCGGAGAAAGGTTATGCGCACTCTTGCAGATACGGCGCATGAGTGCGCATACTCACGACCCGTAAGGAGGGTTCGATGCCCGAACTCCGCTGGATCGCTGGGACCTGCCCGCCACCCGATGGCTGGAACGAGATGCGTCGAAGGACCAGCGACGGCCTCAACTCGTGCCCGGCCGTGTTCGAGCTTGGCGACGAGGTCGTGATGCAGGGCGACCTCCTCGACGAGGAGAACCGCCGCAAGTTGAACATCCCCGATGGTGAGAACGCTGTGCGGATACCCAAGAGCGTCTACCTCAGGGGCGCCGAGTTGTTGAGCGAGAGGCACGAATGAAGCCAGGAGACCTGTACCTCGCCTGCCGCTGGTCCGCGCATCGGCTCGAGGTGCAACAGCACTATGTCGTCGCGGAAGACGAGCCACGCATGCGGGCGTTCCACGCCGGCGAGCCGCTACCTCCGCCTGGACCTGCCAAGCAGGAGACGATCGAAGTTCTTTCCAGCCTGCACCGTCGAGGGAAGCGACTCGGCCGGGTTCATGTCGTTGACTGGCCGCTGACCGACTATCTCCGCTACGAACTGGTCGTCTACCGCGAGAACGTTGACGCTGGCGAGGCTGTGGGCATCAGCCAACGGGCGGCTGACCCTCGGCTGGCCGACCTTCGCAGAGACTTCGCCATCTTCGACGGCGGGACCAAGCAGGCCCAGGTGGTCTGGTTCGACTACGATCCCGAGGGTCGCCTGCTGGGCTACGAGCACAGCGATGACCCAGATGTGGCCGCTACGTGCTGGCAGCAATACCAACTGGCCGAGTCACTGGCGGTGTCGCTGGATGACTTCACCGCGGCTGCCGGCATCATCTGACGCATGAGCGCATTCGGGGCCGCTTCTCGCCAGGCGCGTCTAGCGGAGGGCCTGAAGCGGCTTCGACTTGCGTCCGGGCTCACCGGCGATAAGGTCGGCTCTGAGCTGGGCCTGAACCAGAGCACCATCAGCCGCATCGAAAACGGCCGTCAGCGGGTGTCGGTCCCCCAGGTTCACCGCTGGTGCGTCGCGACCGGAGCATCCGAGGAACAGCTGGCCGACCTGCTGGCACTAGCCGAAGACGCTCTGCTGGGTCCCCAGTCGTGGGAAGCCGTCAGCGGGACCGGCTCCACCAACCTCCAGGCTGAAACCGCCGAGATCGAGGCAGCCGCGGCCTTGGTCTGCGTGTACCAGCCAGCCGGTGTTCCCGGTCTGCTCCAGACCCCTGCGTATGCCCGCCGGATTTTCGAGTCCGACGGCCCGGTGCCTGATGTGGCCGAACGGGTGATGGGAAGAATGGAGCGCCAGCGAGTGCTCTACGACGAGTCCAAGCACCTGCGATTCCTGATTCCCGAGACCACGCTGCGCTGGCCCTTCGGTTCGGCTGGTGAGCAGGTGGAGCAACTGGACCGCTTGCGCACAGTCTTGGATCGACCCAACGTTGACCTCGGCCTGCTCCCCATGGTGCCCAACCCGGTGTGGAGACTGTCGGGCTTCGTGGTCTACGACGAGGTACCCGAGGAGGTCGGCGAGCCGTTTGTTCACCTGGAGACCCTGACAAGACCTGTCGACATTGTTGAGGCCGACCAGATCGATCGGTACCGACGAGCCTTCGCCCGCCTTGCCGAACAAGCCATCTACGGCAGGGGAGCCCGTTTCCTGCTCGGTCGAATCGTCCGATCGTTCAAGCTGTAACAGGATGGATCAGGTGCTGGTTGAGGTGAGCCTCGCAGTTCAACCATTGGCTGGACAGGAGAGAGCTTGACAGGACGCCGCCGCCGACCGCTACGAAGCGTTTCACCCACCAATCTCTCACTGTGCCTTGGACAGGTTCGTCGTCTGTCGTCATGCCGCTGGGACTGATGGTGCAGCTGGTCGGCCTTCTGGGGTCTGGTAGCCGCACCGCTGGATGATCGCAGTTGGCACTCTTCCTGAGTCATTCCTCGTGTTCCTCCAGCTGTGCCGCCAGCTGGTCGACGACCTCGTCGACCTGCCCCAGCGTAGCCGGGCACACCGCGGAGGTGCGCCCGTAGGTTGTGGATGGCGTGGGCCCGGCCGTCCACAACCGGGCTACAGTGCACCCGCGCAGGTGTCCCTTTGAGGTAGGGTCGGGATCGTTGCCAACAAGGTGAAGGTGATGTCG
>Ga0126377_10004501_pt1 | contig 10165 bp, 2 predicted proteins | sample PanSoiMetPlot_22_FD_92647 | JGI IMG/M metagenome (GOLD analysis project Ga0126377, IMG submission 92647) | Tropical forest soil microbial communities from Panama - MetaG Plot_22 | ecosystem: Environmental > Terrestrial > Soil > Tropical forest > Bulk soil | place: Panama | collected 2016-02-17 | reverse complement strand
CTCCGGCCCAGGTTCCGGCGGCTCTGGCGGTTCTGGACCAGGCCCGTCGCCTTCGGCCTCGAGCTGACGGCTCGCGACATCCGGCTTAACGAGGACACCCCGAACATCGCCCAATGGCATCTGTTCTCTCGCACGCAGCCCGACATAGCGCTTGGCCTCCTCGTCCCAGCTGTCCGCAAAGGCGAATGCATCCGACTCCCATGTGAGGAGCGAGACCCCGTCCTCGATCGCAGCCAGCAGAACGCGCTCGTCCCGGAGACGCGGCAGATAGAGGTACTGCGCGAAGTCACTCCAAAGCTGGCGGACCTCAACGTGGTCACCGCGCCAGAGAGGAACTCGATCGAGGTCGAGCCGAAGGCGCGCTCCGGAATAGTCCGGCAGCAGCGCCTCTTCGCTGCGCAACTTTCGTGACGCGCGAACTGCGAGCGACTCCGACCCGCTTGACCGGGTGATCTCCCACTCAACTTCGGGTTTGCCTGCCTCTCCCGAAGGGACGAGCAGCCACTGGTACGCCTCGCCGATCCGTTGCGTGACAGCCTCGTCCCATTCACGAGTCCGCGTCTCGACCTGGGAGCGCTGCACACTGTCCAGGTTCAGCGACTCCTCGTCGCGCTTGATCGACTGCCAGGCGAGGAGATTGCGGACTGCGTCGCGGAGCTCCTCGATCCGAGCAGCGTCAGACGCCAGAAAGATGATGAGGTTGCGATTGACTCGCGGCCCACCCGCCCGCTCCTCGAGTACCTGAGCGGCGAACTCTCGGGCCGGACTCTCCTCTGTCTTCGAGGAATGAGAGAACTCCGGCGGGAGAATGACGAGCCGCGCTTCTGGCTCGTCAGGCACATCCGAAGGCGCGTTTGGCGCGGAGTGGACGGCTCGGAACTCACCTCGCTCTCGGCTTGCCTGGATCAGCCTAAGCCGGATCTCTTCGTCCACGTCATCGGTTCGGACTACGCCAGCTCGATCGGACGCGAGCCGCGTCACGGTCTGCTGGAGCGAATACCAGTACCGCTGCCCGTCGGTACTCAGGTAGAGCGCCTCGTTCGCCAGCCTCCGCAGCGCATCGCCGAAAGTCGCCGGTGCCTCGCCTGGCTGAACGCAGCCAAGCTTGATCCGCCGGTCGTCGAGCCCGCGGTTCGCCGCCTCCTGAATCGGCGCCGAGCCCATCAGCACGGTGCGGGCCACGCGCCGGGCCGCCGAGTACCGCCCGAAGGTAGGACTTGCATTGTCGATCCGCAACGGGAGTGCGTTCTCACCGTCGACGTCGGTTGCGATCACTGGTGTCCAGGCCTCTTCGAGGTAGTTCGTCAGCTCGGCGACGACGGCGCTCGCCTCGATCGGCAGCGTGCCGGGCATGATCAAGAGACTCCGGTCCTCTCGGCGCCAGAGCTCGTAGATCACGGACGCCATCAGCCGCAAGACACCGCGCGTCCGCTGGAAACGCTCCAGCGTCGACCACTCGCCGTAGAGACGGTCGAAGAGCTCTGGGTGAATCGGATAGGAAGCCTGTAGGCGACGCTCGTATTCGCCTTCTCCGCTCTCCGACGGGAAGTCCGCCTTCTGCGCGCGATAAAGCTCGCCGAAGCGGTGCACGACCGCGTCCCGCTCACGCTCGAGTTCCGGAGGAACGCTCTCGAACAGACGCCGGCGGACGATCTCGAAGCCCTCGTCGGCAGTCGCCGGCTTCCAGGAAGTCTCCATTCGACCAACGACGTTCAGCAACCGAGTCAGCGCCTGACGTCCACCTTCGCCCCCGACCTCGATATCCGAGGCCGGGATCGCCACAACGAGCATCGCGTCCTTGACCTCGCGGGCGGCGTCAGTGAGGGCCTGTGCAAACGTGAACTGCGTGTCGAACGATCCGGCCGGGAGGCGATCGGCCCCGTAGAGCTGGCGCGCGTAGGCGACCCATTCGTCGATGAGGATCAGGCACGGCGCATGCGCCCGTAGTAACTCGATCAGCGCTGATCCTGGATTCGTCCCAGTTCTGTCGGCGTCGGCCACGAGGGCGTATGCGTCCGCGCCGCCTAGCTGCCAAGCAAGCTCGCCCCAAAGCGTGCGCGTCTCGGTGCCATCCTCTTTCGAATGAACCGTTCCCGGAGCAATCTTCTGGCCCACGAGGACGGCGACCTTGGCCTTCGGCGGCCCTTCGAGACTCGCTTCGGCGAGCATTTCCTCGACACCCGCGAGCTCGGACGGCGGCCTCCCCGACGCCAAGTGGTACAGGGCGATTAGCGAATGTGTCTTACCGCCGCCGAAATTCGTTTGCAGCTCGATGACAGGGTCGCCTCCCTCTCCACGCAGTCGACGGGTCGCGGTGAGAAGGAGGTTCCGCAAACCGTCTGTAATGAACGTTCGCCGGAAGAACTCGGCTGGATCGCCATACTCAGTCGTGGCTTCCCCACGCCAGACTTGATGGAGGTCAGCCGCGAACTCGGCTTGTTGGTACTGGCCTGAAGCGACGTCTTGGTGCGGCGTGACGATCTCCCGCCAAGGGCGTAGCCCCGCCGCAGGCTCGCCCTCGGTGGCCGCACGCGCCTGACGGCGACGAGTACTACGCGCCTCCTCCGCAAACCGTGCACGGAGGAGCTCCTGTCTCATCCGATCGATCTCGGCCGCCTGTTCCCCGGCGCTGACTGCGTTGAGGAGGAGTTGCGCCGTGTCGAGCGCCCGGTGCGTTTGGTCTGACGTGAAAGCCTCGTTGTGCGCCCAGCGATTGCGAACGTCGAGCAGCTCCCCGACCCAGCTCCGCTCAGCGTGACCGAGAGTGTCCGCGAAGCCATCACGCCAAAGCCGGATCATCGCTTTGAGCAGAAACTGCGAGTCCTGCTTCGAGCCACGGCCATCACCAACAGTGTCGGGCCAGCGTTCGCCAAGCCGCTGCGTCAGGCGCTGGTCAACAAATGGGCCAAGACCTTGCGCGACCAGTTCCATCGCTCGCTGAACGCGTTCGCTGTTTGTGATCGCCACGCGCTAGACCTCCAACGCCTGCTGAGCTTCCGCCTCCGGCATGCCAGCAACGCGGCGGGCGATCTCCGGCCAGGCGACGACGAGTGCGTTGTAGGCCAAAGCGTCGGACGCCCAGCCCTTACGTTCTGAGGTCACGTAGAGGCGATACGCAAGCTCACGTGAAGGTTCCCCAAGTCCGCCAACGCGTCGCAACAAGTCTGCGGCAGCATCCTCTCCTTCTTCCTCGAGGTGCTTGATGAGGTATTGCGTTGTCTCCCACACTGTTAATCGGTGGTCGCTTGCGGGATCCCATTCCGAGCCGCGTTCCTCCCGGCGAAGCAGTCGCACTTTGCCTGCGCGCCAGGTAAGAATCCCAGCCGCCCCCAGTCCCGTTACCGAAGTGTTCTTCGCCTTCGCAAGGACCTCGGCTCGTCCGTAATCGCCTTCATCCATCCCAACCTCCTCGAACCAGGTGACGGCAAAGCGCGTGTCCGGGTCGAAGTCGCCTTCCTGCTCAGCGAGAATTTCGTCGAGGACTCCGTTGATGAGTGCAAGCGCTGTGCGAACAGACATCGGTTCTCCATCGGCCTCGAGGACCTTCGTATAACTCGAGTACACGGCCATACCAGGCCCGATCGCAGCTTGGGCTAAGTCAACAGGAGCAATGTTCCCATGCTGGAGTTGTCTCAGTGCTCGCGGCAACTCTGTCTTCAATGCGCCTAGAAAATCCTTACGCGTAGTTGGGGACGCCGAAGCATCTCGGTTGCGACAAGTCAGGACAATCGACGACGCAAGAACGTTGGAGATGCTCTTTAACCCTGCCGAACGCTCCGTCCGCATCGGCCATGTTCCAGTAACACGAAGGCCGGATTCGACGAGTCCCTCGAGCATTGTTTCCCATCCCGTCGACGTGCGACCTCCACCTCTGTCCTCGGCCTGGCGATAGGCATAGAACAGCGTTACCGGAAGGTCTTCCCGCGACGCGTTTCGCATCACCGAAAAGCTTTTCAGTAGGCCAGATTCGAAATGTTCGCGTGCGCTCGCCCGACCCCCAAAGCGATACGGCGTAGCCACCAGCTCTTGATCCTTTGGCGTAAGTAGTGTCGCGAGCTCGGTGGGATAAATCTCGCGGAGCGATCTACGAAGCCAGACGTAGAAGAAGTCCGCTACATCCGCGTAGCTGATGTTGTCGTAGTAAGGCGGATCTGTGACTATCATCGCGCCACTCACAGGCGCAGCCGCAGCTGCATCGAGCTGAATGGCTGACCCATAGCCGCTCGCAGGAGTCATTTCGATCGCCCTCGCAACCCACTCGCAAGCTCCAAGCCAATTGCCAGTTGCGGACGAGAATGGGTTTGCCTCGGCGTAGTCCCACACCATCCTGATGGTTTGGCGCCCGAACGTGTGACCAATGAAGCTGCCTGCCCAAGTTGCAAACATACTCCAATAATCGCAAGAGCGATCGATTGAAAATGCCAAGTAGGTAGCGATGGCATCGGCATACGCTGCGCCGGATTGCCCATCGTCCAATGAGGAAGCATCATCGCTTACCTTCTTGCGTACGTCCGGCACTAGTCCCACAAATGTCGTCAGTGCGCTGAGCTGACGATCGCTGAAGGCGTCGCCCCATCTGCGCATCCCATACATTGGCAACCGGTCAACATCGTGATTCCGTTCTGGGACCGGTTCGGTCGGTAACCATGGAGGATCGGCGCTGCGAGCCACTTCGTATTGTTCAGGCGTGGCATCCACGAATCTCGCGTCCTTCGCATCAGTAACTAGGGCCATGAGCTGGGACTCAAGTCCTGCCTGGACTGCTTGTTCGCGAATCTCGGAGAGAGACGTGATGTGATTGCAAACGAGGCAAACCCCACCGTCACGACTGATCGTTCCCTCCGTTGGGAAACCATCACTTTTGAGCTCGAATTCGACGCCACGGCCGTCGGGCGTTGGCTGGGGCCCTAGGCCGACTGAGTCCTTCTGGCGCGTAAGGCTGAACGTTCGAAGCAACGGCATCTTTGCGCGGCACGCCGGGTTCGCGCAGTCGGCGATACGGGTCCACAACCAGGCGATCACCGTCGCCTCGGTGCCATCCTCCAGCGTCGCCTTCGGGTACAGGTGGCCGATGCGCTCAAACGCTTCGTCGCGCATCCACTTGCCGTAGTAGCGCACATCGTCGGCGAGCCCCTGGGCGCCCTTCCAGGTCGCGCCGTGCGCGAGCTTCTCCTGCGCCTCCGGATTCACCGGCGGCTGGTCAGCGAACTTCGGCGGGATCTCGATGAGAGCCTTCGTGATCAGCACCGCGACGGGGTTCAGATCGCTCGCATGCGCCTCAAGACCGAGCCGCTGCGCTTCAAGCGCAATCGAGCCACCACCACAGAACGGATCGAGCACCGGCGGCGGGTCACCGTCGGTCGCCCTGTGGATCTCCCGTCGAGCGGCCTCGAGCACAGTCTCGTTGTTCGTGTTCTCCCACTTGACGAGCTCCTCGATGATCCGAAAGAGCCGCTGCCGCTCGCGCTCCTGGTCCTCCTCGGTCGGAAACTCCTCGGGCCGGCTCGAGGGGTCGTCGACGATCGAGGCGAAGAGCACAGCGCGACAGGCCGCCAGCGGCCGCCGCGCCCACCACAAGTGCAGCGTCGAAGGATGACCGTGTCGAATCGACTTCTCGCGCGCTGACTCGCGGTTGATCGCCTCAAGCGGGAGCGCGACCTCGATGAGCTTCTTCTTCATGCTTCAGACCTGGAGCGCCTGCTGAGCTTCGGCCTCGGGCGTTCCGACGACGCGGCGGGCGATTTCCGGCCACGCAACGACGAGCGTATTGTAATCAATGGCCTCGTGCGTCCATCCATTGCGCTCGGCTGTCGTGTAAAGACGGTATGCGAGCTCGCGCGCGGTCTCGCCCAGGCCGCCGAGGCGCCTGAGCAGATCGGCCGCACTGTCCTCGCCCCCAGACTCGAGCCTGCGAGCGAGGTGGTGGGCCGCCTCCCAGACGGTCGGTCGACGATCAGTCGCTGGGTCCCAGTCCGCGTCGAGCTCATCGCGCCGAAGCAGTCGCACTTTGCCTCCTCGCGAGAGAAGGATTCCGGCCTCTTCAAGACCATGTGTGGACGTGTTCTTCGCCCTGGCGAGAACGTCCGCCTCGCCGTAGAGACCCTCGTCGAAGCCCCTCTGCTCAAACCAGGTGACTGCAAAACGCGTATCAGCGTCAAAGTCGCCGTCCTGCTCGGCCAGGATTTCGTCGAGTGTCTGATTGATCAGAGCAAGCGCCGAACGGACGGTCATCGGACTCCCGTCGCCTTCCAGCACTCTCGCGTAGCGGGAGAAGACGGCCATCCCTGGCCCGATCGCTGCTTGCGCCAGATCGACAGGAGCGATGTTCCCATGTTGCAGCTGTTTCAGAGCTCCGGGCAGCTCCACGCGAAGAGTGCCCACAATGTCCCGGCGCGTCGCAATCGGCGCACCAGCCAAGCGCGGCCGGCAGACGAGGACGATCGAGGACGCCAACGCGTTCTGATCCTTATTCCGAAAGCCCCCTGACCGCTCCGTACGCATCGGCCATGTTCCAACGACCGCGAAGCCAGTCTCGAGGAGGCCGGTCAACATTCTGTCCCAGCCCGTCGAGACCACTGCCCCGTCGCCGCTCGACTCAGCCTGCTTGAAGGCGTAGAAGAGCGTAAGCGGGTAGCCACGCTCTTGCGCATCATGCATGCGCTCAAACGAGCGTTCTAGGCCCAGCTCGAAGAACCGATCGGCCTGCTCTCGATCGCCGTCAAACCGATGAGGTGACGCAACCAGCTCCTGCGATTTTGGAGTAAGCAACGTCGAGAACATCGCAGAGTAAGTTGCGCCGAGGGAACGTCGCAACCACACGTAGAAGAAATCGGCGAGATCGGCGTAACCAATGTTGTCGTAATAAGGCGGATCTGTACATGCAATGACACCTGCCTCTGGATCCAGCTGCTGTGCGTCGAGCTGTTGCGCCACTCCCGCGCCTTTCCCGCAAGCTCCGCGATCAAGCACCTTCGCAACGAGTTGCGTCATTCGCTCGAAGTTGCCTGATGAGTCAGCGAATGGATTCGCCTCGGCGAAGTCCCATACCATTGGAAGAGCTTGCCTTCCAAACGTGCTTACGACGTGCAGTTTGGTTGGGAGAGGGCTCCACGTACAGAGAGCTGTGCTTCCTTCTGCGGTCTTGTCAACTGCAAACGCGAGGTACGTCGCGACGGCCTTGCCGTACTCCTCTCCCGCGCCGGCGGAAAGAACGCGCGCACGGGCTTCGTCTACGAGGTCGCTGAACGTTGTTAGCGCGACGAGCTGCCGCGACGTGAAGTAGTCAGCGAAAGTGCGAAACCCATATCGGCGGCCTAGAGCGTTACCGCCGAATGTGCCCCGCGAGGGCTCAGACGGCAATTTGCCATCTTCCTCGAGAAGGTCACGGCTCTGCTCCGCCCGCCTGACCGCCTCCCGGTGTCGATCCGAGGGAAGCAAGTACACCCGGCCTCGTCCCTTGGTAGCAACTAACGCAAGAAACTCGACGCTGCTTCCCCCACCGTCGATCTCCCCATGAATGTAATCCGCGACGGCTGTGCCACCGCAGACCAGGCAGCGAAATCCTCGTCCTTTGCCGGGCAGCTTGGTTGGTTGAGGCGCAGAACCAGGCGGCATTCCAATCTGCCAGCGAATGGTTCTTGCTTCTCGATCGATGACCGGCTCGACCCAAGCTTCTACCGCCTTCTTTCTGGAAAGTCGGAAATCCGACACAAGAGGCATATCAGCCCAGCACGCGGGATTGGGGCACTTGACCGTGCGCGCCCACAGCCACGCGATCACCGTCGCCTCCGTGCCATCCTCCAGCTGAGCCTTTGGATATAGGTGTCCGATGCGCTTCAACGCTTCGTCGCGCATCCACTTCCCGTAGTAGCGCACGTCATCGGCAAGCCCCTGCGCGCCCTTCCAGGTCGCGCCGTGGGCGAGCTTCTCCTGCGCCTCCGGGTTGACCGGCGGCTGGTCAGCGAATTTCGGCGGGATCTCGATCAGCGCCTTCGTGATCAACACCGCGACCGGGTTCAGGTCGCTCGCATGCGCCTCGAGCCCGAGCCGCTGCGCCTCGAGCGGAATCGAGCCGCCGCCGCAGAACGGATCGAGCACCGGCGGCGGATTGCCGTTGGTCGCCTTGCGGATCTCCTCCCGTGCTGCATCGAGCACGGTCTCGTTGTTCGTGTTCTCCCACTTGACGAGCTCCTCGATGATCCGAAAAAGCCGCTGCCTCTCGCGCGCCTGGTCCCCCTCGGTCGGAAACTCCTCGGGACGGCTCGAGGGGTCGTCCACGATCGACGCGAAGAGCACGGCACGACAGGCCGCCAGCGGCCGCCGGGCCCACCACAAGTGGAGCGTCGAAGGGTGCCCGTGCCTGATCGACTTCTCGCGCGCCGACTCGCGGTTGATCGCCTCGAGCGGGAGAGCTACTTCGATGAGCTTCTTGCGGAAAGGCTCAGCCACGTCTCAACGAGTTGTGCTGACGTCAGAAAGCGAAGCCGTGACCGCGCGAGACTGTGGAACCGTCCCACGCTCCCAGAGCTTCCTCCACTCGTAGTTCACGCTCGCCGTCTCGAAGAATGCGTCCTCGGAGCCCTTGTAGGGACGCTCGACGTAGCGGACATCCGTCTCTTTGCCGTCAACGGCGACTAGCGCGAGCAGCACATGGTCGGGCTTGTTCAGACCGTAAAGGATCTCGTTCTTCGTGACTGTCACCGTCTCGGCGCCGGCGACTCGACCCTTCACCTCGATGAAGAAGAGGTCGCCGGTGATCGGGTCTCGCGAACGGATGTCGAAACCAGGATTGTTTCGGGGCATCTCGTTTGGCTCGCGTCCGACCTCTTGTTCGGCCAAGAGCACCGCATCAACAGCGGCTCGCTCGATGCGCTCTCGTTCGAGCGCACTCGCGCTCGGCTCCACCTTGCGATCTCCTCGCAGGCGCTCGAGCAGGCCCCGGGGCACAACAAGGGCGCCGCCAACAATGACCGGGGGGAGCGCGGAGAGCTGTTCCTCCTCGTCGAGCTCGCCCAGCCGTCGCTTGAGACGTGAATCGAGATCGTCGGCGCGCTGACGAGCGCGGGCAGAGTTGAGCTTCGGCTTCTTTCCGGCCAACTCCTGGTCCTTGAGCTCGTTCGACCGTTTGTCCCAGTAGGCGATCTCCGCAGTGAGTCGTCGGCGAACAGCGTCCCTGGTGAGTCCTACGCGATGAGTCGTTTGCGATTGGACCTCCTCGAGGTGCTCAGGAACGGCCAATCTGATTGCGTAGTCGAGACCCGCCTGCTCAACTCCTCGGTCGAGCCACTCGGCACGTAGGAGCGGCTCGATCAGTGCGTGTTCCCCATCCTCGAGGGGTCTGTAATCGAGATACGGCGCATAGCCGGCGATGCGCGGCTCCTGCTCCCAGTCCTCAGTCAGCTCGACGAATTGGAGGCGCTTCGAGACGACCTCTCGCTCATTCGGGCGGATCTCCCGCGCGCTCTGGATCGCGTGCTCAACGTAGACCAGCGCGCGGGGCTCCTCGCTCTCGTCAGCTTCGGCGACAAGCACGGTGCCCTGCTTCAAAAGCGCCCCGTAGCGGTCGAGCATCATCGCAACGGTGGCATCGAGCAGGGGGTGGCCCGGTGCGAGAAGCTCCGCTTGGCCCGCGCCCGCTGGGCCAACGAGCTCCTTTTCGAACGTGACTCGGTTGTAGCGGTCAACAACCGGTATTCCAGGCCCAAGCACCTTCGCTCGAGAACGAATCTCGGCAGGCACGCGGGTGATCTCGTAGCAGCCTGGTTCGCGGCGGACGATCTGTCCACCAAGGTGGCGGAAAGCCTCGAGGAAGAATGACCGGATGAAGTGCGGTTGGAGCTTCCGGGCTTCGGCCTCCTCCATGCGCTCCCGGATCTCCTCGACGTCCGTCGCGTCCATCATCTCGGAGAGGAGAGCGCGCTCGTCGAGCACCTCCTTCAGGCGCTCGAGGACTGCAGCGTCAACGACTTCATCGAGCCGCGCCTTGACCTCCGGTTGCTCGCCGTACCGAACTGCTTCGAGCAGGAGCGCACGCAGTGACGTGTCCTCGAAGATCTCGTCGCCGAGTACGTCGAAGACGCGACCCCCAAGCGCTTCCGACTGTTGCGCGAGCTTCTGCAGGAGCCTCTCGAAGACCTGGCCCTCTCGCGTCTCAGCAGCGACGAGG
>Ga0126377_10004499_pt1 | contig 10166 bp, 8 predicted proteins | sample PanSoiMetPlot_22_FD_92647 | JGI IMG/M metagenome (GOLD analysis project Ga0126377, IMG submission 92647) | Tropical forest soil microbial communities from Panama - MetaG Plot_22 | ecosystem: Environmental > Terrestrial > Soil > Tropical forest > Bulk soil | place: Panama | collected 2016-02-17 | reverse complement strand
GATGCGCACGACCTCCCCGCCCTCGAGGTCGATCCGCTGCTCATGAGGCAAGCGCTCGCCAACTTGTTCGCCAACGCCGCCCAGGCGATGGCCCCAGCCGGCGGGATCGTCGCGATCCGCGTCGGGCGCACGACCGATCTCGGCCGCGACCACGTCCGGATCGAGGTGACGGATCAGGGGCCGGGGATCTGCCCCACGGATCTGGAGCGCATCTTCGATCCGTTCTTCACGACCAAGACGAAGGGGCACGGCCTCGGGCTCGCGGTCAGCCAGAACATCCTGCTCGAGCACGGCGGGCGCATCAGCGCGCGAAACCGGAACGGTGGTCGTGGAGCGGTTTTCGATGTCCTGATACCGCTCGAGAGGTGAGCCGTCCGTGCGTGTGCTGGTCGTCGACGACGAGCGCTTGATCAGGCAGTCGCTCGGCGCGGCCCTCGTGCAGGAGGGCTTCGATGCCTCCGTCGCCGGTTCCGCAGCCGAGGCCTGGCAGCGCTTCGGCGCGTACCGACCGGCGCTCGTGCTGCTCGACCTCAAGCTCGGCGACGATGATGGACTGGCGCTGCTCGCCCGCATGCGTGCGGCCGCGCCCTCCACCAGGTTCATCGTGGTCACGGCGCACGCCTCGCCTGAGAGCGAATCGCTGGTCGCCTCGCTCGGCGCGCTCGCGCTGGTTCGCAAGCCGTTCGAGCTGGACGAGCTCCTCGCGATCGTCAAGAGCGCCGGCGAGACATCCGCGTAGGGACGCGACGAGCGCCGGTCGCGTCGACCGCCGAGCGTTCCGTGTTTTTCGCCCCACAGAATCTTCGTCGTGCGAACGAAACCGTGGACTGCGACGCCACACCGGTGGAACGGCGATCACCCGCAGCTCGCTGACCATCTGGTCGCGCGACCGCGCAGGTGGACAGCGAGTCGGACGGCGCGTAGAACGATCTGATTCGTACAAGGTTGGAGCTCGCATGACGTCGTGGGGTCTGGTGTTCGCGTCCGAGACAATGGCGCAGCTGGTGAGAGAGGCGGCGCTCATCGCATCGAATCCGGTGCCGGTGGTGCTCGTCGTCGGTGAGAGCGGGACCGGCAAGCAGCTGGTCGCGCGCATGCTCCATGACCGGTCGGAGCGCCGGTCCGCTCCGTTCGTCTCACTGAACGCATCGACGGTGCCGGAGAAGCTGGTCGAGAGCGAGTTCTTCGGACACGAGCGCGGCGCCTTCTCGGATGCGCGCGACCGCAAGCTCGGGCTGGTCGAGGTGGCGGACGGCGGGACCCTGTTCCTCGACGAGATCGGCGACCTGGGCGAGTCGGCCCAGGCGAAGCTGCTGACGTTCCTGGAGAACCAGACGTTCCGGCGCATCGGATCGACCAGCCTGCGGCAGGTCGACGTCCGCATCGTGGCGGCGACCAACCGCGACCTCGCGGGCATGGTCGCGACCGGAACGTTCCGGGCGGACCTCCACTATCGACTCAGCCCGATGACCATCCGCATCCCGCCGCTGCGCGAGCGGCGCGAGGACGTCGGACCGATCGCGGAGCACTTCCTGTTCGAGGCCAGTCGCGACTTCGACCAGCGCTGGCGCGGTATCGCCGCGGAGACGGTCGGCATCCTCGAGGCCTATCGCTGGCCGGGCAACGTGCGCGAGCTCCGCGCGGTGATCCGGCGCGCCGCGCTGTTCGGCGCCGGCCAGGTGCTGCGTCCGGATCATCTCTCGCCGGAGCTGGTCTGGGCCAGCCTGTCCGACGACGAGCCGTCGCCGGGGGCGGCCTGCAGGACGGACCGGATCGCCACGCTGGCCGAGCGGACGATCGCGCATATCCGCCGCGTGCTCGTCATCTGCGGCGGGAACCGCACCCTCGCCGCGCAGCACCTCGGCATCACGCGGCAGACGCTGACGCGCCGGCTGTCCCTCGACGACGCGGAGCCCGAGAGCTCCGAGGTCGACGGGCCCGCGCGCGCCCACGCCTGAGGCCGGGCGGCGGCTGGCTCGGTTCCCGCGGCACCGACCGGCACGCGGAAAAAAAACGAACGGCGCAGTCCGCTGCCGTTCGTTTCCGTGCCGCCGACTCTCGCCACCGGACGGCGGCGCGGCCGGGGAATCGTGTCAATGCGCGAGTGTGGCGCTCGATGCGCCGCGGCATGGGGGCTGCACCGAGGAGCTTCGTGACGAGAAACGGGATCAGCACGCCCGCGCGCGACGATGTCCGCGCGCGGGTCACGGACATCGTCCGGGCGCACACGCTCTATCCCACCGAACAGCTCGATGTCGAGGCGCACCTGGAAGGCGACCTCGGCATCGACTCGGTCCTGCTGCAGTCGATCCTGGCGGACATCGGCGCGGCCTTCCAGCTGCCGACCGGGACGCTCCGGCCGGGCGCATTTCGAACGCTGAGCGAGGTCATCGCCGAGGTGACCGGGCAGGTGAAGGGCGCGGCCAGCCCCGGCACGCAGGGCGGCGTTCACGGCGGCGCGAGCCTGCCGGCGCTCGAGCGGCGGGACCTCGCGGCCCCGCCGGAGCTGCCGGCGAGCGCGCGCAACGCCGTCCTCACCGCGATCCAGGCGCACACGGCCTACTCGCCGGCGCAGCTCGACTTCGACTCTCACCTGGAGGCGGATCTCGGCATCGAGCCTCACACCGCCCAGGCCATCGCCGAGGATGTCGCCCGCGCGCTCCGCCTCGCGCCCGGCGCGGTTGCCGCCACCGGCTCCGCGACCATCCGCGATCTCATCGAGGCGGCCCTCCTCGCCCCGGCGAGGAGCGGCGCCGTGAACGGCGCGGTCCGCTCGGTCTCCTCGCCTACCGGCCGAGATGCGCCGGCCACGGACGGTCGGGCCGGGGCGATCGTCGACATCGTGCGCCGCGTGGCGGGGCCGGAGCTGGCCGGCGCCGCGCCCACCGACACGTTCGCCTCGACGGGCCTGTCGCAGATCGCCCAGGAGCGAGTGCGCGGCGAGCTGGCTCGCGGGCTGGGCCTGCCGCCGTCGATCCGCCTCGACGAGTGCGACACCGTCGAGAAGCTCGAGCGCTACGCGGCCGCGGCGGCGATCCACACGGTGACCCGGCTCGGCTCGGCCACCGGAGGAGCCGGCGGGGAGCGCGACGAGGAGTGGGACGCGCGCACCATGAAGGACTTCGTGGAGGAGCGCAGCTCCGACCTCTTCGCCAAGGTCAACGGCTTTCGCACCTTCTACCGCGCCAAGCAGCGCCAGAACCTCTACTGGTACGGGATGCCGCTCGAGGGCCCGTGCCGCAACCGGGCGGTGCTCTACGACGAGGTGGCGGGACGGCGGCGAGAGTTCTTGATGTTCGCGTCGAACAACTACCTCGGCCTGGCCAACCACCCGAAGGTGATCGAGGCGATCCAGGGCGCTGCCGGCCGCTACGGCGCCACCAACACGGGATGCCGCCTGATCGGCGGGACCAACGTCCTCCACAAGGAGCTCGAGCGCCGGCTCGCGCGGTTCAAGGGCCGCGAGGCGTGCATCGTGTATCCGTCGGGCTACTCGGCCAACCTCGGGGCGATATCGGCGCTGGTCAAGCACCACGACGCGGTGGTGGTCGACAAGTACAACCACATGAGCATCGTCGACGGGTGCAAGCTGTCCGGCGGCCAGCGCCGGATCTTCGCCCACAACGACATGGCCGACCTCGAGCGCGTGCTCGAGAGCTGCCGCGGGCGCGTCGCCGGCGTGCTCATCGCCGTCGACGGCGTCTTCAGCATGCACGGCGACGTGTGCGAGCTGCCGGAGATCGTCCGGCTGGCGCGCGCCCACGGGGCGCGGGTCCTGGTCGACGATGCCCACGCGACCGGCGTGCTGGGACGGCGCGGCTCCGGCACCGCCGAGCACTACGGGCTGCGCGGAGGGATCGACGTCGATCTCGAGCTCGGGACCATGAGCAAGACGCTCGCGGGCGTGGGCGGCTTCGTGTGCGGCAACGAGGACGTCGTCGAGTACCTGCGCTTCTACTCCAACTCGTACGTCTTCGCGGCCACCATCCCGGCCGGGGTCGCGGCCGGGCTCATCGCGTCGATCGACGTCATCGAGTCCGAGCCGGAGCGCATCGCCACGCTCTGGGACAACATCCGCTACCTCGAGGCCCAGCTGGACGCGGCCGGCCTGGACACCGGAGGCGCGGCCAGCGCGATCGTGCCGGTCGTGATCGGGGACGACCGCGTCGCGCTGGAGATGGGGAGGGCGGTGCGGGCGCGCGGGCTGTTCTGCCAGACCGTGGTCTATCCGGGCGTCGCCGTCGGTGACGCACGGCTGCGCATCTCGGTCACGTCCGAGCACACGCGCGAGGACCTCGACCTCGCCAGCGACATCCTGATCGGCTCGGCGTCGGAGGTCGGGCTGATCCCGCCTCGGGCTGGTTCGGCATGAGCGCGGTCATTCCGGTCCAACAGCACCTCGTCGCCGCCGCGCGGCGGCGTCCGGACTCGCTCGCGCTGGTCGGAGCGGCGCAGCTCACCTACGCGGAGCTCGACGCGCGATCGAACGCGTTCTCGCGCGCGCTGTGGCGCCACAGCGCCGAGCGAGGCGATCGGGTCGCGCTGTGCCTGCCGAAGTCGCACGCCGCCGTGATCGCGATCTACGGCGCCCTCAAGGCCGGCTGCGCGTACGTGCCGCTCGATCCGGCGCAGCCGCCCGGCCGGATCCACGCGATCCTGTCCGACGCGGAGCCGACCGTGCTGGTCACGGACGGCGCCCACCTCGCCCGGCTCGCCCCGCTCGGCCTGCCGGCGTCGCTGATGCTCGTCTTGGTGGTCGACGCGAGCGGCCCGACCTTCGAGTCCGGGGTCCCGGTGGTCCCCTTCGACACGTTCGCGGGCGAGCCGTCCCGAGCGCTGGCCGAGGCGGCCGGCGCCGACGACCTCGCCATCATCCTCTACACGTCCGGGTCGACCGGCGTGCCCAAGGGCGTCCGCATCACCTTTCGCAACCTGCACACCTTCATCTCCTGGGCCACCGGCGAGATGGACCTGCGCGCGAGCGACGTCTTCGCCAACCACGCCGGCCTTCACTTCGACCTGAGCACGTTCGATCTGTTCGCGGCGGCGGCGGCGGGGGCGGCGGTGTGGATCGTGCCGGAGGGGGAGTCGGGCGACCCTCAGGCCCTGGCCGGCGGCATCGCGCGCCACGGCGTCACCGTCTGGTACTCGGTCCCGTCGATCCTCACGCTCATGATCGCATCCGGCGGCCTCGAGGGGGCTGCGGCGCAGGCCCTCCGCTACGTGCTGTTCGCGGGCGAGGTCTTCCCTATCAAGCCGCTGCGCGAGCTGCGCGCGCTGCTGCCCGGCGCCGCGCTCTACAACCTCTATGGGCCGACCGAGACCAACGTGTGCACCTACCACCGCGTGAACCGGATCGACCCGGGGCGCGACACCCCGGTGCCGATCGGCCGGCCGCTCGAGGGGCTGGAGGCGTGGACCGTCGACGAGCGGGGCGAGCCCTGCGCCGACGGGAGGATCGGCGAGCTGGTGGTTCGCGGACCGTGCGTCACGCCCGGCTACTGGCGGTGCTCCGGGTACGAGGCCGAGCCGCACCACGCGCGCGGGATCCACCCGACGGGCGACCTGGTCGCCATCGAGAACGGCGAGTACGTCTATCACGGGCGCAAGGACCGCATGGTCAAGCTCAACGGGTTCCGCATCGAGCTCGGCGAGATCGAGGCCGCGCTGCTCCAGCACGAGGGCGTCGCGGAGGCCGCGGTGGTCGCCGCCCGCGACGCGGAGTCGACCCGGCTGGTGGCCTTCTACTCGACGCCGCCATCGCACCCGTCGATCCCTGTCTTGCAGATGAAGGCGCACTGCCGCGACCGCCTGCCCCGCTACATGGTCCCGCACGCGCTCACGCGGCTCGAGCGGCTGCCGCGCAACCCGAACGGGAAGGTGGACCTCGTGCGCCTGGCCGAGCTGGCCGGTGGCGGCCGGGGGAGCGAGTGAGGGGCGCGGCCGCGCGCGAGCTGTCGGACGCGGGCGCGCACGCGGCGGCGGTCCTGTGGTCGCGGGTCAACGTCGGCGACATGCTCGAGGGCCTCATGACGCCGCTCGCTCTCTCCTTCGTCCGCCACTACCGCGACCACGTGCACGGCGACTGCCTGGCCGCGGTCGGCATGCGCGACCGCGGCCGGCCGGAGCTCTATTACCGCGCGTTCGAGGGCCGGGTCTATGCCAACGTGTCGTACTTCGGGTTCCTGTTCTCTCAGACCCCGATCGGCTCCGACCTCCGCGCGTTCCTGCGCGGATTCACCGACGAGAGCGTGGACCTGGCCCGCTACAGGAGCCCCTACGGGCGCTACGGCGCGGGCAGCGTGCCGATCGCGAGCTGGTGGTACTGGGTCACGACGCAGGCGCGGCAGGCGCGCACCCCGTCGCGTCGCGTCGAGCAGCTGGCCGGCCGCGCCCGGCTCGAGGGGGCGCGCTTCCGTTCGCTGGTCCTGTCGTCGCTCTCGGTGTCCGAGCTGGGCGTCGAGCTCGAGCGCGCGCTGGCCGGCTTTCGATCGGCCTACGCCGGCTACATGCCCTTCTACTTCACCGCGTATCTCCTGCAGGGCGCGAGCGCGGAGCTCGCCCGGAGGTGGCTGGCGCCCGGCGATGCGGAGCCGTTCGCCCGGGCGGCGGCGGCGGCGATGAGCGTCGGGGGCGAGCGCAGGCGGCTCCTGGCCGGGCTGGCTCGAGCAGCCCGGCAGGCCGGCGTCGATCGGGTCATCGCGCGGACCGATCCGCGCGAGATCGAGGCGGCGCTGTCCGGCGATCCAGCCGGCCGCGCGTTCCTGCGCCAGGTCGTGGATCCGTTTCTGCGCGAGCACGGCGTGCGCGGTCGCCGCGAGATGGAGCTCATGAATCCGCGCTGGATCGACGCGCCGGCGCTCCTCCACGAGGAGCTGCAGGGCTGCGTCCAGCAGGGCGGCGACGATCGCGCCGGAGCGGAGGTGAGCGCTGCGCCGATCGCGCCTCTGGCGGGGCTGGCGCGCCACCGGCGGGTGGCGCTGGCGGCGCTCGCGGCGGCGGCGCGGCGCTGGGCCGGATACCGCCTGGCCGCGCGGCCCGGCGTGCTGGCCGCGATCTGGTTCGTCCGCTCGCTCGCCCTCGAGCTCGGCAGGAGGCTCGCCCAGATCGGCGCGCTGCGCGGGGCCGACGAGGTCGCGTTCCTCGAGCTGGACGAGATCCGCGCGTTCGCCGCCGACCGCCCGTCCGGACGGCCGGTGACGCGCACGACCCTCGACGCGCGCCGCCGCGCCCACCGGGCTCATCCTCGCGATCGGGAGCCACCCGCGATCCTGTCGGGCAGCGCGCCGGCGCGATTCTCTCGGTCGGATGTCGTCCGGTCTTGACGACGCGCTGCGCTGCGCGGTCGCCGTCGCGCGCCACGCCCCCTCGTCCCACAACAGCCAGCCGTGGGCGCTGGCGGCGGTGCGGAGCCGGCCGGGACGGACGCGCTGCCGCGAGCTGGTCGATCGGACCTCGCCGGCGAGGACCGCGAGCGCGGATCGGCCGGCGGAGCCGCGGCACATCGTCCTCGCGCTCGACGGCGCGCGCGAGCTCACCGCGCTGGATGACCACCGGGTCGAGATGTTCGTGAGCTGCGGGGCGTACCTTCATCTCCTGCTCGGCGCGCTGCGCGCCGGCGGCTGGAGGGCGTCCCGCATCGCGTGGAACGAGGACGGCGAGCGGGGCTGGCTCTCGGCCCCCGGCCTGCCCGAGGAATGGCTGCCGCTGGCCGTCGTCGAGCTCGCGCCGTTCGACCCCGGGCCGCCCCATGAGCTGGACGAGCTGGGGCGCCTGGCCGAGCGGCGCATCACGAACCGGGCCCCTTACCTCGAGCGGCCGCTGGCGCCGCCGCTGCTGGAGTCGCTGGCCGGGCCCGCGCGCCCGGCGCTGCCGTCGCCGCCGGCGGTCGGCGTCCAGCTGGTCACCGACCGCGCACGCATCGCGTCGATCGGAGGCTTCGTGGCGAGGACCGCTGGCATCGACTTCGCGCACCCGGCGGCCTGGCGCGAGACGCACCGGTTCATCCGCTGGTCCCGCGCCGAGCCCATCGAGGACGGCTTTCCCATCGAGCAGCTCTTCGGTCCCATGTCCCGGCTGCGCAAGCTCCTGGTCAGGGCCGCGCTGGCTCCGATCACGCTCCTCCTGTTCGCGCGGCTGGGCTACGCCGGCTACCTGGCCAGGCAGCTCGGACGTCTCGTCGGCGGCGCGCCCGCGCTGGCCGCGTTCTCGCTGCCGTCGGAGCGGCCGGCGATCTCGCAGCAGGTCGCCGGCGGGGCGGAGGTCATGGACTTCTGGCTGCGCGCGACCGCGGCCGGCGTCGCGCTGCACCCGGTCTCGGTCCTGCTCCAGCACGCCGCCATCCGCGAGCGCTTCCAGCGCGAGCACGGCCTGTCGGGGCGGGTCTTCTTCTTCGCCCGGCTCGGCTATCCGGCGGCCTCGTTCCCGCCGGCGCCGCGCCGGCGCGATCCATGGTCCGCCGTGGCGGCCCTGTAGTCGAAACGCGAAGGAGGCATGACTCGTGACCCTGGCACAGCGGATCAGAGAGCACATCGTCGGGCAGTACCTGAGCGGCGACGGCACCGGGCTGGACGACGACACGCCGCTCTTCGAGCTGAACATCATCGACTCGACGTCGCTCTTCGATCTGGTCCGGTTCCTGTCGGAGGAGGCCTCGGTGAGGATCGGCCGCCGCCATGTGGTCGCCGCCAACTTCGAGACGATCGGAGCGATGGTCCGCCTGGTCGAGCGCGCGCGGGCGGCGGCCTGATGGCGACGCTCACCGATCGCGAGGCGCTCGAGCTGGCCGACGGCGGCGTCGACGCGCTGTCGGAGCTCATGGCGGCGGCGGCGGCTCGCCGCGATCGCGCCACCGGCCGCTGCATCACCTTCTCGCCGAAGGTGTTCCTGCCGCTCACCAACCTGTGCCGCAACCGGTGCGACTACTGCTCGTTCCGCCGCTCGCCCGGCCAGGCGGGCGAATGGACCATGCTGCCGCCGGAGGTCGACCGGTGGCTCGAGCGCGGGCGCGCGGCCGGCTGCGTGGAGGCGCTGTTCTGCCTGGGCGATGCCCCGGAGCGGGCGTTCGGCTCCTATCGCGCGCTGCTCTCGGAGATCGGTCACGGCAGCACCGCCGACTATCTGTGGTGGGCGGGGCGGCGCGCGCTCGCCCGCGGTCTCATCGCCCACACCAACGCCGGCCTCCTCTCGATGGTCGAGATGCGGCGCCTCAAGCAGGTCAACGCGAGCCTCGGGCTCATGCTCGAGAACGTGAGCCCGCGCCTGTGCGGTCCGGGCATGCCGCACCGGCGGGCCCCCGACAAGCGCCCCGAGCGCCGGCTGCGCATGATCCGCGAGGCCGGCGAGCTCGCCATTCCCTTCACCACCGGCCTCCTGATCGGGATCGGCGAGACGCGCCGCGAGCGCGTCGACACCCTCCTGGCCATCCGCGACCTCCACCTGGCCCACGGTCACATCCAGGAGGTCATCGTGCAGGCCTTTCGCGCCCACCCCGCGACGCCGATGGCCGCGGTCGCCGGGCCGGACGCCACCGAGGTGGTGCACGCGGTCGCGCTCGCGCGCCTCATCCTGCCCGACGAGGTCAGCGTGCAGGTGCCTCCCAACCTGACCCCGGCGTCGCTCTCGCTCCTCCTGCTCGCAGGCATCAACGATCTGGGCGGCGTCTCGCCGGTCACGCCCGACTACATCAATCCGCGCCACCCGTGGCCGCACCTGGCCGAGCTGGCGGCGACCTGCGAGCGCCTCGGCTTCGAGCTGCGCCCGCGCCTGCCGATCTATCAGGCGTTCGTCGACCGGCCCGGGTTCCTGGACGACGGTCTGCGCGAACCGGTGCGACACGCGGCCGAGCGGCTGGCGCGCGCGCGTCCGCTGTGGGCGGCGCCTCCGCCGGCGGCGGGCGGCCCCGACGGACACGAAGCGGGGGCCGCGTCGTGACGCTCGACGGGCCCGGAATCGGCGCGGCCGGCGCCGGCGTGCGGCGAGCGCTCGACGCCGCCCTCGAGGGGCGCGAGCTCGACTGGCGGGACGCGGTGACCCTGCTCGGCGCGCGCGGGCGAGACCTCCAGGCCCTGTGCGCAACGGCCGACGAGCTCCGCCGCCGCCAGGCCGGCGACGTCGTCACCTACGTGGTGAACCGCAACATCAACTTCACCAACGTGTGCGTCAAG
>Ga0126377_10004498_pt1 | contig 10167 bp, 8 predicted proteins | sample PanSoiMetPlot_22_FD_92647 | JGI IMG/M metagenome (GOLD analysis project Ga0126377, IMG submission 92647) | Tropical forest soil microbial communities from Panama - MetaG Plot_22 | ecosystem: Environmental > Terrestrial > Soil > Tropical forest > Bulk soil | place: Panama | collected 2016-02-17 | reverse complement strand
GATCCCGGTCCACATGGTCGAGGTCATCAACAAGCTGGCCCGAGTGCAGCGGCAGATGCTGCAGGACCTGGGTCGCGAGCCCACTCCGGAGGAGCTCGCCAAGCGGATCGAGGCCGGCCTGTTCAGCGAGGAGAAGCTCGGCAGCGGCGACAAGGTCTCGACCAAGCTCCACGAGGAGCTCGAGTGGATCGCCGAGGACGGCCGCCGGGCCAAGACCCACCTGCTCGAGGCCAACCTGCGGCTCGTCGTGAGCCTGGCCAAGCGCTACACCGGCCGCGGCATGCTGTTCCTCGACCTCATCCAGGAGGGCAACCTGGGTCTGATCCGGGCGGTCGAGAAGTTCGACTACACCAAGGGCTTCAAGTTCTCGACCTACGCGACCTGGTGGATCCGGCAGGCGATCACCCGGGCGATGGCCGACCAGGCCCGTACGATCCGGATCCCGGTCCACATGGTCGAGGTCATCAACAAGCTGGCCCGAGTGCAGCGGCAGATGCTGCAGGACCTGGGTCGCGAGCCCACTCCGGAGGAGCTCGCCAAGGAGCTCGACATGACCCCGGAGAAGGTCGTCGAGGTTCAGAAGTACGGCCGGGAGCCGATCTCGCTGCACACGCCGCTGGGCGAGGACGGCGACTCGGAGTTCGGCGACCTGATCGAGGACTCCGAGGCGATCGTTCCGGCCGACGCTGTGTCGTTCACGCTGCTGCAGGAGCAACTGCACGCCGTGCTCGACACCCTGTCCGAGCGCGAGGCCGGCGTCGTGTCGATGCGCTTCGGTCTCACCGACGGCCAGCCGAAGACGCTGGACGAGATCGGCAAGGTCTACGGCGTCACGCGTGAGCGGATCCGTCAGATCGAGTCCAAGACGATGTCGAAGCTGCGCCACCCGTCCCGCTCCCAGGTGCTTCGCGACTACCTCGACTGACCCGTCTGACGGTCAGCGGTCGGTCGGGCTGGTCGGCCGCCGAAGGTCGGACTGAACCGTGATTTAGTTGAGCGCGTGCCGCGCCAACAGCCGAGCGATATCCACGCGCATCCGCGGGATCTCGTCGCAGAGGCCGTGCACGACTACGGCGAGCACGCGGTCATCGACATGTGCCTGGCACTGCTCGACGGGCACACCGACTACGACCTGCTGCCGTTGCCACTGTCCTACCTCGGCGGCGCCCACGCGGTCACCCAGCTCGGCCGGGGCCATAACCTCGTCATGCGCCGGCAGGAGCACTGGCCGCGGGCGTGGGCAGCCCGGGCGCTGCGCTACGTCTGGCAGCCCTACGCCGAGCCGGGCGTCGTGGCGGCCCTGTCCGATCCGGCCTGGCGGGTCCGGGAGACAGCCGCCAAGCTTGTCGGGCAGCGCGAGCTCGGCAGCGGTGCCGAGGCGCTCGTCCCGCTGGTCGCCGACGAGTCGTCGCGGGTGCGGGCGGCGGCGATCCGGGCGCTCGGTGTCGTCGGCGAGTACGAGCACGCGGTGCTCCTCGCCGACCTGGACGACCACGAGGTGCTGGTGCGGATCGCCATCGAGGGGGCTCGGCGAAGGCTTCGGGTCCGGCTGGACCGGGCGGTCTGAGCGGGCGGTCTGACTGGGGGTCAGGTCAGCGTCAGGCCGGTTACCCAGACTCCGGCGGCCAGCAAGGCGCCGGCCAGCTCGATCAGCAGCGCGAAGCCGCTGGCCTTGAGCGCTGCGACCGTGGCTCGCCAGGCCCTGGCGCCGTCACGCAGCCGACTCCACTCGGCGAGGTAGACGCCCACGACGAACCCGATCACGAGGCCGACGACCGGGATCACGAAGAACCCGACGATCCCGAGCAGGGCACCGGCCAGCATGGTCTCGCGGGGTACGCCGGCGTTGCGCAGATGGCGCTCGGCCACGGCGTACTTGCCGAGCGTCGACGCCACGAGCAGGGCGGCTGCGACCGCGAAGACCGCCCAGGCGGTCAGCCCTCCGGTGAGGAAAGCCCACACGCCGATGGCGGCGCCGACGAGCAGCTGGCCGGGCAGGACCGGAACGATCACGCCGGCGATACCGACGACAATGGCGAGGCCGATCAGGACCTCGCCATTGGTACTCATCTTGAGATTGTGTCGACGCAGTCAAGGCGTCCGCGACGGGCTTTAGATCTCCTCGTCCGGAGCGGTCGCCGGCGTGTCGTCGAGTCGGCCGGTCTCGTCGTGGATGTAGAGGGCGATCTTGGCCAGCTCGTCGGCGTGCTTGCGTCCGTGGTGCGCGCAGAACAACAGCTCGCCGCCGCCGGGCAGCTCGGCGCGCACGTAGGCCTGCGCTCCGCAGCGATCACAGCGGTCAGCGGCCGTGAGGGCCGCATCTCTCGCAACGGCAGTGGTCACGTCTGGCCTCCCATTTCCTCTCGGCGCCGCTTCGGTGACTACGTCGATCTCAACATACCGTCCGGGCCAATGCTTCCCGACCCAGCGGTCTCGGCGTGTGAGAGATGTCGCGCCAGCCGTCGTTTCGCTGTCAGCGGAAACGGTCGGATCGCAGCCGTGGTACGAATCAGACAAACCGGCTCGGCGTGCTGACCGTACATTCCCGGCACTCGGCTTGTGAACACATGTTCGGCGCGGTGCCATAGAGACGTCGCCCGGTCCGGGTAGCCTCAGGATGCTGTGAGAGCACGGCCCTTGGCCGCCGAGCATCGAGGGAGACGAGTGACCGCACCCACCACGACGAAGGGGGCTGCCGTGGACGCCTCCTACAACGCCAGACATCTGCTGGTACTCGAGGGGCTGGAGGCCGTCCGCAAGCGGCCGGGGATGTACGTCGGGTCGACCGACACCCGCGGCCTGATGCATTGCCTGTGGGAGCTGGTGGACAACGCGGTCGACGAGGCGCTGGCCGGAGTCTGCGACCGGATCGTCGTGACGCTGCATCCGGACGGGTCGGCCGAGGTGAGCGACAACGGTCGCGGTGTGCCGGTCGACATCGAGCCCAAGACCGGGCTGTCCGGCGTCGAGGTCGTCTACACGAAGCTCCATGCGGGTGGGAAGTTCGGCGGCGGCTCCTACGTCGCGACCGGCGGACTGCACGGCGTCGGCGCCTCGGTGGTCAACGCGCTGGCGGCCCGGCTCGACGTCGAGGTCGACAAGAGCAGCGCGACGTGGGCGATGTCGTTCCGTCGCGGGGTTCCCGGCGTGTTCGGGGGCGACGGTCCGGGGGCGAAGTTCACTGAGCAGTCCAGGCTCGAGAAGGTCCGCCGGATCAAGAAGACCGTCACCGGCACTCGAGTCCGCTACTGGCCGGATCCGCAGATCTTCGTCAAGGACGCCCGGTTCGCCTACGACGAGCTGCTGACCAGGGCGCGGCAGTGGTCGTTCCTGGTGCCCGGCCTCGAGATCCTGATTCGCGATGAGCGTGGGTCGGAGCCGGCCGAGGAGTCGTTCCGCCATGACGGCGGCATCTCGGAGTTCTGCGAGTTCCTGGCGCCGGACGAGCCGGTCACCGAGATCCTGAGGCTGCACGGCGTCGACACGTTCACCGAGACGGTGCCGCTGCTCGACGACCAGGGACACATGACGCCGCAGGACGTCGAGCGCGAGCTGACCGTCGACATCGCGCTGCGCTGGGGGACCGGCTACGAGACCGAGCAGCGGTCGTTCGTCAACATCATCGCCACGCCCAAGGGCGGCACCCATGTCTCCGGCTTCGAGCGCGGTCTGGTCAAGGCATTCCGCGACGTGCTTCCCGGCACCCGGCTGCAGAAGTCCGGCGACCCCGACGTCATCAAGGACGACGTACTCGAGGGGATGACGGCAGTCGTCACCGTACGGCTGGCCGAGCCGCAGTTCGAGGGGCAGACCAAGGAGGTGCTCGGCACCCCGGCGGTCACATCGATCGTGTCGCGGGTGGTCAACCGCGAGCTGAAGAAGTTCCTCACCTCCACGAAGCCGTCGACGAAGTCCAAGGCGCGTACGGTCATGGACAAGGTCGTGGCCGCGTCCCGTACCCGCGTACTCGCTCGGCAGCAGCGAGACACCCAGCGGCGCAAGAACGCGCTGGAGTCCAGCTCGATGCCGGCCAAGCTCGCCGACTGCCGGAGCAACGACGTCGATCGGTCCGAGCTGTTCATCGTCGAGGGCGATTCTGCGCTCGGCACAGCGAAGTCGGCCCGCGACGCCGAGTACCAAGCCCTGCTGCCGATCCGGGGCAAGATCCTGAACGTCCAGAAGGCGTCGGTCGGCGACATGCTCAAGAACACCGAGTGCGCCTCGATCATCCAGGTCATCGGCGCCGGCAGCGGTCACACGTTCGACCTCGAGCAGGTGCGATACGGCCGGATCATCTTCATGGCCGACGCCGACTCCGACGGCGCACACATCCGGTGCCTGCTGACCACGCTGCTGTTCCGCTACCTGCGTCCGCTGATCGAGGCCGGTCGGGTCTTCTCCGCCGTGCCGCCGCTGCACAGGCTGGAGCTGAGCAACCCCAAGCGCGGGATGGACAAGTACGTCTACACCTACTCCGACCCGGAGTTGCAGCGCAAGCTCGCCGAGCTGGTCAAGAAGGGCGTGCGCTGGAAGGAGCCGGTGCAGCGCTACAAGGGTCTCGGCGAGATGGACGCGAACCAGCTGGCCGAGACCACGATGGATCCGCGCCAGCGCACGCTGCGCCGGATCACGGTCGACGACGCCGAGGCGGCCATCGAGGTGTTCGAGCTGCTGATGGGCAACGCGGTCGCGCCGCGCAAGGAGTTCCTCGTCCAGGGTGCCTACGAGCTCGACGCCGACCGGATCGACACCTGAGGCTCAGCCGACTCCGCGAGGCGTGAGCCCGTCGGACAGATGCCGCACCCGGGCCACGTGCCACGGCGCGTCGAGATCTCGCCAGGCCTGCTCGGCGGCTCGGAGCTCGACCAGCGCCTCGGTCGGCTGTCCCTGGGCCAGGAGGGTGGCGCCGAGGAGTTGCCGGGCCGAGGCGGCGTGGCCCGGGCTGCCGTACGCCGCGGCGATCTGCCCGAGCTCGGTGCTGGCCTCCCAGGCCAGGTCGATCTGTCCGTCGGCGAGGGCGATCTCGGCCTGTGCCGCGCGGAGTAGGGCGCGGGCGAGCCGGTCGCGCTCGGTCGCGAGTGCGGCTCGGATCGACGCGGCGGCGGCGGTCGTCCGGCCTTCTGCGAGCCGGAGCAGCGCGAGGCCGGGCTGCCGATCCCGGCCGAGCTCGTGGGCTCGGCGGTAGGAGTCCTCGGCGCCGATCAGGTCACCGCGCTGGCGCCGGATCTCGCCGAGCTGGTACTGCGCTTCGGCGACGACGGCGACGTTCGTGTCGACCAGGTCGTCGCACACGCGTCCTGCCTCGCGCTCGGCCTGCGCCCAGTCGCCGTCGAACTGGAGCAGCTGCGACCGGTGCAGCCGGCAGATCCCGGTGAACATGGCGGCACTCGAGAACCGTTCGCACCAGCGCTCGGTCGCGTCGGTCCACTCTCGTGCGCGTCGTGGATCGGCCAGCTCGTGGCAGAGCGCCATCACCTGGCAGTACAGGCCTCCGGCCCATCTCGGCTCGACCTCGCCGGCGCATACGGCGGTCATCGCGTCGTCGATGACGGCGAGCCCCTCGGTGACCGAACCCTGCTTGACCAGGGCGATGCCCTCGCCGACCAGGCCGGCCGAGTGCAGCGTCCGGTCGTCGTAGGTCGTCGCGAGGTCCTGAACCCGCTGCGCGACCGCGATCGCCCGCTCGTAGTCCGATGCCGCGAGGGCCTCGTTGATCTCTACGGCGACGAGATAGCCGTGCTCGACGCCCTCCGGCCGGCCGCTCAGCAGTCGGCCGGCTCGCGCGATCCAGCCGGAGCCGCCGACCGCGTCACCGCGCAGGGAGCAGAGGTAGCAGCTCTCCATCGCAACTCGCGCGGCTGCGGCTGGCTGACCGTCTTCGACCCGGCGCACGTAGGCCGCCTCGTAGTCGGTCAGAGTCTGGTCCGTATCGCCCAGCCACCAGGCCGAGTCGGCGGCCGCGACCAGGTCGTCAGCTGACAGCGGCGCGACGTCGCGGGCGAGGTCGTAGTCGTGCCGCGCGGCAGCCCAGTCGTGACCCCGATGGGCCTGCCTCGCGCGCTCGAGTGGATCGCTCCCAGCCACCGCGTGCTCCGTGATCGACATCGGGAGTCTAAGGCCGACCGGACCGGGTCGGGCGAGGCTCAGCGCCGGCCGCGTACCGCTGCGTCGACATGGGGCGGGGTCGGCGTGCCGGGGGGCGTGTCCGGGTCGGTCTCCGGCGGCTCGAAGACGGTCCGCACGGGTACGACACCGGCCCAGCTGCCGGCCTCGATGTCGCTCGGCTCGTCGCCGACGCCTTCGGCCCGGATCTTGACCGAGGCCTCGTGGAGGGGCAGACCCAGCACGGTGGTGGCCGCGAGCTCCTTGCGGGTGTGGTCCCGCAGCGTGGCGGCGCGGCCGGGCAGCAGCCGGTCGACGATCAGGGTCAGGGCGTGGTCGCGCTCCTCCGGACTCGTCACCGGCCGGGGGTCGCCGATGACGACGGCGCTGCGGTAGTTCATCGAGTGATGGAAGGCCGACCGCGCCAGGACCAGCCCGTCGACCACGGTGACGGTGACGCAGAGCGTCTGCTGCCGGCCCGCGACCAGACTGGCGGCGGCAACCGAGCCGTGCAGATAGAGGGTTCCGTCGCGGTCCGGTCCGTCTGGGTCGAAGGCGAACGCGGTCGGGAGCACCCGGGGTGCGCCGTCGATGACCACGCCGAGGTGGCAGATCAGCCCGGCCGTGAGTACGTCGTACAGCGCCTCGCGATCGGTGGCGGCCCGCTCTCGTACCCGGCGGATCTGGGTCCGGTCGGTCGGGGACAACGGCGTGGTCGACTGCGCGACGGTCAGGTCCATGCCCTCAAGTCTGGACGACCAATGGTCCGACCGTCTGGTCCGATTGGCCATTCGATGGCTGGACCAATCGAGGGCGGACCCGGTCAGCCGGCCGCGCCGAGGGCCTCACTCGTCGCGACCTCACGGGTCTCGGCGCCGCGCAAGGTCACGAGCGCCGCGATCGCCGCCAGCACCGCGCATACGGCCGCGCCGAGGAAGACCGCTTCCAGTTGGGCCAGCCCGGCGTCGAGCAGCCGGTCCTTGTACGCCTGGCAGTCGGTCGGGTTGTCGGGACACAGCACCGTGGTAGACGGGATGTCCTCGGACACCGCGTAGAAGCGCCGAAGACCGATCGTCGTGAGCGCCGAGATGCCGACCAGCATCCCGACCATGCGGGCCACGACGAGCAGCGCACTCGCCAGACCGTGCACCGACGACTTCGTGCTGGCCAGCAGGGCGGCGTTGACCGGTGCGATGGCGGCGCCGAAGCCCAGCCCGGTGAGCACCAGCGGCACCGTCGCCATCGGGCTGTCCAGCGAGGTGGCGCCCCAGGTGGACATCCAGCCGAAGCCCACGGCGGCCAGCAGCATCGCCCCGGCTGTCAGCTGCCCGGCCCCGATCCGGTGGGTCAGCCAGCCGCCGATCAGGGCGCCCACCGGCAGCGCGGCGAGGAACCGGACCAGGACCAGCGCGGCATCCAGCTGGGAGTCCGGATAGACGGTGATCCGGGCGATCAGCGGAATGTCGACCAGCGCCGCGATCAACGCGGCTCCGATCAGGGCCGAGACCAGCACCGCGCCCCAGGCAGGAGTGGCTCGCAGCGTCCCGCGCGGGATCAGCGGCTCGTGGGCGCGGGCCTGCCGCCAGACGAACAGCGCCGCGCAGGCGACCGAGCCGGCCAGCAGGTAGGGCCCGGCCGGGCTGAACACCTGGACCTGCGGATCGGCGGTGGCGAAGGCCAGGATGATGCCGGCCAGTGCTCCCGCCAGCAACATTGCTCCGGGCAGGTCGGCCCGGCGGCGGATCTCGCCCCAGGCACGCCAGTCGATCAATGGCCGACGGGCGGTGGCCTGGCGAACGAGGAACAGCGCAAGCAGGCCGTACGCGACCAGCGCCAGCGGGGTCAGCCAGCGGCTGTCGCCGGTCACCGGGATGAAGGCCCGGCCGTAGTCGATGTCGGTAACCAACGATTCGGGTTCGCGCATCAACACCACGATGGCGATCAGGGCGGCCAGGAACAGCACGGCGCCGATCACATCGGGCCACGGTCTCTCTTCCGGGTCCGGAGCAGCCGTCTCCGGCTCGGAGCGCCGCCGGGTCGAGACGATCGCCGCCGCCAGGACCAGTCCGATGGCTGTGTTGAGCCAGAAGATCGCCCGCCAGTCGGCGACCGCGAGCACCAGCGCGCCGTACAGCGGACCCAGCACGCTGCCCAGCTCCTGGACGGCACCGACCACGCCGAGCGGCACACCGCGTCGCCCTGGCGGCCACAGATCCGCGACCAGCGCCAATGTCGCGGGTACGAGTCCGCCGCCACCCGCACCCTGCAGGAAGCGGCCGACCACCATGCTGTCGAGGTCGTAGGCCGCGGCGGTGATCACCGACCCGACGGCGAACACGACCAGCGAGCCGACCAGGACCGGGATCCGGCCCCGCAGGTCCGCGATCCGGCCGGTCAGGGGGAGGATGCCGACGTACCCGAGCAGGAAGCCGGAGATGATCGGCGCCGCCCGTTGCAGCTCGCTGACGTCGATGTCGACCGACCGCATCAGGTCGGGGAGGGCGAGCACGACGACGTAGGTGTCGGCCGCCGCGAAGGCGACCGCCACGGCGGCGAGCGCCAGCAGCACGCGTGGTGTCGCGCCGACCACGCGAGCCGCTGGTTCGGTCACGGGGCGGTGATGTCGACCGACTCGTCCGACGCCGTCAGCGACATCTTGTACGTGACGTCGCCCGCGTCGCCGTAGAACGGGCCGACCATGGTGGCGTCGTGGACCGCGTCGTCGTCGGTGAGTCGGTATTCCACGTTGAAGTCGGCAGACGCGTCAGCGGTCGGGATCAGCCGCTGCACGACGTCGCCGGGCAGCGTGCCCTTCACGGTGGTGAGTACGAGGTCGCCGTCTCGGGTCTCGTCGCCGGCCTCGAGGTTCTGGGTCGAGGTGAGCAACGACGTCACGCCGTCCTGGGGGTCGAAGAGGGTCGCCGGGTTGGGCGCGCCGAGGTCGGTCGGATCCACCGGGACGTAGGTGGGCGAGAAGCTGATCTTGGCCCAGACGTCGCTGCCCACCGCGATCACGTCGGCGTCGACGCCACCCATCGCGGAGACCGACACATTGCCCTGGAAGGCCGGATCGTGCGTGCCGGTGCCGCTGGCATCGAGCAGGCCGGTGACGCCGTCGGGCAGCTCGTCGGCGGCGAGGTCGAACTTGATGCTCGCCGCGTCGTCCAGCTGCTGCTTGGCGGTCTCGAGCCGGCTGGCGAGCTGGTCGGGTGTCGCCTCGGAGGACGAGTCGCTGGAGCAGCTGACCAGCAGGGGAGCGACGACGAGTACAGCGGCACCCGCCGCGATCGACATGCGTCGCCAGGGTGCCCGTACCTCCGTCATGGGGGTCAGCCTCTCACGTGGGCGGGCGACGCCACCGCCATGATCGGCTGGCTGGCCGCCTCGCCGGATCCGTCGCGACGTCCGGTGGCCTCCGGCAGGTCGACCGGGGCTCCGCTGCCGGCGGCCGCCATCGCGGGTCCGGCACCGGCCCAGCCGAGCAGGAGGGCGTCCTCACCCTTGAGGAACCGGTGGCAGCGGACGCCGCCGGTGGCCCGGCCCTTGCCGGGATACTCCGGGAACGGCGTCACCTTGACGGCGCCGGCCTGGGTGCCCGGCAGTGCCGTGCCCGAGCCCGCGACGGTGACGACCACGGACTGCTCCGGGTCGCTGATCGCACCGAAGAAGACCACCTTGGCGCCGGCGGTGACCTTGATGCCGGCGATGCCGCCTCCGGAGCGGCCCTGCGGACGTACGCCTCCGGCGCCGAAGTGCAGCAGCTGCGCCTGCGACGTGATGAAGCACAGCTCCTCGTCGCCGCTCGCGAGCTCGACAGCGCCGACCACACGGTCGTCGTCATCCAGCCGGATCAGGTCCCAGCTGTCCTTGGCGGGGTAGTCGGTCGTGACCCGCTTCACCACGCCGTGCGCGGTGCCGAGCGCGAGGCCGGGCCCGTCGGGGTCGAGCGCCGCGAGGCACAACGCCTGCTCCTCCGGCTCCAGGCCGAGGAACTCCGACAGCGGTGCGCCGCCGCGCAGGTGCGGGGCGTTTGCGGTGCCGGGGAGCACCGGCAGGTCGAGCACG
>Ga0126377_10004497_pt1 | contig 10167 bp, 13 predicted proteins | sample PanSoiMetPlot_22_FD_92647 | JGI IMG/M metagenome (GOLD analysis project Ga0126377, IMG submission 92647) | Tropical forest soil microbial communities from Panama - MetaG Plot_22 | ecosystem: Environmental > Terrestrial > Soil > Tropical forest > Bulk soil | place: Panama | collected 2016-02-17 | reverse complement strand
GGCAGCACCCGCCGGCAGACGATGCTCGAAGCCGGTGTTCGTCACGTCGGACCACAACGGCGGGTGGAGCACCGCTGGCTACTACGTCCACAACAACATGTGGAACGACAGCGTGCCGCTCGGACCGGAGACACTTTCCGCCTGCGCATTCAACAACTGGTACGTGGTGTCCAACCAGACCGACGACGCCGGCGCGGTCAAGACGTACCCGAACGTCCACAAGGACTACGCCGGCGTACGGATCAGCTCACTGACGAGTCTGTCGAGCTCGTTCGCCGCGACCAGCCCGCACAAGGGGATCTATGACGTCGCCTACGACATCTGGACCAACGGCGTCGCCACCAGCGGGTCCACCGAAATCATGATCTGGACCGACAACTTCCACCAGACGCCCGCGGGCGACCGGATCCGCAGCGTCACGTTCGGCGGTCGGACCTACAACGTCTGGAAGACCCCGGACAGCCACTACATCGCCTTCGTACCAACCGCGACGGTCACCGCCGGCACATTGAACCTCCTTGACATGTTCAAGTGGACGATCGCCCAGGCTTGGCTCGCGGCCGACTCGACGCTGAACCAGATCTGCTACGGCGTGGAGATCGTGTCGACCGCTGGCACCAACCAGACGTTCAGCTTCACGAACTTCTCGGTCGCCAGTAAGTAGGGCGGCCACCGTCACCGGAGCTCGACGTCGTACTCGTCGTGGCGCCGGAAGAAATTCAGCGGAGCATCGTCGGTCCGAGCCTCGTTTCGCCCCCGGGGGGCTCGGTCGAGCCATTGGTACATGCCCCACAGCCCGTCCAACCCGCGCGCGTACGCCGAATACGTGTGGTAGACGACGCCGTCCTCGAGTGCGAACGCGCTCACTCCGGGGGCCTGTTGGGTGTACGTCGCCCAGTCTGTACCGGTGGTGGCCGCCCATTCGGCGAGTGGCCCCGCGGCGCCGGACCGCATCGCCGACCCCAGGTCGAATTCTCGGTAGTTGTATTCGGCGACTCCCGATTGCTTCTGCTGATCGGTGTAGCCCGCGTGGAAGTCCGGGTTGAATTCGTTGCCGTAGGACGATGCCCACGGGAAGCTCCAGCCCATCCGTTGCTTGTATGCCTGCAGCTTCGCAAGCGGCGCCCGCGACACCGCCCACAACATCACGTCATGGTTGGCCAGATGAACGGCGATTCCGTTGAACCCGTCCGCGATCGCGGAGCACGCCGGACATCCCGCCTCGTATTCCGGCCCGAACATGAAGTGGTAGACGAGCAGCTGCGACCTACCGCGGAACAGGTCGCCGAGTGACGCGGGCCCGTCGTCGGTGTCGAAGCGGTAGTCCTTGTCGACGCGTACCCATGGCAGCTCTTGCCGCCAGCGCGCAAGCTCGTCGCTGCGCCGGGTCAGCGCCTTCTCGGCCTCGAGCAGCGCGAGCCGGGCGGCGAGCCACTCCTCGCGAGTTCCGGTCCGGTGACTAGTCATGGTGCTCTCCTTACATCGGTGGGATTAGTTACATCGGTGGAATGAGCCCCGGAAGCGAACCGGGTGCGATGGCGATGAACATGCCGAGTCCGACGATCGCGAGCGCGATCGGCACATCTACAGCGGCCTTCGCCGGTACGAGCTTCTGGCCGACGACCACGACAGCGATCGCCGACATCCAGGCGAGGTTCATGACGCCCAGCGCGACAAAGATGAGCATCAGCCCGATGCTGGAACCGACGCAGCAACACCCGAACTCAAGTCCGGAGCGGTCCGTCTCGTTGCAGCGCCTCCGGAAGTAGCGCTTGAGCGGAGTGAGTTCGTAGATGCCGGCCGCGAGCACCACAGCGGCCGCGGCGGCCAGGCCGTGTGGTCGATACACCGCGTACACCGCGAGGCCCACCGCCGCCCACACCGCAAGGTACGAGCCCACGAACGAAACTACGGCCAGCCCGCCACGATCCGCTTGCACGTGCCGGATAACCGCTGGGATTGTGCCCGGGAGCATCATCGCCGCCGTCATCGCGAGCCACAGCACCGCAAACGACGCGAACGAACCAAGCTCGGTCGCAACGCCCATGTCCATGCCGCTCATGCGCCACACGGCAAACGCCCAACAACCGGCCGCGAGTCCGAGCGTGGCGGTGATCACGACCGCGGTGCTCCGCCTAGCCCGTTCAGCCGTGAACGGGACCAACGCGGCGGCGCCCTCGACAGGCGTCGCACCGTGGTTGCCGGCCAGTTCCGTGCTGAATCGGTGATCACTCATGGCGTTCCCCAGACTTCCATGGTCGAGTTGTGGTGTTCCGGCGTACGGATCGGTCGAGGTGCTGTGCCAACGACTCGAGCGGCCGGTCCCAGTCACGGGCCAGCGCAGCCAGGAACTGTTGCGCCACCTGCATCGGAGCGGACCGCAACCGGTAGCGCACGCGACGCCACTCGCCCCGTTCGGGCGTCACTAGACCCGCCTGAGCCAATAGGCCGAGGTGTTTCGCGATGGCCTGGCGGCTGACCGGCAGACGATCGGCCAGATCGGTGGCGGTGGCCGGCCCTCCGGAGGCCAAGGCGGCGAGGATCGCGCGGCGGGTCGGATCGGCGAGAGCCGCGAACACCTGTTCGGCGACTGCCTCTATGTCACGCGGCATCGAGGTAGCTGACCAGTTCGCTCAGCTCGCTCACCCAGCCCTCGACGTTGCCGTCGTACGCCTTGCGGTATGCGTCCTCGGGCAGCTGCGCGAATCCCGTCTCGACGACCGTCAGCCGGGTGCCGGTATCGATTGGGTCGAGCGTGAACTCCACGTATGTGCGGCGCGGGTCATCGTCGGGCAGTCCGTAGATGTGCCACGTGAACCCGAACACCTTCGGCTCTTCCACCCGTTCTACCCGCATAGCGACGTCGTGCCCACTTGCAAATCGCATGCTGGCCGAGCCGCCGGGACGCAGGTCGATCGTCGCCTCGTCGCCGAACCACGCGGCCAGGCCCTCGGCCGTGGTCAGCGCCGCCCACACCGTTGCCGGCGCGTGGGCAACCTCTACGGTCCGCTCGATCCGATCAGGAAAACCCATGACGACCTCCACACTTAGCAACTGAACGATTGCTACATTATTGCAATCGTACGGTTGCGTCAAGGCGCGCCAAGAATCGTTCGACGTGCCGTTGGCCGGATAATGTACGGATGCCGGTGGCGCACCTGAACGACGTTCGTCTCTACTACGAGCTGCACGGTGCGGCGAACGCCGAGCCGCTCGTGCTCATCTGCGGTCTAGGGCTAGACATCTCCGAAATCACGTCGATCGTCGACGCGCTGGCCACTGGCTATCGAGTGCTCGCGTTCGACAACCGTGGTGCCGGCCGGTCGGACAAGCCCAACGTGCCGTACACGATCGACATGATGGCCGCTGATACCGCTGGAGTGATGCGATCTGCCGGCGTGCCGCGTGCGACGGTGCTAGGCATGTCGCTGGGCGGTCGGATCGCGCTTGCCCTGGCACTGGCCGAGCCGACGATGGTCAGCCAGCTGATCCTGGTGTCGACCGGCCCACGTGTGCGGCATTCGTGGCGGCGTCGGCTCATCGGGCTGGCCGCCAGGTTGCCGATCGGTCGAAGTGCCCACCCGCAGCCGAGGTACGCGTTCCGCCGGCAACATGCCGCCTCGGACACCTACGACGCCACGGATCGGCTGGGTGAGATCACGGTGCCGGCGCTGATCCTGCACGGCCGGAACGACAAGACCGCACCGTTGGCGATCGCCGAAGACATGTCTACGCGCCTGCCGAACGCCACCCTGCGTACGTTTCCCGGCGGACATATCTTCATGTTCCTTGGTCAACGGCAACCGTTCATCGACGCTGTGCTCGGTGCTCGTGAGTCCAGTGGCTTAGGGGTCACGTCAGATCCGACGCCGGCTGCCACAACTCGAACCGGTTGCCCTCCGGATCGGTAGCCCAGCCGAATCGTCCGTACGGTGCGTCCTGAATCTCGTCCGACACCGTCGCGCCGCCGCTGCGAAGCTGCGCCAACATCGCATCGAGATCGCGTACCCGGAAATTGACCATCGTCTGCTGGTCGGGCCGCCCGAAGTAGTCGGTGTCCTGATCGAAGGGTGCGAGCACGGTCGGTCCGGCCTCCTGCATCCACCACTCGTCGGTCGCCGGGTAGACGGAGATGCCCAGGTTCGTTTCGTACCAACGAGATAGTGCCTGCGGATCTTTGGACCGGAAGAAGAAGCCGCCAATGCCGAGGACTCGCTCCATCGCGCGAGACTATCTGCTCCATGGCGGTCGCGGTACGTCCTCCGAATGGCGTACCCCGGTGCACGCGGTCCCGTTCACTTCCCGACGCGCACCACCAGGTATCCCGTAGCCGTGGTTCGTGTCGCGTTGATCGTCCAACAGCCCGCCACGGGGAAGACCCAACCAGTGCCCCATTCGTCACCGGGCCGATTCCAGCTGCTGCCGGTGTGTGACTCGGGACCCCACTCCGGCATGACGACCTTGCCGCCTGGTCCGGTCGCGCTGATCGAAAGGCCGCCGCGGCCGGTCATCCGCCACACCACCTTGATTTCCTGACCGGCGATTACGGCGTCTGAGAAGAACAGCGCCCACAGCGTCGCGCCGTCGCCGACACCCTGCCGCTCCGGGAATCCCACGGTGGGGTCGCCGCCGAGATTGGCAGTGCGCGGGCACGGGCCGTGGGTGGCACCGGCGGCGGGGCTCGTTGCCACCGCGGGCGGCGACGATGCGAGCGCCGACGACGCCGACGGCGTCTCGGATGCTGACCGCGGCGGCGCCTGCGATCTCGGGTGGGACGTCGCGCTACACGCGGCGATCGTCAGCGCCGACATCAATGTGAGCCACCATCGCCATCTCGCCGGCCGCGCGCGAACATCCCCCATAGACAAACGTTAACGTGGCGTACGCCGAGTCGTCCGCCCGTGAATGCGCGGTGCGCAAGGTTGGCATGAACCGTGCACTCCGACGACTGCCCTCGCGTCGACAGCGGCGTGCCGCGCAGCGCGCTAGCTATCCGGCGCCGAGCCTGGGTCAGGGTCTTGTGCGCCAATGATCAGTCCGGCAGCATTCGCACGTCACGCATCCCAGCCGAGGCAAGGAGTCCGATGTTCACGGTTGCGTACGAAGCCACTGAGGCAGAGGTGCGAGCGAACTTCGAGATCAACAATTCGTCGCCCCGCGCGCGCCGTACCCGGCTTGTGGAATGGGGTTGCGCGGCCGTTGTGATCATTGTCGGCGTTGTGTTGTTGGCCGCAGGCAGCGACGCCATCGGCATCGGCATCGTCATCCTCGGCGCACTCTTCGCCGTCATGTTGGCTGGCCTCCGGGCAGCGGCGAAGGCCGGCACCAAGCTTCAGTGCACCCCGACGACCGTGACCGTCGCCGACGATGGCATCACGATCGCGACGCAGCGGGGCCAGCGCGTGACGGCGTGGCACGCGGTTCGGACTGGCACCGAGAACTATCTCGGGTGGTCACTGCTGGCGACGCCGCCGATCGGCTTCCTACCACGCCGCGCGTTCACGCCGGATCAACAGGCCGAGCTAGCGGCGTTGATAGCCCGCCATGTCGGCGCCAACCTTCGGTGGGCGGGTCCGGCGAGCGGAACTGACGCTGGAACGCCCACCAACGAGCCCGACCCGGTGCCGTAGCGGTGCTGCTGCCGCCACTGGCCACGTCGGATTGCGTCGCGGCGTCATGGCGGATTCGGCCGCGACGTTGCAAGCTGGTGGTGAGACCAAATTGGAGCGTACGGTGCGGATGGCGACCTTCACCCGCCTCCTGATGGCGGTTGGTGCGACGCTGACGGTGAGCGCAGCGGGATGCACCGCGGATCGAATGGTGCCGCCATCGCCCGCAAGGTCGACGGCCGCGATCGCTCCGGGCGCTCCCGGCGCGGTCCGTACGTGTGACAACTCTGGCGGGCATTATGACTATCCGCTGTCGCAGGACGACGTGTCCGTCGGAGCGCTGACCTATCTCGGCGCGAAGAAAATGGCCAGCAGCACGCCGAATGAGTATTTCGGCGGCGGGCCACCGTCGGTCGATCCCAACGGTGTCTTCTTCAAGGTCGGGACGGTGCTCGCGCCGAACGCGACGGTGACGGTCGCAATCGCCCCATCGGCGCGTTCCTGGGCGGCGTTGGAGGATTCGTCCGCCGCCAACGATAGGCAGTCGGCTATCCGGTACGAAGCGTGCAAAAACGCGCGAACCGTGTGGCACGGCGGGTTTGTCATCCGCAATGATCACGAGCGGGCGTGTCTCCCGCTGGACGTATACATCGGCAAGAGTGGCGTGGCGCGGCATCTGACGCTGTCGCTGTTCAACGGGGCGTGCTGACCCGACCTAGCGAAGCCATCGCGCGACGACCCGATCGCCGCCAACTGGCGAAACGCGCCGGCCGGGTGCCGCCGACCGATGGCCGCGTGTGCGTCGCGACCGAGGTTGTGCCAGTGTGTTGGCCGTGGCGGGCGATTTGTTGGGCGGCCGGTACCGACTGCAACACGCACTCGGGCGCGGCGGCATGGCCGTCGTCTGGCAAGCCGACGACCAGCGGCTGGGACGACCGGTCGCGGTCAAAGTGCTTGATCCGGCCGGTCTCGGCGACGCGTCGGCGCTGGCGCAGTTTGACCGCGAGGCCCGCACGGTGGCTCAGCTCACCCACCCCAACGTTGTTACCGTGCACGATGTCGGCGTCGACGACGGCGTGCCATATCTGGTGATGGAACTGGTCACCGGCCGCAGCCTGGCAGATCTGCTGTCCACCGGGCCACTGTCGGTCGACGAGTCGGTGCGGATCACGCATGAGGTCTGCGCCGCGCTGACGGCCGCACACGCAGCCGGCGTGGTCCACCGCGACGTCAAGCCGGCGAACATCCTGATCACCACGGCCGGTGCGGTCAAAGTATGTGATTTCGGCATCGCCCATCCGCCGCACGGCGCACGGTCGAGCCGGACACCTGTCGCAACCGCGACCGGTACCAGCGAATACATGGCACCGGAGCAGGTCGCGGGGCGCCGGATCGACCACCGCGCCGACCTGTACGCGTTGGGCTGCGTGGTGTATGCGATGCTGACTGGCCACCCACCGTTCCAGGGCGACACACCACATCAGGTCGGTTGGCAGCACCTTCATGACGAGCCGGCTTCGGTAGGCGCGAAGCGGTCCGGCGTACCAGCGGATCTTGCCGGCCTGGTCGACCAGCTGCTCGCGAAGGACCCGGCCCAGCGACCGATCTCCGCCGCGCAGGTGTCCGCCCGGCTGTCGAATATGCCAGCCCAGCGCGCACCGACTGGGCCTGGTTCGACCGTCGCAGACGCACGGGGACTGCCGATTCGCGGCAGTGCGGCGGTCATGCACCGGACGCAGACGATGCCTGTCCTGGAATACGCGGATGAACCTCCGGCCATGGCCGGTCATGGAATTCGACTCAGCCCAGCGTGGTTCGCCGGACTCGCGGTTGTCGCGGTTGCGGCCATCGTGCTCGCCATCGTTGCGCTGACCAACCAGCAGCCACGGGTACAAGCGAGTGGACCGGGCGGGACGCCATCGAGCGTGACGTCCCCGCCGAACTCGCCGCCGAGCGCGCCGGCTACGCTGCCGTCGTTTGCCAGCGCGGACGATGCGATCAACGCCATCGAAGAGACGATGCAAACGCAGGTGGACGCGAATCTGCTTGATCGCGACGTCGCCAAAGACGTAAACCACCAGCTCAACGACATCGGTCACCACCACGGAGGCGACGGTGACTCGGCCGGCAAAGTAAACGACATCGTCAATACACTGCAGTCGGCACTCGACGACCACAAGATCCAGCCAACCGCGTACGACACGTTGACGCAGATGCTGAACCAGCTCGCCGGCCTGCTGTCGCAGGGCGACAACCACAACAATTAGCGCTGATCAGGCACCCGAAGCGTCAGCGAAGCGGACGTACGAGATCGGCGCGGCCGCAGCGAAGCGGGACGCGGGTCAGGCTGGCCGCCCACACCGGTCAGCCGGTGCCGAGCGCGCCGCGCAGGAACGTCGACGCCTGATCGATCGCGGCCCGGGTCGCCTTCGTGTCGCTCAGCGGGTTGAGCAGCATGAAGTCGTGGATCGTGCCGTCATAACGCACGGTGGTCACCGGTACGCCCGCGGCGCGCAGCTTGGCCGCGTACGCCTCGCCCTCGTCACGCAGCACGTCTGCCTCGTCGACGAAGACCAACGCCGGCGGGAGCCCCTCGAGCTGCTTCGCGCTGGCCTTGTTCGGCGACGCCGTGATCTCGGTGCGCTTGGCCTTGTCCGGTGCGTACGCGTCCCAGAACCACTCCATGTTCCGGCGGCTGAGATACCACCCCTCGGCGAACTGGTCGTACGACGCCGTATCCATCGCAGCATCGGTCACCGGGTAGTAGAGCGACTGCTGACGGAACGTCACGTCGCCGCGTTCCTTGGCCATCAAGGCCAACGCTGCCGTCATGTTCCCGCCGACCGACTCGCCGGCCACCGACATGCGGCTGGCGTCCAGGCCCTTGCTCGCGCCCTCACGGACGATCCACTGGGCGGCGGCGTAGCCCTGCTCGATGGCGACCGGGTAGTGCGCGTCGGGTGATGGCGTGTACTCCACGAACGCGATCGCCACATGCGCACCGTTGGCCAGCTCGCGTACCAGGCGGTCATGCGTACCCGCGTTGCCGAGGACCCATCCGCCGCCGTGCATGTAGACGACGACCGGCAGCAAGCCTTTCGCACCCTGTGGCCGGACGATCCGTACGCGTACGTCGCCTACGGTCGCCGGTACGGTGACCCACTCCTCGTCGATCGGCAGCTTGTCGATCGGTTGGGCCTGAATGTCGTCGAGGACCTGGCGCGCGGCCGGCGGCTCCATCTGGTAGAAGAACGGCGGCTTTGCGGTCATGTCGACGATCTGCTGGGCCTCCGGCTCCAAGACGATCGGCTGTTGAGCTGTCATCGCACATGCTCCTTTCAGCTCCCGCGCGCGGTCGTTCCCACGCCATCGGCGTGGCACGGTCTAGTTGTGAGACACCGACATCCAACGCGGATCGGTCGAAAGCTCCGGATCTTCGTGCTCGGCCGAGCACTACTGGTCGGCTCCAACCCAAGTCTTGCGGCCAACCGCGGCTGGCGCGGATGGTTGGCCAACTTCGTGCCTGGGCTATCGGCGGGCTACCTAATCCGTGGCGACCGCGGCCCGCACAACTCGGCAGGTCGGGTTGTCAGGCCGGTCGGTGTCCGCCGTAGATGACCTCGTCGAGCTGTTTCCAGTACACGTCGATCGCTTCGAAACCGACCGAACGCAAATACTCCAACTGCGGTGCGAGCGGAATGATGTATCGCACGTGATTCTCGTAGCGAGCTCGCTCGTCGGGCGAGCGATGCTGGCGTCGGTGAGCCGAGTCTGGATCTTGTCGATCCTTCACGTGCTCCCAGATTGCCTCGATGGCGGGGTCGTCTGACCGCACCGGATCGTAGTTCAAGTACCAGCCGCCCGGCGCCAGCCGGTCGAAGATCTCCGCGAACAAGCTGCGCTTCCGGTCGTCTGGAAGGTGGTGGACGCACATTGACGTCACGATCGCGTCGAGCGTGGCCGGGATGGCGTCCGGCCAGTCGCCAGTCGACATATCGAACTCGACATAGCGGAAGCGCTGCGCGAACGGCTGCAGCTCGTGCTGGCCCTGGCCCATCATCTGCGGTGAAAAGTCGGCGAGAATGGCATTGCTGCTGGGGTACGCCGCGAGGATTGCCCTCGAAGCCGCGCCGGTCCCGGCACCCAGATCCAGGAAGGTGAAAGCCTCGTGCTCATCGAACGGCAGTAGCTCAGCCATCAACTGACGCTGCGGAGCGCGCCGTTGTTCGTGCCGGGCAGCCTCGGCCGCCCAGTTCTGCACGATCTCCTCTGACTTCCAAATCGCCGCGTTCGTATCGGGCTCGGGCATGAGGTGAAGACTAACGCCCGCCGGTCGGTAGGCGGCCGCGCCCTTTGGCGCACCGCCAGCGGCTACCGGTTCGGCGACGAGAGGAACGCCCAGACACCAGTCAAGTCAAGCAACTTCCGGACAAGGTCGGTTGCACCGACGACTTCGTACGAGATGCCTCGCTGATCGGCCAAGCGGCGGCCGCGGATCAGAGCGCTGATGCCCACCGAGTCCGTGAACGTTAGTTCGGCGAGGTCGACGACAATGTGC
>Ga0126377_10004496_pt1 | contig 10168 bp, 11 predicted proteins | sample PanSoiMetPlot_22_FD_92647 | JGI IMG/M metagenome (GOLD analysis project Ga0126377, IMG submission 92647) | Tropical forest soil microbial communities from Panama - MetaG Plot_22 | ecosystem: Environmental > Terrestrial > Soil > Tropical forest > Bulk soil | place: Panama | collected 2016-02-17 | reverse complement strand
CGCCGGGGGCCAGCGGACGGTGATCGCGGCGCCGAGCCGGCGGGCGTGAACGAGCGGACGTTCGAAGCCGGTCGAGACGAGATGGGCGCTGAGCGCCTCGACGCTCAGACCGAGCGCGCGCGCCCGTCGCACCGCGCCCGGGATGGCCGGCGGGGCGATGCCGAAGCGGGTCGGCTCGACGCCGATCCCGGGCAGCGCCGCCCGCAGCCCGACGCGCGCGACGCCGGCCTCGGCCGCGCGCTCGACCTCGGCCTCGGAGTCGACGATCACGAGCGCCCCATCGGCCGCGGCGCGGCGCAGCAGCGACGCCGGCTTCACGGGGCCGTTGACGATGAGATCCGACCCGTCGGCGCCGATCGCGTCGCGGGCGATCGCGTACTCGGCCTCGCAGACCACCTCGTGTCCCGCGCCCTCGGCGGCGAGCGCCCGCAGCAGCGCCGGGAGGCGGTTCGTCTTGTACGAGTAGGCGACCGTAACGTGGGGCCACTGCGCCTGCCACGCCGCGCGGAACTCGCGCAGCCGCGTGCGCGCCCGGTCGAGATCGGCCAGCCACAGCGGCGACCCGTGCTCGGCGAGCAGCTCGGAAACGCTCATGACCCGCGTCGGACGCGCGCGGCGAGCATCGTCGCGCGCGCGGTTCCCTTTGTCTCGAGCAGCTCCGCCACCGGCTCGCGCCAGCGTCCGGCGGCGGCCTCGGCCAGCGCCTCGCCGAGCACCGCGTCGAGGTGCTCCATCGCCCATGCGGGCGCCGAGAGGTTGAGGCGAACGGTCGTCGCGGCGCGCGTGTCGCCCAGGCCGTCGCCGGGGTAGACGGCGACGCGGCGCGCGAACAGCGCCACCATGAGCTCCTGGGCGGTCGGCCCGTCGTCGGCGAGCTCCAGCGCGCAGGCCAGGCCGCGGCTCGGCCGGACGGCGAGGTCGATCCCGTCGACGGGCGCGAGCGTCGCGTCGAGGCGGGCGACGTTGGCCCGGATCGCGGCCTCGGCGCCCGCCACGTAGCGCGCGTCGCGCAGGGCGGCCAGCGCGCCGCGCTGCGACACCAGGTTTGTGTTCAGCCGCGTGAGCGCGGCCTTCAGGCGCAGGCACCCGCGCATCAGGACCGGAGGTCCGGCGAGGAAGCCAAGGCGCGCGCCCGCCATGCCGAAGCAGTGCGAGATCGAGAACGTCGCCACCGCATGCTCGCCGGCCGGCGGGGTGACCGGCGGCGCGTCGGGGTCGATGGCAAGCAGCGAGTGCGTCACGTCCTGGATGAGCAACAGCCCGTGGCGCTCGGCCAGCGCGGTGAGCGCCGCGACCTCGTCGGCGGTCGCGACCGTGCCGTATGGGTTGCTCGGGTCGACGAGGCAGATCGCCCGCGTCCGCGGCGTGATCGCGGCGGCCACCGCGTCGGGGTCGAGCCGGTAGCCGGTCTCCGGGCCGATCGCGACCGTCACCGGCACGCCGCCCGCGGCCAGCACCGCCGCGGGCAGATGGAAGTAGCCCGGCTCGCCGAGCACCACTTCGTCGCCCGGGTCGATCGCCGCCAACAGCGCCAGCGTCAGGCCGGCCTGCGCGCCCTCGGTGCCGATCACCTCGAAGGTCTCGTCGCGCGGGCGCCCGAGCGCGCGCGCCGCCTCGTCACGCAGCGGCTCGATGAGGTCGGGCGGGTAGACGGACAGCGCTGCGGGCTCGAGCGCGGAGCGCATCGCCTCCACGGCCGACCGCGGCGGGCCGTGGAAGCAGGTCAGCCAGCCGAGGTCCGCCCAGTCGTCCGGGAGCCGGGTCGTCCCCTCGGGATACAGGTCCGCGGCATCGAGGCCGAGCACTGCGATGGCGTCCCGGTAGGTGACGTAGTTCCACATCGCGTGGTGGCTGGCCTGCAGCGCGGCGAGCCGGCGCGACCCGACCGCGGTCGCGGCGCCCGCCGGCGCGGTCCATGTGAGCACGCTGCTCATGCCGCCTCGTCCTCGCGCATGAGCCGGACGACCCTGTAGATGCCGAAGCGGTCCGCGTCGACCGAGGCCGGCTCATAACCGGCGGCGGCGGCCCACTCGAGGATCTGCTCGACCGGCCGCAGGCGCCAGATGCAGCGCCCGCCCTCGTGGTTGACCCACACCCGCGCGATGTACTCGATCTCCGGGTTGCGCGTCTGCACGTTGAAGACGATCTGGCTCGGCCCGACCAGCGTCGCGAGATCGAGCAGGTGACGCTCGATCAGCTCGTCGTCGTGGTAGATGCCGTAGAGCCCGAGCTCGACGACGACGTCCGGCGCCGGGCGCAGCGACTCCAGGGAATCGCGGTCGAACGCGTCTGCGCGGACATAGCGCACGCGCTCGCCGAGGCCGAGCGCCTCGGCGGCGCGGCGCGCCTGTTCGAGCGCGTCGGGGTCGGTGTCGGCGACGATCGCCCGTGCCCGCGGATGCCGGGTGAGCGCGGTCAGCAGGTAAGGGGCGGGGCCGGCCGCGAGGTCGGCGACAAGCGGCGCCGGCACGCGCTCGGTCTTCAGTGCGTCGAGCACCGCGCGTTCGGCGAGCGCGCGGATGTCGCGGAACGCGACGCACGTCCGGCGGCGCAGCAGCCGTGCGTCGATCGCGCGGCCGAGCGGCGTGCGCCCCGACGGGCGGTTCGCGTAGACGTGCGCCATGAACGGCCCCGAGTCGAACCCGTGCTCGTAGCCGATCCGCAGCCCGTCGCTCAGCAGCGCTCCGGCGCGCGAGCCGAGGCGCAGCGCGGTGAACCGCCAGGCGCGCGGGGAGCTGGGCGGCAGCTCGCGCTGCAGGTCGGCGAAGGTCGGGAGCGCGGCCTCAGCCGGCATGCGCGTAGCGCGGCGTCTCGACGAGCTCGCGCACCCGGTAGAGCTCGTGCGCCTCGGCCGCCGCGCGCTCTCCGCTGCCGCCGGCCAGCGGCGCGAGCGCGGCGCGCATGCGCCGCACGTCCGCGGTGACGCTGTCGATCGCCGCCCGGTCCTCGCCGTCGGCGGCGTCGCGGTAGACGGCGAGCAGCTGGGTGAAGTGGTCGAGCGAGCCCAGCGCGTACCCCGCGAGCTCGTCGAGGCTGTGCAGGCCGTCGATGCGCTCGTAGATCGCCTCGCCCTCGGGCGGGCACGCGTAGGCGTCGGGGTCGACGCCGTGCCCTCGTGCGCGCTCGCGGAAGAGCAGCATGTGGCGCGCGTTGTCGGCGACGAGCTCCGCGAGCAGCGCCTTGGCATCGGGGTCGTCGACGGTCGGCACGCGGGCCGAGAAGAGGTCGACCCATGCGCGCATCCCGTACGCATGGCGGGCGAAGACGCGGCCAAGCCGCGCGCGATCGGCGAGGACCTGGCTGAGCTCCGCAACGTTCTCGAGGGCCATATCTACTTTAGGAAATCCTCGTTGACGGTAGTAGCGTGAACATACTCCACGTCCACGCCGCTCGCCAGCGTGTTCGAGATCCAGCAGAACGGCCGCGCGCGCCGGACAAGCTCGGCGAGCGCGTCGGGCTCCACCGCCGCCTCGGTCAGCACGGTGAGCCGCTCGTAGCGCAGTTCCCTGCCCGCGCGCTCGGCGCTCACGGTGACCCTCAGCCCCGGCACCTCCTGCCCGCGCTTGCCCGCCGCCCATCCGACGGCGAGGCAGAAGCAGCTCGCCAGCGACGCGCAGAACACCTCCGTGGGCATCATCCCGGTGTCGGTTCCACCGGCGCGCTCGGGCTCGTCGACCGAGAACTCGTGGCCGCGCGCCCGCACGTCCGCCGCCAACCCTCCGCGCCACGTCGCAACGACCTCCAGCCGCGCCATCAGCCCGCCAGGAAGCGCGCGTAGGCCGCCTCATGGGCCGCCGCGGCGCGATCCCAGCCGTGGTCCATGGCGACCCGCTGCCCACCGGCGCGCAGGCGCGTGGCCAGCTCTGGGCTCGTCGCCGCCCGCACCAGCGCGGCGGCTAGCGCGCGGTCGTCGCCCACCGGCGCCATCAGCGCGCTCTCGCCGTCGTCGAGGAACGTGCGGAACACGTCGAGGTCCGAGACGACGGCCGGGAGCCCGGCCGCGAGCGCCTCGAGGACCGCCAGCCCGAAGCCCTCCTTGACCGACGGCAGCGCGAAGACGTCGGCCGCGCGGTAGAGCGACTCGAGCTCGGCATCCGACACCGGGCCGAGCACCCGTACCTCGCCGTCGAGGCCGAGGTCCTCGCGCAGCGCGTGGAAGCGCCCGATCTCGTCGCGGTGGTCGAAGAGCGTCGCGCCACCGGCGACGAGGAGGACCGGGTGGCGCTCCTGCATCGCCGCGCGCGCGGCGGCGAACGCGCGCAATAGCGTGAGCGAGCCCTTGCGCGGCTCGATGCCGCCGACGGTGAGGATCGCGAGCTCGCCGTTGAGCCCGGACGCGGCGCGCGCGGCCGCGCGCTCGCCGGCGTCGCGGGGCGGGCGGTAGCGCTCGATGTCGACGCCGTTGGCCACGAGCTCGGCGTCCACGCCGAACTCGTCGCGCAGCCGCGCGACCCAGGGCTCGGACACGCAGAGCACGTGGTCTGGCGCGGCGATCGACCGCTCCTGGCAGGCGATCAGGGAGGGGGAGCGGAAGTCGTCGACGTGGTGGACGGTGCGGATGACGTGCCCGACGGCCCCCTCGTCGCGCAGGGTCAGCGCCGCGTTGGCCGAGAGGCAGTCCTGGGCGTGCACGACATCGAAGCCGCCGTCGCGCAGCGGGACGCGAAGGCCTTCGGTGTAGGCGGCGATGAGCGCGCAGATGCGCTCGTCGAAGGGAGCGTCGGGCGGGACGTGCTCGACGACGTGGCCGGGCACCGGCGGCGCTCGGAAGAAGGTCGTGCCCGGTGGGGCGATCGCGAAGAGCTCGACGTCGTGGCCGCGCGCGGCGAGCGCGCCCGACACCGCCAGCGCATGCACCACGCCGCCCCGCGGGCGCACCGAGTAGGTGAGCATCGCGATCCTCACGCGACCACCCTCGCCGCCATGCGCGCCGCGGCCGCGTTCGAAGTGGCGACGACCGCGCCCGCGGCGCGCAGCGTCGCGGTCTGGCGGGTCGCGTCCTGGGGATCGGCGGGCGTGCCGCAGACGCGCGCGATCACGGTGGCCTGCGCGGACGCGCGCGACACCGGCCCGGCCAGCTCGGAGGCGGGATCGGGATGCGCGCCGTGGCCGCAGACGACGTCGAGCAGCATGCAGCCGGTGCGGCCGTCGCCGGCCGCCGCCTCCAGCAACTCGATGCGCGTCGTCGGATCGACCATCGGGTGCGGGCGCCCCTGCGTGTAGCGGTCGGTGCCGAGGTCGATCACGGCGTGGCCGTCGGCCGCCACGGCCTCCGGCTCCGTGGCCACCGGACCGACGAGCGGCTCGAGGATCGCGCACGCCTCGTGCGCGAGCGAGCCGCCGGAGTAGAGCCCCAGGATCCGCCCGCGGCGCGGCGCGATCGCCGCGTCGTCCGCGGGCACTGTTCCACCCACCGCCGCGAGCGCCCCGGCCTCGAGCGTGGGGTGGACCTCCCATCCGGGGATGCTCCCCTCGAAGCCCACGAGCGCCGCGACGGCGCGCACGCCTTCGGGCACGGGCAGCATGTCGACCGCCTCGGGCTCCTTGGCGACGAGCAGCAGCGTCTCGATGCGCTCGTCGGCCGCGAGCATCGCGATCGCCTGGCGCGTCATCGTGGCGCCAACCTCGGGGGAGAGGTCACGCCCGCCCACGCCGATGATGTGCGACACCCCGACGCCCGCGCCGTCGATCAGGCACGCGGTCTCCTGGGCGCCGGTGCCGGCCGCGGCGACGATCCCGACGGGGCCGGGCCGCACGACGTTCGCGAATCCGAGCCCGATCCCCGCCAGCATCGCGGTGCCGCACTCGGGGCCCATCACCAGCAGCCCGCGCTCGGCGCCGCGGCGCTTGAGAGCGATCTCGTCCTCGAGCGAGACGTGGTCGGAGAAGAGGAAGACGTGCAGGCCGCGGGTGAGCGCGCGGTGCGCCTCGAGCGGCGCGTACTCGCCCGGCACCGACACGAGCGCGACGTTGCGCCCGTCGATGCCGGCGAGCGTCCGCGGACGCGCGACGGTGGTGGTCGTGTCGGTGCCGGCGCCTCCGGCGAGCAGGCGCTCGGCCTCGGCGACCAGCGTGGCCGCGATCGTCTTCTCTCCGTCGATCGCCAGCACGACGTCGCCCGGCCGGGCTTCCGCGTCGACCCCGAGCGCGGCGAGCGCGCCGAGGTTCGCGGGCGTGCCCATCACGATCTCGCACGCGGCGACGCCGTCGTGGCCGCGCAGCGTCTGCGCGATCGACATGAGCCGCACGCTGTCGGCGTAGCGATCGGCCAGCGTGTGCACCTGCCAGGTCATGCCGCGACGGGCGTCGGCGCGAGCAGCGATGGCCCGTCAGCGTCGGGGACGATCCACGTGCCGTGCTGGCCGCGCACCGCGCCGGCGAGGTGCCCGGCGTCGGTGATCACCGCGGACCCGCCGCCGGCGACGAAGCGCGCCGCGCCCTCGATCTTGGGGCCCATGCTCCCGGCGGGGAACTCGCCAGACGCGAGGTGGCGCAGCGCATCGGAGACCGTGAGCCGAAGCACCTCGCGCGCGGTCGGCGTACCGAAGCCGATCTCCACGCGGGGAACGCCGGTGACGAGCACGAGCAGGTCGGCGCCGAGCGCGACCGCCAGCTCGGCCGCGCAGCGGTCCTTGTCGATGACCGCGTCGAGGCCGACGAGGTGCCCGTCCTGGCGCACGACCGGGATCCCGCCGCCGCCGGCGGCGATCACGAGCGCGCCGCCGTCGAGCAGGAGGCGCACGTGGTCGACCTCGAGCACCTCCACCGGCCGCGGGCTGGGGACCATTCGCCGCCACCCGCGCCCGGCGTCCTCGGCGACGTGCCAGCCGCGCTCGCGCGCCAGGCGCCGCGCCTCGTCCTCGCCGAAGAAGCGCCCGATCGGCTTCGTCGGCGCCTCGCGCAGCACCGGGTCGTCCGGGTCGACGAGCACGCGGGTGAGCACCGTCGCCGTGCGCAGAGACGGGTCGACGTGGGCGAGCGCCTGCTGGAGCAGGTAGCCGATCTCGCCCTGGGTCATGGCGTCCAGGACGTCGAGCGGAAGCGCCGGCGCGTGTGGCTCGCCGATCGCCTGCTGGACGGCCAGCGCTCCGACCTGCGGGCCGTTGCCGTGGGTCAGCACGACCTGGTCGGCGCGCCCGAGGCGCGCGATCGCCCGCGCCGCCTCCAGGGCGTGCGCCGTCTGCTCGGGCCACGTCCCGCGCTCGTCCTCGCGGATCAGGGCATTGCCCCCGAACGCGATCACGAGGCGCGCCACGCCATCCCCTTACGCGCTGCGAATCGCCAGCCAGATCGCCCGCGCCGGGCGGTCGGTCGGATTGCGCCAGGAGTGCGGATGGGCGGTGCGGAAGTGGATCGAATCGCCCTCGTCCAGCTCGTACTCCTCGCCGTCGACGGTGAAGCACATCTCGCCCTCGAGCAGCACGACGAGCTCCTCGCCCGGGTGGATCATCGGCTCCGGGCCGCTGTCGGCCCGCGGCTCGACGAACGCCTCCGCGCCCGCCGCGAAGAACGGGCCGTAGCGGCCCGACACGTTCTGCAGCACGAGGCCCTGCTTGGACGTGTAGAGGTGCTGGCGCTCGCCGCGGCGCACGACGGTGACCGGCCGCAGCGGGTCGGCCTCCTCGATGAAGTAGCCGACGCTGCGCCCGAGCGCGGTCGCCACCTTCATGAGGCTCGTGATCGTCGGCGTCATGCCGCTCTTCTCGATCTTGTGGATCGCGGCCGGTGACAGGCCGGCGCGGCGCGCGAGTTGCTGCAGCGACCAGCCGCGTTCGGCGCGCGCCTTGGCGACTTTGGCGCCGATCGCCGACACGGTCTCCTCGATGTCGGCGGCGAAGTGCGGTTCGGCAGTCATCAACTTTCCAAGACGAAATGTGCACTATCGGAAAGGCCGATGCAAGCGGGCGGATCGTTTCCTATCGTAGATGGACGGTTGGTCGCAACCGCTTCGACAGACGGTCTCCGAAGCCCGTTTCCCGCCAGTTATCGCTTGACGAGACCCTCTCAACGTCGATAGAACAGCATTCGCGATCCGACACGATCGGTCGGGCGCGCGATGCGTCCGGCATCTGGCGTTCCCGATAAGGGGGTGCGAAGTGGCCAAGACCGACCTCGCCGAGCAGCCGGCGGGTACCGAGCTCTTCGACGTCCAGGAGAAGGTGTTTCCCGACGTCCAGGCCAATCCGGGCGAGACCGCCTACACGTTCATGCACACCGTGCCGTACGAGGGCTCGGTGGGCCTGGTCAACCTGCTGACGACGACGCGCGTGCTGCGCAAGGGCTTCGACACGAAGCTGGTGCTCTATGGCCCCGGCGTGCTGATGGCCTCGGGCACCCGCGGCTTCCCGAAGGTTGGCGACGAGGCGTTCCCCGGCCACATGGCCATCAACAACCAGATCCGCACGTTCCTCGACGAGGGCGGGACCGTCTACGCCTGTCGCTTCGCCTGCGGCGCGCTCTACGGCTTCCCCGAGGACTTCCTGATGAACGGCGTGACGCCGTTCCACCCCCTCGACGTGCTCGACGCCGCCCTGACCTCGTGGCGCGAGGGCGGGTTCCAGCTCAACACCTGGACGGTGTAACCGCGCTGATGCCTGTCGTCCGCGAGGACGCGATCGCGGCGTGGCGGCGCGCGGAGGCGCGCGTCTACCCGACCGTGATGGTCGACGCGGCCATGTACGAGCAGTACCTCACGATGGTGCGCGCGGTGGCGGACGAGCTGGCGGACGTGCGCACCGAGGAGGACCTCGTGGTCGCCTGGGATGAGCGACGCGAGGTCGCGTCCGCGGTCGTCGCCCGCCACGCGCCGCCGATGCGGGCGTTCATGGATCTTGGCGCGGTGCGCGACGCCGCCTTCTGCCATCGCCATCGCGAGATCACCCGCGCCCGCGGGAAGGAGATCGCGCGCGAGCGGCTGGAGGAGGCGCGGCGCACCGGCGCCGAGTGGGTGGTGCTGTTCGACGACGTCACGCCGATCGGCTCCCACAACCTCGAGATGCACGTGCGCAGCGGGCGCGCGCTGCACGCCTCGTGCCGCAGGGACGTCGATCGCCCGCCGACCTACACGCTCGAGGTCGTCCAACTCGACCCGGCGACCGGCACGTGGCTGCTCGACAAGCCGCCGCTCATGCCCGCGCAGACCTACCGCTCGCCCGACGAGTGGGAGGCGCGCATCGCGCAGGCGCGGACGACGTTCGGAAAGGACTGACGATGGCAACCCACCCGCAGCGGGTCATCGACGCCCACTGCCACATCGGCGAGATCCCGCCGTGGAAGTTCTACGACCTCGAGCACCCGGTCAAGCCGACCGTCTACGACTACCGGACGACCGGCGAGTTCGTGAAGAACCACATGGACGAGTTCAAGATCGAGCGGGCGCTGACCATGTCGAACTACGGCGTCCCGGTCCACGAGATCTCGTTCGACCTCAACGACGTGGTGATGGACGCCGCGACGACCAACGACCGGATCCTCGCGGCGATCTGGGTGTCGTTCCTGCCGCGCAACGCGGAGATGACCCGCAAGGCGCTCAAGCTCGCGACCGAGTCGCGGGTCGTCGCGCTCAAGACGACGTTCCTGCTCGGCGGCAACCCGGACCCGGGGACGTGGGACGACGAGACGCGTGCGATCGCCGACGAGTGCTTCGACGCCTGCGAGAAGCACGACCTCATCTTCCATTTCCACACGAGCCCCGGCGGCAACTCGGACATCACGAACTTCATCCCGCTCGTGGAGGAGTACGGCAAGCGCTGCAAGATCTACCTCGTCCACTTCGGCGGCGGCGTGTCGGGCCACATCCGGCTCGTGCCGAAGTTCCTGCAGTGGGTGCAGGACGGCTACAAGGTCTACACCGACACCTCGTGGTCGATCGGCTTCGGGGCGCGCTGGCTGCTGACCGAGATCGAGAAGACCGGGGTGGGCGGCGACCGCGTGTTCTTCGGCTCGGACGAGCCGTGGTCGGACTTCGACAGCGAGTACTGGAAGATCAACGGGATCCGCGGGATCTCGCAGGAGCTCAAGGAGCGGGTCTTCTGGCGCAACTACGAGGAGCTGTTCGAGGGCCGTGGCTGAGCACGGCACGCTCGCGCTGGACGACCGCCGGCTCGTGGTCGAGCTGCAGTCGCTCGGCGTGCGCGTCGAGGACGAGACCGGCGGAGGCGTCCAGGGG
>Ga0126377_10004493_pt1 | contig 10170 bp, 13 predicted proteins | sample PanSoiMetPlot_22_FD_92647 | JGI IMG/M metagenome (GOLD analysis project Ga0126377, IMG submission 92647) | Tropical forest soil microbial communities from Panama - MetaG Plot_22 | ecosystem: Environmental > Terrestrial > Soil > Tropical forest > Bulk soil | place: Panama | collected 2016-02-17 | reverse complement strand
TCGCACAACGAGGTGAAATTCGTCGCGAGCGGCGAGCCTGCCACCGGAAAGGCTGACATGTTGGCGGTGCGTAACGGGCCGCTCGCGATCGATCCTCAAACCGACGGCCCGCTGCAGGTCCGCGGCAACATGGAAATCATCAGCGGGACCGGCCGGGTGGTTGCGCGCATGGAGTCGGCGAAGTTGTGTCGTTGTGGGGGGAGCTCCAACAAACCCTTCTGCGACGGCACCCATGCGCGCATCGGCTTCAAGTCCTCCTAGCTACCGAAATTCCAGACCGCGGCCAGCTCGATGGGATAGTCCCAGTGGCCGCGCTCCTCGCCGCTGGTGTCGGTGAGACCCACCAGCGCGAGGTTGGGATCATTCGACTTGGTGTCCGCGTCGACGTGGTTCGCCGCGGCGCTCAGTCTGAAACCGAGGTTCGGCATGGGGGCGAACTGCAGGCCGGTCTCGAAGCGCTGTGAGAACACGGTGTCCGCTTCACCCAGCGTGACCTTCGTCATCCCGCCGTTGAGGTCGGGCAGGTCCGCGCGCGCGGCGCCCAGGCGCGTGGCACCCAGCGATGCGCCGACGAAGGGCTGCCACTTCGATCCCGTGATGAAGGTGTAACGCGCACCGAGATCGAATTCCTGCGTGTTGGTGTCGTCGAAGGTGGCGGTCACGGGGGTGACGCCCGTCGATTCCGAGACCAGGTTGCCGACGTCGTGCTCGCGCCCGTTGAACTGCGCGTACGCGTAGCGGCCGTACCCCGCGAGTTGCGGCGTGAACGAGTAGTCGAACTCGGCGCCCATGGTGTAGCGGTGATCGTAGGCGTCCTGGAATTTCAGGTCGTCGTAGGTGATCGAGCCGCCGTCCGTTGCCAGCGGCGTGGTCTGGCCGCGAAACGATCCGGGCATCTCGGCATTGGTGCCGCCGAATACCGCGAAGCCGAAACGACTGTTGTCATCGGCGCGCGCCGCGCCGCCAGCTGCGAGCGCCAGCAACAACGAAGTGATACGTGCATTCATGGCTTACTCCTCTTGAAGGTGCTCACTAGACTTCGCGTGCGAAACGCGAGTTGCATTGACGGGCGTTAAAAATCTTTAAGCGCCGGATGTTTCGCCGCGTCAGCTTCGCGTCAGGATTCGCGTCGCCAATCGGCAACGCCGGCCTCTGAAAGCTTCAACGGCCGGTCACGGCGATGACACACGCGCAACCGAGCATGCCGCGCAGTTCGTTGCACAGGGGAGTGTCATGCGTCATGCGTTCAAGGCCGCGCTCGCGGCAAGCCTGCTTTGCATCCTGTCGGTCCCGGCCGCGTTCGCGGGCGACTTCGGTCGCGACGACGATCATGGAGGCCGCAACGACCAGTCCATCCAGCTCGGGCCGCGGCCTTTCTACCTGGTCGACGGCATGGATCCGGGCCCGCTGAAGTCGAAGCTCATGCGGTGCATGAACGGCCCGTTCCACCGCACCAGCTTCTCGATTTCGCATCGCGGTGCACCGCTGCAATTCCCGGAGCACACGAAGGAAGGCTACGTGGCCGCGGCGCGCATGGGCGCGGGCATCATCGAGTGCGACGTGACGTTCACCAAGGATGGCCAGCTGGTGTGCCGCCACGACGAGTGCGACTTGCACACCACCACCAACATCGTCAACACGCCGCTGAACGCGAGCTGCACCACGCCGTGGTCCGGCCCGAATTCGAACCCGCGCTGCTGCACCAGCGACATCACGCTGGCCCAGTTCCGCACGCTCAAGCCGAAGATGGACGCGTCGACGCCTTCCGCGCCGACCGCAGCGGGATTCCTGGCCGGCACCGCGAGCTGGCGGACCGACCTCTACAACCCGCGGGCCACGTTGCTGACCCTGCGCGAGCACATCGCCATGAACCGCGGCCTGGGCGTGAAGCACACGCCCGAGCTCAAGGCCGGCAACCCGACGCGCATCGCGCAGGTATTCGGCAGCCAGGAAGCCTACGCGCAGGCGATGATCGACGAGTACAAGCGCGCGCACGTCGATGCGCGCGACGTCTATGCGCAATCGTTCAACCTGGCGGATGTCATCTACTGGGTCACGCACGAGCCCGCTTTTGGACGACAGGCCGTGTATCTCGATGACGTCGACCCCAGTGTCGGCATTCCGCCTCTCACTCCCGCGGAGCTGCAGGACCTGCGCCGCCAGGGCGTGCGCATCTTCGCGCCGCCGATTCCCGCGCTGCTGGCCGTCGACAGCAACGACCAGATCGTGCCCTCGCAGTACGCGAAGGACATCAAGGCTGCAGGACTCAAGATCATCAGCTGGAGCTTCGAACGCGCCGACCTGCGCAACGGGGCGAAGGGCGCCGGCTTCTACGCGGCCTTCGATCCCGATGGCCGCGCGATCAAGAAGGACAGCGACATGTACCTCGAGCTCGATGCGCTGGCGCAGGACGTCGGCGTCATCGGCCTGTTCTCCGACTGGCCCGCCACGGTGAGCTACTACGCGAGCTGCATGGGACTCGATTGACAGGGAGAGACTGCGCACCCGGCGCCGGCGCCCTACGGGGCCGGGTGCGCGGAGCTGACTACCGGCGGCATCAGCCGCCCTCGACCTCCGGCAGGAACGACACGTCCATGTAGTACTGCTTCGTGTCCTTCGGATCCAGCAGCACCGTGATCTTCTTGACGGTGACGAACCTCGTCGGATCGAACCACAGGTTTTCGCTGTGGAAGATGCGCAGCTTGCGGGTGGCCGGGTCCAGCCACTGCGAGGTGATGCGCCAGGGACTGCGGCCATTCAGCTCGACGCTGGTGTTGCGGTCCACGCCCTGCAGCTCGGTCTCGATGGCGTTGCCATAGGCCATGAGGTAGTGCCTTTTCTTGGCTCCGGCGCGCGTCGCATACACGATGCCGCCGCCGATGGCGGAGAACACCAGGCCCATGCCACCGAGGATGACGACGCCTAACCACAGCGAGCTGAAGCTCTTGATGCGCGCTTCGTCCGGATTGCCGGGCAGGTACAGCACCGGCACGCGGTCACCCACGTCATAGGGCGCCGGCCGGCTGCTGAAGGAAGCCGCGAAAGTGACGTCCCGGCCTTCGACGGCGAAGTGCACCACGGGCTTCCAGGTGCTCGAACCGCCGTCCGAGTCGCGAACCTCGCGCAACTCCACCACCTCGCCTGTGGTGGCCTGCGCCCGCGCCAGGAAGCTCCGTGAGTTGTTCCAGAGCAGCAGCGCGATGAACAGCATGAGCGAACCCACGCCCAGGAAGATATAGACGAACCACCGGTACTTATTCATTGTTAACCTCCCCATCATGAAGATACTCGTCACTGGCAGTGCCGGCCACCTGGGCGAGGCGCTGATGCTCACGCTGCGCGCCCGGGGCATCGAGGCCGTGGGTCTCGACGTGCTCGCCTCGCGCTGCACCGACATCGTGGGATCCATCGTCGACCGCGGCACCGTGGACGCCGCCATGCGCGGCGTGGACGTGGTCCTGCATGCCGCGACCCTTCACAAGCCCCACGTGGTGAGTCACAGCCGCCAGGCCTTCGTCGATGTGAACGTGACCGGCACGTTGAACCTGCTCGAGTCCGCCGTGAAGCAGGGCGTGCGCGCTTTCATCTACACCAGCACCACCAGCACTTTTGGCGACGCGTTGACGCCGCCGCCGGGCGCGCCCGCGGCCTGGGTCACCGAGGACGTCGTTCCGATTCCGAAGAACATCTACGGCGCCACCAAGGTCGCGGCCGAGGATCTCTGCCAGCTGTTTCACCGCAACCAGCGCCTGCCCTGCCTGGTGCTGCGCACCTCGCGTTTCTTTCCGGAGGGCGACGACGTCCCCGAGAAGGCGGCCGAGTGGGATGACGTCAATCTCAAGGTGAACGAGCTGCTGTACCGGCGTGTCGACGTGGAAGACGTGGTCAGTGCACACCTGTGCGCCATCGACAAGGCGGCTGCGCTCGGCTTCGGCCGCTTCATCATCAGCGCCACCACGCCGTTCATTCGTGACGACGCCGCCGGCCTGGGGCGCGATGCGCCCGCCGTGCTGTCCGCGCGCGTGCCTGAATACCGTGACATCTTCGCGAAGCGCGGCTGGAAGATGCTGCCGACGCTTGACCGCGTGTACGACAACACGCGCGCGCTGAACTTGTTAGGCTGGCAGCCGCGCTACGATTTCCGGCGTGCATTGGAGGCCGCCGCGCGCGGCGAAGACTGGCGCAGCCCGATGGCGCGGACCATCGGCTGGAAGGGCTATCATCGATAGAGAGCTCAGGAAGCCTTGGGCAACGCTCCGGCCTTCGCCATCGCCACCACGCGCTCCCAGGTCGTCGCCTGCATGCAGGCGCGCGCGTTCATGCGTGCCAGCCAGGCCTGCAGGTTCGCGTGGCTGCGGATCAACGCGCTCCATTCCGGCGTCGCCGAGAGGAAATCGATTTGCGGCGCGACCAGCAGATCCGCGAGGCTCAGGTCGCCCCCTGCCATGAAAACGTTGGCGCCCAACAATCGGGCGAGCTCGTCGAAGGCCAGCTGCGCCTTCGGCAGCGCAGCCGCGATCGCCGCCTCGTCGGGCTGCAAGCCGCGCAGCATCGGGCCGACGACGCGCTGGAAACCGATCACCGCGCCGGCACCCTGGAACAGGTACCAGTCGTTGATGTTCATGACCTGGTCCATGCGCGCAGCGGCCTGGGTGTCGATGGGCGTCAGTGCGGGCTGGGGTGCAACCCGGTCGATGTAACGCAGGATGGCCTGCGTTTCGTAGAGCCGGAAGTCGCCGTGCTCGAGAATCGGCACGCGCCCGAAGGGATGCAGCGCGAAGTGCCGGGGTGCCCTGATGTCCTGCGGCGCGAAAGCCGCGAAGCGGTATGGAACGCGCTTTTCTTCGAGCGTGGCCAGGACCGCACGGCCGAACGGACTGCCCGGAATCGAGTGCACGATGAAATCTTTCATGACTGCGATGCTCCCTGCGAACACAACGAGGCGTAGGTCTCGAGAATTCCCGGCCATCCCTGGTCGACGCCGTCGCGCATGGCCTGGCCACCCGATTCCATGCGCTCGAAATTTCGATGCTCGAGCTCGACGCGCGTGCGCGCGCCGTCGGCGATGAAGCGCACGTCGACCTCCGACGAGAGGTTCACGCGTGGCTCGGGCTGCCACTCGCCATTGATCTCCCAACCCACGACGAAGCGCGCGCCGGGCTCCCACACGCGCACGTGGCCGACGACGGCCTCCTCGCCGTCCTCGTGACGCGAATACCAACGCCCGCCGACGAACGGTTCGATGACGGACTCGACCACGGGCGATTTGCCGATGTGATGCGACTTCGGCCACCAGCGATCGACCTTGCCGGTGAAGAACGCGAATGCCTCGGCGGGCGACGCATCGACGGTGACGGCCTTGCGCACCGGCGCGATCTGGATGGTTCGATTCATTTTTTCCTGCCACCGCGTGACTTCACGGCATTCATTTCGCGGGCGAACGAGGTCAGCGCATCGTCCCAGAACTCGTCCAGCCAGCGGCGCAGCTCGCCCAGCCCCTCGGGGTCGATGAAGTACACGCGGCGCGCGCCCTCGGCGCGGTCTTTCACCAGCCCGGCGTCTTTCAGCACCTTGAGATGCTGCGACACGGCCGGCCGGCTCACCGGCAGATTCTTCGCGATCTCCCCCACCGCCTGCGGGCCGGCACGCAGCGATTCCAGCACGCTGCGGCGCGTGGGATCGCTGATGGACTGCAACGCCTTGTGGTAAGCCATGGCTTACGGTAAGTAATTGCTTACCTCGCTGTCAAGCGCCGGTTAAGCCCAGCTTCACGGGTGTTCGGAAAAGCGCAGGGGTCGCCCCCGGCATGCTGGGGCAGAATGCATCCATGGCGCACCTGCTCGACAACATCATGTGGAACTGCATGTCCGGCCCGCATGCCAGGTTCGCGGTGGGCGACGGCGACGTACGGCGCTACGCGCCGGGCTTTTCACCGATCGTCGGGTGTCGCGATCCCAGGCAGCCGGATTTTGCGACGCTGTCGAACTACTGCCAGCCCGGCGAGAGTTTCTACATCGACATCTGGTCGGGCGACGCACCGGCGGGCTGGAAGATCGAGCGCGAGGCGCGCATGTTCAAGATGATCTGGGATGCGCCCGCGCCGGCGGACGATGCGGCGCCCGACGCGCTGCCGCTGGCGCCGGAGCACGCTCCCCAGGCGGTAGCGCTCGCCAGGCTCACGAATCCCGGCCCCTTCGGGCTGCGCACGCCGGAGCTCGGCGAATACTTCGGTTACTTCCAGGGCGACCGGCTGGTCGCCATGGCGGGCGAACGCATGTGCGCCGGCGACCTGCACGAGGTCAGCGGAATCTGTACTCACCCGGAGTACCAGGGCCATGGACTTGCCCGCAAGCTGACGCTGAAACTGGTGCATCGGCAGCTGCGCCGCGGCAAGACCCCGTTCCTGCACGTCATGGCCCACAATGCGCCGGCGCGGGCGCTGTACGCCAAGATGGGCTTCCGCGACTACATCGATACGGTAGTTAGGGTGGTGACCAGGAGCTGAAAATGCCGGATTCGCGACCGTTCGAGGGAGGATGCCTGTGCGGCGCGGTGCGCTGGCGCGCCACTGCCATGCCGGTGCGCGGCGTCATCTGCCACTGCCCCATGTGCCGGCGGCACTCGGGCGCACCGGCGTTGTCGTTCGTGCACTTCCCCGCGAAGTCCTTCACCTGGGTGAAAGGCGCGCCCCGGCTCTACCAGTCCTCGGAGTTCGCGCAGCGCGGCTTCTGCGCAGACTGCGGCAGCACGTTGTCGATGCACGAGGAAGTGCTCGCCGACCGCATGCTGATCGCGGTCGGCAGTCTCGACGAACCCAACCGCGTGCACGTCGACGACCACGTCTGGACCAAGGACCAGTTGTCCTGGTTCGAGGTCGATGACGCATTGCCGCGGTTCAGGACCAACAGCAGCGCCGTCGCCACCAAGGCGAAGTGAGGAAACCGTGATCGACCACACCGGCCTCAACGTCAGCGACTACCGGAAGAGCAAGGCGTTCTACCTGGCCGCGCTCGCGCCGCTCGGTTACCAGACCATCAAGGAACTGCCCTCGAACATTGCGCCCGACGGCGCCGTGGGCCTGGGCGTACCGCCGAAGCCCGATTTCTGGATCGCCGGCGGCAGGCCGCAGTCGCCGCCGCTGCACGTGGCCTTTCGCGCGTCGAGCCGTGCCGCTGTCGATTCCTTTTACAAGGCGGCGCTGGCGGCCGGCGGACGCGACAACGGGCCGCCCGGAATCCGCACGCACTATCATCCAAACTATTACGGCGCCTTCGTGCTGGATCCGGACGGCCACAACGTCGAAGCGGTGTGTCATGATCCCTGACGCATGATTCCGATCGTTCCGCTCGGCAAGAAGGGATCCAGCGGGATCCCGATCTTCACGATCTTCATCTGCGTCGCGTGCATGATCGTGTTCTCGTTCACGCGCAGCGAATCCGACCAGCTGGCGCTGGCTTTCTATTCCGACCAGCTCGACCCGCTCAAGATGTTCACGTCGGTGTTCACGCACACCGACGCCTGGCATCTCGCCGGCAACCTGTTCTTCTTCTACAGCTTCGCGCGCACCATCGAGACCCAGCTCACCGCCTCCGCCTATCTACTGGCGTTCGCGGTATTCGTGCTGGTCACCAGCCTGGCATTCGCGGCCTTCGCGGACGGCTCGGTCGCCACGGTCGGGCTCTCGGGCGTGGTGTGGGGCTACATGGGCATGTTCCTGTTCCGCTACCCGCGCGACAACATCGACTGCTGGGTGCTGCAGACCATCGAAGTGCCGGCCTTCCTGTTCATCCTCGCCTTCCTGGCCTTCGACATCGCGGCATTCCGGCACGGCGAGAACGTGCACGTGAACTACGTGGCGCACTTCGCCGGCTTCGCCGCGGGCGCGCTGTACAAGCTGGCGTTCTGGAACATTTTCACCACAGAGAAGCGGCCCGAAGCGAAGCGGCGCCCCATCCTGGGCCCCGCGCGCCTGCCACGGCGCTGACACATGACTAACGTCACCTGACGAAACTGTTGCGGCGCGTTAACCTTGCGCCATGCAACTACCCGCGAACAACGTCCTCCCGTTCCTCGTCATCATTCCGCTGATCGCCTGGCGGATGTACAGCCGCATCCGGCGAAATATCGGGCGCCAGCCGCTGTCGAAGGTCAGACCTTACGTCACACTGGGCATCTTCCCGTTGCTGGTGGTGTTGCTGGCATTTGGCGCCTCCCAGAGCCCCACGAAGCAGAGCGAGCTGCTGGGCGCGCTGGCTGTCGGCATCTTCGGCGGCATCGTGCTGGGCTACTACGGCAACAAGCACACGAAATTCGAAGTGACGCCGCAGGGTCTGTTCTACACGCCGAATGCGCACATCGGCATCGCGTTGTCGGTGCTGTTCGTCGGCCGACTGCTGTACCGAATGCTCTTCCTGTATTCGGCGGATCCGACTGCGCCGCAGTCGGCCGCCAACTTCACGGCCAGCCCGCTGACGCTTGCGATATTCGGATTGTTAGCCGGCTACTACGTCACCTATGCCATCGGGCTGGTGCGCTGGCGCAAGAGTGTCGAGAGTCCGTCGGCAGTGCCTTAGCCCATGACGGCGATCATTTGTGACGTCCGCCCGGTGCTGGCCGCACGTGACGTGAATGCCTCGATCGCCTTCTTTGAACGACTCGGCTTCCACGCCATCTTTCGCGACTCTGACAGCGATCCAAAGTATGCGGTGGTACGACGCGACCAGGCGGACCTCCATATTCAATGGGCAGATGCGGACCAATGGGTCGCCGGCAAGGACCGCCCCGTCTATCGTTTCCTCGTCGACGACGTCGACGCATTGTTCAAGGAGTTCGAAAACGCCGGTGCGATTCCGCCGAAATCCCGAGCGTCGAGTCCATGGGCAATACCCGCCGATACACCCTGGGGCACGCGCGAGTTCCACCTGCACGATCCTGGGTTGAACGGGCTGCAGTTCTACCGGCTCAGAACTTGACCATCACGTGCCGCACGGCCGTGTAGTCCTCCAGTGCGTAGCTGGACAAGTCCTTGCCGTAGCCGGAGCGCTTCAGGCCACCGTGCGGCATCTCGCTCACCAGCATGAAGTGCGTGTTGATCCAGGTGCAGCCGTATTGCAGGCGCGCCGCCACTTTCATCGCCTTGCCCACGTCCTTGGTCCACACGGATGACGCCAGGCCGTAGTCGGAGTCATTGGCCCACTCGATGGCCTGGTCGGCGTCCTTGAAACGCGTGACGCTGACCACGGGTCCGAACACTTCCTTCTGCACGATCTCGTCGGTCTGCTTTGCGCCGGCGATGACCGTGGGCTCGTAGAAAAAGCCGCCGCCCGCTTTTTGCTTGCCGCCGGCGGTTATCTCGATGTGCCGCTTCTCCTGCGCGCGCTGCACGAAGCCGGCGACGCGCGAGCGTTGCCGCGCCGTGATCAGCGGGCCCATCTCCACGCCCTCTTCCTCCTGCGCGCCCACCTTGATGCTGCTGGCCGCAGCGGAGAGCTCGGCGACCAGCTTGTCGTGGATCTTGGGTCCGGCGTAGATGCGGCAGGCCGCGGTGCAGTCCTGCCCGGCGTTGTAGAAACCGAAAGTGCGTACGCCGCCGACCACGGACTCGAGATCCGCGTCGTCGAACACGATCACCGGCGCCTTGCCGCCCAGTTCCAGGTGCGTGCGCTTGGTGCCATTCACCGCGGCCGACAGCACCTTCTCGCCGCTGGCGATGGAACCAGTCAGCGAAATCATCGCCACATCCGGCTGCGCCACCAGCGGCGCGCCCACGGTGTTGCCGCGGCCGCAAATGATGTTCACGACACCCGGCGGAAACAGTTCCGCAAAAATCGTCGCGAGCTTGAGCGTCGTGAGCGGTGTCTGCTCGGATGGCTTGAGCACCACGGTATTGCCCGCGGCCAGCGCCGGACCCAGCTTCCAGGCGGCCATCATGAGTGGATAGTTCCACGGCGCGATGGACGCGATCACGCCTATTGGGTCGCGGCGGATCATGCTGGTGAATCCCGGCAGGTATTCACCGGCAACGGACGCGTGCATGGCGCGGCAGGCGCCGGCGAAGAAACGGAACACGTCGGCGATGGCCGGGATCTCCTCCGGGGTGAACCCGCAGAACTGCAGGAGGACGTTGCCCTTGGTCGAAGCTCCGTAGCCCAGGATCTTTCGGCCGTCGGC
>Ga0126377_10004492_pt1 | contig 10170 bp, 9 predicted proteins | sample PanSoiMetPlot_22_FD_92647 | JGI IMG/M metagenome (GOLD analysis project Ga0126377, IMG submission 92647) | Tropical forest soil microbial communities from Panama - MetaG Plot_22 | ecosystem: Environmental > Terrestrial > Soil > Tropical forest > Bulk soil | place: Panama | collected 2016-02-17 | reverse complement strand
GCTCGAGGACGACCTGATGCGGATGTTCGCGTCCGAGCGGGTGGCCTCGATCATGGAGCGGCTGAAGTGGCCGGACGACGAGCCGATCACGGCCAAGATGGTGAACCGGGCGGTCGAGAACGCGCAGCGCTCGATCGAGGAGCTCCGTCGCGAGATCTACCTCAAGTTCACCACGCAGTACGTCGACGAGAACTCGGTGCCGCCGCAGGCGATCCAGTTGAAGCGCGAAGGCGGTGCGGCGACGCTGCGCATCTCGTACGAGAAGCGCGTGCCGTTCGTCTACAACATCGACCTCGTCGCGACGTTCGACAAGTCGGTCAACCTCACCAATGCCGCCGGCGACTGACGCCGCTTCCGCTCTCGGACACGCATTCACGAACCCCGCGCTGCTGGCGCAGGCGCTGACGCATCGCAGCGCCGGCGCGCAAAACAACGAGCGCCTGGAATTCCTCGGCGACGCGCTGGTCAACCTCATCGTCGCCGAGCTCATTTTCGAAGCGCACCCGCGCGCCGACGAAGGCGAGATGACGCGACTTCGCGCCGCGCTCGTCAACGGCACCGCGCTCGCCGCGATCGCACGCGACGCCGAGATCGGCGATCTCCTTAGGCTCGGTCCCGGCGAGCTCAAGAGCGGCGGCTTCCGCCGCGAATCGATCCTCGCCGATGCGTTCGAGGCCGTGATCGCCGCGATCTACCTCGACGCCGGCTGGACGGCATGCCGCGCGATCGTGCGCGGTCTCTTCGCCGGCCGCACGGCCGAAGCTGCGCCGAAGGATGCGAAGACGCGCCTGCAGGAACTGTTGCAGGCACGGGGCCTGCCGCTGCCGGTCTACGAGCTCGTCGCGAGCCACGGCGACGATCATGCGAAAACGTTCGACGTCGAATGCCGCATCGAAGCGCTCGGCATCCGCAGCGAAGGCTCGGGCACGACGCGGCGCGGCGCGGAGCAGGCGGCGGCGGAGCAGGCGCTCGCCGCGGTCGAGGCTGCGCCATGACGGCGCATCGCTTCGGCCACGTCGCACTCGTCGGACGGCCGAACGTCGGCAAGTCGACGCTGCTCAACGCGCTCGTCGGCGCCGATCTCAGCATCGTCACGCCGAAGCCGCAGACGACGCGCCATCGCATCCTCGGCATCGCGACGCGCCCCGACGCGCAGGTCGTCTTCATCGACACGCCCGGGCTGCACCAGGGCGGCAAGCGCGCGATGAACCGCCAGCTCAACCGCATCGCGCGGCAGGTGCCGGGCGAGGCCGACGTCGAGGTCCACGTCATCGACGCGCTGCGCTGGACCGACGAGGACGAGGACGTCTTCAAGGTCCTCGCCGAAAATCCGAAGCCGCGCATCCTCGCGATGAACAAGGTCGATCGCGTCGAGGACAAGACGCGCCTCCTGCCGTTCGCCGCGGAGGTCACGCACGAGCGCGACTACGCCGCCGTGCACTTCATCGCGGCGAAGCGCGGCGACGGCGTGCCGGCGCTGCTCGACGATCTCGTCGCGCGCCTGCCCGAAGGCCCGCCGGCGTATGCCGAGGACGATCTCACCGATCGCAGCGAGCGCTTCCTCGCCGCCGAATTCGTCCGCGAGCAGGTCATGCTGCGCTTCTCGGCCGAGCTCCCGTACGCGGCCGCGGTCGAGATCGAGCGCTTCGAGGACTCGGGCGGCGTCGCGCGCATCGGCGCGATCGTCTGGGTCGAGCGCGACGGCCAGAAGGCGATCGTGATCGGCGCCGGCGGACAGGCGTTGAAGGCGATCGGCACCGCGGCACGCAAGTCGATGGAGAAGATGTTCGGACGCCGCGTGTTCCTCGAGCTCTGGGTGCGCGTGCGCGAATCGTGGAGCGACGACGAGGCGATGCTGCGGAAGTTCGGGTACGGAGAGTGAGCGGTCAGCGGTCAGCGGCGAGCAGAAGAAGCGAGGCGCGATCGCCCTTGCCGCTCACCGCTCGCCGCTGACCGCTCACGCGTTCGATGCGCATCGACGACCAGCCCGCCTTCATCCTGCACGCGCGCGCCTGGCGCGAGACCTCGATGCTGATCGAAGCCTTCACGCGCGACCACGGCCGCGTCGGGCTCGTCGCGCGCGGCGTCCGCAGCGCGCGCACCCGCTTCGCGCGCGCGAACCTGCAGCCGCTGCAGCCGTTGCTGCTCGGCTGGATCGCGCGCGGCGAGCTCGGCACGCTCACCGGCGCCGAGCAGACCGGCTCGCGCTGGACGCTGTCGGGCGACGCGCTCATCGCCGGCATGTACGTCAACGAGCTCGTGCTGCGCCTGTCGAGCCGCAACGACGCGCATCCGGTCGCGTTTGCCGCCTACACCGAATGCCTCGCGCGCCTCGCCGAGGAACCCGACATCGCCTGGACGCTGCGCCGCTTCGAGCGCGACCTCCTCGCCGATCTCGGCTACGCGCTGCTGCTGACGCACAGGGCCGACGGCGCGCCGATCGAGCCCGCGGGCACGTACGCGTACATCGCCGACACGGGACCGGTCGCGTGGCGCGAAGGCAGCCACGGCACGCACGTCGGCGGCGGCGCGCTGCTCGCGCTCGATCGCGACGAGCGGCCGGACGATGCCGCGCTCGCGGAGCTGCGCCGCCTGATGCGCGCGGTGATCCGCGAGCTCGTCGGCACGAATCTCAATGCGTGGACGCTCTCGTCGCGGCGCCTGATCGACATCGCCGACGCGTCGGCGCACGACAAGGATTTCGTCTAGCGCGCGGCCACCGCGCCGCCTCGGGTCAGCTCGCCCCGCACGTCCGCACAGGCGACGAGGAAATCCGCGACGGCGGCATGCGGCCACGCAGCCTCGTCGCCGAGCGCGCCGCGCAGCTTCGCGCCGGCGCGCGCGAGACCCGGCGCACCGCAGAAGCCGGCCGACGCGTCGAGCCGGTGCAGACGGTCGCGCAATGCGGCGAAATCCCGGCGCGCGGCGAGGTCGGCAAGCTCGGTCGGCAGCGCGTCGATCTCGGCGACGAGGAGGCCGCGCAGCGCGGCGAGGATCGAAGCGTCGCCGCCGGTGGCTGCGAGCGCGCGGGTGTCGTCGAGCGAAGGCGCCTCGGCGCCGCCGAGATGCAGCACGAGCGCAGCCCGGAGCGCATCGATGCTGACGGGCTTCGCGACGATGTCGGCGAAGCCGGCCGCGACCAGATCGCGACGCGTCTTCTCGTCGGCATCGGCCGTCGTCGCGAGCGCGACCGCGTGTCGGGACGGCCCCGGCATCGCGCGAATGCGCGCCAGCGCATCGGGCCCGTCGAGCCCCGGCATGCGCGCGTCGATCAGCAGCAGGTCGAACGGCTTGCGCTGCGCGCGGGCGACCGTCTCGACGCCGTCGCCGGCGAGCTCGCAGGCGAGGCCGAGCTGCGCCAGCGCCTCGGCGAAAAAGCGCAGGCTGACGGGATTGTCGTCGGCGACGAGGATCATCGAGTCGGCGGTCTCGATCGCGGAGAGGGGCGACGCTGGCAGAATGGAGGTCCATGCCAGCATCGTCAATTGCAGACCGGCTGTCCGCGAAGCAGTTCCGCTGTCGAGCATCGCTCGCGCTGGCGGGCTCACTGCTGTGCACGCTGGCCGACGCGCGCGTGCTCACCTTGCACGCAGACCGGCTGCATGCCGCCGAAGCGGACGCGACGGGCATCGACGTGACGCTGCACGAGAGCGAACCCGGCTCGCTGAAGCTCGACATCCGGCAGCTCGACGTGCCGGCGCTGGCGCTTTCGGGCCGCGTCGAATGGGCTTGTGCGCTCGCGCGAACGGACGGCGATGCGCGCACGTGCAGCGGCCCGGTGCATCTGACGCCGACGCAGGGCGAGCCGCAGACGGCGGACCTTTCCGCACGCGTCGCGAAGGATGCGATCGAGCTTGCGTTCGCACGCGACGAGTCCCGTGCGCGCATCGTCGTGCCGGTCGGCACCGCAGAGCCGCGCAAGGTCGAGCTCGAAAAGGTCCCGTCCGCGTGGCTGCGCGCGCCACTCGCGCGGGCGTGGCCGGCAGGCGAGCTGCGCGACGGCCGCGTCGGCGGCAGCGCGTCGATCGCCACAGACGGCGCGGTCGACGGCCGCTTCGCGTTCGAGGATCTCTCCGTCAACACGAACGACGGCGCGCTCGCCGCCGAAGCGCTCGACGCGACCGGCACGCTCCGCGCCGACGGTCTCTCCGCGGCGCCACATGTCGTGCTCGATGCGACGCTCGCGTCCGGCCGCCTGCGGCTCGGCGACGTGCGCTTCGACGTGCCGGACGCGCCGATCGCGCTCGGCGCCGACGTCACGGCGAACGGCGACACCTGGATCGCGAAGGAAATCCGCTGGCGCGATCCCGGCACGCTCGAATTCACCGCGGCCGGCACCTACGCGCCGGCCGCGCAGGATGCGCTGCGCACGCTCGAAGTCCATGTCGTCCGCGCAAGCTTCCCGGCCGTGCAGAAGCGCTACGCGCAGACGCTGCTCGCAGCGCAGGGGTGGGGCGCGCTGTCTGCAAAGGGCGATCTCGCAGGCGACTTCGCGATCGACGGGACGCCGACGCGCGTCGCGTTGAACTTTCAGAAATTCGACCTCGACGACGGCAAGCGCTTCTCGCTGCGCGGGCTCGACGGCGCGTTCGACTGGAGCGTCGCCGAAGACCGGCCGCCGTCGATGCTGCGCTGGAAGGCGCTCCGCATCGACACGCTCGCGCTCGGCGGCGCGCAGGCGAAGCTGCGCACCCGCGCGGGCCGCATCGAGCTCGCGGCGCCGGCATCGATTCCGGTCGCCAGCGGCGCGCTCGAGCTGAAGCGTCTCTCGTTCGATCCGCGCACGACGAAGGCGCTCGCCGCGCAAGCCGATTTCGCGCTGCGCAAGATCGGCTACGACAGTGCGGACGGAACGATCGCGGCGTCGGGTGTCACGGTCGAAGGCTCGCTGCAGCTCGACGGCACCTTGCAGGTGCCGCATGCCGAGGTGCGCGCGGACTTCCGCGGCGGCGAGATGCTGTACGGCCCGTTCTACATCAAGCTGCCGGCGACGCCCGTGCACGCGACGGTCGACGCGCGCCTCGACGGCGCGCGCTGGAACATCGCGAAGTTCGAGTGGAACGACGCCGACGTGCTCGTGCTCGACGGCAGCGCGACGATCGCGCCGGCGGAGCCGCGCATCGTCACGGCGATCGACCTGCAGCTGCATCGCGCGACGCTCGCGCCGGCGCTCGATCGCTACGCGCGCAGCTGGCTCGCCGCGAAGGGCTATCCGAAGCTCGAAGCCGATGGCGCGGTCTCGGGCGTGCTGCGGTATGACGCCGAGGGACTGCGCCAGCTCGCCCTCAGTGCCGAGCGCGTCGACATCGACGACGGCGCCGAGCGCTTCCGCTTCACCGGCGTCGACGGCGGCTTCGACTGGCGCTACAGCGAGGACGCGCCGCCGACGTCGCTCGCGTGGAAGACGATCGAGCTGTTCAAGGTGCCGCTCGATGCGACGACGCTCGATCTCCGTTCGAGCGAGGCTGCGATCACGCTGGCGAAACCTGCGTCGATCGGCGTGCTCGGCGGCCAGGTGCGGCTCGAAAAACTCAGCTTGCAGCCGCGTTCGGCGCGCGGCGAACGCTATGCGGCGTCGTTCGCGATCGCGGCGATCGACATGGCGCAGCTCTCGGCCGCGTTCGGCTGGCCGACGTTCGGCGGCAATCTTTCGGGCGGCATTCCGGAGATCGAGCTCGCCGGCGACACGATCGAGCTGCACGGCGGCCTCGATCTCTACGTGTTCGACGGCTATCTCGGCATCAGCGGCCTCACGCTGGAGCGGCCGTTCGGCATCGCGCCGTCGATGCACGCCGACGCCCACTTCGAAAACTTCGATCTCGACCGGCTGACCAGCGCGTTCTCGTTCGGCGGCATGAGCGGGCGGCTCGACGGCAAGGTCCAGGGCCTGCGCCTCGTCGACTGGAGCCCGGTCGCGTTCGACGCGGAGCTTCGTTCCGACAAGGGCGGCCGCATGAGCTACAAGGCCGTCAACGACGTCACGGCGCTCGGCGGCGGCGGCGGTCTCGGCGCCAACCTGCAGACGATGGCGCTCAAGATGTTCGACACGTTCGGCTACCGGCGCCTGGGCATCCGCTGCACGCTCGCGGCCGAGATCTGCACGATGGGCGGCGTCGAGGACATCGCGCAGGGCCGCGCTGCCGGTTCAGGCGCCGACAGCTACACTATCGTCGAAGGCTCGGGCATCCCGCGCATCGAAATCATCGGCCACCGCCGCCGCGTCGCCTGGCCGACGCTGGTCGACCGGCTGATCGAGGCGACCAAGGGGCAGGGGCCGATCATCCAGTAACGGTCGAGGAGCGCATGCGCAAGCCAACGATGGGATTCCTGCTCGCCGCGATGCTCGCGCTGCCCGCCGCGTGCGTCACGATCAACGTCTATTTCCCGGAGGCCGCGGCCGAGAAGGCGGCCGAGCAGTTCGTCGGCAAGATCATCGACAGCGCCGAGCCGGCGCCTGCGCCGACGCCGCCGCCCGAGGAAAAGAAGCCGCCCGGCAACTCGCCCGGCGCGATGCTGCTCGATTTCCTCGTGCCGAGCGCGATGGCGCAGCAGGCGAACCTCAACATCCAGACGCCGCAGATCCAGGCGATCCAGTCGCGCATGAAGCAGCGCTTCGACGGCACGCTCGCGAAGTATTTCGCGAGCGGCGCGGCCGGCTTCACGAAGGACGGGCTCGTCGCCGTGCGCGACGCCGCATCGGTGCCGCTGCCCGAGCGCGCGGCGCTGAACCAGGCCGTCGCCGACGAGAACCGCGATCGCCAGGCCGTGTATCGCGAGATCGCCGTCGCGAACGGCCATGCGGAGTGGGAAGCGCAGATCCGCACGACGTTCGCCAAGCAATGGATCGACAAGGCGAAGCCCGGCTGGTACTACCAGGACGCGGGCGGCGCCTGGAAGCAGAAGTAGGTCGCCACGATGATTTTCGACGGCCCGCCTCCGCGGCGGGCCGTTTCTTTTTCGGAACCCGCATGCAAGCACCGGAAGTCGACATCACCGATCTGACGCACGACGGCCGTGGCGTCGCCCACCTCGACGGCAAGGCCGTGTTCGTCGCGGGCGCGCTGCCGGGCGAGCGCGTGCGCGTGCGCTACACGGCGCGCCATCGCAATTTCGACGAGGCGCGCATCGAGGAGCTGCTGACGCGATCGCCCGAGCGCATCGAGCCGCGCTGTCCGCATTTCGGCACGTGCGGCGGCTGCTCGCTGCAGCACCTGCCGGCGGCGGCGCAGATCGCGGCGAAGCAGCGCGTGCTCGCCGAGAATTTCGAGCGCATCGGCAAGGTCGAGCCCACGCGCTGGCTCGATCCGCTGACCGACGCCGCGTGGGGCTATCGACGCAAGGGCCGGCTCTCGGTGAAGTGGGTCGCGAAGAAGGAGCGCGTGCTGGTCGGCTTCCGCGAGGACAACCCGCGCTTCGTCGCCGATCTCTCGGAATGCCACACGCTGCTGCCCGAGGTCGGCCTGCGCATCGCGGCGATCGGCGCGCTCGTCGGCTCGCTCGAAGCGCATCGCGAGATCGCGCAGATCGAGATCGCCGCCGGCGACGACACGGTCGCGCTCGTGTTCCGCAACCTGAAGCCGCTGTCCGAGAGCGATACGTCGAAGCTGATCGCGTTCGGGCGCGAGAACGATCTCGCGATCCTGCTGCAGCCCGGCGGGCCGGACAGCGTGCACGCGCTCTGGCCGGAGCAGATCCGCCTCGCGTTCCGCATTCCCGAGGCCAACGTCGAGATCGAGTTCAAGCCGCTCGATTTCGTGCAGGTCAACGCCGGCATGAACCGGCGCATGATCGCGCGCACGCTGGAGCTGCTCGATCCGCAGCCGGACGATCGCGTGCTCGATCTCTTCTGCGGTCTCGGGAATTTCACGCTGCCGCTCGCGCGTCGCGCAGGCACGGTGATCGGCGTCGAAGGCGAGGCGGGTCTCGTCGCCCGCGCGCGGGAGAACGCCGCCGCGAACGGCATCGTGAACGCGGAGTTCTTCGCCGCCGATCTCGCGGCCGACCAGCGCGGTGCACCGTGGGTCGTGCGCGACTGCGACAAGCTGCTGCTCGATCCGCCGCGCTCGGGCGCGGCGGCCGTGCTGGAATACTTGCCGCGCAAGCCGACGCGGCGCGTCGTCTACGTGTCGTGCCATCCGGGCTCGCTCGCGCGCGACGCCGGCACGCTGGTGCAACAGCACGGGTTCAAGCTCGTCGCGGCCGGCGTGATGGACATGTTCCCGCACACGGCACACGTCGAGTCGATCGCGCTGTTCGAGCGCTAGGAGCCACGATGCCCGTCGAGATCGAGCGCAAGTTCCTCGTCGAAGGCGATGCCTGGCGCCGCGACGTCTCGCAGAGCCACCGCATGGCGCAGGGCTACCTCGCCGGGCCGCCGACCTCGCGCAGCTCCGTGCGCGTGCGCGTCGTCGACGGCGTCGCGCATCTCAACATCAAGTCGGCGACGCTCGGCGTCGAGCGCGACGAGTACGAATACGAGATCCCGCCCGCCGACGCCGAGCGCATGCTGGCGACGCTGTGCGGCGAGCGCGTCGAGAAGGTACGCCATCACGTGCGCATCGAGGGTCATCTCTTCGAGGTCGACGAGTTCCTCGGCGAGAACGCGGGCCTCGTCGTCGCCGAGATCGAGCTCGACCACGCGGACGAGCCGTTTCCGCATCCGGACTGGCTCGGGGCCGAGGTCAGCGCGCTCGCCCGTTATTACAACGTGAATCTCGCGACGCACCCGTACGCGCGATGGAGCGCCGAGGAGCGCGCCGCGCGCGACGCGACGTGACGAAGCGGCCCGCGCCCGCGATAGACTACGGGCTCCCTGGCCGCTCCGCCCGCGCATGCTGATCATTGGCCTCCCCGGCAAGATCCTGACCGACGACGACCGCCGCTGGCTCGCGACGCCGCAGGTCAGCGGCGTGATCCTGTTCACGCGCAACTTCGAAAACCGCGAGCAGGTCACCGCGCTCATCGACGACATCCGCACCGAGCGTCCCGATCCGTTCCTCGTCACGGTCGATCAGGAAGGCGGTCCGGTGCAGCGCTTCCGCCGCGGCTTCACGCGCCTGCCGGCGCTCGTGCGCATCGGTGACGTCCATGCGCGCGACAACGCTGCCGGCGTCGCGCTCGCCGAGGAGCACGCCTGGCTCATGGCGAGCGAGATGCGCGCCATCGGCGTCGACATGAGTTTCGCGCCGGTCGCCGATCTCGCGCGCGGCAATCTCGCGATCGGCGAGCGTGCGTTCGCGGCCGATCCCGAAGCCGTGTCGGACCTGACGCAGGCCTATCTGCGCGGCATGCGCCTCGCCGGCATGGCGGCGACGCTGAAGCACTTTCCGGGACACGGCAGCATTCCGGAGGACACGCACTTCGACGTCGCCATCGACCGGCGCACGCTCGACGAGATGCGCGAGACCGACCTCGTCCCGTTCGCCGACGGCATCGCCGCCGGTGCCGACGCGGTGATGCTCGCGCACGTGACGTATCCCGCGATCGACGCGCGTCCCGCCGGCTGCTCGCGCATCTGGGTCGAAGACATCCTGCGCGGCGAGCTCGGCTTCCGCGGCGTCGTGCTCGGCGACGACATCGGCATGGCAGCGACCGAGTCGCTCGGCGGCATCGCCGCGCGCATCGAGGCGCATCTCCTCGCCGGCTGCGATCTCGTGCTCGCGTGCGGCGCGTCGATCGTGCCCGAGGCGCTGGCCGCGAGCCGTCATGCCGAGCCGTGTCCCGCCGACAAGATCGCGTCCCTGCAGGGCGCCGTCGCGCAGACCTGGCAGTCGCTCGTCGACAATCCGCAGCGCGACGACTTCATCGCGCGCGTGACCGCGCTCGACGACGCCACCGTGGGGACCGCCTGACATGAGCCGACCGCTGCTCGCCGACGCGCTGGCGAAGGCCGAGCGCGTGCACGGCGGCGACGTGCTTGCACGCGAGATCGTGCGCGTCGCCGCGGAGATCGACCGCGCGCTCGCCGGCGAGCAAGCGGTGTTCCTGACCGTCATGCAGGGCGCGCTCGTGTTCGCGGGCCAGCTTGCGACGGCGATCAGGACGCCGCTCGCGTTCGACTACGTGCACGCGACGCGCTATCGTGGTCTCACGTCGGGCGGCGAGCTCGCCTGGATCAAGCGGCCCGCGCTCGCGCTGCGCGATCGCACGGTGCTGCTCGTCGACGACATC
>Ga0126377_10004491_pt1 | contig 10171 bp, 11 predicted proteins | sample PanSoiMetPlot_22_FD_92647 | JGI IMG/M metagenome (GOLD analysis project Ga0126377, IMG submission 92647) | Tropical forest soil microbial communities from Panama - MetaG Plot_22 | ecosystem: Environmental > Terrestrial > Soil > Tropical forest > Bulk soil | place: Panama | collected 2016-02-17 | reverse complement strand
GCACGACGAGATCGCGCGCGTGCTCGAGCTCACCGCCAACGATCTACGCGGCAAGCCCGAGCCGGCGGTCGGCAGGGTGACGTTCGCGACCGATGTGCGCGCCGAGCCGGTGAAATGGCTGATCGACGGGATCGTGCCGCTCGGCGCGGTGACGCTCGTCGCCGGCGACCCGAAGCTCGGCAAGAGCACGCTGTCCTGCCTGTACGCCGCCGGCGTCTCCCTCGGACGGTTCGGCGGCACCGCGGCGACCGTGCTCGTGGTAAGCGCGGAGGACAGCTTCGCCCGGATCATCAAGCCGCGCGTCGCGGCCGCCGACGCCGACCTCGCGCGCATCGGCGCGTTCGAGGTCGTCGACGTCGACGGCGCCCGCTACCCGGACATACCCGAGGACGTCGCGCAGCTCGGCGCCGCCGTCGCCGATCACCAGGCGCGGCTCGTCGTCGTCGACCCGCTCAACGCGTTCTTGTCCGGCGCGATCGACTCGTGGAAGGACCACGGCATCCGCCGGGCGTTGGCTCCGCTGGCACGGCTCGCCGAGGAGCACGACTGCGCGGTGCTCGTGGTCGTGCACCTCAACAAGCAGCGCGGCGGCAACCCGCTGTACCGCATAGGCGGCTCGATCGGCCAGGTCGGCGCCGCCCGCTCCGTCCTCGGGTTCGGCCGCGACCCCGACGACCCCGATGGTGACCTCGGCGCGCTGCGGCTTCTTGGGCACCTCGCGTGCAACTGGGGCGTCCTGCAGCCGACACAGCAATTCGAGCTCGAGACCGTCGAGATCACGGTCGACGACCAGCTGATCGAGACGTCACGACTGCTCTACCGCGGCGAGGTTGACCGGGCGGCCGCGGAGGCGTTCGGCACGCGCGCGCGGGAGGAGCGCAGCGAGGATTGCGAGGACGCGATCGCCGAGCTGCTCGAGGACCTCGAGCCGCGCGCGTCGCGGGAGATCAAGACCGCGGTGATGGACGAGCTCGGCGTGAGCGAGCGGACCGTGAAGCGCGCCGCGAAGCGGATGAAGGACCGCGGCGAGCTGCTCGTGCACGAGCGCGGATCGTCGAGCGGGCCCGGTCACGTGCGGCACGGCACGGAATGGCAACTTGTCGAACGGGCCACACCCATTGCCGTCGGTGGCCCGTTCGACGAAAACCCCGTAGCGAAGGGAGATTCCGGGTCTGAGGACCGTCGAACGGGCCACGTTCGCAATGGTGGCCCGATCGATGGCCCGATCGATGGCCCGATCGACGACGACGGCGCCGGGACGGGCTACCGGGAGCTCACGCACGAGGAGAAGCGCCAACGTCTCGAGGAGTCCATCCGCCGCGCCCAAACCAGCCCCGACCCCGATCCGCCGTGGGCGCAATGGTGATCGTCCTCGACACCGAAACGACCGGCCTTGACCCGCGCGCAGACCGGCTCGTGCTCGTCGGCGCCGCGATCGACAACGGCGAGCCGCTCGTGCTGCGCCACGACGCCGACCGCGACCTTATACAGCACGTACTCGACCTCGACGCCCGGTTCTGCGGACACAACCTCGGGTTCGACATGGCGTTCCTGCAACACGCCGGCTACCGCATCCCGAACCCCGCGCGCTGGACCGACACCGTGCTCCTGGCGCACGTCGCCGGCGAACGCAAACCCGGGCAGACCCGGCTCGCACGCCTGACCAGGAACCTGATCGACGCCGGCGAGCTGCCCGCCGACACGCTCGAGCCCGAGCACGTGCTCGACGCATGGCTCAAGAACGCACGGCGCGCCGCGACGAAGCACGGCAACGTCCGGCCCGAGAAAGGGCACGCCCCGGCGCACCTGCTCACCCCGTACCTGCAGGCCGACGTACGCAGCACGCGCGCGGTCGCCGGCTACTACGGCCGCCGCCTCGACGGCCAGGCGGGCATCCTCGAGCTCGAGCGACGCTGTCTCCCGGCGATCTACACGGCCGAGCAACGCGGCGTCCCCGTCGACCTCGACGCCGCCGTCGAGTTGCGCGACCGCACCGCCGCGAACGTCGCCGATCTGCGCGCACGGGTGCACGACCTCGCCGGCGGCCCGTTCAACCTCAACTCCGCGCGCCAGATCGAGCGGGCGCTCGCCGCGCGCGGCGCCGACCTCTCCGACGTCCCGCGCACCGAGAAGGCCGGGCTGCCCATGTTCACCGCGCAGACCCTCGAGCTCGTCGACGACCCACTTGCCCGCGCACTGGAGGCGTACCGCGACGAGAAGAAGCTCCACGACTACGTCGCGAACCTGTACCGGCACACCCACGCCGACCGGCTGTATGGCACGTTCAAGCAGGTAGGCACGGACACCGGCCGCATGAGCTCGGCGAGCCCGAACCTGCAGAACATCCCCAAGACCGATCTGCGGGTGCGGTACGTGATCCGCGCCAGCGAGGGCAAGACGCTCGTGGCCGCCGACCTGGACAACGTCGAGCTGCGGGTGCTCGCCTGCTACGCCCCGGGCGGCGCGCTCGCGAGGGCGTTCGCCGCCGGCGTCGACCTACACCAGCAGACCGCGGACGCCGTCGGCGTCGAGCGCGACGAGGGCAAGCGACTGAACTACGCGATCCTCTACGGCGCCGGCGTCCCCCGCGTCGCGAGCATCCTCGGCGTCGACCGCGACGAGGCAAAGGAGATCCTCGACCGCTGGTATCACGCCTACCCGGAGGTTGCTCGTCTCAAGGCGCGGCTCGCGCGGACCATCACGCGTCGCGCGGCGCGTCCATCCGCGCGTGACGGCTACCTCGTGTCGATCCTCGGGCGCCGCCACCGCTTCGACCAGCCGAATCACCTGCTCTTGAACCGGTTGATCAGCGGGTCGTGCGCCGACCTGTTCAAACGGTCGCTCGTGGCGCTGCACAACGCCGGCGTCCCGATGATCCTGTTCGTGCACGACGAGGTCGTCTGTGAGGTTGACGAGCACGACGTCGACCGCGTCGCGAGGCTGCTCGAGATCGAGCTCGCGCGCGGCACGAGCCGCGCCGGCGTCACGATCGACGGCCTCGTGGCCGAGGCGAAGGCCGCGCACCGGTGGAGCGACTTCAAGGAGCCCGGCTGGACACCTGAGCCCGTGGTGACTGCGTCGCGCGTGACTGAACCCGAGTCCGCGTCCGAGCAGTTGGCGCTCGGGTCCGAGGACGATGCCGCATGACGTGGGCGGCAGTCGGAATCCTCATCGCCGCCATGGCAGGCCAAGTTCTTCCGCAGTCACTGAACACAGTCGGACGTTTCAAGGCCGGTCCGTCCACCGCGGGGTTTGTCCTCTGGATCCGATGCGGCAACTGGCATTCGATTTCGATGCTGTACGGACGCGTCCGCGAAAGGACGGGACCGGCGTGACCGTCCCGCCGCACAAGCCTGGCCCCCGGTTCGTTCCTGAAGAAGGCCCGAGCCGCGACGCGCTCGAGGCGTTCGGACGTGCCCTCGCCGACGGCCTACGCGAACGCTTCCCCGGTCTGGACTTCATCGTCCGGCGCCGCGAGACACCGGCCGCACCGTCAACGCCAGACGATGGTGATGCGGTCCGCCGGGATTGACGCCTTCTTGTTCTTGCCCTCGAACGGGGCGAGCACGACGTGATCGATCACCCGCGCCGCCGCCTTCTGCTTCGCGGCGAGCGACAGCGCGTCCCACTCGGCGCCCGACGCCGGGAAGTCGGCGGCACCGTCGGCGGCGTCCTGAGCGGCGTCGACACGCGCCTCGGCCGCCTCGACCGCAGCCTGAAGCTCCCCCGCGCGCTTGGCGATCACGTTTCCGGGCAGGCCGGAGGTCCCGGCAAGGAACTCGTCGCGGTCATACACGGCGGACGCCAGCTGCGCGCGCGCCCCGTCGAGCTCGCGGCGAACCCGAACGGCCTCGACGTCGAACCCACGATCGGCAAGGTCACGCAGCGCCGCGTCGACCGCATCATCGAGATGGCGCTGCTCGGCCATCACGGGCCGTGAGCATCGGCCACCGCTACCCGTGCGGCGGCAGGCGTAGAACGTGCTGCGCCCCTCGCCGCGGCCGCTGACGCTCAAGGGCCGCCCGCACGTCTGGCAGACGAGCAGGCCGCCCGCGACGCCGGCCACGTTGCGGCCAGTGCGCACGACGCCCGCGCGCGGCTGAGCGCGATCGAACACGTCGGGCTTGACGAGCGGATCGTGCGCCTTCTCGGTCGTCCTCGCGCCGACCGTGACCTCGCCGAGGAACGCGCGGTTGCGTACGAGCGTGCTGAGCGTGCTCAACGCCCACATCGGCTTCCCGGTCGGGCTCACGATGCCCTCGGCCTCGAGCCACGCCTGGATAGTGGGCCAGCGAGCGCCGTCGGCGCGCATCTCGAAGATGCGCTTCACGACCGGCGCAGCGCCCGGGTCCGGCACGAGCATCTTCGAGTCCTCACCGGGAACGATGAGCGTGCCGTCGGGCTGCAGGTTGCGCATGTAGCCGTACGGGACCTTGTTGGTGATGCCGCGCTCGTGCACGCGGCCGAGGGTGCGCAGCGACCGCTGGCGCGCGAGGTCATAGGTCAGCTCTGCCTGCACGGCGGCCATGCCGAACATCGCCTTGTCCTGCGGGTCGTCCTGATCGAGGACGCGGCCATTGATGATGAGCTTGCCGCCGTAGTGCTGCAGCTGCGCAGCGAACGCATACGCGCCGGGCGTGTTGCGCCCGAGGCGGTCGTGGTAGGCGACAGCGACGCCGGCGCTCTCACCGCGGCGCACACGATCGAGCGCCTCGAGCCACTCAGGTCCAGTGAAGATGTCGTGGCCGCTCTGATTGAGCGCCTCGAACACGCGGCCGACACGGCCGCCGTTGGCGCGGATGCCCGCCTCATTGCTCTCGCGCTGCTGGGTGTCACTCATCAGCGTGCCGTCGGCCTGACGGCCGCCGACGCGGCTGATCCGCACGAGGGAGTCGTATCTCGGGATGTTGATGTCGGTCTTCATGCTGTACATATCGGCTCTGCTGCAATTCTACATTAGCCCTCCGGGTGACGGCGTTTTGCAGCATAGGTTGTGGGCAGGCTTCCGGGCCCCTCTCCAGGGTGGAGATACTGTGTGGGGCGCGAAGCGGAGCGCCAGCGAAGCGAGCGACCCGGGAATCCCTTCATGCGGTGCCGCTACTCTGACCGCCTCACGTAAAGCGCCCCCGCACCGCAGCAACGGCCGGGGGCATGGCCCACGAAGGAGTGACTTCATGGACACCCAGGACGCTACCCGCCAAGCGGTCAGCAGGCTTCTCGCAGAAGCCCACTACCGCACCGAGCTCGCGGAGCAGGCGCTCGAAGCCGGCGACCAGGCCAAGGCCCACGACGAGTTCGGCTCCGCACGCGCGCTGCTGGAGGTCGTGTGCATCCTCACCGACCCCGAGCCACAGCAGCCACCGGCTCGTCGTGACAGAGAGTCGCACCGCGCCGACACACCGGCGCTGCCCGCAGTCCCCGACGCCCACGAGCGCGAGCGCCTCGAGCGCTTCACCGGCCCCGGCGGCCTGCGCGAGCTCGACTTCGACGACACCACGCTCTGCGTCAGGGTCCGCCGCGGCGGCATCGACACGATCGAGGAGCTACGCCTCGCGCTCAGCGCCGGGACGATCGAGCACATTCCCGGCATCGGCCCGAAGCGGATCGCCATGCTCGCCGAGGCGCTCGAGCGTCACGACCGCAAGACACGCCTGGCCGTCGTCGAGTAGCGGCGCGATTCACCGGGCGTAGAGTTCCCGGCCATGCGAGCGCCGCGGCTGTGCGCCGAGCCCAACTGCCCAGAGCTCGCCGTACGCAAAGGCCGCTGCCGCAACCACCAGCTCGAGCGTCGCACCACAACCGAGCAGGGCTACGGCACTGAGTACCAGCGCCGCCGCGCGCGGTTCCTGCGCCATCACCCGACCTGCGCGTGCGGGGCGCGCGCGACCACCGTGCATCACGTGCGCCACGACCAAGCGACGCCCGCCGGCCTCGACGAGCGCTACTGGGAACCGAAGTGCGGGCCGTGCAACTCGCGCGACGGCGCGCTCTGGGCGCGACCCGGGGGGGCATCCCCTCGAGGCGCCTTCGTGAGGCCGGGCACTCGCGCATCTGCCAAATCTGAGGCCCCGAGGGCTTACAGGTGAGCCCGATGCCCGCCGATCCGCCCCGTGGGCTGCAGAGGGCGGGGAAACGGGCGTGGCGGGCCGCCAGATCTGACAGCGGAGACGACCCGGCGTACCGGGAGATCGTCGATGCGTTCGCGCACGCGGTCGATCGCGCGCGGGCGCTTGAGCTCGCGTGGCAGGCCGCCGGGCGTCCGGTGCTGGGGATGGGCGGCACGCACGGCAAGGTGCAGGTGCCGCACCCGTTGCTCGCGGCGGTCGAGCGAGCGGAGGAGCACGTGCGCCGTCTCGCGCACGAGCTCGAGCTCACGCCGGCCGCCGCGCGCGGTGAAGCTCGGCGCGGCCGCCCGCCGGGAGTGGCCGATCCGTTCGAGGCGCTCGGTGCGCCGCCGTTGAGGAGGGTGAAGTGATCGACCTCGAGACGTTCTGCCGGTTCTGCGGGCTGCTTGAGCATCCGACCGGCGTGTTCGCCGGCGAGCCGTTCGTGCTCGAGCGATGGCAGGAGCAGATCATGGGCGAGGTACTCCGGCCGCGCGAGGACGGTTCGCCGGCGTGGACGACGACCGTGATCGTGGTGCCTCGTAAGAACGGCAAGACGACGCTGCTCGCCGCGTACGCCTTGGCGAGGCTCGTGCTCGACGACGACAGCCCCGAGGTGCTGCTCGCGGCCGCGTCCGACCGGCAGGCCGGGCGGCTGTTCGACGCCGCGCACGGCATGGTCGCGAGAAGCCCGTTTCTGCTCGCCCGGCTGGCGGTGCAGGAGTACCGCGGCCGGATCTACCGCAAGGACGGCCTCGGGCAGATCCTCAGGATGAGCTCGAGGCCCGAAAGCCTGCACGGCTACAGCCCGAGCTTGATGCTCGTCGACGAGCTCGCGCAATGGCGCCAGCCGATGCTCAGGCGCTCGTGGGCGGCGTTGACGACTGCGCTCGGCGCTCGCGCGTTCGGGCAGACGATCGCGATCTCGACCGCCGGCCTGGCGGCCGAGCGATCGACGTCGATCCTCGGGACGCTGATCGACGGCAACGAGCGCGACGGGCTCGTCGAGCGTCCGCACGAGGGGCTGACCATCTCGCGTAACCGGCCGGCCAGGACGATCGTGTTCAACTACGCGGCGCCGACCACCAACCCGGAGGACATCGCCGCGGTCAAGTCCGCCAATCCGGCGTCGTGGATCACCGAGGACTACTTGGCCGCGCAGGCCGCCAGCCCGGAGATCGCGACCAGCGAGTTTCTGCAGCTGCACGCCTGCCGCTGGGTGACGCCGGCCGAGGGATGGCTCGACGCCGAGATCCTCGACGCCGCGGCGGTCTCCGATCGTTACGTCGAGGCCGGGGCGAAGATCGCGATCGGGTTCGACGGGTCGCGCGGTGGCACGCACGGCTCGGACGCCACCGTGCTCGTCGCGTGCACGCTGGGCGACGACCCGTATCTGTGGCTGCTCGGCCAGTGGCAACGTCCCGACGACCTCGCGAGAGGCGAGGAGTGGTACGTCCCGGTCGAGCAGGTCACGACCGAGGTCACGCGCGCGTGCACGCGCTACCGCGTGCGGGCGCTGTACGCCGACCCGGCGAACTGGTGGTCGGAGATCGGGGAGTGGCGTCGCCGCCACCGCTCCGCCGGCGTCGTCGAGTTCCCGCAACGACCATCGAAGATGGGCCCCGCGATCGACAGGTTTGCCACTGACCTTCGCGCCGGCGCGCTCAGCTGGGACGGCCATCAGGTGTTGAGGACCCATCTGCTCAACGCGCGGTTCGAGCCCGCGCGCGGCGACAGCGGCGGCGGCCGGTTGGTCAAGCACGGCCGCTCGGAGTACGACCGCATCGACGGCGCAGTCGCCGCGGTGCTCGCCTACCAGGCGCGCGCGGACGCGCTCGAGTCCGGCCGCGGCAGGTCGGCCGCCTTTCACTCGTTCTGATGGACACCGCGCAGGAGCTGCTCGAGGAGCTGCGCCGGGTACGCCGCGACCTCGACCAGTTCGACGTCCGCCTCGGCGAGCTCGAGCGCAGGTCGGTACCGGCGACGTTCTCGCGCGCGAAGATCGCGCAGCACCGCCGCCAAGCGGTGATCGACCTGCGCCGGCAGGGCATGTCGTTGGGTGCGATCGCGAACCGGCTCGGCGTCGCGATCAAGACCGTGCACGCCGACCTGCGGGGCGAACGGGTGCCCGAGACGATCGTCGGCCTCGACGGCTACCGGGTGCCGAATCGCTGGGGAAACGGCCACCCGCAGGCGTAGCCTCCACGCATGGCGACCGCCACGAAGAGCAGGACCAAACCGCAGGACCGGACGGCGCTGCGCGCCGAGCTCGAGCGCGAGCACGAGCGCCTCGAGCAGGAGGCCGACGAGGCGAGCGACCAGGTCCGCGAGCGCCACGCTCGCCGCCTGCGCGAGCTCGGCGGCTACCCGAAGCGGGAAAAGAACGAGCCCGACAACGAGCTGCGCGCGCGGTGCACCGTGTTCGAGCGCGACCACGACAAGATCACCGCCGAAGCTCGCGAGGAGATGGAGGCGGCCCGCCGTGCTCGCAACGACGCGCACCGGGCGCTGCTCGACAAGGTGCGAACCCTCGCGTTCGGCGACGACGTCGACCAGGACGCCGTCGAGTTCGCCGAGCAGATCTCCGACAAACAGCGGCTCAACACGCAGCTGCAGACCGCGCACCGCGCCGGCGACAAGCGCCGCGCACTCGCGTTCGCGCGCGTGGCGTGGGACCGCCGCTGGGACACCCTCGCCGCATCGGTCATCGACGCCCGGCTGTTGACGCTGCTGGACATCCTCGAGGGCGACCGACAGCCGATCGGCACGTCTCGATGGGTCATCCGCTAGCCATAGACTCCGGCTATGGCTGTTGAACAGCAGACCACCCGTGGGGAGCGTGAGGCCGAGCGCCTCGAGGCCGAGCTCGTCAAGCTCGACGAGAGCATTGATCGGCAGGCCGAGCAGATTCGCGTGTCCCGCGGCCGCGCGGTCGAGGCCGTCGAGCGCAACACCGAGCTCAACGAGCTCGCCAAAAGACAGCGGCTCGACCAGGCGCGCGACACGGCCAAGGAGCACATGAGCCGTCTCAAGCAGGAGTACCTCGACAGCCGCGAGGCGGCGATCGAGGGCACCCGCCGCTACCTGTTCGGCTCGGCTCCGAGCGGTTCCAAGGACCCGGCCAAGCTGATGGCGTGGCGTGACGCGCGCGACAGGGCCGCCCGTCTCGACGACTCCCACGACGCCGAGCACGCGCTGCGCCAGGCGCTCGAGGTCGGCGACTCAGAGCAGGCCGAGGCGATCGTCTCGCACGCGTACGAGAAGGGCTGGGGCAACGTGTGGCGCGCTCACCCGGATCTCGCCGCCGGCGTCGACCGGCTCGCAAGGGTGCGGCATGAGCGGCCCAACACGATGTTCCGCTTCTCGATCTGATCGATCACTCGAGGGTCACGTTGACGGCGTAGCCGCGGCTATCGTTCGCGGCGCGATCGGCGACCCGCACAAGTTGCCGTTGAGGCCCGGCTCGTCCGGGCCTCACGCATGTCAGGGCGCGGCGATACAGTCGCGCGCGTGCGGGTTGACGATCGGAGCTTCGTGCGGTGACCGGCGAGCGACGGTCGGCCGCCGAGGTCCTCGCGGAGCGCTACGCCGAGCTCGAGGCCGAGCTCCGCGCCGCGCGCGCGATCATCGACCAGGCACGCGAGGACGAGACACGCGGAGCGAGCGACCGTGAGATCGCGGAGTTCGAGCGGATCGCGCGCGCCCTCGTAGAAGCTGCGCGCGATGCGCATTTCCATCAGGCCCGACTCAGCTTCCGTTACGTGGAGCCGCCCTCATGGCCGCCGGCGTGGTGGGAGGGCACCGTGGCGGAGCTACGGAAGCCGCCACCGGGATGGGAGTTCAGGAAACGTCTCGTTGAACTGTCGCCGGCCGAGCACGATCCCGGCGGCCGGCCTCTCGTGCCAGTCATGCCGACCGAGGCCGCCCGGCAACTGCAGGTGGTGATCGATCGCGAGCTCGCCAACGGGCACGCGCCGAACATCAACCAGCTCCACGAGCGGTTCGGGATCAGCCGCGAGCGTGTCCGGCAGGCGATCAGGAAACGTCGACGCCGTCCTCCGGAGGAT
>Ga0126377_10004490_pt1 | contig 10172 bp, 10 predicted proteins | sample PanSoiMetPlot_22_FD_92647 | JGI IMG/M metagenome (GOLD analysis project Ga0126377, IMG submission 92647) | Tropical forest soil microbial communities from Panama - MetaG Plot_22 | ecosystem: Environmental > Terrestrial > Soil > Tropical forest > Bulk soil | place: Panama | collected 2016-02-17 | reverse complement strand
GGTTCAGGACACGCGGCGGCGCCGAGAATCTTGTAGCCGTAAAGCACGATGAATAGCGTGCCCTGGGCGCCCTCCGTGCGTTCAGCGATCTGCAGCCGCAACGTCGAGCGCGGCAGGAACGATAGCGGACGAGCCAGCAACCGGAACGGACGCTCGCCGTTGCTTTTGCCGAGCGAGGCCAGGTTGTGCGCTGGTTGATCCTGGAACTCGCGCCCACTGCTGCTGTCCACGATGCTGAAGAAGAACGAGATGTCTTCGGGCGTTTTCACCTTTTCGAGGACGCTGCGATCCCGGACTGAGCCGAAGAACAGGTCGGAGGCAATCGGCTGATCGGAGAAATCCTCATTGGCCCCCGCAGTGAAGACCAGCGGCGCGAACCGCGGGCTGATTCTGAAGCCCTCGATCAACGACGCGAGAGGCAATTCAGCCAGCGTGCGGTTGCCGGGAATGACCGAGGTGACGGGCACAGGCGCGGGCGCGGCCGCCACAGGGTTGTTGATCGGCCGAGCTCTCTGCTCCTCGAAGCCATAGCCGATGGCCGTGGCGACGAACACGCCGTCACTGCCGACGTTGATCACGTCCTGCGCGATGTTGCCGGGACGCCCTTTCAGCTCGAATGTCGCGGCGTGATCGTAGTGAATAATCATGCCCTCAGCCGCGGCCGGCGCCGGAGCGTCACTGTAGGGGGGCCAGGCCATCGGACGAGCGGCCATTCTGCGAACTTGTCGGTAAGTGGGAAACATGTTCGTCTGCTAATGACGGCGATCAGCAACCTGGCGAGTCGAAAAGCCGGTTGCTGATTGCCAAGGGTTGATCTGCATTATTGGACGTCGCGAGTCAAATAGCCGTCCAACACCACCCACAGCTTGAATGGGCCGTATAATTTCTGGATTTCTTTCAGCGTGTCAGAGTCCGGAATCTCGATCTCGACGCGGAAGTTCTGTTGTCTGTCTATGTAGACCGGTTCGGCGAACCTGAAGGTGGCCAGCGGCGACGGTTCGCCGTGGGTCGTGAAAATGCCGGTTTGCGAATATGGCCCGGCGCCGGCTGGGAAGAACCAGGTCGGCATCGATATCATCGTTTTTTCGCCGACGATGAAGCTCGTCACCGTGTTGTATATGAGCTTGCCGATGATCGTGCCCGAACCGTTATTCGGATTGAGCTGTTCTAGGGGGGGAGCGCTCTTACCGAGTTTCGCGATCAGGCCCTCGATGTCCTCCAGGGAGAGCTTGACCGACCCGTTTTTATCAGCGATTTCCTGCGCTTTCGGGTGGGGCACTTTATCTTTGCCCGGAGTGTGGGGCTGGAAAAGGGTGACCTCCTCTTTATCGCTAGGATCGAGTTCCGCCGTGCCGTCTTCGCTCTCATTGGCCTCATGGAACAGTTCGGCCAGACGACCAACGCTCAGTTCTACACTCGCCGTGATGGCGCCTGTACGGGTCGGTATGGTTGTGACGTCGCCCTTGTCGTCGAGAGTGAAGAACCTCCCACAATCGTCAACCACGTCAAAATGCTCGCCTGACGCCGTCGGGTCATCGGGAAATTCAGGCGGCAGATCGCTGATCACCACGCGCATCGCGCGCGCCTCGAACGTGTTGTAATGCGGCAGCAGCGAGGCCGATTGCATGTTGGTTTCGAGCTTGGTCTTGCCCTGCACGTTGACAAAGAATTTTAAGGTGCTCGAAGGCTCCACATCACGCAGTTGTTGTTGCGGCTTAACTGAGAGCGCATCGTATGTCGGAAATTGTAATTGCTCTTGAACGCCTCTTACGACGGCCATGATCAAACCTCCTCTTTGGTTCAATAGTTGTAGATTGATTGCTTCGGATGGATTTCTGTTAAGCAGACCAGAAACTCACCACAATGGCTTGAAATTGTCCGGTAGCGCGGACTCACGCCTCGGCTGGGGCGTGAGATGGTCGCAGGTCGGATTGACGGTTGACGGCCTGACGTAACCGTCAACCGTACCGGATTCGCCGAAACCGTGGACATTTGTCGGCATCGGGCATCCGGCATTGTATCGAGGCTCCGTCTCGCGCACGTAACCGGAGTAGTCCTCTCCGTAACCGTCGGCGTAAGCCCCGTAGGCGCCCATCTCCGGATGGCTTTCCGCCAACGGCTCGTAATGAGCGTAACCTGGCATCTCATGCGCCTCGGCGTATTGGCCGTAACCTGGCGCGCCAGGCGTCTCGCCGTAATATCCCATCGGCGCATAGCCGTTGTAGCCTTCCATATGAGGCGCTTCGGCGTAATAGCCTTCCATATGAGGCGCTTCGGCGTAATAGCCGTAATAGCCCATCGGTTCGTGTTCGCCGTAGCCGCCCATGGCGTATGGATCGCCGTAATAACCCATCGGATAATTCTCGGCGACATAGCCTACCGGCTCGACCGCGCCGTAGTGCTCCGGCAAGTTCGCATAATAGCCATAGTGCTCCGGCGGCGACTCGGCGTAATAGCCGTAGTGCTCCGGCGACTCGCCGTAATAGCCATAGTGCTCCGGCGACTCGCCGTAATAGCCGTAGTGCTCCGGCGACTCGCCGTAATAGCCGTAGTGCTCCGGCGACTCGCCGTAATAACCCATTCCTGGAGGCGCAGCATAGAATCGCATAAATCTGACTCCTTGATTGGCGTTTGATCCTGGTTCATACGGGTTGACGATCATTACCTCGTCGAACCCACGATTGCTTTTCATTGCGGTTTCCCTTTTGAGAATTCCTGGTCTCGGCGGCGATCTTTCATCCTTCAATGCCTCGCCGCGTGATGCGGTAACGTCCGCCTATGACGTACAATTGATTGCCCTGAGGGTCGCACATCAATCGCGGAGGCGTTTCCATAAAATGAATGAAAGTCTTTGCCTTGCCGCAACCATCACGGTCGGCGCTGTAGATCAGGCCTCGCAGCGCGCCCAGATCCACAAGCACTCTCGGCATCATTCTGTCGCAGCGGCGGCGGATGATGCGGCGCTCGGATGAGTTGTGAAAGACACGGTAAAGTTCTCTCCCCTCTTCCAAACACCGCTCATCGTCGCCAGCCATCGTTCCCGAATCGTTTGCGAAAACGTATCCCATATCTCCGATGTCCCGGCGCTCGATCCCGCCAGACGCGCGTTGATCTGACTTTTCAACCTCAGCGGTGTCTGTGGTCTCGCATAACCACGCCTCCCCGCACCCCGATCATCGGGCCCCGCGCTCCAATCAATGGGCGCGACCAACCACCCCACGGGCGCGAACCACCCCAGCGGCGCGACCAGGCGCCCCACGGGCGCGACCAACCGCCGTAGTACCTATTGCGTCCCCAACCATGCCTTCTCCACCAGGATCCGTATCGTCGATACCAGTCGTACGGAGAGAACATCGGTGGCGTTTGATATGGAAATCCCTCCGGAAACATGTTGTTGGCCATATCGTCGGGCGGCGGCGGCGGTGGCGGCTGAGGCGGCGGCGGCTGAACTGGCTGCGCTTGCGGGTCTGGAGCTTGCGGCGCTTGCGGGTCTTGCTCCTCTCCATACCACCCATATCCTCCATACCCTCCATACCCTCCATACCCTCCATACCCTCCGTATCCTCCGTATCCTCCGTATCCTCCGTATCCAGCGACGTTGTGGTCCGGGACCTCGTGGAAATATCCTGTAAGTGAATCCTGAACGAGCATAGGTTCTCCTCTTTACTGGTTTGTTGATGATTCGTGATTGAGACCCGGACTGAAAGCCCGATCTTCACCACCGACCGTAACCGTTGAATCCCCGTAATCCCCCCGACCTATTTGAAAATTCCTGGGCCAGTCATCATTCCCGAATCGTTTGCGAAAACGTTTCCCATATCTCCGATGTCCCCGCGCTCGATTCCGCCAGATGAGCTTTGTTCTGACTTTTCAATGGTGGTGCATGGGGAAATGCGAATAAAACCCGCTGCGCCCTGCCCTCCACAGGCCACGTCCAAATCCATGTGATCGCCCCCAGCCGCGCGACCAATTTCTGTAGCGTCCGTGACCTCGCCAATACGACCTCCTCCGCCAGCCACTCCACGGAGAATTTGGAAATCCTTGCGGAGACATGCTGTTCATCATATCCTCACTCGGCATGTTCGGCGGAACCTGAGGGTCCTGATACGGTTGCATTTGCGGGTATGGATATGGCTGCGCTTGCGGGTATGGATACGGCATCGGAGGGGCCGCGGGAGATCCTGGAATCATGTTGCTAACCATTCCTCCCACGATTGGAATGTTGCTGGCCACCCCCTTGACCGCGTCCACGGCCGTGCTGATCCAGCTTGCCGGATTTAAGCTGAACCCGACCGGATTGCCTAGCCCGTCGTAAACAACCTGTCCATAACCTCCATACCCAGCGACGTTGTGGTCCGGGACCTCGTGGAAATATCCTGTAAGTGAATCCTGAACGATCATAGGTTTTTCTCTTTACTGATTGTTGGCGCCTCGTGATTGAGACTCGGACTGAAAGCCTGATCTTCACCACCGACCGTAACCGTTGAATCCCCCGTAATGCCCCCAACCGTGAACTGCGCCGGCCGGGTCAGCGTTTCCCGCCTCCCTGATCGGTTCCATGACTGCAGGCTGCGGCGGAACCATATGGCGTCTGAACATCCTTCTGCAGTGACATCTGTGTCTGTGATGCCATCTCATCATTGGGTGGACCATCGGCCCCATCACGGGCGGGGCGGACGGATGCATAGGCGCAGGCATTGAGGCGGGGATGGGCGGGCCTGACGGTGGAACAGCCTGCGGATCCGGCATCGGCCCCGCCGCTTGCGCAGGCGCGCCATTGAAAAGACTGGTGATCGCAGGCAGCGCTTGACTGATCGCAGGCAAGAACCTCTGGGCGAGCTTAGGCAACACCTTCGCCGCTAGCGGGGCCAGGGCGGTCAGCAGAGGAAACATCCCAACCGGATTGCCAAGCCCGTCATAGACGACTTGTCCTGCGCCGTACTGCGGCGAATAACCATAGCCCTGTGGATATTCTCCCCATTGTGGTTCGTAAAGCTGACCGTACTCTCCCATGTATGATCCGTAGTGGTGATCAGGGATTTCGTGTAAGTATCCGGTCAACGCGTCTTGGATGAGCATATGATATCTTCCTTTTCGATTTCACAAATCCGTTTCCACAACGCCGGCGGCGCCCAACCGATGGGATGATCGACAGTTGCATCGATGGGGACCCACCGCCCACGCACATTAACTTCAGGATAGATGTGACTGTATACGTGCGGCTTGTTAGGTCGGAACCCGACCAGCGCCAGCCGCACAGGATGCCCCGTGGACATCAACATGGCGCCGAGCAAAATCGTCATATCGTCGCAATCGCCCGCTTTCAGCTCGATCATTCGTCGAGCCGTGTGCAACAACTCGACCTGGAAAATATCGCGCGTGTAACGAATGTTGCGCCGCACCCAATCGAAGAGAGCGCATATTTCTGCGAAGCGATCTTTGGGACGCGCTTCGTAAGCGCGGAAAATCTCGATCGCCTTTTGCCGTACGTAAAAATCTTTCGCGCCTTCGCGGACCAACTGCGCGATCAAACGCGCAGTCACGAGCGTTCCGCGCGTCCCTCTCGGCACGAGGCGGATGATGATGCGAGGCTCGACGTATCGCGGACAGAAACTGATCATGTATCGCTCACTTTGTTTGTTAGCCGCGACAGCGGCGCGCAAACCATTTGGGCAACCGGCGTGCCGGACTTGGAGCGACAATCGCCAATCGTCGAATCCGACTTGGCGACAAGGGGTTGGCGATTTCGTCGAGCGAGACGGGAGTGGCTAGAGTGTCTCCGCGAGTCATAGACTTTATGACGGTTTGTGGAGAATCGAGAGCCTTCGATCAGCTTAGCCGCTGGATTGGATGAGGTTTGAGGGCGCGCATAAGATTTAAGCGGCGCAGTCAGTAGATCAAAAAATGGAGGGAGAGTTACATTTTCCATTCGTCATTTGAGATTCGACATTGGTCATTGCCGGAAGCGGTCCCGATTCAATGCGCACAATTCAATCCCCAATAAACGCTGAGCGATTCCGGGCAATAACAAATGACAAATGACAAATGACAAATGGAAAAGGTATCCTTCTCGCAAATGGCGGAAGAGCGATTACAAAAGATCATTGCGGCGGCGGGCGTCGCTTCACGGCGCAAGGCCGAAGAGCTGATCGCCGCGGGAGAAGTCACGGTCAACGGGCGTCTTGTGACGGAACTCGGCGCGAAGGCCGATCCAGAGCGAGATCACGTCAAGGTGCGCGGGCGGCTGATCAACCCGAGACTTAAACATCAGGAGAAGATTTACATCTTGCTCAATAAACCGCTGGGCGTCCTGACCAGCCGATCCGATCCGAAGAACCGCCCATTGGTGGTCGACCTGCTCGGGCCGTACCGCGATAAAGTGCATCCGGTCGGGCGATTGGACTTCAACACTGAGGGGCTGCTGCTGCTCACCAACGACGGCGATTTCACCAACCTGATCACAGGCTCGAAGCTGGCGGCGAAAGTTTACGAAGTCAAGGTGAAGGGAAAGCCGAGCCAGTATCAAATAGCGATGCTCGAACGCGGCGTGACTGTAGACGGCAAACGAACCGCGCCAGCAGTGATACGCCTGATGGAAGAGAGCGCCACGAACGCCTGGTACAGGGTCACTCTCTTCGAGGGCCGAAATCAACAGATCAGAAAGATGTTCGATCACATCGGCCATTCGGTGATCAAGCTCCGGCGCGTGGCGATCGGTTTTTTGAAGAAAGAAAGATTGAAGCCGGGCGAGTTTCGGATGTTGAATGACGCTGAGGTGAAGAGATTTTTCAGACTCGGCAAGATTCTTTAAGGACCCGCTTCAAACAACTCGAAGAAGTAAAAAATTATCCGCCTCAGCGATTGGTCAGCCTCTCGGCTCAACCTCAAAAAAATTACTGTGAATTTTCACGGTGACATTTATGTTATCAAATTGGATTAATTAAGCCCGCTCGAATGGAGAGGGGAATCACATTGCTGGTTCCCGCGCTTTTTCATGGGTGACTCTTTATGCTCTCACACGACGGAGGCGAATATGAAAAAAGATGACCTATATATATGCAATAAGTGCCGCTACGAAACGCTTGAGGTCCTGGGGCAATGCCCTAATTGCGGGCGTCGGATGGTCTCGACGAAGGAGACGCGAGTGCGGGGCTGGCTGACGTTGGTGGCTGGCCTGATCATTGCCGGGCTGATGGGGACGATCACCATTTTAACAGCGCCTATGCTGCTACAACCGGGCTCGGAAATAGGCTCAACGCATTTCTCAGGGACGGCGGGGCAGGGCATGATGATGCTCTTCGTATTCGGCTACATAACCGCGATCGGGATAATCACCATGGCAAACGGCTTCTGGCAGATCAAGACCGGCAGGCGGAACAAATGGCTGTTTTACACAAGCCTCGCGATGATTGCGCTGATAGCGATGACGGGCTGGCTTGCCTCGGAAGCCTTCGGCAAATGAGAGGGAGAACCTTTGCGCTTGTTTTAAAAGCGCTTTTCTTCAGCCCGCGGATGCGGGCGGCGGCAGAAAGCCTGGAGTGGAGCGTTAGCGGAACTCCAGGAATATGGTATGAACGCATATCAGGCCCGCGAAGCGGGCGGCAACCCATTAGCCGTCGCCCACTTCGTGGGCTTTGTGTCATTTTCTAACGCCCTCCTGGCGCTTACCGCCCCATGCTTTACGCTACCGCCTGCTCCGCAGGCTCGAATTGAAGCTGTTAAAAACATGCTCTAAGCGCGAGATTCTCGCTGACTTCTAGACAGCGACTGTTCAAGCGCATGTGGGGAAACTTGAGCGCTCTCGCTGCAAATCGCAATATCTTGACAAGTTAATATACGAGACCTTAGAGTTTTGACTTCGAATGCGAACAAATTTACGAAGGCTGCGCAGGAGTTATTGACCGTCGCATGCCGCTCCGGCGCCGGCAGGCGTGAATAGCAGAAGGAAAAACAATGGAGATCGTATTAGCTGAGAGCCTGGGGTTTTGCATGGGGGTCAAACGGGCCGTCGATATGGCTTATCGCGCGATCGATAAGGCCGACGGCCAGCAGGTCGTAACGCTAGGCCCGTTGATCCACAACGCCCAGGAGATCGAGCGCCTTGAGAGAGACGGCGTCAAGGTGGTTGATGAAGGCGCCATCCCCGGCGACAGCACGGTCATCATCCGCGCGCATGGCGTCACGCCGCAAGCTATGCGGTCATTGAAAGCGCGCGGGTTGAAGATCATGGACGGCACCTGCCCTTACGTGCATTACTCGCAACGCAAAGCCGTCGAACTGCGCGAGGCGGGTTACACCGTCGTTATCGCCGGCGACAGAAATCATCCGGAGATCCGGGGCATCCTCGGCCACATCGATGACCAAGCTTACGTCGTCAAGACGGTCGACGACGCCCGGAAATTGCCCGCGATGGAGCGCGCCGGAACAATCGCCCAAACGACGATCAGCCCGAAAAAGTATCAAGCCATCATCGACGCGCTGCGCGAGAAAACGCGCGAGGTGAAGGTTTGCGAAACCATCTGCGACGCTACGGAGGAGAATCAGAAGGCGATCCGCGGCCTTTCGGCCGAGGTCGATATGCTTTATGTCATCGGCGGCCGGCACAGCGCCAACAGCAACAAACTGGTCGAAACGGCGCGCGAGAAATGCCCGCGCGCGACGCTGATTGAAACGGCGGATGAGATCGATCCCGAAGATTTGCGCGGCGTCGGGCGCGTTGGAATCAGCGCTGGCGCTTCGACTCCCGACTGGATGATTCAAAGCGTCGTCGAAAGACTCCGGAAAATTGCGGATTGCGGATTAATCCGATTAACTTAACCGCGCCACAATATAAAATTACGCAAGATCGATACGGCGCCGCGCGAATAAGGGACATACTTATTCGCGCGGCGCCGTTCAATGTTTAAACAATCGCGCGGCAACCTTGAAAATTTATCATTCAAAAGCAAGCTTCAATACGCGATCCTCCCGTTTGGCAAATCCGCGCTGAAGGTTTATCATTCATGCTCTTTCAATCCGCGCTCTTTTATTCTACGAAGATTGCGGATGGCCGAGTCGCTAGCGCTTCTCGTGTAGTTTTCCCAGGAGGAAGTCCAATTTCAATGTCAACCAGTAACCCTATTCAACCCGCCATCGGCGCGGGCGAAGCTCAGGAGGCGAATAACATCGCGAGCGTCGCCATGTCCGAAGGCGCACAACCGGCGTCTGGTGAAGCCGCCGTTTCAGAATCCGCCGCCGCCGCCGCTGTGCTCGAACTGTCAGTTGAGACGTCCGCCGACGCCCCCGACGCCGACGGCGAATTCAGCATGGAGGATTTCGGAAAGATTCTCGCCGAGCACGAACAATCGCACCGCAGCGAGATCAGCGAAGGTGAAGTCGTCAAAGGTCGCGTCGTCAAGATATCCGACCAGAACGTCATCATCGACGTCGGTTTCAAATCGGAAGGCATCGTCGCGATCGGCGAGTTCAAGGACGGCGAGCAGATTACGATCAATCCGGGCGACGAAGTCGATGTCTATGTCAAGCAACTCGAAAATTCCGAAGGCTATGTTGAGCTTTCGCGCGCCGACGCCGTGCGCATGCAGTCGTGGGAGCAGATCGAGCAGGCTTACAAGCAGGGCACGAACATCATTGCGCGCGTGACGGATCGGATCAAAGGCGGCCTCCGCGTAGACGTCGGAGGCATCCAGGCCTTCCTGCCAGGCAGCCAGGTCGACGTTCGTCCGGTCCGCAATCTCGACAGCTTCAGGAACAAGGAGATCGAAGTCCGGGTCCTGAAGGTCAACAAGAAACGCGGCAACATCGTTCTTTCGCGTAAGATCGTTCTCGAAGAGATGATCAACGGCAAGAAGAGCGAGACTCTCAAGAACCTCGAAGAGGGCATTATCGTCGAGGGCCAGGTCAAGAATATCACCGAATACGGCGCGTTCATCGACCTCGGCGGTCTGGACGGCCTGCTCCACATAACCGACATGTCGTGGGGCCGCATCCAGAATCCGAACGAACTCTTCAAGGTCGGCGAGAACATTCAGGTCAAGGTGCTCAAGTTCGACCGCGACAAAGAGCGCGTCAGCCTGGGCTACAAGCAATTGATCCCCGACCCATGGGCGACGACGGTCGAGCGCTTCCCGATAGGCTCACGCGTCAAAGGCAAGGTGGTCTCGATCACCGAT
>Ga0126377_10004489_pt1 | contig 10172 bp, 9 predicted proteins | sample PanSoiMetPlot_22_FD_92647 | JGI IMG/M metagenome (GOLD analysis project Ga0126377, IMG submission 92647) | Tropical forest soil microbial communities from Panama - MetaG Plot_22 | ecosystem: Environmental > Terrestrial > Soil > Tropical forest > Bulk soil | place: Panama | collected 2016-02-17 | reverse complement strand
TATGTTGCGTAGTGTTTGGGGGAGGGCAGCGGCCAAGAAGGCGTTGTTGGCGGTTTATGCGGTGTTGATGGATGCGGCAAAGACGGTGGGTTTCGGGCCGGGCGGCATGGAGGTCGGCCGAACGGCTAAGGCGCGGAGGAAGGTGACGAACTCGCGCCGTTTCAGTTGAGCGAATTGCATGTGCTGCCCCTGGCCAGGAAGTCGGTAACAGCATAACGGATTGGCGAGGATCAAGTCAGGGGCCTCGCTGCAATGCGGGACATCGCCCCCTCCGATGTCGGTTCAGGGTCATCAGCGACCGGTCGATACGCCAGCGGAGGTCGCGCCATGTCTGCTTCGCCCCAAAAGCGGACAAGCGAACGCTTGCCTCGATATGTCCGCTTAGTGCCAAAAGGCGACATTCGCATTGCAGCAGATTTTCTTATTCGATCACCTCGTCGGCGCGGGCGAGCAGCGTCGGCGGCACCTCAGCGTGATGAATTCCCGCCGCCTCATGGGCTCCCCAAGGCTAAAGGATCACGGACGCAGTATAGCAGATCTGGGAGCGGGTTCAGGGTCGTGCAGTGGACGTCAGGGGTTCGGAACCGGTTGAGAGAACCTCATATACAGCGCGCGTGCGAGATTAGCTCACGTGAGCCGCCGTCCAAAAATTATGACGAATAATCGCTGAATTCGCTCAAGTCCCTACTTGTTTCTCCATCCGCCTCATCCAGCGCAGCCCGAGCATCGGGATAGACACGCTCAATATGCTGACAGATCGCATCGTCCTCTTGGTCCCCCAATCCCTCATTCTTAACCCATCTGGCGGCAGGGGGGCTCGCGTCATGCGGCCAGACCACGCAAGCCACGGTATCTCCCGTCCCGACGATCCCGCGTGCTTTGAAATCGGCCAGCGATCATACGGCGTGCTCCGCCGTAGAATTCTCGGTAGGAGCCATATGGTAAGAACTGCTCTGGAGGCTTTTCATTCGCTTCCACCCAAGGCCCAAAGACTAGAACCCCGCCTCGGCGGGGTTTTTTCTTTCAGCTTTGGCCTAACGGCGGAGGTGCTGAAACTTTTCGATGACGTCTCGCGTGCGCGTGATTCCCCTTGAGCCCCAAACGCGGTCGTAATCTGCAATGGCGAATTTGAACTCCTCTGAGCTTGCGGATTGGTGAAGCTCGTTCATATCGCTTACGTCGAAGCTGTTTGTGTTCGGCAACGGGTACAACATCCTGCTTGCCAGCAAGCCATAGACCAAGCTCAGTGCGAGCTGAGAACTGACAAAATTCCCGCCGCGTTTCCTCCTACGCCCGATGAAAGCATTGCAGATCACGTTTGGCACTAAGCGGACTTTAATTGCAGGAGGTGATCCGCCGCAAACTATGACGCCTGCTCGTGGACGCGAAGATCACCATCCAGTTGGATCTCGGCCGCCGTAGCTTAACAGTTTCTCCACCTTCTCGCCCGCCTTGCCGATCGCGCTGGGAGACTCGCCGGTTTGGAGCTGGCGCTTAACCGCGACAAGCCATCGGTTGGCGGCGTCGAGCCGTCGCGCAAGAACCGCGGCGACGTAGAGGGCGACGGGTGGATTGCCAGCAAGAATTGCCGGCGCGTCGGCGACATAGAACTCAGATTGCTCCAGGGTCCTCACGTCCGCCGTATGGGGCTGGTTCAGGAGGACAGCTTGTTCGCCGAACACCGAGCCGGGTGCATTCACGCTGGCGATCTGCACTTCATCCTTGACGACCTCTACAGTGCCACTCCTGAGGAAAAGCAGCCCGCCCGTTTTTGAACCGGCGGCTAGTACAACTTCCCGGGCTCGATGCTTGACCACGGGCAAACCTGCAAGCCTCCTCTCGAGGGTTGCGAAATCGGGAATCAGTGAGGGCATGGGCCGTTCCCTTTTTCGGTTTCCAACCATTAACATACCGAGACTACTACATAGTGGGACGACTTCGATGCGACCTACCGGGCTGCAGTGGCGCGGTTGCCAACCGCGCGGATCACGCTGCGACAAGGAACGCGCGTGGCGCATGAGAACAAAAGTAAGACCCTCCCGATGGAATGCAATCAACCGCAAAAGTAAGGCCGCGTGATACGGCGCGCGCGTGCTGTAGCACTATGGCTTCTCTTGTTCGAAAACACCTTGGCTAAGAGCAATATCAGTCCGTCCCCAGCGGCGCCGGCTCAGCCGCCTCCCCTCGAGGTCTCTTCGCACTGGTTGCGCGTGAGATCAGATTCTTCCTCGGCCTTCGCATACGGGCCACGCGCGCGGGCATCCTTCGATGCCGACGGGATATAGCCGCTGGGGAGATAGCCGGCCGGAGGGTCCCTCAGCATCGCCGCGGAGCCGAAGGCGGCCGAGCCGAGGACGGCGCCGAGGGCTGCGAACACAAGGGTCAAGTTCCCGTGGAAGGCGCGCATCAGTATCGGCGCAAGCACGACACTGAGGACGAAGGCGCCGAGCCCGAACCCCATGGCGACGATGCCGGTCAGCAGCCCCCGCTTGTCGGGAAACCACTTGGTCACGGTACTCATTGGGGTGACGTAGCCCAAGCCGATGCCAATCCCTGCGACGACGCCATAGCCCAGGTAAAACAGCATCAGACTCTTCAGCGCGAGCGCGACCGCCGCTAGGACATAGCCAGCGGCGAAGAGCAGGCCGCCGGCGATGGCCAGCTTGCGTGGTCCAATCCTGGCGAGGTTGATCCCGCCCCAGGCCGATCATTTCGCCCAAGCCTCCCACTCACCGTCGCGGAATGGCACGAAGCGACCGTCTCTGACCACGGTATAGTAGACTTGGTCCGAGGCCTGTCGGCGGCCCGAGGGGCCGCCGAAGGACAGCGGCTGTCCCATGCCGAGATCAAAGTCGCCCATGTTTAGTACGGTCCGCGCCAGATCGGCACGTCTGGGATCGACGCCCATCCGCTGGAGGATCGCCACGAAGAGCTTGGCGTTCAGGTAACCCTCGAGGCTGATGAAACCATAGGGGAGCGGCGCATACTGCCGCTCCTTCCTCTTTCCTTCCGGATAGAGCAGGGAGTCCGGCGGCATGATGGCATCGCGATAGCGATCCATCGCCTCGCGATACTCGCGCACGGTCGGGACCGAATCGTCGTCATAGCTAGGTACGACCTGCGAGCTCACGAGCCGGGACGTGTAGTCCTTGTTGGACTCCTGGCCGGCCGTGGACAGCAGCTTGAGCATGGCCCCGCCCCCGACGAACGAAATCGTCGCGACGGGGCAGTCAACGCCTCTGTCACGCATGTCGCGGATGAATCCTGCACACGCCGGATAGGTGCCTACACAGATAACGGCGTCGGGCTGCAGGCGCTGCATAATCGCTACCTGGCGATCGTAGCTTTGGTCGAAGGGCGAGCCTCGCCTATACGTGGCTTCGCCAGCAATCTCCAGGCCGTGCTTGGCCAGTGCTTCGCGCAAGCCGGCCCAGCCCGCTCGCCCATAGGCGTCGGCCTGATAGAAGGCCGCGATCCGCGTTCGATTGACCGCGATGAAATGGTCAACTAGTCCCCTCGTTTCCTGGTCGTAGGAGGCGCGCAGATTGAAGGAAAGCTGGTCATAGGGTGGAATCCGATTGGTGTCGGCCCCAGTGAAGGGAAAAAGCAGCAGGAAATCCTTGGCTTGATGCATTCGCAGGAGGGGTAGAGTGCGGTTCATGGTCGGCGTGCCGACATAGCTGAACAGCGCGAAGACGTTCTCCTCGTCCATCAGCTTTAGTGTGTTCCGGATCGCGAGATCGGGCTCATACTGGTCGTCATAGGCCGTGATTGCGATGCGTCTTCCGTTCACGCCATCAGCGTTGTTGATCGGGCGCAGGTAGGCCATGGCGCCGCGATAGAGTTCGATGCTGAGCGCCCGCGCGCTCGCCGAAAAATCCGCGGACATGCCGAGTCGGATTTCGCTCTGACCGGTCGCACCGGCACTGGCTTCCTCAGGCAATGCCGGTTCGACGAGGAGCGCGGTGATGAGCAAGAGCGCGAGTGTGAAGCATACGTCTCGTGCGGAGGCCAGTTTGCAGGTCCCCCTTCGCCTACCCCTTCTCGCAAGGGACGAGGGCGACATGGAAAAGGCAGCTCCGACTGTAGGTCGATCGTTGGGTCGCGCGGCGCGGATACTTACCTTGCGCGCGTCCATAGCAGCCGCCTCGGAGACCCGATCGAACCACCGAAGGATGTGCATTGGGTATCAACGACGTTCAGTACCAGCTCCGCAAGAGTGCTGGCCTAGACCAGCTTTATCCTAATGTGGCGCACTGAGCCAGGCGCGCCTATCGCAGTCGTTGTCGCCTGGTTGATTTCTCTGATATGAAGGTCGCAGCAGCATCAGGTTCCGCGTCCTCGTGTCGGTTGGGCGTCGCAACCCCGATCTCGACGGCAAGGGCGTATCAGCTCAAGGGAGAGTATCATGTACCATTTCGCCACACCTTTAATCGCCGGCATTATCGCCGCGGTACTTAGCGGCTTTGCATTCGTGCCTACCCCCGCGGAGGCTGCGAAGCTATCCGACGCTGAAAGGGTTGCCCTAGAGAAGGCGACCGTTGCATGCAAGGAGGAGGCGAAGGGCATGAAGTTCAAGTGGCACTGGCGGAAGCGCCAGAAATACGTCAAAAATTGCATCATAAGGTCGGCTAGCCAACAGGGCATAGACGTCTCCGTAATCACGGTGAATATGAAGGGCCTGCCGAGCCAGGACATTGACGACTGGAGCTTCGTATTCTCAAGAAGCCGCAGTCGATAAGATTGCGGTCGCGCGCTCCTTGATTAGGGGCGCCGAGGCAACGTGCGCCGCGGCCCCGTGTTCCGAAACCACCAGGCGGCCGAGAGCTCGTCTGGATCAACGTCACGGCGCACGTCCTTCATGGCACCCCCCAACACGGGCCTAAGCGGGACGACACAACATCTTTTAGCTAAAATATAAGTTTTCCCGTTTTGTGTCGAGTGAACGCAGACCCAAAGCGCCGCGGCTACACCGATCAGACATCACTATGTAATGTGCCTTCAACTGAGCCCGCTGCTTCACGTGGCTCACCGCCCCGCGAGTGAACCTTTCATCGGCAGCCGTCGTCATCGCACGCTAAGGCCTCGCCATCGATTAGGCATGACAGCACCTTCAGCGCGAGTGCGGCACGCGCGATCAGCGGGAAGCGACCAGTCCAGTCATGCCCGTTGCGGGTAAAGAGCCGGACGCCCGTAGCGTCGCGGGCGCATGAGCATTCGGAAGCCGTCGTACTTGATCTGGTGCAGCCAGCCCGTATGTTAGTTGGTATTGTTGTTGGGACGTGTCGGATGATCACGTCAAATTTGACTGTAATTTCAATAGGCTTACCGTCCTAATGCGGCTCCGCCCCTGCACCACTTCCCAACACGGCCGGGCTGATGCCGCTAGGTCGCAGCTTCTCTCAAATTCCTCTATTGATTCCAGTAACCGAATTTCTCGGATCAGGTTGTCTTTCCGCTAGCCCTTAGATTTCGCTTTTCGGCGACCGTCCTCGACATGCGCCGTTTGGGCGTGATGCTCCCGCTTTGCGTCGCGCACCGATTTGGCATCGACGTGCTCGAGCTTTGCGTGCTGAGTCGGTTTTCCGGCGACGCGTTCGACCTTTGCTTGCCGCCCTGGTTTTTCGGCGGCCCGCCGCGTGGCCACGCGCGCACTTCGCTTTGTTCGCTGGCGGGCCGCAGCGAGTACCGTGGGCTCAACGTCCTTGGCGGCAGCTTCCAGCGCGCGCAGCGGCGCGGGCGCGGCTTTCGAGAGCGATTGGGCGGCGCTGGCCATGTCCTCGATCATGACATTGCCGACCTCGAACATACTCTCGAGATCGAGCGGGCCCGCGGAGCTTACGGTCTCACGCAGCGGATTGTCGCGCGTTACCATTCTAATGCTTGTCGGCTGACAATGATTCCATTCCGCCCGGTTGCGCGGGCCGTACGGACACACGACTCCGTTCTTGGCGGCGATCTCGTGCCACAATTGCGCTTCGGGAGAACCGGGCGCACCGATGCCGTGCATGTCGACGGCAAGCCCATAGGTATGTAGCGAATTGAATTTGTCGGAAAAGCCGCCCACTCCGAACGCAGGTGGCCGATAGGCGGAGAAGATTGACGCGAAAGGGAGCCCGGCGCTGCGGGCCTCGCGAATCGCGTGTTCGAGCCGAACCGCAAACTCGGGATGCAGCCGGCCGATTGCGATCTCCGGGCCTTGTAGCGTCATGGTGTAACCGGGGCTTGCTGTTTCGACCAAATAGGCGCGAGCTTGCGCAATCTCGTCCGGCATTGTCGTGGCGGCTGTGCAGGCCGGGTCGTCGGCGAAACGTGCGTCCTGTTCGCTCCCGCATGCCGGAACGGGAGATGGTGCGGAGAGTGAAGAAGCCGCAGCGTCCGAACCGGGCGAACCGTCGGCAGGGGCAACATCCGAGGGGAGTGAAGGAGCCGCAGCGTGTGAAACAGGCGAACCGTTGGCAGAGGCAACATCCGAGGGGAGTAAAGGCGCCGCAGCGTGCGAAACAGGCGAGCCATCGATAGGGACGACATCCGACCCTGAGGGCAGTGTGATGAAGGGCGCGGCCAGCGCGGCCGCGCAAGCGAAAATTCCGGCGAGAAGTCGTCGCATGAGTTCCCCGTGCTGATTTTTGAGGAGAAATGTCCGCGCGCTGACGGACGAACCGCAGGTCTATGACGATTGCGTCAACAATGTGATTGTGTGCGCGCCCCGACGCTCGGCTGCCCTACCGAATGTTTTCTTCTGATGCAAGAGGTGATGAGCAAGGACTTTGTGCCGTTCGAGTTCCGAATTCGGGAACCACATGCATCAGATGTGTGACTCGAGAAACTACATCGATCATGTGCGTGACTCGAAAACCAAATGGATGACACGCGTGGGCGATCGGCGCTCATTCGGTCGGCCCGACGCCGTCAATTATCTTTTGTCCGGCAACCCAGGTCGCAAGAACGGTGATATCGGTCGGCTCGAAAGCCACCAGGTCGGCGCGATATCCCGGTGCGAGCTTCCCAAGCGTTTGCCCGAGACCCACGAACGTCGCCGGATGCGCTGACGCAAACCGTAGCGCGTCCGGCAAAGCAACGCCGAGCAGGCGAACGCAATTCTTAACCGCCGTTGCCATGTCGAGAACCGTGCCCGCCAGCGTCCCATCCTCGCTGACGCAGTAGCCGTCGCGCGCAGCGATGGTCTTTCCGTAGAGACTGAAATGGGAATGACTGCCGCCGACGGGCGGCATGGCATCGCTCACGAGCATGGGCTGGCCGAGGCCCCGCAGCGCAAGGCGGAGCATGGCGGGATCGACGTGCACACCGTCGACGATCAGCCCATACCAGGCCTGCGGTGATTCCAGTGCGGTCGCGATCGGTCCTGGCTCCCGACTGGCCAAAGGACGCATCGCATTGAAGAGATGGGTGAAGCCGGTCAGTCCCTCGGCCATCGCGGCACGCGTCTGCGGGTAAGTTGCCATTGAATGACCAAGTGACACGCGTACTCCGGCGGCAACGAGTTGTGCGATGAATCCCGGCGGCACGACCTCGGGCGCCAAGGTCATCATCAGCACGCCCCTGCGCGGGGCGGTCAACATCGCGAGCTCGTCGGGCGAGGGCGGCCTGAGCTGGCGGCGATCGTGCACGCCCGGCTTTTCGCCGGAGAGGTAGGGCCCCTCGAGATGAAGGCCCAGAACACTTGGGTCGCTGCCGACGGCGGCGTTGACCGAGTCCAGCGCGCGCCGCATTTTCTCGCCGCTGTCGCTGATCAGCGTCGCCAAAAGGCTCGTCGTTCCGCGCCGCCGATGCGCCACCGCGATCGCGCGGATGCCCTGCACGGTCGGCTCATCGTTGAAGAGTACGTCGCCGCCGCCATTCACTTGCAGGTCGACGAATCCGGGCGCCAGCCACGCACGCTCCGGCAACGCTTGAACGGGAATCTCCCGAGGCAGGTTCGCCGTGGGGACGAGATCGGCGATGCGCGCCCCGTCCACGATGACGGCCGTGCGCTCACGCAGAGCGGAGCCGTCGAACAGACGCTCAGCCGCTATGGCGTGCAGCCCCGCGCCGTTCATCTGGTCCGCGTCACCTTTTGCAAATGGCGCGGCACGTCCACGTCAGTGCCGCGTGCGCGGGCGACGCTGATTGCCAAGGCGTAGAAGCTCTGGATCAGGCAGACCGCATCGGTGTCGGGGTGATCTGGCCTGAGCGCCGGCAAGGCCTCATCCTCGCCGGTCATGAATACGTTGGCGTTCTTGCGGCGAAGGTCTCCGGCGAGCGCGCCCAGCCCAGGCGCCGCCTGGTCTGTCGGCACGAATAGCAGTGCGGGATAGGACGTTTCCACGAGCGCGATCGGACCGTGGAGGAATTCGGCGCCGCTGAACGCTTCGGCATGGAAGTTCGAGGTCTCCTTCAACTTCAAGGCGGCCTCACGCGCGATTGCAAGCGTGGGACCGCGTCCCAGGCTCACGAGGCTCGTCGCCTCGCGTAGCGCCGGCAAAGGCGCGCTCCAGTCGAGCCCCATGGCAGCCGCGAGCCGGTCCGGCAGACGCGCGATAGCCGAGCGCAAGTCGCCGAGATCACCCCATGCGGCGGCGAGATGAAGCCAGGCAGAGAGGCTCGCCACGAAGCTCTTGGTCGCCGCGACGCTGAGCTCGGGCCCTGCGGCCATCGGCAGCACGATGTCGGATACTCGCGCCAGCGGACTGTCGGTGTCGTTGAGGATCGTTGCCGTGAGTGCACCGGCGGCCTTCGCCATTGCAACCGACTCGACGAGGTCGTCGCTCCTTCCGGATTGGGAAACCGTGATGAAGAGTTGGCCGGTCAGCTTGAGTCGTTGCCGGTAGATCGTGGCCACATTCGGCGCAAAGGCGCCCACCGCAATCCCAAGATGGCGCTCCAGCAGATGCTTGCCGAACGTCGCCGCGTGGGCAGAGCTTCCGCGCGCGCAGGTGAGGGCGAAACTCGGCGGGTTCCGCCTGATGCGGCGGACGAGCTCGTCGAGCGCAGGTTTGAGCTCCATTGGCTGGCGCCGCACCGCATCGGGCGCCTTTTGCCATTCCGCCTCCATATTGACGCGGATGTCGCTCACCTGGATTGCCTTGGACTGGGGGCTTCTATGCCAAGCAAGAGGACGTCTCGCGCAATATTCATTTACGAATTGCTCCCTTGCTCTCCTAAAACGCCAGAACCAAGTAAGATGAATAACCGTTCTCTTGCGAGTCAACGATTCGCTCAAGCCCATGGATACCGAACGCGCAAGCCCGCGATATTCCGATATCGACGTTTGGGCGCCTTTGGACATCGCCGAGGCCATGATCGAGGGCCAGTTCACGGCAGTGGCTGCGGTCCGCTCCGCCCGCTTCGCGCTTCTGGAAGCCGCCCTGGGCGCCGCGGAACGCCTGCGAGAGGGCGGACGGCTCGTTTATGTCGGCGCCGGAACCTCCGGGCGGCTCGCGGTCCAGGACGGCGCGGAACTCGTTCCAACCTTCAATTGGCCGCAGGAGCGGCTGCTCCTGCTCATTGCCGGGGGCAGGACCGCCTTGCTTCGCTCGGTCGAAGGGGCCGAAGACGCCGTCGACCAAGCTGCCAGACTTGTTCAACAGCACGACATCGGGCCAGCGGATGTCGTCGTCGCTGTCGCCGCGAGCGGTACCACACCGTTCACGGTATCCTGTTTGAGCGAAGCAAAGCGACGGGGCGCCTTGACGATCGGCGTGGCGAACAATCGCGATACTCCGATCCTTAAGGAGGCGGATCATGCAATTTGGCTGGATACCGGTGCGGAGCCGATTGCAGGATCCACCAGAATGAAGGCCGGGACGGCGCAGCGTATTACCCTCAACGTCTTCTCCTCGTTGGTCATGATATTGCTAGGCCGCGTCTATGACGGCCTTATGGTCGACCTCCAGGCCGTCAATCAAAAGCTCGTGCGGCGCAGCGAAAGCATTCTGACGCGACTCACCGGCCGCAGCGGCGAGCAGGCGCGCGAGGCATTACGCCGCGCAGACGGCAACGTGAAGCTCGCCGTTCTGCTGCTGCACGGCTGTGCGGTGGAGGAGGCAACCGAGGTTCTCAATCGTGCGGGCGGCCAATTACGCGCCGCACTCGCCGCCATCGGCAAGCCGACCCCCGAACCCGCCGACCTGAGTGATCTGCCGACTTGAGGCTAACCTGCCTCGCGAACG
>Ga0126377_10004488_pt1 | contig 10172 bp, 9 predicted proteins | sample PanSoiMetPlot_22_FD_92647 | JGI IMG/M metagenome (GOLD analysis project Ga0126377, IMG submission 92647) | Tropical forest soil microbial communities from Panama - MetaG Plot_22 | ecosystem: Environmental > Terrestrial > Soil > Tropical forest > Bulk soil | place: Panama | collected 2016-02-17 | reverse complement strand
CGGCGTCGCCCGCGTCCTCGGCGCGCTCGAGGCACTCGCCGACGAGATCGTCGACGGCGTCGGTTTGGCTCACGACCGCCCGTCCCGGGAGCTTCGGTCCACGAGGCTCGCCGACAGCTCGGCGAGAGCGCGGTGGAGCATCACGCGGCAGGCCGCCTCGGATTTCCCGAGGTACTCCGCGATCTCGCGATGCGTGAGCCCTCCCATGCGCGACAGGAGCACGATCTCGCGTCGCTCCTCGGAGAGCTTCGCCAGCGCCGCTTCGATGCGCGCGACCTGCTCTCCCGCGGCGAGCTTCGCGCTCGGCGTGGAGATCGCCCGATACGCGTCGAGGAGCACCGCGTCGTCGGCCTGCGGCGATTCCCCGGGCGAGAGCGGAGAGCGGCGCGCGGCGTCGCGCTTCTCGGCGCGGTGGTAGGCGCGACGCTTCGCGATCTTCCGGGCGGCCGTCGTGAAGAGCCACCGGCGGAACTCGGGCTCGCCGCCGTAGCGGAAGCGGTCGCGGCGCCGCAGCAGCTCGCGGCACACCGACTGGGCGAGATCCGCGCTCGACTCGTGACGGAGGAGCGCCGGGCCGGCGCGCAGACGCACGAAGGCGTGCAGGGTCGAGAGGTGGCGCGCGAGCATCGCGTCGACGTCGGGCGGGCGGGCGTCCGCGGGCGTCGGCGCGACCTCCGCATCGCGAGGGGGCATCGGATTCCGTTGTACCCGGCGTTCGCCGCGCGCGGCGACGGGGCGTGGTCGTGAGCGCCCGGCGGAAAAGGCTGGAGAGCGCGCCGCCTGCGCGTTCATAGACTCGTCGATAGGCCCGAGATGGCTCGGAACGCCGGACTGGCCGCCCTTCTCGCCGCCGGCGTGTTGCTCGCGACCGGCGGCTGGCTCGCGTTGCGGCGCGCGGGCGAAAGCGTCCCGGCGAGCGCGCCCGCGGCGAAAGAGACCCCGACCCAAGGGGATCTCCTCGTCGTCGGGATCGCGACGAAGCCCGCGACGCTCCTCGCGCCGTTCGCCGTGACCGAAGACGAGTCCGAGATCGCCTCGCTCCTGACGCCGACGCTCTGCAACACGGATCTCCGTGGAGAGACGGTCCACGTCCCCGGCCTCGCCGACCGGTGGGAGTGGTCGCCCGACGGGAAGACGATCACGTTCCATCTGAAGGAAGCGAAGTGGGACGACGGCGAGCCCGTGACGGCGACCGACGTCGCGGCCACCTATGCGCTCGTCCGCGACGAGCGCTACGCCTCGCCGAGGCGCGAGTACTTCGAGCGCGTCGAGTCGGTCCGCGCGATCGATCCGCGGACGGTGACGATCTCGTTCGGCGCCGCCTACTACCGCCAGAACCAGCTGAGCGACGTGGCGACCATCGGCATCCTCCCGGCGCGCGTGTGCGCCGCGCTCGCGCCCGACGAAGCTCGCGGCACGCCGTCCGCGCTGCGGCCCGTCGGACACGGCAAGTTCCGGATCGTCGACGTCGATCCGGAGCACGGATGGACGCTCGAGAGGAACCCGGCCGTCGTCTCCGACGCGGTCCCCTGGCTCCATCGCGTCCGCCTGCGGCCGATCGAAGACCGTGGCGCGCGCTTGAACGCGCTGCGGAGCGAGCAGATCGACGTGATGGACGGCGTGCCCGCGGAAGAGGTCGATCGCGTCCGCGCCGAAGGGTTCCAGGTCTTCGAGCGGACGGACCGGAGCGTCGACTACGTGGTCTGGAACCGGCGCCGTCCGCTCTTCGACGACCGCGACGTGCGCCGCGCGCTCACCCTCGCGATCGACCGGGCCGGGATGAATCAGGCGATCTTCCGCAGCCCCGTCGCGACGATCCGCGAGCCGATCGGCGCGACGTCGCCCCTTCTCGCGGACGCGTACGCGCGGGACGTCGTCCCGCTGCCTCACGATCCCGCCGAGGCGGAGCGGATCCTCGAGGCGAAAGGCTGGCGGCGCGGAGCGGGCGGAACGCGCGAGAAGGAGCGCGTGCCATTTCGCTTCCGGCTCGTCGTCAACCGCGAGACCGCGCACCGCACGCAGACGGCCACGATGATCCAGCAGGATCTGCGCAAGGTGGGGATCGACGTCGAGATCGACGCCGTCGGATTCAGCGAGCTCGGCGATCGGGCGAGGCGCGGCGACTTCGACGCCGCGATCTACGGAGTGCAGGCGCCGCTCCAGTTGAAGCAAGGCGACCTCTGGAAGAGCGGCGCGCCGTACAACTTCGCCGACTACCGCAATCCCGAGGTGGATCACCTCGTCGACGGCATGCGCGAGCAGGCCGACCGCGCGCGCATCTGCGAGGACCTGAAGCAGATCCAGCGGATCGTGTACGCCGATCAGCCCGTCACCTTCCTCCGCTGGTTCGGACGGTTCGTCGCGGTCGGCCCGCGATTCCGCGACTTCCACGCGGACGCGCTCTCCTCCCTCGGCTACCTCGAGCGCTGCTGGGTGCCGCTCGGTCTCCAGCGTTTCGATCGCGGCGAGTGATCGCGCGCATCCACCTGCGGCTCCTCGCGGCGATCCCGATCGCGCTCGCGGTCTCCGCGCTCGTCTTCTTCCTCGTCGAGGCGTCGCCCGGCGACCCGTCTCTCCTCCTGCTCGACCCGAACGCTTCGCCGCACGCGAACGACGCGCAGCGGGCGATCCTCGGTCTCGATCGGCCGGTCGCCGAGCGGTTCGGGATCTGGATGCGGAACACGCTCACGCTCGACTTCGGCCGGTCGTTCGTCGACCAGGTCCCCGTCCGCGACAAGATCGCGGCGGCGTTGCCGTCGACGCTCCTGCTCTCGAGCGTCTCGCTCGCGATCGCGTTCGGCCTCGGTCTCGCCGCCGCGCTCGCGAGCGCCTCGCGGCCGAGGAGCGCGCTCGACCACGTGCTGTCGGCGATCGCGCTCGTGCTGCAGTCCACGCCGATCTTCTGGCTCGCGTGGATGGCGATCGCGTGGCTCGCCGTGGGCTGGGGCTGGTTCCCGACCGGCGGGACGGTCTCGCTCACCTCGACGCTCGAGCCGGGGCTCCATCTCCTCGATCGACTGCATCACCTCGCGTTGCCGGCGCTCGTGCTCGGCGTCGCGTTCGCGGGCGAGGTGTCCCGCTTCGCGCGCGGCGCGCTCGTCGACACGCTCGAGGAGGACTTCGTGCGCGCGTCGCGCGCGCGCGGCGCGTCGAGGCGGCGAGCGCTGCTGCGCCACGCCTTCCCTGCGTCGCTCCACTCGACGATCTCGCTGCTCGGCCTCTCGATTCCGTACCTCGTCGGAGGCGCCGTCCTCGTCGAGGAGATCTTCGACTGGCCGGGCATGGGCCGCCTCCTCGTGGGCGCGATGGTCGCGAAGGACTATCCGGTCGTCGCCGCCGGCGTCGTCGCGCTCGCGACGCTCGCGGTCGTCGGCAACCTCCTGGCCGACCTCCTCGCCGCGCGCCTCGATCCGCGAGTCGGCGTCCCGTGAAGATCGACGCGCGCGGCATCGTCGGCTTCTCGATCCTCGGCGCGTTCGTCGCCGCGGGCGCTCTCGCGCCCTGGATCGCGCCGTACGACCCCACGGTGCCGCACGACCGCGTCGCCGACGCGCTGCGTCCGCCCGGCTCGCCGGGGTTCCTCTTCGGAACGGACCTCTACGCCCGCGACCTCCTGTCGCGCCTCCTCCACGGCGCACGCATCTCGCTCGCGGTCGCGACGGCGTCGGTCGCGCTCAGCGCCACGATCGGCGTCGCCGTGGGCGCCGCGGCGGGGGAGGCGGGAGGAGCGCTCGACGCGGTGGCGATGCGGATCACGGACGTCTTCCTCTCGATCCCTCGCCTCGTGCTCCTGCTCGCCGCGAGCGCCTTCGTCGGGCGCTCGCCGGCCGTGCTCGTCGCCTTCCTCGGCGCGACGGGGTGGATGGGAGCGGCGAGGCTCGTGCGCTCGGAGGTGCGCGTGCTGCGCGAGCGGGAGTTCGTCCTCGCGGCGCGCGGTCTCGGCCTCTCGCGCGCGCAGGTGCTCCTTCGCCACGTGTTGCCGAATGCGCTCCCGGCGGCGGTCGTGTCCGCGACGCTCGGTCTCGGCGGCGCGCTCCTCTCGGAGGCGACCCTTTCGTTCCTCGGCTTCGGCGTCGCCGAGCCGCTCGCGTCGTGGGGCGCGATGATCGCCGACGGGGCGAAGATGATCGGGACGGCGTGGTGGGTCGCGACGCTGCCCGCGATCGCGATCGCGCTCTGCGTGACCGCCGCGAATCTCGCGGGCGACGCGCTGCGCGAGGGGCTGCCGCGATGATCCTCGAGGTCCGCGACCTGCGCGTGCGGCTCGGATCGACCTTCGTGCTCGACGGCGTCTCGCTCTCCATCGGCGCCGGGGAGTGCGTCGCGGTCGTCGGCGATTCGGGCAGCGGCAAGACGACCCTCGCCCTCGCCTGCATGGGGCTCCTTCCGCGCGGCGGACGCGTCGTCGAAGGGTCGATTCGCTTCGACGGACGCGAGCTCGTGGGCGCCGGCGAGCGCGAGCTCGACGAGCTGCGCGGCCGTTCGATGGCGATGCTCTTCCAGGAGCCGGCGGCCGCGCTCGACCCGATCCAGCGCGTCGGCGCCCAGGTGTCGGAGACGCTCGAGGTCCACGGCCTCGCGCGCGGACCGGAGTCGCGCGGCCGCGTCGTCGAAGCGCTTCGCGACGCGGGTGTGCCGAACGCGGAGCGGATCCTCGGCGAGGTGCCGCATCGGCTCTCGGGCGGTCTCCGCCAGCGCGTCGCGCTCGCGTCCGCGATCGTGGCTCGGCCGCGGCTCCTCTTCGCCGACGAGCCGACGACGGCGCTCGATCCGCCGCTGCGTTCGCACGTCCTCGGGCTCCTCGGCCGGCTGCGCCGCGAGACGGGCCTTGCGGTCGTGTTGATCTCCCACGACCGAGACGCCGTCGCGCGGCACGCGCAGCGAGTCGTCGCCCTGCGCCGCGGACGCGCGGCGGAAGCGGCGGCGACCCCGTGACGCGCTCGTTCGTCCTCGAGGCGCGCGGCCTGGCGAAGCGCTTCCGTTCGAGCGACGGCCGCGTCGCGACGGCGCTCGACGGCGCCTCGCTCGCGCTCGCGCCCGGAGAGTCGCTCGGAGTGATCGGCGAGTCGGGGGGCGGAAAGTCGACGCTCGCGCGCGCGCTCCTCGGATTCGTCGCGCCGGACGAAGGGGATGTTCGCGTCTGGCGCGCGGCGGACGCGGCGCCTCATTCGCTCCGATCGCTCCACGGGAGCGCGCTCCGCGACGTGCGCCGCTCCGTGCAGATGGTCTTCCAGGATCCCGTCCGCGCGCTCGATCCGCGACGGAGCGCACGCGCCGCGGTCGCCGAGGCGCTCGAAGCGCGAGGGCGACCCGCCTCGGAGGCGCGAGGCTGGCTCGAACGCGCCGGCTTGCCGGCCGCGCTCGACGATCACCTCCCGAGCGCGCTCTCGGGCGGCGAGCGGCAGCGCGTCGTCATCGCCCGCGCTCTCGCGGCTGGTCCGGAGGCGCTCGTCCTCGACGAGCCGACCGCCGCGCTCGACGGCGCGGTGCGCGCGCAGCTCCTCGATCTCCTGGCGTCCTTGCGTCGAGAGCTCGGCCTCGCGCTTCTCTGGATCTCGCACGACCTCGACGTGGTCTTCCGGGCGTGCGACCGCGTCGCCGTCCTCTACCTCGGCCGCATCGTCGAGGAGGCCCCGGCATCGACGCTCGCGCGGGGGCGCTCCCTCCATCCCTACACCGCGCGGCTCCTCGCGGCCGAGCCGACGGACGCGCTCGCGGACGCGCGCGCGATTCCCGGCGGATGCAGGTTCCACCCCGCGTGCCCGCGCGCCGAGCGGCCGCGTTGCGAGCACGAGGACCCCGTGCTCGAGCCGGCGCCGGGGGACGCGGGGCATCGCGTCGCTTGCCCCGTCGTGCTGCGAGGGCAGGACGTGGAGACGGGGCGCTGACCGGCGGGTGCTCGCCCCCTGAGGGGGCGGCGGTCCCGGCGGAGCCGGGCCGCGGGGGGGAGACTCAGACTTTCACGCCGAAGTCGCGCACGAGGAGGTCGCGCAGCTCGTGGAAGTTCTTGATCTGGTAGTCGGGTTGCGACATCCCGGGCTCGAGGTGGTGTCGGCCCGATCGGCGCATCCACACGCTCACCATGCCCAGCGCCTTCGCCGGCTCGAGGTCGTTCTTGGGGTTGTCGCCGACGTACATCGCCTCGCGCGGGTCGACGCCGAGCGCCTCGCAGGCCTTCCGGTAGAGCTTCGGGTTCGGCTTGCTGATGCCGATCTGGTCGGAGATGAAGATCGCGCGCTTGTCGATGAACTCCGTGATCTTCAGGCGCACGATCTTCTCGGCCTGCTTCACGGTCCACCCGTGCGAGATGATCCCGAGGATCAGGGGAGTCCGGCCCAGCTGCCGCAGCACCTCGTGGACGTCGTCGTAGACGCGCAGCTCGCGGAACTTGGTCTCGTGGTACGCCACGATTCCCGCTGCGACGAGGATCGCGGGGTTGTGCCCGTCGAGCGCCTCGGGCGGCAGGCGCAGGAGCAGCTTGTCGAGGTGATGTTCGTAGTTGCTCGTGAACTCCGCGACGACCTCGTTGAGCTCGCGGATGAGGTCCTCGCGGCTCCCCTTCAGGCCGTGCGCGATCATGGCCTCGATCGCGGCGCGCCGGGCCTTCTCGGCGAACACCGTGGTCGAGAAAAGGGTGTCGTCGATGTCGAAGAAGACCGCCTTCAGCGATCGAGTCGCGGACATCGCCACGGGAGTCTATCGGCGCGCGGGCACGCCCTTCCCATAAACGATATGCACGGCGCGCGAAGCCCATGGGCCGGCTTGACGAAAGGCTCCGGGGAGCAAAGGCTTGCAGCGCATTCTCGCGTCTACCGGCGGCACGCGGGTTGGTAGAGACGCGGCGATCCACGGCTTCGAAGACCCCGACACCTCGATCTCGCCCCATGACGACGGCTCTCGCTCCCAACGCCCCCGCTCCGGTCGCCACGTCCAAGCGCGGGAAGCGCGTCCTCTTCGTGCAGGAGTGCGTCGCTCAGGAGCCGCTCGGCATCCAGTGGATCTCGCGAGCGGCGAAGCAGGCCGGCCACGAGACGAAGTTCGTCGTCACGCCGAATTCCCACTGGATCAAGGAAGTGAAGGAGTTCGAGCCCGACGTGGTCGGGTTCATGTGCACGACGGGCGTCCACAACCACGTGATGGAGATGGCGAAGGCTCTGAAGCGCCATCACGACTTCCTCAGCATCTTCGGCGGCCATCATCCGACGTTCGTCCCCGACATCCTGAACGAGCCGTACGTCGACGTCGTCTGCCGGGGAGAGGGCGAAGGGGCGTTCGCCGACCTGCTGAATCGCATGCGCGACGGCGAGGACATCACGAACATCCCGAACCTGTGGGTGAAGCAGGACGGGCACATCTTCAAGAACGAGGTCCGTCCCCTCGTCTTCCAGCTCGACCAACTCGGCTTCTGCGACCGCGAGGCGCTCTACGCCGCGAGCGCCTTCTACCGCGAGTCGGAGCGCAAGTGCTTCCAGGCCGGACGCGGCTGCCCCTACAAGTGCTCCTTCTGCTTCCACCACGCGTGGAAGGACAAGATCTACCAGTCGCCGATGGCGGAATACCTCCGCACGCGCACGCCGGATCACATGGTCCGGGAGATCGAGTGGGTGCGCGACACGTGGGGCGTGAAGGAGGTCCACTTCGTCGACGACATCTTCAATCTGCGCAACGCGTGGGTGGAGGAGTTCTGCGACCTCTACGCGGAGCGCGTGAAGCTGCCCTTCACGGTGATCCTCCAGACGAACCTGCTCACCGAGAAGATCGCGCGGAAGATGGCGTCGGCCGGATGTGTCACCGGCCGCGTCGCGTTCGAGTCCGCGAACGACCGCCTGCGCAACGAGGTGCTGCGCAAGGGGACGATGCGGCACCACCTGACGAACTCGGCGAAGTACATCCGCGAGGCGGGCATCCGCCTCGCGTCGCTCAACATCCTCGGGATCCCCGGCGGCACCTTCGAGGACGACCTCGCGACGCTGAAGCTCAACATCGAAGCGAAGGTCGCTCACCCGCTGGTCAGCCTGATGCAGCCCTATCCCGAGACCGACATCAACGAGATGACGCGGGACATGGGCCTCCTCGACCAGGCGTCGGAGTTCAACCCGCGCTTCAACCGGAACTCGATCCTCAAGCTCGACTACAAGCAGCGCGCGGAGAACCTCCACCACCTCTTCCCGATCGTGGTGCGCTTCCCGTTCCTCTACCGATTCGCGCCGTTCCTCTCGAGCATCCCGGGCCGCATCACGACGAAGATCTACCTCGCGTTCTATCTGCTCTTCACGGAGTGGCTGATCGTCGAGCTGAACTACAAGTGGCGGAAGCAGCTCGGCATCGAGCGCAACCGCGTCGTCGAGTTCGTCGAGCGCGTCGTGACGAAGACGTGGATCAAGATCCTTCAGGCGACGGTCGGGAAGTACGGGAAGAAGCTCGCCCTGAAGGTCCAGGCCTCGAATCCGCTCGCGGACGTGGCGGCGCACTCGAGCTGACGCGCGCGCAGGGCGCGCGCGTCGGCTCGAGATCATTCGCCCCCCGCGACCCGGCGACCGCGCGCGCTGCGCGCGCGCACGTCGCCGGGATCGCTGCCCCCCAAAGGGGGCCGCGAGCGAGACGAGAGCTTCCGGCTGGAGAGAATCCGGCTGGAGAGAAGAAGTGGAGTAGCGCAACGAAGTCGGGCCTCATTTCGTCGCCGTCGAGCCCGAGGGAGCGCGCTCGACGCGTGCGGCGTGGACTCCCGTCGTCTTCGCCGCTCTAATGCCCGGCCCTTTCGGCGCGCCTGTAGCTCAACTGGATAGAGCATCAGCCTACGGAGCTGAGGGTTGGGGGTTCAAATCCCTCCGGGCGCACCAGCTTCGCCGCGCTCTCGCCGGCCGGAGCGATCGCATGCGACCCGATCGACACGAATCCATCGCCGACGACGAACGGTTCCTGCGCCTCGCGCTCGAGGAGGCCGATCGCGCGTTCGCGGAGGACGAAGTTCCGATCGGTGCCGTCGTCGTCGTTCGCGGCGAGGTCGTCGCGCGCGCCCACAACCGATGCGAGGCGTCGACCGATCCGACCGCGCACGCGGAGATGGTGGCTCTGCGCGAGGCGTTCGCTGCGGTCGGCGCCGGGCGGCTCGACGACGCGACGCTCTACGTGACGCTCGAGCCGTGCGCGATGTGCGCCGGCGCGATCCTCCATGCGCGCGTCGATCGCGTCGTCTTCGGAGCGCACGACCCGAAGTTCGGCGCGGCGGGGTCGGTCGTCGATCTGCTGACCGGCGAAGAGCAGCCCGCCGGCAGGCGCTTCAATCACCGTACTGTCGTGACCGCGGGCGTCCTCGCCGACGACGCGAAGGAGCGCCTCCGGCGCTTCTTCCGGCTCAAGCGAGGATCGCGCCGCCGTGGTGAGATGCCAGAGTGGCCGATTGGGTCCGCCTCGAAAGCGGATAGGCCCGCAAGGGTCTCGGGGGTTCGAATCCCTCTCTCACCGCCATCCGATTCGTCGCGGAGAGGTGTCCGAGTGGCCGAAGGAGCACGCTTGGAAAGCGTGTAAGCCGGTAACCCGGCTTCGCGGGTTCAAATCCCGCCCTCTCCGCCATCTTTCGATGGCGTATGCTGCGACGCGATCGGCCGGATCGGGCCCCGTGCGACGGTGCGACCCGAACCTGGTCAGGCGGGGAACCGAGCAGCCATCAGGGCTCGTCTCCGGGTGCCGCGGTTCCGCCGGGTCCGGCCGGTCGTTTCGAGTGGCGCGGGCGCGCGCAGCGCGCCCGCGCCACTCGAAACGATCGCTCCAAGCATCCCCGCGACTTGGCAGCCGCCGCGCTTCGCGCGGCAAGCTGCCAAGATCGCTGCCCCGCGTCTCGCCCTGCGAGCGGGCTACGCGGGGGCCGCGACTCCCCGCGCCGAATTCCGGTCTGACTCCTCGGTTTCCTGCGATCGGCCCCCTAGGTTCTGTTCTCGTCCTCCCGTGTCCTATCTCGTCCTCGCCCGCAAATACCGGCCGCAGACGTTCGACGACCTCGTCGGGCAGGAGGCGGTCTCGAAGGGTCTGGCTCAGGCGATCGCGACGGGGCGCATCGGCCACGCGTTCCTCTTCGTCGGCTCGCGCGGCACGGGAAAGACGTCGACCGCGCGCATCCTCGCGCGCGCGTTGAACTGCGCGAAGGGCCCGACGCCGGCGCCGTGCGGCGAGTG
>Ga0126377_10004487_pt1 | contig 10174 bp, 9 predicted proteins | sample PanSoiMetPlot_22_FD_92647 | JGI IMG/M metagenome (GOLD analysis project Ga0126377, IMG submission 92647) | Tropical forest soil microbial communities from Panama - MetaG Plot_22 | ecosystem: Environmental > Terrestrial > Soil > Tropical forest > Bulk soil | place: Panama | collected 2016-02-17 | reverse complement strand
CGTCTCAGCCAGTCGCCTCGTTCGAGGATAAGGATGCTCTTCCCCGACGGTGCCAGGTGGCGCGCCAACGTCCCCCCTCCTGCACCACTACCAATTATGATGATATCGAATTTTGTAGGCATATGTTCCCTCAGTAGCCAGTAGCTAGTAACCAGTAGCTAGTAGCCAGTAGTCGGTTGTCAGTTTAAAGTTTCAGTCGCCAATCGAACCCACCCCTGGAAACTGACCACTGACTACTGGCTACTGACTACTGATTACTAGATTCGTTCCTTCTCCCGATTTCCTACATCCATTAATAGAGAGGCGACCAATGACGTCCAGCCGGTTTGGTGGCTGGCGCCGGCGCCCGCTCCTGTGTCGCCGTTGAAGTATTCATGGAACGGAATGTAGTCACGCCAGTTCGGATCGGTCTGGAAATAGTCGTTATCGCCCCAAACTGCCCGGCGCCCGCCATGTGCCGGATCGGACAGGAATATATTGGTCAGCCGGCTCGCCAGGTTCTGTGCGGCCTCGCCCAATGTGACCAATTGTCCGGAATTAGTCGGATATTCCACCTTAAGATTCGCGCCGTAGTAGCTATCGAATTCCTGCAATGCGCGCACTAGCAAGTAATTGACCGGAAACCAGATTGGCCCGCGCCAGTTCGAATTCCCGCCGAACAGACGGCTGTCCGATTCTTGCGGCAAATACTTGACGATGTACTTATATCCATCGGCTTCAAAAATGTAGGGGTGATCGCGGTGATATGCCGACAGGGATCGGATGCCGTAGTCCGAGAGAAATTCATTTGGATCGAAGACTCGCCGGAGTGTGGCCTTCAATCTTTTGTCATTGAGGATAGCCACCAGGCGGGCATCGTCATTGCCCGGAACGGTCATCAATGCAATCAACTTAAACAGGTCGGGCCGTGTTTCTTCCAGCCATTTTACTCGATTAGTTAACATGGACTTGTGCGAAAACCGGGCGGGATGAAATGCCAGTACGGCAAATAGCGGAGTCAGACCGACCATCGTGCGGAGCTTCAGCGGAATGTTTTCCCCCGACGAGAGGTGAATAACATCGTAGAAAAACTGGTCTTGTTCATCCCACAGGTTGATCCCCCGGCCACCCATGTTGGTCATGGCATGTACCATGTTTAAGAAGTGTTCGATGTACTTGATCGCCAACGGCTCAAAAGTCGAGTCGTGCTGAGCCAGCTCGGTGGCGATGGCGAACATATTCAAACTGTACTTCGCCATCCAACTCGTCCCGTCGCTCTGCTCGAGCTTGCCGCCGTCGGGCAGTGGCTGGTCCCGATCAAACACGCCGATGTTATCCATTCCCAGAAATCCCCCACCAAAAATGTCGCGCCCATCGAGGTCCTTCCGGTTGATCCACCAGCTGTAGTTCAGCATCAGGCTGTGGAACATCTCGGTCAGGAATTTATAATCCGGGTACCCGCTCTGCTCCATGTCATGTCGAAAGACCACGAGAGTCGCCCAGGCCAGGACCGGCGGATTCACATCATTGAAGTTCCATTCGTATGCGGGGTATTGCCCATTGCCGTGTTGATACCACTCATAGCCCATCCGCAGGAGTTGCTTCTTGGCAAAATCGGGGTCGATGCGCGATATCGTCACACAATGAAAAGCCAGGTCCCAGCTGGCATACCAGGGATATTCCCAGCTGTCCGGCATCAAAATCACATCTTCATTGCTCAGATGCTTCCACGTGTGATTGCGGCCCTGCCAGCGTTCTTCCGGTGGTGTTGGTTCAGTCGGGTCTCCCGACAACCAGTGAAAGACATCGTAGTTATAGAATTGTTTGGACCACAATAACCCGGCGAAGGCCTGTCGCTGGACGAGACGCTCGTCATCGGTGAGACGGGCGGGTTGCACGGCATGATAGAAGTCATCGGCTTCCGCGATGCGCCTGGCGAAGACGGCATCGAAATCTGCAAACGGGTCATCCTGCGGTTGGTCAGTGAGGCGCGTCTCCACTTTGAAGGCCCCGCCGGAATTCACGATAGCTTTGGCATGTCCCGCAAGTTTGCTGCCTTGATGGGTGTTTACCTGATCCTGTGCGCCGTTCACCACTGCCTCATTGATCCCATCCTTCACATATGACGATTGATTGCGCACAAGGTAGAGTCGCTCAATATTCGTCTCGTTCTCGGTGAACAGCAGATCGAAGGGTTGGCGATCCGATGCGCGCACAAACCACCAGCGCCCACCAAGTGATACATGTTCAGTGTATGCTGTGGCTGGCCCGACAGCTCGGATCGTGGGGCGCTGCGCATCGGGCTTCCACGTCCAGTCGTTCCGATACCACAGATGCGGCAAGATATGAATCGAGGCGGGCTCAGGGCCACGATTTATCGCGGTAACGCGGCAGAGAATGTCTTCGGGGTCCGCCTTGGCATATTCAATGAACAGATCGAAATAGCGATTGGCGAGAAAGGTCTGTGATAGCGCGTCAAATAGTTCAAACTCCGGTTCTGCCTGTGTGCGCTTCTGATTGACCTCGACGAGTTCGGCATAGGGATAAGGAACCTGCGGATACTTATAAAGCATCTTCATGTAGGAATGCGTCGGCGTCCCATCGAGGAAAAAATAGTATTCCTTGACGTCTTCACCGTGATTCCCCTGTTGATTGGTCAGGCCAAACATTCGTTCTTTGAGAAAAGGGTCTTTTCCATTCCACAATGCCACGGCCGCACAAAGATGTTGCTTGTCATCGCAAAAGCCGCCGAGGCCGTCTTCGTTCCAGCGATAAGCCCGACTGCGGGCATGATCGTGTGGGAAATAGTTCCAGGCGTCACCGGTTGCGCTGTAATCCTCGCGCACCGTACCCCACGAGCGCTCACTAAGATAGGGACCCCAGTGCTTCCATTTGTTCTTGCCCGCCTGGTTTTCCGCCAGGCGCATTTGCTCAGGGTTGGTAGTCATCTCATTTGCTCTTGCAGACTGGCGATCATAGCGATCCGCTCCCGCCAACTGAGTTTCTTCTATATTCGCTCAATTCCACATCCTTAACTTTGACGGAGCAAATCTCAAGCCAAAGATTACCCCCTATCGAAGATCGATAACTGTTTGATTAATCTATCTTCAAATATGTCCAGCGAGGATCAGCTATGTTTATAAATGTGGATCTCCGGTGAGCGCGAACGCAAACCGTTACATATCGAGGAAACCATGAAATAGATGCTAGATGTTGGCTGCTAGATGTAAGTAGAAGAATTCCACAGCATCCCCCTGTCAATTATGACAGTATCAAGCAACTACGTCTGGGAATAGAATCTTAGATGAAATTGATCATGATTCGGTCGATACAATAGTGGGCGGTAGAAAAATCTCTGAATTAGGTGAGCCCAGAGCATAATTCACATATTTCCAGCGACAGGGTAAGACGGGTTATCAACCTGTCTTTTCGTATAAATAAACTGGCAGGGTAAGGCATGTTGATCCTTGATAACTTGTCTTACCCTGCCGGGAATATAACTTGGCAGGTACTCCGGTTATTCGATCGTGAATAGAACCGGAGCAAAAAAAGATAAGGAGGATTCATGTACAGACGATTGATGATTATCGCCATGGTCAGTCTAGCGCTTCTCGCGGCCTTCTATGCGCAGCGATTTCAGGCACAATCCAAATATCCGGTAATGGATAAGCTTGCACAAAAAGTGATCGAAAAGTATCAAAGGAGTTCCTGCGAGGATCTGAAACAACAGAAGAGTCAGGCGGCGAGCGGAGAGGATGCAGAGATGAAGCAGAAGGTTATCGAAGCAATGCGTAAGGACCCGCAGATGCGCCAGGAATTCATCAACATGGTGGCGGCTCCCATCGCCAACAAAATGTTCGAGTGCGGCATGATTCCCTGAGGAATGACGCGAAGGGGTAATGTCAGATTTGTCGGGACAGCGTTTCTGGTCCTGTTCTTCGCGTTACCCGCTAACGCGCAGAGCGAGCAACAGTTCTGGCCCGAGATAGCCACTTATGTGAAGATAAATCAGGAAATGCGGCTCTATTTCCAGGCTGTTGGCACAAGGGAGAATCAACAGAGCATCGGCCTTAATCTGGGGGCAAGCATTGACTATTATCTCAAGCCATTCTTCAAACCGAAGAGGTTCATCTTCTTCCCACTGGACGAGTCCCGGTCCAGGCCATTGTTGTTGAGGGCCGGTTACCATTATCTTCCCTCGCCCGATAATCCGACCGAGCAGCGCATTGTGCTGGAGGCTACGCCGCGATTTCCCTTAAAGTCGGGAGTAATGGTCTCGAATCGGAACCGGGCAGACCTCCGTTTTATTGACAAGGAATTTTCATGGCGTTATCGCAACCGGCTGACAATCGAGAGAGAATTTGCGATTAAATCCTACTATATTTTGCCGTATCTTCGGATAGAAGGCTTCTACGACAGCAACTATGAGAAGTGGAGCACAACGGCAACGTCGGCCGGCTTTGTAGTTCCGCTCGAGAAACATTCCGAGCTCGAAATATTCTATGAGCACCGGAACAACACAGGCACGAGCCCGAATCAACAGGTGAACGGCATCGGACTCACGCTCAACCTGTACTTTAACCGCTAAATAGGTACCCGAGGTGGGCTGCGACTGACTCAACTGAACGGATAAAGAGGGAAAACTTCATAGAATTCACTGCAGTTTCACGCCGAGGAGATTAAAGTGAACACTAAGCAGACAACAACTTCAGTAAAAATGACGGATCCGAGGAAGAGCCGGGTGGCTGAACTCGGAACGGGGCAGTACCACGACGGCAGTCCGCTGGACGATATCCAGTTTCTCGAGTGTAAGCTTATCCTGACAACCGAGCATTTCACTTCGGTCAAGGGCTTTCAGAGGTATAGCAAGCTGGTGGCTCGGGCCGCCGAGGAGTGCGGCGTCGGATTCGACATCCGCGAGTCAAGGGGTGCGAAGCCCGAGATCAGGGAAGTACTGTTTCTGGACACCAGGCACTTCCGACTTTATAACAACGCCTTCATTCTGCGACGACGCATCCGCTACGAAGACGGGTTCCCGATGGGCGAACCGGAGTTTGTCTTCAAGTTCCGACACTCGGACTTGCAAACTGCAGCCGATATGGATGTGCGACCGATCTTTCCAGGGACCGACTATCAAATCAAGTTTAAGGCGGAAGCTTTGCCGCTCAAGGACCAACTGGGAGGCTATCGGATGCTGTTTTCCCACAACGTGCAATTCGGGTTGAGCGACGTACCCAGGGGAGATCGCGCGTCGATGTCACCGCTGATAGAGGCATTCCCGGCCCTGAATATGCTTAAGAAGCACAGGAACGAGCGGATAGAACTGGTCAATCAGACGATCATCGAGGAGGTGCTGCAAGACCTCGGATTGCTGGATTTCGGCAAAGGAGTAACTGCCAGGTCCAATGTTGCGCTTTGGCGCACCCGGGGTGAGAACAAGCCGCTCGTCGGCGAGTTCTCCTATCAGGTCAAATTCAAGGCCCGTGAGGAGGTGCACGACAAGGCGCGGGAACGATGCGCGAAATTCTTCATCAGGCTCCAGCAGCTCGGACAGGACTGGGTCTATCTGGGGGTGACCAAGACTGCCATGGTCTACCGCCTGAAAGGCAATCCACCGCAGGCGCACGAGTGAGGCTCGCGACCGGATGAAAAGTGTTGAAGCCATGAAAATCATCGATCGGTTCATCAAGGGCGATATGCACGGCATACACTATGCCGTGAGCATTTTCATAGCGACCACTGTGCTCTGGATACTGGTGAAATTGGTGGGTAAAACCAATCCAATCTGGGCTATCAGCTCGATGGTTGCGACCACCGATCCAGTGATAAAAAATGCTATCCAGATGTTCCGGGCGCGACTTATCAACACGCTGGTCGGCTGTGCGATCGGATTGGTGTTTCTCATCGGCGGCCACAGTGAATGGAAGGTGCCGCTCGCCTTAGCGGTAACAGTCCTGATTTCCTCTTATGTGGTTCGAATTCCGACAATGTGGCGTCAGGCGCCGATAACTGCCGCAATCGTCATCGCTGGAAGTTTGGAGAAACAATCGAAACTGAGCGGGTTTGAGCGGGGATTGCGTCGGGTGGGGGAAGTGTTGATCGGATGCCTCATCGGACTGATGATTGCCTGGCTCCTCTCCAGGCTATGGCCGATCCCGGAAAACGATGGTTCGTCGTAAAGTACCGCATCGATCCTTTACATCTGGGAAATCCTGAAAGATTACGATCGTCAAATATGGCACATTATTTACCCTTTTTTGTCTCTTTTGTTCCTTCTCCATCCCGCGTTGATTTAATCAACTCGCAAGGGAAGATTCTTCAATTAGCCGATAAACTCGAGCATCCTTTGAGCTTAAACTCATCTTCCTCCATCGGAAAGACTCTTGCCGAGATGGAACGGGAGATCATTCTGCAGAGGTTGGAGGAGGCCGAATGGAAAATAGAGGGACCAAATGGAGCGGCGTAGTCACTGGGCATTTACCCCAGTACCCTTCGTAATCACATGTCTAAACTGGGCATTTTGAAATCAAAAGCCGTCAACTCTGGTTTGGAACCGGATCGACTGAGATAAGGTGCTGCTTGATCGCAAATTGGATCAACTCGGCATTGGTTTTGAGCTGCAGTTGCCCCATCATTTTATACTTATGGAAAGCAACTGTTCTTGGGGTTATGTTGAGGATCGCAGCGACCTCCTTCATAGATCGTCCTTCGGCCAGTAATTGAAGCACTTCTCGACCCCTGGCCGACACCTTACGGGAACGATTCTGCCGGTGTGGACCCTGAAGAAAAGAGTCAGCCACCCTTCCCTGGGTGAGTAGGGGTGTCACATAAGACCTGCCTCTTAGACTCTCATGTATGGCATGACAAAGTTCAGATGCGGCGGAACTCTTGACGACATAGCCCGAGGCCCCAAATCGCAAGATCTCATCGGCGAGGATCGGGTCTTGATATACCGTCAGATAGATCAACTTGGCCGAGGGCAGAATCCGCCTGAGTTGCATGCCGGCGTCTAATCCGTTGAGCACTGGCATAGAGATATCCAGGACAATAACGTCAGGTTTGAGTTTCGTCGCTGCCGCCAGTAGCGCGCGCCCGTCAGCCGCTGTTCCCACGACATCGAATTCCAACTCGAGGAGCAGTTTGAGACATTCCATCACGAGAATGTGATCATCCGCCAATAAGACTGTTGTTCGTTTCATATTATCGCTCCCGAAAATTAATAAACTTTATGTACTTGTGGTTAAGGAGCAGTCGAAGTTTTTCACATATGATCTAATAAATGGTTGGGGTTGCGAAATGCATAAAGAATTGCACAGACTAGATATTCAACTCATATGCCAGAGGGTTTAAGTTAGAAACATTTGCAGCGCGATGGAATTTTAAGTTATGACTGAAGGACTTTTAGAAGTGATGCGTAGACAGCACCTGAACGATGAACAGCCATCGATGAACCCACAGTATACTGTGGATCCACCTTATACTACGGGGGAATGTCTGTACGGCCACAGTGCAGCGAGGTTTTAAGAATGTACTGTCAATTGTGACAGTATTCACCCACATGAGAAAAGGGGATTACGGAATAGACGAAAATAACGAAACAAACGAAATGCTAAAGTATGTTTCGTTTTCGTTATTTTCATCTATTTCGTAATCTCTTCTCCTCACCTGTTTGTCATAAATGTTGCACGGTTCGATGGGTCGTGGCGAAAATGTTGTCTTCGAGAAGCTCGCTGACCTGCCGGCGGAAACTTTACTCTCCGGTTTCTCTTTTTAAGTCTTTAAGTATCATTGTTATAGAATTGAGCTATCGATCTCTCAATCTATGGCGCGATAGTTGCCGAGAGATATGCGCTGAATTGACGATCTACATACATCTCCCGTTTTGAAGGGACGATTGGAAATCGAATGTTAACTGCTCTCGCGGACAGCGGTCATTGAAACTGTCGAGGCGATTCATGAACAACAATTCATCAAATTCTTTATGTAGTACATCGGCTTCCGCGACTCGTCTCCGGTTTGGCGGGATTGGTGCCAAGACAATAATGAAGTTAGAACGGCACCATCCTACAAACTCTCCTTCGATCACTGATCCTGATGGGCGGAAGTTATACAAACTGCCGGAATGGCTGTGGCAAGCTGTGGTCGACGGATTCCCGTCGAAAGCAGCAATCCTGGATCAATCGGGCATCATTCTCTACGTTAATGATGCCTGGCGGTCCTACGCCAATGAAGAACGTCTCGACTCTCAAAATTTCGGGGAGGGGATGAATTATCTGGACTTTTGCCGGTTGATGTTCAGTGAGCATTCTGCGGTAGCCGAGGCGATTGCGACGAGACTCCGGCAGGTGATGCTGAAGGAGCGGGGGGAGATTAGCCTTGAATTCGCCTGTCCTACTCCGTCGAAGGATCAGTGGTGTGAGGTGAATCTGATCAGGTTAGACCCCCCGGAGACAAGCGATCCATTCAAAGTGCTGGTCCTCCAACAGGAGATTACCATCCGGATTTGATTTCCTCGGAAAATCTTTTTGAGTCCCGGCTTAAAGCCGGGATGGTTGGGTCAGCGAGAAAAACCGGCTCAACCCGGGACTCAAAACTGGATGCTGGATGCTGGATGATAGAAAGATGGAAAGCAGTTCATCTTTCGGTGAGTTATCTCCAGCATCCAGCATCTAAGATCTTCTTCATTGGCCATTCGGCTTACCACGCTCGCGCAGTAATTTAATTTTGCCTTCATCGTCACGGCCTAACACTGGCGGCTGCAGTTCCTGAAGGGTGTAATCCGACGGGATCTCGAAAAGGGAAGGATCAGGTTCGTTGCGAGTAATATTAGTCAATCGTTGGATCGTTTCCCCACGGCGTGGGTCGATATTCTTGACCAATACCTCCATCTTCAAATCCTGAGAGAACCATCGCTCGAAGACAATTTCGATCGGTCTTTCATTTCCGACAGACCCTGCCGGGATCGTATGGGTGACTCGCGTTCCTTCGGCCGCCACCCCTTCGACCATCTCAGTCCCGAGTGTTTCATTTTTTGTATCCATCTTTACACTGAAACGCGAAGCAGGTCTAATCGGAGATGGAACCGGAGTGACCGAGGCCGAGGCTATAGGAGTGCCGGGAGGTAGCCCGTTATTCGGAACGTTACCCCTGACCGGCGCTCCAATTGTTGCGTTTCCGGCCACAGGTACCCCGACATTGAATGCTGTTCCCGCGACCGCCCCTACTGCCGTATTGTCTTTCATTATTGGCCGCGCGAAGTTGACGAATTTGTGAACGGTGCGATTCTGCGGATCGATCGTATAAGTATGTCCGGCGACGGGATCGAAGATCTGAATAGTTTTACGCTCCTTATTTTCATCATTAGATAAACCGGGGAGCAGATGGGTAATCTCCTGGCGAGTTCGCCCCTGCCCGTCACGATAAATCGTCGTCGTATTTCGGTGAACAATCCGATTACCGTCGGTGAGAGTTTGAATATTCTCAATTACGAGCTCGGCTGAAAAAGGAGAATCTTTCACGCCGGCTCCCCCTCCATACCAGGAAAGTCCCCCGCCTGGCATCGGCAGAAGCAATGGTTGTCGTAGGGGTGCTACAGTCCCCGGTTCCTGTGGAGGTGCCGAAATTGCGATCGGAGATGAAATCAGGATCGCCCGTTTTTCTTCATCCTGCATGACGGCCCCGACAACGCCGATTCCGGTCGCAAAAACCAGCACACCAAAGCACATCGAGGCGCGAAACAATCCCATCGGTCTTCTCATTAAATCTTCTCCTTCGGTTTCTAAGATTCAGTGGGAATAAAATCATTTTATTCGTATTCAATTGATAGCTCTGAAAGAACGGCGAATGGAGCGAGAAATTGCAATATAAAGATTTGAAACATTAATTGCAAATCAACAGTATCTTGCTTCCTGGCGCCTAAAATGTAAGATGAAGAACGAGCTTTTTCCGGTTTTAATTGTAGAACCTTGTCTCATCCGTTATACTCAGAATTCTGATGATTCGATGTATAAAAGCTCATTCATCGCCGAGCCACAGAGCTTGCGGAGATTTCGCAGAGAACTCTCTGCGAAATCTCCACGAGCTCTGTGGCTCGGCGGTGAATAGGATATTAATTAAGATACAAAGGGAAGCAGGAGAGGGAATCGATGGAGAGAAGAGCAACTGTATCGCTATTATTTTCGCTGTTCACGGCCCT
>Ga0126377_10004486_pt1 | contig 10176 bp, 9 predicted proteins | sample PanSoiMetPlot_22_FD_92647 | JGI IMG/M metagenome (GOLD analysis project Ga0126377, IMG submission 92647) | Tropical forest soil microbial communities from Panama - MetaG Plot_22 | ecosystem: Environmental > Terrestrial > Soil > Tropical forest > Bulk soil | place: Panama | collected 2016-02-17 | reverse complement strand
ATATGACTTCAGATTTCGATCTCATTCATCGTGTCAACGTTAGGATTGGTTTGATGCATGAAGACAATTCGCCAACTGATCAATACTCAGAGTTTGTTCAAGACCAAATAACCTGGTCTATACGAAATGCTGATTTTATCCAATCGATGAACAGCGCTGAGAAAGCACGAGATTACGTAAATCAACATATCAACGACTGATAGAGTAGTGCGTTATGCTGGGAGCCAATAGTCAGTACCATCTCGCGGTAGCGGATGGGTCGCCTCTTGTTACCGACGATTGTGAATGTGTGATGCGACCCATCCGCTACCGCGAGATGGTACTGACTGTTTGACTTGGCACACGCAAAGCACCAAATACCAGGAACAAAGCACCAAATACAAAGCACCAAGCACAAAAGGCCGCATGGATCCCCAACGAATTCGCAACTTCTCAATCATCGCCCACATCGATCACGGTAAGTCGACGCTTGCCGACCGTCTCCTCGAACGCACCGGGGCCTTGAGCGAGCGGGAAATGGAAAACCAGGTGCTCGACAACATGGACCTGGAACGCGAGCGAGGAATCACTATCAAGGCCCACGCTGTCAGGTTAGATTACAAGGCCCAGGATGGCTTGCCCTACATCCTGAATCTCATCGATACCCCGGGTCACGTCGATTTCTCTTACGAAGTTTCCCGTTCCCTCTCGGCGTGTGAAGGAGCCTTGCTAATCGTGGACGCATCGCAGGGTGTTGAGGCGCAGACCTTAGCCAACACATACCTGGCGATCGAAAACAACCTCGAGCTGATTCCGGTAATAAATAAGATCGACTTGCCGGGCGCAGAACCGGAAAAAGCAATCGAACAGATTGAACATTTCATCGGTCTGGAAACGCACAACGCGATCCTAACCAGTGCCAAGACAGGCGAAGGTGTTTCCGAGGTACTCGAAGCGATTGTACGTGACGTGCCACCGCCTAAAGGCGACCCAAACGCACCCCTGAAGGCCCTGATCTTTGACTCGTGGTACGACTCCTATCGCGGTGTGATTGTTCTCTTTCGCGTCATCGACGGCACGATTCGACCGGGAATGAAGATCCGTTTCTACAACGCTGGTCGCGATTACCAGGTGGAAACCCTCGGGGTTAATCGACCGCGACCAACGCCGATCGATGCGCTCGGTGTCGGTGAAGTCGGCTTCCTCACCGCTTCGATCAAGGCAGTGGCTGACGTGCAGATCGGCGACACCGTAACCGAAGCAGCGCGACCAACAAAGGAACCATTCCCGGGTTTCCAGGAGATCAAGCCGATGGTGTTCGCCGGGCTTTATCCGGTGGACACCAACCAGTACGAAGAGTTGCGGGATGCCCTGGACAAGTTGCGACTCAACGATGCGTCGTTCTTCTACGAGCCGGAGTCGTCGGCCGCTTTGGGATTTGGCTTTCGTTGCGGCTTTCTTGGCCTGTTGCACATGGAGATTGTCCAGGAACGGCTGGAGCGCGAGTTTAATCTGGACCTGATTACTACGGCGCCGGGTGTGCGCTACACCGTGACCACCAGCGACGGCCAGGTTGAAGAGATCGACTCGCCGGCCAAGATGCCCGATCCAGGTCGCATCGCTAAGATTGAAGAACCGGCAATTCGCGCGGTTATTCTTACGCCGGATGAGTTTCTGGGCGGAATACTGCCCTTGTTGGAAGAGAAGCGAGGGGTGCAGAAAGGCTTCGAGTACATCAACGCAAATCGCGTGATGTTGACTTATGAGTTGCCGCTTAACGAGATCGTGCTCGATTTTTATGACCGGTTGAAATCGGTCTCCAGGGGATACGCTTCACTGGATTACAGTCTGGCCGGTTACTGGGAAAGTGACCTGGTGAAACTGGACGTGCTGGTAGCGGGCGAGCCGGTTGACGCTCTTTCCCTGATTCTTCATCGCAGTACGGCGCAGCCCAAAGGTCGCGCCCTGGCGGAGAAGATGAAACAACTAATCCCCCGCCAGTTATTCGAGGTGCCGATCCAGGCGGCGATAGGCAACAAGGTAATCGCGCGCGAGACCGTAAAGGCGTTAGGTAAAAACGTCATCGCCAAGTGTTACGGCGGTGATATCACTCGCAAACGAAAACTGCTTGAGAAACAGAAAGAAGGTAAGAAACGCATGAAGAAAGTTGGTCGGGTGGAGATCCCCCAGGAAGCGTTTCTTGCAGTGTTGAAGGTGAATGAGTAACCGATCACCCGACGCTCCAGCTGAGGAGAAATAGAATGAAGCGATCGACAATTACTCTTTTGCTATGTCTGTGCGTCCCTCTCTACGCGCAACAAAGCGGTCACAAGATGGAGATGAGTACGGCGGATAAGCCGGCTACCCTGGTTGCCGGGATGGGCTCGCTTCATCATCCCGTCTCGACTAAGAATCCCGAAGCCCAGAAGTTCTTTAATCAAGGCTTGAGCTACATCTATGGCTTCAATCACGATGAGGCGATTCGCTCCTTCAAACGGGCACTCGAACTCGACCCCAACCTGGCCATGGCCCATTGGGGCATAGCCTTAGCGCTTGGTCCAAATATCAATCTCGACGTCGATCCGGACCGAGAAAAAGCGGCTTACGACGCAGTGCAAAGAGCGCTCGCCCTGGCTGCGAAAGCGCCCGAGAACGAACGCGCCTACATCGACGCACTCGCCAGGAGATATTCTGCCGATCCCAAAGCCGATCTGAAAAAACTGGCGGTCGATTACAAGAATGCGATGGGTGAACTCGTCAAACGCTATCCGGATGACCTCGATGCAGCCACGTTGTATGCGGAGTCGGCCATGGATCTCCGTCCGTGGCAATTGTGGAGCCTGGATGGAAAGCCCGCCGAAGGTACCGCAGAGATTGTCTCAGTGCTCGAGTCAGTATTGAGACGGAATCCCAACCATCCAGGCGCTATTCACTATTACATTCATGCGGTGGAAGCGTCGCCGAACCCGGAACGAGCGCTGATATATGCGCAAAATTTGCCGCGGTTGATGCCTGCTGCTGGCCACCTGGTCCATATGCCGGCGCACATCTTTCAGCGAGTCGGAGACTATGACAGCTCAGCGCGAGCTAATGAAGATGCTGCTGCGGCTGATCGTGCTTACTTGTTGACGCGGGGACCGGAAGGTTTTTACCCGGTCATGTACTACAGCCACAACCTGCACTTCATGTCGATCGCCTATAGCATGCAAGGTAGATTCAACGATTCAATCAAAGCTGCGAAGGCGCTGGAAGACAATGTTGGTCCACACATCAAAGCGATGCCCATGCTCGAGGGTTTCATGACTGTCTCTCCCTTGATGCTGGTGCGCTTCCATCGGTGGGAGGATATCGACAAATTGCCTGTGCCGGCCGAAAACATGATTGCGACCACGGCAGTCGTTCACTTTACACGCGGTGTTGCCGCCGCGAGTCGAGGTCGAGTCAATGAGGCTGAGGAACAGTTGGCGGCCTTTAGAACTACGGTCCAGCGCGTACCAGCAGACGCAGCTTTTGGCTTGAATCAAGCGAGCGCTGTACTCAAAGTCGCGGACAAAGTGTTGAGTGCGCGCATCGCAACCGCAAAAAATGACAATGAGACAGCGATCAAACTGTTGCAGGAAGCTGTCACTTTGGAAGATCAGCTTGCTTACGATGAGCCGCCTATCTGGTTCATGCCTGTACGTGAATCGTTGGGTGGCGTTTTGTTGCGGAGCGGAAAGTATACTGAAGCCGAACGAGTTTTCCGCGGCGACCTGGAGCGAAACAAGCGAAATGGCCGCTCGCTTTTTGGGCTGCTCGAAGCACTCAAGGCGCAGAAGAAGACCGAGGGTCTGAGTGCGGTCCAAAAGGAGTTTGCGGCGGCTTGGAAGAACGCCGACACGAAGCTGACTGTCGCTGACCTGTGAGGAGTGCGGTAAGCATTCCGCCGCTGGCCGGCCACCTGGTACCGGATCTCCTGTGCGATCCACGAAACTAACAAATCTAACCAGTCGTCCGGAACACGAGCTGTTGCTCTGTTGCCTGCACGCGTCTGTCAACGCTGAAACAGAAACGCGTTTGCGTGGACTGGTCGTAGCTGGTCCTGATTGGGAGTACCTGTTCCAGTTAGCGCGCCGCCATTCGGTTGTGCCGCTCATCTCCGCCAGGTTGACGCACTACGTCGCCGATCTAATCCCACCCGCGGAATTGCAGCGACTGAAGAAACACTATCAGGAAAACACTGCCCGCAACCTCGTCTTAACTGCTGAGCTGGTCCGCATCATCAAACTCCTCGCCAACTCCGGCATCGAAGTAGTGCCCTATAAAGGCCCGGCGCTAGCTTTGTTTGCTTACAATGACCTGGCGCTGCGCCGTTATGTTGACCTCGACGTCATGGTGCGTAAGAGTGACGTACTGCGCGCGCGAGATCTGCTGATTGCCGACGGTTATAACCAGACCAGGCAGCTAAGCCTGGACCAGCAGCAACGACTATTGCGGACCCAACACAACCTGCAGTTTTCTCGTTCCGGACACAAACTGATCGTTGAGTTGCACTGGGAGGTCGCTTCCCATTTGTTTGCTTCCTCAGTCCAGGCCGAAGAACTCTGGCAGAATCTGGCTACCATCGAGCTCAACGAGGTCGCTGTAAAAACGCTATCGGCCGAAGATCTCTTGTTCTCGCTCTGCGTGCATGGTTCACGTCACCTCTGGGAACGACTTTCATGGATCTGTGATATCGCCATGATCGTGGAACATCACCAGCTCGATTGGCCCAGGCTTTTACAACGAGCAGCAGATACTCATAACGAGCGAATGTTTCTGTTGGGCCTACACCTGGCAGCGCACTTACTGGAGGCGCGGCTACCAGCCTCCCTGGTTGCGAAAGCCAAAACTGACCCTAGCCTGGACGGGTTAGCGCTCGAGATTACTCAGCGTCTTTTCAACGGTACCGTTCATATCCCTGCTACGACTCGTGAGATCTTTAAATACAATTTGCGAGTACGCCAGGGGTTGGCTGCCCGGGCGCGTTACGGGTTGTTTATGTTGGCTCCGACCGACGGCGACTTCAGCGCGGTTTCTTTTCCGCCACGTCTCTGGTTTGCTTACTACCTATTGCGTCCATTTCGCATGCTGCTGAAGAATGGGAGTGCAGGCGGCCCGCCTGCTCCGTCAACCAGCAAATGAAATAGGCGAGCGAGGCCGGCTGCGCTCCCATTGCAATAAATTTGACTGATTTTTAGTGACGTGCTAGCGTTCACGGCAACTGGACGTGCTTGCGTTTCACTCCAATAGTTCACTGCGATAACTGGGTGGTCGAAAAACTCCAAGAGGTCCTGCCTCCTTCGGAAAGGTAAAAAGGTAATAAACTTTGAACGCCATCATCAATTCTGTTGCTCTTCGTGTGAAGTCTTTGGCGCTCGTCGTTTTCTTGATTGTGTTCAGTGCAGTAGCCTTTTCTCAAGAACCAACTAAGCCAGCCGAACCTAAGCCTGATGTCAAAATCCCGGAGACGAAAACCCCGGACTCCAAGCCGGCAGCAAAAGCGCCCTACACTCTGAGGGTCAGGTCCAAGCCAATTTTGAACATCTCGTTAAAGGCGGAGAAGGCGAAGTTGTCAGACATCGCCGCGGACTTGTCGCGGCGGCTCAAGATACCAGTTCAGGTTAACCCGGCTCTCGACAAGCAACTCGTCTCACTCGACTTTAGCGAGTTGACGCTTGAACCGGCGATGATCCTGATGGCGCCGCAAGTCTATATTGATTACGAGGTCCAAACCGGCGATGGAGAACCGCCTCGACCGCTGGGCATCTTCTTTTACGCGGCCAATCAAGCCGAACCACCGCCGAACGCCGTAGTCCCCGGTCGTTCGGAGTCGTTGCTATTCGAGGGCGATACCGAGGACGGGGTTGAGCCAAAAACGGATGATGCAAAGAAGAAGATCGAAGAACAACCTCTGCGAATTCAGTTTCAGAACAATATCCTCAGTGTCAAAGCCAAGCAGCAACCGCTAGCGTTGGTCCTATTAAAAATCGGTTCCGAGCTCGGAATTCCGGTAGACATCGAGTACGACACAACTGAGGTAGTGGACGCAGAGATCACCAAGCTTTCAGTCGAAGATGCGATGCGTCGCATCTCTCCCAACATTCGACTGTTTGTCCGCGCAGACTTACAACGCTCGGAAAGAAAGGCGCTACGACTCGTCCTGGCAGAGCCGGGCAAGTCGACGCGCCAGGGTTTCTGAGCGGAAGAGAACCCCAAGTGAGCTGAAGCTGGCTGTTTTCCAAGTTTTTGGTTGCCATGCTGCGGTTCACGACTTAATATAACCACCCACTATTGGAGGAGGTTGGCTAAACCTTGGCTAAACAAAACGAGCTTTTGAACCCCGATCATTTTGGGAAACAGTCTGACAACGTGAACGTAGATGTCAACGGAAAGGTTAAGAAATTGTTTGTTGAACCAGAGATTTCCGTGCCCGTGGACGTTCTCGAAGCCACCACTTTTTTCCAGTTGACAAGCAGCGGCGTACTGCCATAGCTGCAAGCCCCGCTATGACAGTCGAGGAAGATTTTCTCCGGCCGGCGTTCCAGAAGTTTTATTCGGTCGCCGGCCGGTTATTATTTGTAAGCTGCAACAATTCACACCTGGCTGAACTAATCGAAACTCTTTTTGCTGCCTGGCTCCTCGTTCCTGCCGAGTTTTCCGATCAAATTGCGCACGTGAACATCCAGTTTCATGGGCCCGGATCTCTTCCTCCCATCCCGTTAGGACTTGAACGCTTTCAGACCGCTAACGGCGGCCAGTGTTACACCGATGGCCAGGGCTACTTTTTGGAGTTGAGCAATTGTCGGCTGGTTCTCAAGCACGGCGACCCGACCAACATAGACGTCTGGTTTAAGCAACTGCCGCGCACTGCTGAGGCGGAATTGGGCCGAGTTGCTTCCTTTGCTGTCAGTGCCGGTCTGCGACGGTGCGGTTTGTTTGAACTTCATGGCGCCGGCGTGGTCCATCCGGAGACCAATTCAGGTGTGCTCATTATTGGCCCCTCTGGCAGCGGCAAGTCGACGCTCACTTTGCAACTGGCAGCGGCCTCCTGGTGCTATTTATCAGACGACGAACTGTTCTTGAGCGTGGTTGAGGATCGGGTCCAGGCCAGGGGTTTTCGCAGCTTTTTCGCAGTTAGCGAAAGAGCGGTCGCCACGAGTGGCGTCGGCATTGTGCCCGTCGTGCAGACTACCGCGGACAAGACCTGTTTCGAACCGAAGAATCTGTTTCCGTCAACCCAGGTCGAAAGCGTCTTTCCCAGCCGGTTGCTATTTACGACTATCAATAACGAACGCGAATCTCGCCTGGCCAGGTTATCGCACGTCGAAACCATGCAGCGACTAATCAGGCATTGTCCCTGGGCCACTTACGATAAAGCAGTTGCGGCCGAGAACCTGGACGTATTGTCGCGCCTCGTTCGCCAAAGTGAGGGGTATGAGCTCTCTGCCGGTCATGATCTCCTCAATCCCCAGCGGGCCTCGGATTTATTAAGCTCCCAAATCGGACTTAACTGATATCTACCGATGTCGCGCCGGCGAGTCTATAAATGCTGTGAGCTAATGCGGCTTTAACTTGAACCCTGTGCTTCCCGAAGAACCCGAAAGTTTGCCCGGTTGGTTGCCCATTGATGCAGTAGTGCGCGATGGGCGGCCAGGTCTGCTTTGGCTGGACATGCACGAAGTCCATTTTACGGAACCCTTTTTTCAGCAAACTGTAACCAGGGTCCAACAGGAACACTCTGCGCGCCAGGAAAAGTTCACGGAGTTTGCTGCCGTACTCCAACTGGAAAAGATCTCCACCAGGGTGCCACCTACTGGCTTCATCTTCCACTCTTCTCGCTGTGGTTCAACGATGGTCGCGAATGTTTGCCGGGCATTGAACGACTCAATAGTCATTAGCGAGGCCAACGCCATCGATAAGTTGGCGGGCAGGTTCACCACCGACACGAAGGGAGAACCGACCAGGGAACTCCTTTACTCGGTCTTGCTGAGAGGTGTGGTTAATGCGTTTGCGCAAAAACATTTCGGTAACGAGCGTCGCTTTTTTGTGAAGTTTTCCTGTTGCAGCGTGGTCCAACTGGCTCACATCCGTCGCATTTGGCCCGATGTTCCGGTCCTGTTTTTATATCGAGAGCCGACGGAGACGATTGTTTCGAATCTCGCGAACGTGCCCGAATGGATGACAGACCCGGATCGCAGACTGCTACTCGCAATGCTTAATTGTTCGGCGGAAGAACTCGCCTCGCTCAGTGCGGAAGAGCTTTGTGCAAGGTCGATCAGTACTTTTTATGATTATGCCGGCAATCTTGCACAAGGCAGGATGATGTTGCTTAATTACCAGCAACTATCGTTGCCTGTATTGTTGAGCGTAATCAAATTCTTCGGCGTGACCCCCGCTGGTGCGGAGTTGGACACCATCGAGCGAGTGAGCCGCCGCTACTCGAAAGACGCCACTTCGGAGCGTGTGTTTGTTGCTGATGCGGAGCGAAAACAATTACAGGCATCGGAACTGGTTCGACTAATGTCCGAACGATGGGCCGGCGAATCTTACCGCCGGCTGGAAGAACTGCGAAGCCGTACTGCCGTAAGTGATTCAGCCGCTGCGGGCACCTTTTGAGTAAACATGAGTACACCTAATCTGACTCCGTGCAAACACGTCGTGTTCACCGACTTCGACGAGGGTGAAGGAATCCTGGTCGATCTGAACACCAAGAAATACTATCAGTTGAATGAGACTGCGAAGTTGATCTGGAAAAGTCTCGAGCAAGGCAAGTCGGTTGACCAGATCGTCGAAGAGGTAATTGCTTGTTACGATGTAAGTCCGGACCATGCCGCTCGCAGTGTGCAAAGAACGCTTGATAGTTTCCAGTCTTACAAATTAGTGAGTGCTCCCTAACGTCGATCGCCGGGGAGGACGCAACTCCGAGAACGTGCAACCCAAAAATTCTCACCCAGCTGGTGAACGGCGACTCCTGATCTGGTACGCCGTTCTCACGTTCATAGTCTTCGCCCCCTTGTTGTGGGCTTTTGTTTTTGTCCGCAGTGTTTATCCCATTACCACCTGGAGCGTGATGATGGCCGGTGGCGATCTCGAACGAGGTCGCACTTATTACATCCTTCGCGGCGAAACCGTCTCCGGCGAAACGATTGATATCCGGCCGATGAGTCTGACCAATGCGCTTTACAGCCGCACGTGGGGTATGGTGAACGCGACAGTGGCAAACGCAGCCTTCAAACTCAAGTCGATTCACCCTGATAACGCTGAACTGATGAAGCGCATGGGTGGCCCGGACAATCTTCCCGCCGGCGCTCGTATGCCCGACCTGTTACAGGCGTGGGGCAACCTCTATAACCAACAGCAGCCTCCCTCGTCGCCCCACCGTCTGAAAGCGATCAGGATTGATATGTACCGCTGGGAGGGTGGTGGCTATAAAAATTACGACAACTTCATCGAATCGTGGCGCAAGGAATTGTAAACCGCCTGGTGCCCACCAGCGCCCTCGCCCTGGGGGTGGTGCGAGTCGTCGTACACGGCACGTTTCTAATATCTGTTATCGTCACTTCGTTCTCGGCTCTCGGTGAACTTCCGGTCACACTCCTGCGTCCGGTTGGGATAATGAAGCTGGTCCCATGGAATGTTTACGATACGTTGCTTACGCCGCGAAACATGACGTTGCTCAAGCTGGTCATGGTGCTGTCGCTGCTGTTGAGTACGACCGGATATCTCACCTCACTTACGACTAAGCTCTCGCTGCTGCTGGTAGTTTTTTATCAGGGCCTGGTGCGGAGTTTTGGGCATTTCAATCACGATGAAATGCTGGCGATTTATTATCTGGGCATTCTGGCTTTCACTCCCTGCGGAGATGGCTTCTCGCTCGATAGTTGGTCCAGTAGGAAGAGTGCGAACAAATCTGGTTTTGCCTACGGGTATCCAATCCTGCTGATGCAGTTACTCATGGCCTGGGTATATTTCAGTTCGGCGTTGGTGAAGTTGCGGGTGGCGGGGCTAAGTTATTTGAGTCCTGACAATTTGCCGGCCTTAGCTATCTACCACTCGCTAGACAATATGCACGACAGCAGTTTTAAGTTGGCCTTCTGGTTGCCGCAGGTACGCAGTTTGACACCGTTCGCGGTGGCTGGGGTGTTGGTTTGGGAGTTGTTGTTTCCTTTGGCAGTT
>Ga0126377_10004485_pt1 | contig 10176 bp, 12 predicted proteins | sample PanSoiMetPlot_22_FD_92647 | JGI IMG/M metagenome (GOLD analysis project Ga0126377, IMG submission 92647) | Tropical forest soil microbial communities from Panama - MetaG Plot_22 | ecosystem: Environmental > Terrestrial > Soil > Tropical forest > Bulk soil | place: Panama | collected 2016-02-17 | reverse complement strand
GTCACAATCGTCACCGCCACAGGCGCGAAGGCCGCGGATGACGCCACGGTGCGGCAGTGGCGCGATCAGATTGACGCGGCGCTCGACACCCGCGCGGCATTCACGACACTGCCGGGGTTCAACGACGTGTCGGCAGCCGGCCGCGCGCCCTTCGATGTCTCCGCACTGCCGAAGGACTGGAACTATTCCGTGCAGGTATTCACGGTCGAAGTCATCGAGGCGCGCACATGAGCGAACCCAAAGAGCCGAAGCCTGAATCGCGAGCACGGAAGGAACCTCAGTCCGCGCAGATAGAGCGCGCGAAGATCGCGCTTTACCGGCGGCCCAATCGCACGCAGATTGCCGGGGTGCAAGTGACACTCGCGACCGGCAGCGATCCCAACGCACAAGAGGCGACCTGGAACGTGAAAGCGTCCACGCTCGGCGGGCTGGTGCCGCGTGCTGGCGACCTCCACCGCGCAGGCGACGGCGTCTGGTGGGTGGTGAAGACCGTCGGCAAACTCACAGACGGCAACTATCCCTGCGAGTGCGGGCGAGAGGAGTAAGCCGTGAGCATCAGCGGCAAGCATATTGCGTTCAAGATCGGCAACACGACTCCGGTACTCGTGCCCGGAGTGCAGTCCTGGGCCGCGGTCGATGAAGCGCAGGAACTCGATGGCACCACCGCCGAAGATCAAGGGTTCGCCAACCCCGACGACGGCCTGGCCAGCCTGACCATCGACGCGCAGCTGGTCATCGACATCACGGCCGGCGACCTGACGACGATCCAGCGCGGCACGCTGCTCACCTACGCGAAGTTTTACGCGGACATCGGTGCGACCGCGCCGATTTACACGCTCCCCCTGGCGAAGGTGTTCCGCTCGACGCCGCGCGGCGAGATCAACGGTCGCTTCACCTACGACGTGACGATCAAGAGCAAGGGCGCATACATACTCGGTGACCCGAACTAACCAATGGATACTCCCACTTCGACACCAGCCGACATTTTCGCGGTCGGGCAGACTCTTGACTACAAGGCACCCGACGGCACGATTACCACTTTCAAACTCCGGCCGCCGAATCAGTACGAGCAAGGCGAGTTTCAGCGCTGGCTGGAGCAGAAGATTCACGACGCCATCGACCGCTCAAGCGACTCCGAAGAGCGGAAGATCAAGCGGCACTCGCTGATCGACGCGCAAGCCGGCATGGGCGAGTACGCCTGGGACGGTCCTTCGGGGATGGAATCGCGCTTCAAGCCCGAAGGGTACATCGAGACGCTCAAGATTGTCTGTCGCGATCAGGGCATGACTGACGAAATCGCGCAGGAAATCTTCCAGCAGAACCTGTACCGACTGTGGCGCGACGTGATGGAGTCGCAGGGCCAAGACCCAAAAGCACTGGCCCCGGTGCTTGCGGCACTGGGGTTTCCGACCGGTTTTCTCGAGTGCGAGCCAAGTGTACCGTCCTCCAACAACTCCTCAACCCACCCTTCAACCGAACATTCGCCGAACTCGGAGGACTCACCGACAGCCAGCTCGTGTTCCTCTACAGCGTCAAGCGAGGCGCCGATGGGGTGATGATGATCGACGTGCCACACGCGCGACCCCCGAGTCTCAAGGAGCAACACGCGCGCAAATGCTTTCTCCTGGGAATTACCGACCGCGAGCGAATCGCGGCGCTCTGGAAGTGGGAGCTGGCGCGTCGGGCCAAAGACGACCCGAACGGCCGCCGAGCTCGGAGGGCTAACCGGTGAGCTCGCAGGAATCCCGAGCGCTGGTCGTTGCACTGGAGCTGCTCCGCGCGCAGCTCGAGCGGAACATGCTGGCGATCACGTCGAACACCCAAGCTACCGAGATCGACATTTCCAACCGCGCCAGGGCTCTGCAAGGGTTCATGCGGGGCGGCAGTCGGGGCGGCGGGCCCAGTGCCGAAGCCAGCGAGGCCCGCGGCGGCAGTACCAGCCGCGCCCTGACCATGCTCGGCGGGCGACTCACGGCAATCCTCGGGCCGATCGCGCTATTTGCCGCGGCGCTCAATGCGCAGATTTCCGGTCTGCAGGTACTCACCAGTTCCGCGAAGGTGCTGGCGGCAAGCCTCGCCCCGGTGCTCCTGCCGGTCACAACGCTGCTCTCTGCCGCCCTGCTCGCGATCAGTGAAATCATCTTCACAAAGGGTATGCCCGTCTTCGAGCAGTTCTTCGCGTTCGTGCTGTCGCGCGGACTCCCAGCGCTTGCGATGTTCCTTGACAACGTCATGGCTGCCGCTGACGCCGTGACCAGTTTCGCGAAGAACGTCGGGGAAGCAATCGCGTTCATCGAGCGGATTGTCAGCCGAATCCCCGGCGGCAAGGAAGTGCTCTCCGGCGCGCTGGGTCCGATTCTTGGCTCGCAATTGGGCGAACGGGGCAGTAGCGCGGCAGCGCTGGGGCGTGGACTGACGGACACGCTGCGAAGTCTGCGTCTGTCGATGGGTCCACGGGCACAAATCACCGGACTCGAAAGCGTGGGCAAGCAAGTGCAACTGGCCGCGCTGCAGCAAGACCCGATCGAGGCGCGGATACTCAAGATTAACCAGGACATGCTCACGATGCTCGAGCGCATTGCTGGCAACACCATGCCCGGCGGCAGCGCGACACCCGGTAATGGCGCGTTCACTCCCCCGACAACTCCCGTTGGCAAGACTCTCGCGCCGGACCCCAACCGCTCAACCAAAGACAAGATTGTTCGCGGCGCGTTTCTCGGACCCGTTGGACTCTACTTCGCCGGCACTGACTGATGGCTCTAGGCGTAAGAGCGCTTGCCGGCGACGGCTCGCGACGCGACTACACTGGAAGGGGGTGACTCATTGCCGCTTGATGAACGTGAAGATCCTGAACCGCCGCCGTTGCCGGTGCCGCCACTCAACGAGGATGGCTCGCTGCGCTACTACGACGTTGACGAGGCCGCGCAGATGGAAATTGAGCGCGTGGGCGTCGGCGGGGAAGGTGCCCACATCGAGGATCAGATGGGACCCGACGGCAGCGGGAGCGTGCGACTCTTCCGCTGCAAGTGGGTTGAGCGCTACGCCGCGGCGATGTGGTTTGTGGGTTACGCAAAATCGTATGTCACCGCGGGCGTGTCCTACATCTCGCGCACCCTGCCTGATGCGCACCCCGGCTATACGAACTTCAACTGGGTGGCCACGAAGGTCCGCATCCGACCGTTCCGGTATCTCGGCACAATCAGCATTAACCCCTTCGGCGAGAATATCCCCGACTTCGAGAAGGCGCTTCTGGAGGTGACCTACGAGCTGGTGCCCTTCGAGTTGCTCGATGACGACGCGATTGTCACGGACTACGACGAAATCAAGCGATACGTCACCAGGCCGGGACACCCCGGCGCGGATGTGGCAACCGATGTTTCGTATGTCTCACTGCCCGGCGCGATTCTGCAGTTCACGAGCAGCGACGGCACCAGCCCGCCGCGCCGCAAGCCTGTTTCTTACGGCGTCGGCTTCCCGGAATGCTACACGAAAAAGAAGGTTCTTTGGCACCGCGTCCCCTTCGACCTCTGGGGCGCAGGGACAGTGTTGACCAACCGAGTCAAGGGTGACGGCACCAACACGAATAAGCCCTATGTCGGCTCACTCAATCTCACCGAATTTCTTGGACACCCGCCGCTGACGCTTCAACTGGTGGGAGTCGAGGAGCGCTTACTGCCGGACGCTTCAGGAATCGGGTACGCGTGGGATTTGGCGTACGTCTTCCTCGAAAAGACCGTTCCGTTTGGGCATCTGGGCTTCTACTTCCACGACACCGCGAGCGGTTCGCCAAACAGTGGTTACAACCAGGCAGTCCGGATAGGCGTCTCGGACGTGCCGATTCTGCCTGAAGCCCTGGAAGATAATGAATCTTTGTTCTACGCCCGCGAGTTCGCCGAGCTGTTCGTGCCCGGCGAGCTGCCGCCACCACCGCCGCCACCGCCGCCCTAATCTTTCTTGTCCTTCTTCTTCTCAACGTAATTGTAATGGTAGGCGAAGTTGACACTCGTCTTCCTCATGTCCGTGACAACCCATACCGTGCCATCCGCCTCGATGATTTCGGATTTCGGCGGCGCCCAGGCGTTCATCGCCGGCGGGATCGTGTAAATCACCGTCTTACCCTTGAGCTCACCCTTGAAGGCGGGGATGTCCTTCACTTCGTTGAGGAACTTGCTCCCGGTCCACTGCCGGACCGTGACCTTCTCCGTGTAGGACTTTTTTTCGCTCGGGTTTTTCCGCTCCTCCTTCTTCTCGTCCTTCTTCTCGTCCTTCTTCTCGTCCTTCTTGTCCTGGCCGGTCGCGATCTGGCTCATTGCGAGCGCCCCCAAGAGAAACGAAACAGCCAACAGCATGGTACGCATGATACTCGCTCCTGTGTTTGTGTAAACCCCCCGGTGTGTGTGTTCGTCCGAGGGAGAAAGATTATCAGCCACAAAAAGTCAAGTTGCAAGAAGAATGTTGCAGTTCATGAAATGAGAGCAATCAGCTCGTGAAATGTAGAGAAATCATTCGTTTGGGAAATGAGAGGAATCATTCCGGGAATGATTCCTCTCATTTCAAGAGAAGAATGATTTCTCTCATTTCCTGAACCGGGAATGATTGCTCTGCATTTCTTCCGATGGGTAGTTCCAGCATGACACGGGCCTGACGCGGGCCGCTAGTATCCTCATTTCAGAGGAAGAGTATGTTGCGCACCGTGCCGCCCTTGCCGTGGTTTGTCGTGCAGATTACCGCCGCGCTCGGGGGCGACGAGTACAGCTTTCTCGAGGTCTGGCTCTCGGAGGATGCGTGGCAAGAGAAAATCGGCGGGCGCTACGGCACTGAGGAAAACCCCGGCGTGGCACTCGAGGGCGTCTTGTTCGCGGTGGACGATTATGCGCTCTGCCGCAGTTCGGAGGGCGAGGGCGGCAGCAAGTGGGAGCTGTTCCCCCTCGCGGGCGGCGGCAACGTGTTCGGGCCAGCGTCGGCGGGTGACAACTTCGTGGCTCGGTTTGACGGCACAACCGGCAAGCTGATCCAGGGCTCGAAGACGCACGTCGCTGATTCCGGGCTACTGACCGTCACGCAGAATCAGGTACTCGGAACTCCGCCGCAGCCATTTTCGTCATCTCTTGACGCGACGATGCTTTTCGTTCGCGGTGCGGCGACCAGCCAATCGGGGTTCTGGGTCTACGGTCTCGAAGGCGGCACGTCGCCCCAGTACGCGGGATTTGACCAGACCGGCTTCTACTTCACAATGCCAGCAGGTTACGGTGTGTCAGGGGACCAAACCGCGATTGTCGTACTGGGAGATCCCTTCACTTCGCCACTTCCGACCCCGACGAATGATGACTGGATGCTCTACTCGACGCGGCGATTCGGTGCGCCAGAGTTCTTCGTCAATGATGGTACGACCCTACTGTTGGGCATGACGGGCACGACGGCCAGCGGCGACACCGTGAAGGGCGGGCTCATCATCGGCGCCGGTGCGGCTGGCTTTACCGGTACTGTGCCGTAAGGGGAATCATGGCAGGCGCAGTCAAATCCATCACCGTGAGCAATGGCCGGATCATGTCCGCATCGGGCGGACTGATCGCGACCGCGGACATGACCACGACGGGCGTCACGGCCGGCAGCTACACGAGCGCAAACATCACCGTCGACGCCGCGGGCCGCATCACGGTGGCTGCCAACGGTGCAGGCGGGGGCGGGGGCGGCACTGTCACGAGTGTCAATCTCACCGCGCCGGCTGCGGGCATCACAGTCAGCGGTGGGCCGATCACGACGTTCGGCTCGATCACGCTGGCACTGGCGGATGACCTCGCGGCGCTCGAAGCGCTCTCCGGGACCAACACGATCTATTACCGCTCGGCGGCGAACACGTGGGCGGCGGTCGCGATCGGCACGGGGCTGACCTTCACCGGCGGCACGCTCAGTGCGCAGGCAGGCGGGGAAGCTGTCTGGCGGTTCGCGGCTACTAGCACGTCGATGGCTGATCCTGGTAGTGGAAAACTGCGTGGTAATAATGCTGTTGTCAGTTCGATGTCTCAGCTTGCCGTCTCGAACATCACCGATAACGGCATCGACCGGACCAATCTTCTGAGGTCGTTAGCTTCCGGCGACTCTCTCTTGATCCAGAACCAGTCCGACGCGACCAAGTGGGCTCGGTTCACACTGAGTGCCGACCCGACCGACAATACCTCGTGGTTCCTTCTGCCGGTCACTCACGTGGATAGCGCCGGGGGCGGGATCACGAATAACGATGCGCTACTGATTACGTTCGGCATCGGCGGCAGCGGCGGCGGTGCCGGTGGTATCACTCAGCTTACCGGAGATGTGACGGCCGGGCCTGGAACTGGCAGCGTCGCGGCGACGATCGCGAACAATGCCGTCAACTACGCCAAGATGCAGACTGTGACGACTCAGAACCGGCTTCTGGGTCGTGGCAACTCGGCTCCTGGCAATCCGGAAGAGATCACGCTCGGCTCCGGGCTGACGATGACCGGCACGACTCTGACCGCGTCCGGCCCGGCCGGGCCGCAGGGACCGCCGGGCGATCCGGGCAGCGGCGTCGCGGTCGTGTATTTCCAGGACGCGCCGCCCGAATCGCCCAACGCCAACGACGATGAGTTCAACACGGGCTCGCTCAATACCTCCGTGTGGAGTGAGTGGGATGTCGGCGGCGTGATGACTCCGACCGTGGGCACCTACGGACTGAAACTCTCGCACTCTGTCACGACGCTCGACTCGCTGGCGGGGATTCATCGCAGTGTGCCCGCGGGCGACTGGTCGATCACGACGAAGGTGTCTCTGGCGGGCACCGGCACCAACTACACGCAGGGCGGGATCTTCCTCTCGGAGGACATCGTCGCCAATCCCTCGACGGCCGACATCCGGTTCTTCGGCATCCTCTACGCCAATAACAACGAGTTCCAGGTGCGAGTGCTGCGGTGTAGCGCGTACAACTCGTTCACGAGCAATGTTTTCAACCTCACGACGATGGGGCACGCCGCGCTCTATTTCCGCATCAGGAGGATATCCGGCACGTACTTCTATGACATGTCATCAGACGGCCTCAACTGGATGCAGGTCTATTCGGAGTCGGCACCGTTCACGGTCGCGCGAATGGGCTTGTGCACGAACAACCCCGGCTCGGCAGGCAAGCTAAACACGGTCTGCTATTTCCGCTTCTGGCGACAGACCGCGATCACGACCAATGACCAGCCGCTGCTCGGGCGGTTCTCCGCGACGCAGGGCGAGGCAGGCCCCGCGACTCCCGGCGGCCGGCTAACACTCACAACCGCTGTGCCGATCACGACTGCTGACGTGCTATCTAGCGCGACGCTGTATTACACGCCGTACCTGCATAACCGCGTTGATCTCTACGACGGCACGCGATGGCGGACGAGTTCGTTCAGCGAACTCTCTCTCTCGCTCACCGGACTTGTGAGCGCAAGCGTCAACTACGACGTGTTCCTCTACGACAACTCCGGGACGCTGACGCTCGAACTCGTGGCCTGGTCATCCGACACCGCGCGTGCAACCGCGCTCGTGTATCAGGACGGGCGGCTCGTGAAAAGCGGCGCGACGACGCGACTCTATCTGGGCACCATTCGCGGCAACGGTACAGGCATATGTACCGAGAGCGTGGAGCGGCGGTTTGTGTGGAATGCCTACAACCGTGTGCGAAAGAATTTCCTGTATCAACCGGTGGGGGCGACGTGGTCTTACAGCGGCACAAGCTGGCGGCAAGCGAATACCAGCAGCTACCGTGTGAGTTACGTGGTCGGTCTCGACGGTGTCCTGGCCTACCTGTGCGTGCAGATCAACGCGACCGGCACCTCTGGGCAGATCGCCTATGCGTCGATGGATGAGGACGGGATCGGCACGCCGGAAGTGAGCGCGGTCGGCGGTTGGGATGTCATCCCCACCGCTGCCGGTGCTGCGGGCTACGCGCCGATTGTCAGCACCCGGACGTGGTTTGTTCCGCTCGGGTTCCATTACACTCAGTGGATCGAGAAGACCTCCGGCGTCTCGGCGACGTACATCGCGGCCGAAGGGTTGGGTATGTCCGGCTGGATCGAGTGTTGAAAGGGCAAGCCGTGAGCACACGCATCGAACGATTAACGACGGCGGTTGCGGCAGTCGCGCCGATCGAGGGCGTGGCGATCTTCCCCACCGGGACGGCGAGCGAAGCGCACTGGCATACCGTCACAAACTTCTCGACGGGCGAACTGGTCAGGATCGACTACCAACCGACTGCGACTGCCGGCGAGATCAGTGCGGGAGATAATGTTGCGATCAACTTCGACCTGACGGAAGGACTCCGCAAGCCGCGCATCCTGTACTCGATCTGGCAAGACATCGGCGCGCTCACAGGTGCGCAGAAGACCGCGATCGCGACTGACCTGTTCGGGGGCAACCCGCCGAAAGTGACGCAGGACACCGGCCCCAACGCGCCGGACCTGCTCACGCTCTGGGTGCTCCAGAACACGACGACGCTCTCGACGGTTGACAAGCAGTCCGCCCAGCGCGCGGCGATGAGCATCTTCACACTGGATAACCCGACGTACCTTGTGCATCCGCCGTTCGATCCCTCGATTTCGATTCCAGGCGACGAACCCGCTTAATTGGAGTTGCTCACATGAGCGCGCCCGAACCGCAGCCGCCGCCCCCGACCGGACCGATTACCGGCGCGCTGGTCAGCGGTGGCTGGCTCGTGCGGACTCTGCGGAGCACGACGCCCGCCGAGGCCCTCGTCGTCGCGTTCCTGGTGTCGTTCCTCGCGATCGTCGGTCTGCTGGCGATGACGGCATACTTCGCGCATGAGCGCTGGAAGATGGACCGGGAAGAGCGGCGCGAACTGATCCACGAAATCTTACACCGGTCGCCCAGTCCGCAAGAGAGAGAGAAGCCATGAGCATCAAGTTCTGGCGGGTCGCGCTGGCGTTGTGGCTCTTCCTGTATGCGCTATTGGCGATCACGAATGTGCGTTTCGAGTTGTCCGGCTTCCTCATGGGCATCCTGGCAATTGTTGCCGGCATCTTGCTCCTGATGGACCGCTAAAGGAGGGAGCGATGCGTCATGCGTTCCTCACCGCCGTTTGCCTGGTGGCGTTGGCGACGAAAACACTCGCTGCCCCGCCGTCCCTGGAAATCCCGCCGGTCGTCACACCGAGCGGGCAGTATATCCAGTTCGTGCCGAAAACCGACGGCGTCAGCGTCACCTATGTGGGGCTAAGTGGGATCGAGCCGGTGCCGACGGTCGCACTCGCGAATCCGAAAATGTTTCTGCTCGACACCTACGGCAAGCCGGCCGGCACTTACAAGTTTGCCGCGATCGCGGCCGGTGCCAACGGCGAGCAGACGCGGCAAGACTTTTCCGCAGTGATCGGGCAGGGGCCGGCACCTGACCCGAAGCCCGCACCGACACCCGACCCGAAACCACCGCCTGAACCGGTCACGTCGTTCAGAGTCTTCCTGGTGTACGAAGCCGGCGCGACACTCAACGCGACCCAGTACGGGATCATCTACGGCATCGAAGTCGAGAAGGCACTCACAAGCGCGACGACCGGCAGCGGACTCGCCGCCGAGAAAACCGGTTGGCGACGCACCGACAAGGACGCGAACCCCGCAACGATGACCGCGGGTTTCAAGGACGTTTGGAGCGCGGCGAAACCCAAAGTCACAACGGTGCCCTGCATTGTGTTTCAGGTGAATCAGCAGGTCACGATCGAGCCATTGCCCGCGAGTGTTGCGGATACAACGGCCCTCATCGCCAAGTACAGGGGGAAATGACGTGGCTGATTTCTACAAGCGTGTGATCCCGATCATCGACGTGAGCGCGTCGACCTATCATCTGGTTAACCCCGAGGGCGTGAAGTCGGGGTTAGTGCCGCGCGACTTCGCGGAGTTCCCGCGCTCGATGTTCGCGCCACCTTCGTCGATCGTGACGATCCCCCAATCCGACTGGGATGCCTACTATGACGAGCAGGAAGCACAGCAGTCGAGCCTTGAACACATCTTCCTTCGCGGCGGCCAACCCGCGTTCGTCAACCTCGACCAGAATGGGGATGGCGATTGTTGGAGTTACTCGACCGGGCACGCGATGATGTTTCAATACCTGCGAGATAACATGCCGGTGCCGAGACTCAACCCGCACTTTATCGCCACTTACTTGCACCGATTTAACGGCGGCTGG
>Ga0126377_10004484_pt1 | contig 10177 bp, 7 predicted proteins | sample PanSoiMetPlot_22_FD_92647 | JGI IMG/M metagenome (GOLD analysis project Ga0126377, IMG submission 92647) | Tropical forest soil microbial communities from Panama - MetaG Plot_22 | ecosystem: Environmental > Terrestrial > Soil > Tropical forest > Bulk soil | place: Panama | collected 2016-02-17 | reverse complement strand
CAGGTCTTCAAGCCCTCCATCGACATTCGCTACGCAGTGGAAAAGATTGCCTCCCATGCAGGTTCACAATTCGATGCAATCCCTGTTTCAAGCGCAGTAGAAATCATCGAAAAAATGGATTCAGATACAACCGTCGTAGGCATCGATGAGGCGCAATTCTTTGATCCGCAGGTGGCCGAAGTTGCGCAGGAACTCGCAGCGCGCGGCATCCGTGTCATTGTCGCTGGTCTGGATATGGACTTCCGCGGCGAACCGTTTGGACCTATGCCGTTGATCCTGGCGAAAGCCGAGCGCGTGGACAAACTCCACGCTATTTGCATGGTCTGCGGCGATGAAGCTTCGCGCACGCAGAGACTAGTCAATGGCAAGCCCGCCAAATATGACGACCCGGTTGTGATCGTGGGCGCATCAGAATTGTATGAGGCGCGTTGCCGGGCTCATCACGAGGTTCCACGTTAGTTCAATGGTTGCATGGTTATATGGTCGCTTATCGACAAGCGAACCACTCAACTAGGAGACTACCGGACTAGCCAAATGCAAAACTATAAAGATATTCTCGCCGAAATATTGGTTGATGAAATAACTCTGCAAGCACGCATCAAAGAGCTTGGAGCCGAGATCAGCCGCGATTACGCCGACTCGGACTGCGCGCTCCTGCTGATTTGCATTCTGCGCGGCGGTGTGCCCTTCCTCGTGGATTTGATGAAACATATCACGGTCCCTCACATGCTGGATTTCATGGCAATCTCCTCATATGGTGCAGGTAAGCGTGAAAGTAACGGTAACGTCCGCTTGACAATGGACTTGCAGACTAACATCCGCGATAAACATGTCTTGCTCGTTGAAGATATCATCGATAGTGGCAATACCATCGCTTCCGTGCTCGAACTGCTCGAAACGCGCCAGCCAAAGAGTCTCAAAGTCTGCGCATTGCTCGACAAGGAGGAACGCCGCGAAGCCGTTGTGCCGCTCCACTATCGCGGGTTCAGCATTCCCAACAAGTTCGTGTTTGGTTACGGGCTCGACCTTGATGAATACTATCGCAACTTGCCCTTTATCGGCGTGGTCGATCTGGAGAAATACAAGCCCGATTGATTTACAATTGACAAATTATGCAAGATGATTCTCAAGCCGCCTCTGCCTACGCTGGTCGCTGGGTTGCCCGGGTACGCGGTCGAATCATCGCCCAGGGAGGCACACCGGAACAAGCCCTGCTTGCCGCGCAGAAAAGCCGTCACAAGGAAAAACCCGAAATTATCTTCATGCCCGTTTCGTTTTCACATTCCCCTTTAATTGATAGAGTCCGCGAAGCCCTGCCTGACCAGGAGATCTACCTTGTCGGTGGCGCCGTGCGGGATATGCTCCGCAACCGTCTCTCACACGACCTTGATTTTGCCCTGCCCGCGAACGGCATTTCCCTCGCCCGACGCGTTGCCAACGTCCTCCACGCAGATTTCATGGTCCTTGATGCAGAGCGTGACACAGGCCGTGTCATCTTCGCAGAAGAAGACGGTTCACGCACATTTCTTGACTTTGCCGCCTATCGCGGCGGCGCGACCCTCGAAGCAGATTTGCGCGCCCGCGATTTCACCATGAACGCCATTGCTTATAACCTTCACAACGACACCATCATCGACCCGCTCAACGGCGCGTCGGACCTCCGCGCCAAACTCATCCGCACCTGCACTCCTACATCTTTTGAAGACGACCCGGTACGCATCCTGCGTGCCATCCGACAGGCCGCGGCGTTTGAATTCAAGATCGATCTCGTTACTCGCCAAGCCATGAAAGAGGCCGTAAGTCTTTTGCCAAAGATTTCTCCCGAACGGCAACGAGACGAGCTCTTCAAAATACTTGAAGGACCGCGGCCCGACGCCTCCATGCGCGCACTCGAAATGCTGGGTGTATTTCCTCATATGCTGCCTGAACTCTCGGCAATGAAGGGTGTCACACAATCCCTGCCGCATATCTATGATGTTTGGGAACATACCTTGAGCGTGCTAAAGCATCTCGAAGGGATCCTGGCATCCTTGCGCGTCGGTTATTCCGCTGAGGAAACCAACGACATGTTCACTGGTCTGCTTACACTGAGGATCGGCCGGTATCGCGATCAATTCGCGACCCACTTTGCAGAATCTCTCAATACCGACCGCTCTGTCCATGTCATACTGTTCTTCGCCGCGCTGTATCACGACGTCTCAAAGCCCACCACCCGAACTGTGGACAACACGGGCCGAATCCATTTCTATGAGCATGATTCCAAAGGCGCAGAGGTCGCGGCCGAACGCTCACGGGCTTTCAACCTCAGCAATGATGAAGTGGAACGCATCCGCAAGATTGTCTTGAATCACATGCGCTATCTTTCTTTCACCATGCGGCTGGAGGAACAAAATGAGGAACCATCTCGCAAGGCCATTTACCGCTTTTTCCGTGACGCCGGCGAAGCTGGCGTGGACCTGGTGCTGCTTGCCTTGGCCGACCTGCGCGGCATGTGCGATCACACATTGACACAGGAGGCCTGGATGCGAGCATTGGATGTTGCGCGCATCCTGCTGGAAAGTTATTGGGAAAAACGCGAAGAAACCGTTGCGCCACCGCGTCTGGTGGATGGCAACGATCTCATGCAGGAGTTTGATCTCAAGCCTGGCCGCTTGATCGGTCAGTTGCTCGAAGCCATCCATGAGGGACAGGCGACCGGTGAAGTCGCCTCACGCGAACAGGCCCTGCAACTTGCCAGAGAACGGCTGGCAGAAATCAACAATAATGATTAGAAATCATCATGAACATTGTGTACTTCGATCTTGAAAGCCAAAAAATATTCGAGGAAGTTGGCGGGCGGGATCCTTCCAAGTTGCTGCTCGCCTGCGGTGTTACCTGGTCTACGGCGCGGAATGATTTTGCTGTGTACTGGGAGCAGGATGCCGCAGCGTTGATAGCCGAATTGAAATCCGCTGATCGTGTGATCGGCTTCAACATCATCAATTTTGACTATCAGGTACTCAGGCCCTACGTGCCGAATGAAAATTTCCGCACGCTCAGATCCACTGACATGCTGCTCGACATATCCCGCACATTGGGCTTTCGCCTGAGTCTGGATTCGATAGCCAAAGCAACGCTGGGCACAACTAAGACCGCCAATGGCTTACAGTCGGTGGCGTGGTTCAAGAACGGCGAGTTGGATAAGGTTGCTGAATATTGTAAAGCCGATGTGGATATAACACGCCGCGTTTATGAGTTTGGGCGGGAACATGGATTTGTCAACTATTTCTCCAAATTGGGCAGCAAGTTGAAGGTCGCAGTGAATTGGAAATAAGCTTTTATTGATCGTGGAGCAGTATTGACCTATCCACCGCACTGCCCGATGATTGCCCAAGATTGCCATTTGAGATTTTGGACCTGCCTTGCAGCGAAGAAACATGGAGAAAAAATGCAAAAGGTCAATGTTAATGGGATCGAGCTTGCGTACACCCGTCACGGTGAAGGGACTCCGCTGGCGCTCCTGCACGGTTATCCATTAGATGGCAGCATTTGGAGCGAGGTGATTCCCCTGCTGCAACATCGATATGATCTCATCGTTCCTGATCTGCGTGGGTTTGGTGAATCGACAACAGTGGATGAGCCTTACACTATGAACACCTTCGCTTCGGATATTGCCGGAATATTGGATCATTTGGGCATTGAGCAAACTGCGCTGGCAGGTCATTCCATGAGCGGCTACATTGCCCTGGCCTTCGCCGGTCTTTTCCCTGACCGTGTCCGTGGACTCGGACTGGTATCCTCACAGGCGCTGTCTGATTCGCCTGAACGGAAGCAAGGTCGGTATGATACCGCGACACAGGTCGCACGGAAGGGTATCAAGGTAGTGGTCGAAGCCATGACGCCGAAATTCACCTCAGATGAACGTGTGCGCGCCTTTGCGCAGACTGTCATGGAGCAGCAAAAACCTGTTGGGATCATCGGCGCTCTCAAAGCGATGGCAGAACGGGAGGATACAACACCGTTGCTCCCCGCTTTCAAGTTTCCGGTTGTGATCGTCCATGGTGACGCTGACGCATTGATCCCCGTGGATCGGGCGCGGGAAGCAAAAAACCTCGTTCCTCATGCTTGTATTTTGGAGTTGAAAGGTGTAGGGCATTTGCCCATGATGGAATCGCCTGACGAAACGGCTAAAGCGCTTATGCAACTGGGATAAGCAAGCATCCCGTCGCGTTCAGGGCGACGGGATGCTTTGTTCTGGAGGATCAAGAAGCGTAGACTCTTATGAAGCGGGAAGCGGGCTGGTCACTGTATTCCCGGTTGCGCTTTTCGTATCCAAGCTGCTAGTCATATTGCGGCGGAGAAGACGGTTAATGTGAGCAACCAGAACGCGGCTGGGCGTAGGCTTTGTCAGATAGTCATCTGCACCAGCATCCAGCACGCTAGCCACCATGGAAGGATCATTCAGCGCAGAGAGCACAATGATTGGCACCTTGCTGAACGCACGCACAGCGCGGCATACCTCCCAACCATCCATCTCGGGCATCATGAGATCCAGGATGATCATCTCAGGTGGATTCTGACGGGCAGCATTCAATCCGTCTGTGCTGCTGTTCGTTGCAGTCACATCGAATCCCTGCGAGCGCAGCAACACAGAGAGCAAATCGGTCACAGCAGCATCGTCATCAATAACAAGAATTTTTGTTGTCATGGGTCTATTCCTAAGTGTCTATATTATCGCAGATTTACCAGATTCTGTACTTTGCAACATGCTAACAGGTTAAAACATGCTAACAGATTAAAAGCAATTAAACACTGACAATTGAATGGCAAAAATATCACTTTTGTCATGATTCGTTGTGGTAAACTTCACACGATTTCCCGGAATTTTTCCATTACTGGAGGTAAATATGGCTGTAAAAGTCAAAAAGAAAGCAGCACCAAAATCTGCGAAAGGGAAGAAATGGGTGTACCTGTTCGATGAAGTAAAAGCTGCAGAGAAATACACTGGTTCATGGGACGGCGTGCGCAGCCTGCTGGGCGGCAAAGGCTCGGGCCTTGCAGATATGACGCGCGCGCACGTGCCTGTCCCACCCGGATTTACGATCACGACCGAAGCCTGCAACAGCTACCGCAAAACTGGCAGTTTCCCAGCTGGAATGTGGCAGCAGGCACTCGCAGCTCTAAAAGTGACCGAAAAACAAGCTGGTAAAAAGTTCGGTGACCCGAAGATCCCCTTGCTCGTATCCTGCCGTTCAGGTGCGAAATTCTCAATGCCTGGTATGATGAACACGATTCTCAACATTGGCTTGAATGACGAAGTAGTGGAAGGCCTGGCCAAGCTCTCAAATAATCCGCGCTTCGCCTGGGACTCATACCGCCGTCTGATCGAAATGTTTGGCGCGACCGTGTTCAATCTCGACGATGAGCATTTTGAACACCCTCTGGCAGAACACAAAGCCAGAAAAGGCTACAAATCGGATACAGAAATGACCGCTGAAGACTGGAAGGAACTCGTTTCCGTCTTTAAGGAAGTCTTCAAGAAGCAGGTCGGTTTTGATTTCCCACAAGATGTGTACAAACAAATGGAGTTTGCTACCAAGGCAGTCTTCGAGTCATGGAACGGCAAGCGCGCCATTGACTATCGCCGCGCGACCGGCATTTCAGATGATCTCGGCACAGCGGTCAACATTGTGACAATGGTGTTTGGCAATATGGGCGATGACTCGGGCACAGGGGTGGCGTTCACGCGCAACCCGTCTACGGGCAATAAGAAGATGATGGGCGAATATTTGCTCAATGCGCAGGGTGAAGATGTGGTGGCAGGCATCCGTAATGCCGATCCCATCGAAAACCTCAAACAGAACATGCCCAAAGCCTACAAACAGTTCATGGACATCACCGGCAAACTGGAAAAGCATTACAAAGATATGCAGGATGTCGAGTTCACTATCGAGCGCGGCAAACTGTGGATGCTCCAGACTCGCAACGGCAAGCGCACAGCAAAATCTACAGTGAAGATCGCGGTGGATATGGCGAAGGAAAAGCTCATCACAAAGGAGGATGCGGTTTTGCGCGTCACCCCTGAAACCGTGGACTCATTGTTGCATCCGCAATTCGATGAAAAAGCGATGAAGAAAGCTGAGAACGATGGCACCTTCTTTGCCAAAGGCGTAAATGCTTCCCCTGGTGCGGCAGTTGGGCAAATTTATTTCGACGCCGACACTGCGGAAAAGATGGCGAAGGAGCACAAGCAGGAAACCATCATGGTGCGCCCATTCACCAAGCCTGATGATGTGCATGGCATGATCGCCTCACAGGGTGTGCTGACCAGCGAAGGCGGCGCGACGTCACATGCGGCAGTGGTGGCCCGTCAATTCGGTATTCCATGTGTAGTTGGCGCATCCTCGGTCAAGATCGATCTTGAGAACCGACAAATGAATGTTGGCGATGTGAAAGTGAAGGAAGGCGAATGGATATCGGTCGATGGCAACACGGGTAAAGTGTTTATTGGCAAAATCCCCACCTCTGCACCATCCCTCGAAGAACAAACCGATCTGCTGACTCTGCTTAATTGGGCGGATGAGATCTGTGCCCGCAAGGATATTCGTAAAGCGCCCAAGGGCTGGCCCACCCGTGGTTTGCAAGTTTGGGCAAACGCCGATTACCCGAAGGATGCACAGCGTGCCCGCTCGTATGGTGCCGTGGGCATTGGTCTTTGCCGCACTGAGCACATGTTCTTTGAGCCCGAGCGCCTGCCTATCGTCCAGCGCATGATTCTGTCCGGAAACAGCGAAGGCAGAACTGCGGCGCTTAGCGAATTACTTCCCTTCCAGCGCAAGGACTTTGACGGTCTCTTTGAAGCGATGAATGGTTACCCGGTCATCATCCGTCTGATCGACCCGCCTCTGCATGAGTTCATGCCCGATGAGGAAAAGTTGCTCGAAGAAGTCGTCACGATGCGCGTCAAAGGCGAAAGCGATGGATTGCAAGCCAAAGAAGACCTTCTCACCGCCATCAAAGGGATGCACGAATCGAATCCCATGATGGGCCTGCGCGGTGTTCGCCTGAGCATTTCCATCCCTGAGATCGTGGAGATGCAGGTCCGTGCCATTTTCGAAGCCGCAGCGGACTGCACGTTGCGCGGCATCAAAGTCAAGCCGGAGGTCATGATCCCGCTGACTGGCACAGTCAAAGAATTGGAATGGATCCAGCCACGTCTTGAGCGTATCGCTTCGACGGTAATGAACGAAAAGAAGGTCAAATTCGATTACAAGTTTGGCACGATGATCGAGATCCCGCGCGCGGCGGTGACGGCCGGGGAGGTTGCGCAGCGTGCTGAGTTCTTCTCGTTCGGCACGAACGATCTCACACAAATGACCTACGGCTATTCCCGTGACGATGCCGAGCGGAACTTCCTGATCACCTATCAGGAACAGGGCATCCTCGAGAAGAATCCATTCCAGACCCTAGATCGGAGCGGTGTCGGCAAATTGATGGAATGGGCAATTGCGGAAGGAAGAAAGACCCGTCCATCGCTCGAGGTAGGCATCTGCGGTGAACATGGCGGCGATCCGGACTCAGTCGAATGGTGTCACATCATCGGCAATAACTATGTTTCCTGTTCCCCATTCCGCGTGCCAGTGGCGCGTCTCGCGGCGGCGCATTCCGCGTTGAGGCACTCCTCCTAAAAAATAGACTCGCATGTGTTATGGGACGAAATCCTTACTACCCACCTGCCCCAAAAGCAACTTTTGGGGCAGGTTTAATGTTCTGAAAATGTGGGTGCGTAATGGGTGACCATTCCCGTGTTACTTTTCAGAATACTTTTCGTCCTGTTAAGAAGGATTTGCAGGTTCTTAAGGATACACTTCAGAGCCAGGAACGAATGCCAACATGATGCAATTTTTGACAGTCCATCGCCCCCCATTCAAAGCAGAAAATACCGCCCATAATTAATCATTGTAAGAGCAAACACGGAACCGAATATTCCTGAAGCTTCATCAATAATAACAGGCCGTTTATGAAATCGCAGGATATGGAAATTCTATGAGCAAAATTCTAGTCATTGATGATGATCAAAATACCACCAAACTGTTGGAAAATATTCTATCCAGAGATGGATACGATGTGGTAGCCGTCAACAATAGTGACGATACGCTTTCCGCAGCACTAACACATGAACCTAATCTTATTCTCCTTGATCTGATGATGCCCAGCATGGACGGCCTGGAAGTCTGCCGAAATTTGCGGGAAAACTCACGATTTGCCCGGACCCCCATCATCTTCTTTACGTCAGTCGGCGATATTGATAAAAAGGTTGCCGCATTTGGGGTGGGAGCCAGTGATTACGTTGTCAAGCCAATTCACCCCCAAGAACTTAAGTTGAGAATCAAGGCATTGATTGGGAATGGAAATGGGAACGGGAACGGGAATCACAGGTGATCTGATGATCAAATGGAGGCTGCCTCAAGTTGTCCTTGGTGTCTGCCTGGTGCTGGCCTGGTTGGTTCCCGGGCAACCTGCCCGCGCCCAAGATCTGACTTTCGTCGAATTCCCGTTGGAGAGATTTCACGATCGGAAACCGATTCAACTTATGGGGGTGATAAGCAGTCAGACCATAAACATCCCGATTCCTCAGAGCTGGTTGCCAGGCGAAGAAAACTGGCTGGAAATCAATATCAGAAAAAGCCCTCTCCTGGACGCACCCCGATCCTCCCTCACTATCTCCCTCAATGGATTGCAGGTCAGTTCCTACCAGCTCTCCCAAATAACGGTTGCGAAGCAACAAATCCTGATACCCGCGAACATGTTCACGCAGGGCAACAATGCCCTGACGTTTACCGGCGCACTATATCTGCCTGATGACCAGCAAACGAACTGTCAAAACTGGGATGATCCCGGGCGCTGGCTGGCTATTGATCCGGGAGGATTCCTCCACTTATCCTTTGTCCGGCGCGATCTGTCGGCTGATCTCTCCAATTTTCCCCAACTGTTCATCGAACCACTCGAAAAATACCTGCCAATCAGGGATCAAATCCAAACGTTGTTTGTAATGCCGGAGCGTAGCACTCAAGACGATCTAAATGCACTATCCACCATATCGTATATATTAGGGGGCGGCGCTGATACAGACTATGATTGGCATCCAGAAATCGTGACTGTTGATCAGTTGGATGAAAATAATGCCGCGAATCGAAATATTGTCTTCATTGGCCAGGCCCCAGATGCGGTTCAGAATAACGCAAACAGCGATAGGGATTATGTTGCGTTGCTTCCATCGCCCTGGGGGGTGGGAAACGCAGTCATGATCATCGGAGACCATGATAGACAGGATGGCTTTAGCCCTGCCTCAGTGTTCAGTGATCCAACCCGAAGCATATTATTGCATGGAAACGTGGCATATATAGATCAACAATCCTTGCCATCCCCTCGACCGTTCTTAAACAACTTTTCGTTTCAAGATTTGGGATATCTTGATCGCACGGTTCGCGGCATCGGCCAAGAGAACCTTATTTACAGTCTCCATATTCCCTATGATATCGATCCAACTCTGGTGAAGCTAAATCTGGAATTAGTCCATTCTCCGGATCTGGATATTCAAAAATCATCTTTCACGGTCTATTTGAACGGTTTTAGTGTGGCAGGCATTTTGCCCAACGCCCGCAGTTCGACTGGTATGCCGATTACTGTTGGTCTTCCAGCCAAGAGATTTCGGCCCGGCATCAACTTTATTCGCATCAGGTTTGATTTATACATACCTTATAACTCTTGTGAACGAGCACCAGAATCGGTATGGGCTACCGTATTAAATAGCACGTCGGTGGAGGTAACCTTCCGGAATCGCCCTCCCATTCCATCCTTGGCTGACTTCCCTTTGCCGTTTAGTGATTATCCTGGTTTTGCCTTTGTCATCCCCGATCAATATCATCAAACCGATCTTGATCATATCTCGCGCCTATCTTTCCTGATGGGATCGTCCGCCTTTCAGTTGAACAGCCCGCCGGAAGTGATGACTTCCAGTGATTTCATGGCTAAGGCAACGGAACACCACAACGCGATCCTGGCTGGTTTGCCCTCGCAAAACCCAGCCATTATGAGTGCAAATGATTTGTTACCGCAGCCCTTTACAAAAGATGGAATCTCCCTGCAGGATGGTTATGGGGTATTTCTTCCTACATCAGATAAGGATGCAAGCCTG
>Ga0126377_10004483_pt1 | contig 10177 bp, 13 predicted proteins | sample PanSoiMetPlot_22_FD_92647 | JGI IMG/M metagenome (GOLD analysis project Ga0126377, IMG submission 92647) | Tropical forest soil microbial communities from Panama - MetaG Plot_22 | ecosystem: Environmental > Terrestrial > Soil > Tropical forest > Bulk soil | place: Panama | collected 2016-02-17 | reverse complement strand
GTGTTCTGCTGGCCCAGGACGGCGGTGGTGTCGTCGCGGTTGTATTTGAGCGCGGTGAAGATGACGCCGGCGACACCGAAGATGCCGATGGCGAGGGCGACGAGCTCTCCCCCTGCCATGCGCGCATCATGTGGGCGGCGTCGATGGCGGCGGGGTTGGCGCCTCGTCCTCGGGGAGCGGGCGCGGGCCCGCTGCTGGACTGACCACCGAGCGAATGCCGATTGCGGATGCGAACGGGCCGAGCACCGAGAGGACGGTCGCGGCGTCCCAGTTGCTGGTGCCGAGCAGGTTGACGACGAGCAGGATCAGCGAGGTGAGCAGCCCGATGCCGACCGCGGGCTCCTGCCAGACGCGCTGGGCGATGACCTTCATGTCGTCCTCGCTCTCCGGCGAGCATCAGTCGCTCGGCGACATGTCAGACAGCGTCGATAACCACCGACCTCGATCTTGGTGTTGTCGGGCGTGAACTCGTGGCCATTGCGGCAGTGGGTCTTCGTCGTCCAGTAACCCCGGCGCATGTTCTCGGCGTGGCTGACGACTTCAAGGTGCTCCGGGTTGACGCAGTTCCGGGTTCCGCACGTATGGTCGATCTCGAGGCCGTCGGGGATCGGACCGATGACGAACTCGTACGCGACACGATGGACGAGGTGTCTCCGGCCGGCGATGTTGATGCCGCCGTAGCCGCTCTTCTGCGTGGCGCCCGTCCACAGCCAGCACGGTCCGATCTTGTCGACCTTTGCCCAGAACCGGTCCTCGAGCTTCATGTCGTCCTCGCCAATAGCGACTTGTATCGGTCGCGCCTGTTCAGTTTGTCCCAGCCCGACTTCTGGGCGGCTCGCCAGATCGACTTGCGGCGCTTGGTCATCGTGGTACGAAGCACGCGACGACGATCCTTGTCTTTCTTCGCCCGGAGAAGGCCGTCGTATTCCCTGAGCCAACGGGTCTCGTCTGCGGGACGCTGAGCCTTCGGCGGCTGGCTGAGAAACAGTGCTCGTTCCGCTTTGCGACGCCTGGTGAGACCGGGCAGTGAGTGACCCCCCGCTCGATCCCACTTGAGCAGCTCGTCGGCGGCCCGGTTCCATTGCTTGGCGCGCAGGGCTTTGCCGATGCCGGTCGACGGGGCGATGCCGCCCGGGCCGACGTTGTAGACGAAGGACACGAGGGCGTCGTGCTGGTTCTGGTTGAGACCGGCGATCTTGTTGACGGCGGCGCCGTAGGTGGCGTCGATCTCGCGCATCATGCGTTCCTCGGCCACCGGCTGGCTGATGCACTTGGTGTTGCTGTTGACGCCCTTGGTGGACCCGTAGCCGATCGTCCAGACGCCGACGGCGTCACGGTAGGGGCAGGAGCTATCTGAAGCCCTCAAACGACTCGATCAACTTCGCGCCGCGTCGTGACAGCTTCATGCGATCACCTCCTCATAGCGCTCAAGAATCGACCGCGCCCACTCGACCAAGTCCTCGACACGCTGGCCTGGCGGATGAGCGCTGGAACCCACCAGGCACAGCTCGAGGTTCTCAAGCCGATTGTCGGCCTTGTGCCCGTTGCAGTGATGGACGTGCTCATCCGACCTCAAAGGTCTTCCGAGATGGCGCTCCATCACCACACGGTGTTGCGGCTTCGGGCCGTCGACTGTCCGCTCGATTACATACCCGGCCGAAGTCCGCCACGTGTTCCCAACACGTGCAAGGTTCCGGCATGCGGGCGAGCAGTAGACCGCCTTGCGACTGCGAATCCGGGGAACCGGTTTGCCACAGACGCCGCACGGGATTGGCGCATGCTTCATGGAGTCGCCGAAGCAACGCGATGAGCAAAACCGTCGCTTGTCCGGTCGACTGAGCTTTGCGCCGCATTGCTCGCAGTAATGACAACGACCGCAATAGGACTGGCGGTTGCCGTTCGGGATGTACTGCTCCCCGCAGCGAACACAGGTCCGCGGCGACCGCTTGTATTCGCTTGACGACTTCACTCGTCGGGACATTCGTCGCAGTCGGCGATGTCGAGGTCCGCGTCATGCGACGGCAGCGGGTCGAACAGTCGTCCGCAGAACTCGCATTCCAGCGAGTGGGTAGGCTGGTCCTGCATCGAAGATCACTCCTTCGGTGTCGGGGCGGGACCGTTCCAGCGGTGCCCGCCCATCTTTGTCGTCCCTTGTATCGGCCAATTCGCGGCGTTCCTTTAGACGCGAACCCGGGGGGCAGGAGCGGAACCCCTCGAAGCCTTCGATGAGCTTGGCGCCGCGTCTACTGAGCTTCATCGTCGGGGGCCTCGGGGGTGACGGTGCCCTCGTCGCCGTCGGGGGGGTTGGCGAGTTCCACGTCGTCGTCGATGTCGGGGGTTTCGCCGGTGAGGTCGTCGTCGGCCAACGGGACTTCGCCGGTGTCGTCGGTGACGTCGTCGAACGCGGCGTCCTCTTCGTCGGCCCGGTCGGGGTTGTCGGCGTCCGGCGGGGTCCCCTCGTACTGCTCGGCCATCGGTTATCCCTCCAGCAGGGTCTTGATGTAGTCAGCCCGCTGTTTGCGGTTGACCTTGTTCCACCCGTCCTTCGCCGCCGCCTTGCGAATAGCGGTCAGCTGTGAGCGCAGCCGGCCCTTCGCCTTCGACGCGCGCTTGAGGTGGCCGGCGTCGACCTTGGCCCACCCGCCGTGGCGTTTGGCGACACGGCGTTCCTTGACCAGCGTGTCCCTCGCGGCCTTCTCCGCGCCGGTGAGGTAGTTGCGCGGGTGCTTCTTGGGCTTCGTGCTTTCGCCGCGGTGCTTGTCGCGGTTGGGGTCGTATTTGATGTGCCACCACTCGGACGGGGCGTCCGACCATTTCTTCGACCATCCGTAGTCGGCGCCGTACTTGTCGATGAGCTGGCGCTGCTTGGTGGTGGGGACGTCGACGGTGATCCCCCACCCGTGATTCGAGGTGCCGGGGCGGGCGGCGAGGTTGCCCTTGCCGGACTGGTAGAGCTGCCAGAAGTACTGCTGTTCGGCGAACGTCCGGTAGGCGGTCCGGCTCGAGGTGGGGCAGATCCATTGCCCGGTCTCTTTGCCGATGCGGTTGCGCATTCGTTGCCACGAGGCGGCGGCGTCTTGGCGGAGTCGGCCGCCGGGAATGTCGGCCAATGTCGAGTCGGGCAGCTTGCCGTTCTCAGCCATCGTTGTGGGTTCCTTGGGCTAGGGTGCGCGCATGGATTTGGAGTCGACCTACAGTCAGTGGCTTGGCGACCGTGTTGCGCAGGCACTGGTCGACGCGGGATGCATCAGTCCCGACCAGCGCAACATGGTCGCGGCCGAGCTGGCTCGGTTGCAGGACCGCGAGAGGTGGGGTTTCAGGCCGCCCGAGCTGGTTGGGGTCGGGTCGGGCCAGCCAGAACTGGAGTCGTGAACGATGCTGGTGGCGGTCGGGGTGCACTAGCCGATCTGGGTTGGTTCGGCCTCGAGTCGCCAGGCGGCCATCCATGGGGCGGCGTTCCCGAACACGTAGTTGACGTTGCTTGTCGCGATCTTGAGTTTCAGGACGGTGCCGGCGGTGACCGTCAAAATGCTGCGGGCAAACGGTGAGGCGGTCACGTATTGCGCGGTGGTGGTGGCGATCGCGGCTGCGGTGGACATCGTTTCTGCCTGGTTGAAGGCCGTGACGCGGGCTTCTGCCAGTGCGCTGGCGGCGGCCTGCTGGATCGCCCCGTAGATGGTGAGCCAGTAGCTGCCGGCGAGTGGAATGGTGAGGGTCGGCATGCCGGTGAGGTCCGTCCAGGTGGTGTTGTTCGCGGTTGACTGTCCGCTGCTGCCGGTTTGTGTGACCTGCAATGGGCTGCCGCCGAGGTATTGCCATTTCGCTGCGGCGGCGTTGTAACGCAGGTGCCAGATGACGCCGTTGGTGACGTCGGCGAGGTAGTAGACCTCTTGTCCGTCGACGGGGGCGCCGGGCAGCGATGTGACGGCCGGTGGGCGCAGCGAGCTGTACCCGTCGAGCTTGACCGCGAGCGCCTGGATGTCGCGGGGGACGTCGACGCTGTCGTCCGGTGTCGGGTAGGGCAACTGCAGGATCGGGGTGGTGCCTGACGGGCCGGCCATCACGGCGTCCTTTCGTTGAAGGCGAGCTCGCGGTAGGTGGCGAACATGGGCGGCAGCGACGCGTAGGTCCAGTCCTCCTGGTCACCCTCGAGGGTCATCTGTTCGTAATCCCATCCGGCGACCTGGCGGTAGAGCAGGACGATGCCACCGGGTTTCTGGGCCATCAGCGCGGCCTGTACCGCCGCGGGGTCCGGGGTCTCGTCGTCCCGGGTGACCACCTCCAACGTGTACGGCGGATCGGTGCCGGTGGGGTCGCGTTCGCGGAAGTACACGGTTTTGTTGCCGGTGAGGTACAGGCCGGCGGCGGCGGCGAGCGCTGCGGGGGTGCCGCGGTTGTGTGAGGCGAGCGCGGCGATGAACGCGCGTTGCTGGTCGACGGTGATCGACGTGGGGAGCCGCATGCCGACCAATTGAGCGAGCCAGGGCAGCGCCCACGGCGGGCACCGGACCGGGTCCAGCAGCGTTTCGAAGGGGGCGGCGTCCAGGGGGTCGAACGCCTCCTGGAACTGCAGCAACGGTTGGCCGAGCGCTTCGCACAAATGGGCGTGCGCCCACCCGTACACCGGGTCGTCGACCGCCATCTGGTTGGTGCGTTCGGTGAGCCTCGCGCCGATGATGGTGTGGTCGGGGGGTGTGCCGATCGTGGTCATGGCAGCGGTAGGGCGGTGACGGTGATCTCGCCGGGCATGGGGAGGGGGGCGGCGCCGGGGAGGTCGACGTCGGTGGTCTGCCAGGCGCCGGGTGTCCCGCCTTGCGGGTAGCCGCGGAGTTGGACGTCGGTGACGTAGAAGACGCCGCCGGCGCGGTTGAGGTAGTCGACGGCTTCGAAGATGCGGGCCTTGGTGTCCATGGCCCAGTCGTTGGTTTGTCCGGCGCCGGGCATGAGTCCCCACATGGCGGGGTCAAGCCAGGTGCGCATCATGTCCTCGGCGGCCTGCGCGACATCGGCGGGGAGGAACCCGGGGAAGCAGACGACGGTGGCCTGCACATCGACGACGGTGTAGGTGGCGGCGATGACGTAGTTCAGGAAGTTGACCTCGCGCTGGGCGTCGAGTGCCTCGAACACCTGTTGGCGTAGGGCGGTGTCGGCAGGCTGCCCGTTGGCGGCGGTGATCGCGACGGTGGTGCAGCGGGGGATGTTGGTGCCGCCGGCGGGGTTGTATTCGGGGGCGTCGGTGTCCCCCACCGGGTCCTCGCTGGCGGCGGGCATGTAGAGGTCGATCGCGACCGCGCGGCCGACGCCGGGAACCTGCGAGGCGAGGGTGGCGTGATCTTGGGGGAGGATCGGGCGGGGGGACAGCAGGGTCAGTAGCGATGTCAGCCTGTCCAGGTACGCGTCGATGTCCTCCTCGTCGGCGCCGCCCTGCGCCGAGCTCACGACGACGCTGTCGACGCCGTCCACGTCGGTGACCAGATCGCTGTCGCCGAAACTGCCGTTGGCGGCGGCGCCGGGTTCTTGGGCGATCACCCCCACCTGCACGGTCCCGCCGCCCTCGGGGGCGAGAATGTCGGCCTGGGTGAGGAAGACCTGTGCTTCCCCGGAGGGGTTGGGGACCATCAGTTGGGTTTGGGCGTCGACCATCACCGGCGGCGTATCCGCAGCGAAGGTGAAGGTGGCGGTCGCGACAGCGCTGGTGGCCTGCCGGCGCGGTATCCCGTAGATGGTTTCGCCGATGGTGGCGTAGACGGCGGGGGCGACGGGGCTGGCCTGGTCGAGGACCTCGCTGGCGATCTGGGCGTTGCCTTCGAGCAAGACGGTTTCGACGTTGGCGGGGCGGGCGGTCCATCCGGGGATCGCCTGCTCCATGTAGGTGATGCCGGTGTTGGCGAGGGCGTCGGCGTCGGCGACGAGCTCGAGGTCCACGTATTCAGCCAACGGTGATGTCCCCCTCTCCGACGGTGGCGATCTGGACGCCGACGGTTATCTGCTGGCCGCCCAACGCGTCAGCCGGGGTAACGCTCACCTGGAGTTGGGCGCGGGGTTCGTACACCGAGGCTTGGCGTTGGAGTTCGGCGGTGTTGACCGGCATCTGTTGGAAGGTGGGGTCGGTAACACCGAAGTCGGGGGCTTCTGCGCGGGTGCCGCGTTCGAAGCTGCAGAGGACGGCGATCGCGGCGGCGGCTTCCTGGTCGGTGTCCTGCTGGGCCGTGGCGTAGCCGGGGCCTTCGACGCGGATGGGCCAGTTGATGTGGGGGCGGTCGTCCACTAGTTGCCTGCGGCGAGTTGGGCGTAGGTGGTGGCGTCGCGGACAAGGATCCCGACTGGGGTGGCGGGCCATGCCCCGGCGGCCTTGGGGCCGTAGAACCGGCCGTTGGATACGTCGAGGTACATGGCGCCGTCGACACCGGTCGCGCCGGTGGGGGGTCCGGTTCCGGCGGCGAACGTGGACGCACCGGACGGCCCGGTGGGGCCCTGCGGGCCGGTGGCGCCGACGGGCCCTTGGGGGCCGGTCGCGCCGGTCGCGCCGGTGGGCCCGGGGTTGCCTTGTGGTCCCTGCGCGCCGGTGGCTCCGGTGGCGCCGGTGTCGCCCTTCGGTCCTGCGGGCCCGGTGGGGCCAGTGGGTCCCGGGACGGTCGAGTCGGCACCCGGCGGGCCGGCCGGTCCTGTTGGCCCCGTGGGCCCGGGAGAACCCGTCGCTCCGGGGATGCCCTGCGGTCCGGCGGGTCCCGCGTCCCCCTGTGGCCCCGTCGCCCCAGGAACGCCCTGTGCGCCCGTGGCGCCGGTGTCGCCCTTGACCCCGGCGGGACCCGTTGGGCCCGTCGGTCCCGCCGGGCCTGTGGCACCTGTTGGTCCTGCCGGTCCGGCTGGTCCGGTGGGGCCCGGGGGGCCGGGTTGGCCGGGGATGAGGACCGACACGCTCATCTGCCGGTTGTTGGCGGGCATCGCCCCGGGGCCGGCTTGGTTGAACTCGACCGGGACCGTGACGTAGGTGCCGTGGTCGGTGGCGGGGGCGGTGACGGTGTAGGACCCCCAGATGTCGGGGTCGTCCTGCTGTTTGATCGCGAGGGTCTGCCCGGCCTGGAAGTTCGCGAGGTTCGTTTCGCTGCCGCCGGCGGTCTGCTTGGCGAGGTTGACCATCGTGGCGGCCGTCCACGAGCTCGCGTTGATGCCGACACGGCCGTTGGCCGCGCTCGAGGTGCTGGTGGTCCAGTTCCAGTCGCCGGTGACGACGGTGCCGCCCCCGCCGCCGCCTCCTCCGCCACCGCCGGTTTGGGGGTAGACGAGAAACGGGGTTCCGTCCTGGGACTGGACGACGCAGATCCGGTCGCCGAGGGTGACGTCGGCGGCGCCGCGGACGGGGCCGAGCAGGGCTTGGGAGCCGTCGACGACAGCCCACCGGTCGCCGCGGCGCTCGGTCAGGGTGCCCTCGAGGACGTAGGTGGTTTCGCGGGTCGAGGTCTGGCCGGTGAGCTGGTCGAGCGCCGGGGTCATGTGCCTGCCCAGTGCCTCGCGGTGAAGCCGTCGGTGGAGCGGGTGCCGGACCGCAGCCGGGGGCCGCGGTCGGTGGGTGGGGCGGCGTTGCGGCCGGTGTCGGCGAACCGGCCTTCCCCGAGCCCGGTGAACTCGATGAAGGTGTGCCCGCCGTTGGCCCACACGGTGACGCGTTCCCCGCGGCCGGACTGCCCCCACGACATGAGCGCCCCGGAGGCCATGGCGGGCTGCCCGGGTTTGAACCCGAGGCCGCCGGCGGCCAGGCACGCGCACACATACCCCGAGCAGTCGAACCCCGGCGGAGGGCCCGAGTTCTTGGAGGGGGTGTTGGTGCCGGCGTCGGGGGTGCCGGTGCGGGCGTGCCCGCCCCCCCAGATGTACGGCAGCTTCTGATCTGAGATGCGTTTGGCCTCGTTGTAGACGCGGCCCGAGGCCGACGAGTCCGCCAACCCGGTGGTGCCGTTGCCGGTGGCGGCGGCGGACCGCTGCACGCGTTCGGAGGCGGGCTCGAGCTTCTGCTTACCGGGCTGCTTGATCGTCACCTCGGCCGTCGGTGAGAACCAGTCGCGGCGGACCGAGGTGATGAGCCAGCGGCCATCCGGGGGGCCGAGGCCGGTGAGGACGATGACCGCGCCGGGGGGTGCGCCCCACCGGTCCAGCGCCAGGACGAGAGTGGCCTCCGACACGGGTTTGCCCCAGTCGACGTCGTATTGGAGGTCGATGAGGTAGTCCGCATTGGCCGTGATCTCGTATCTCGGGCGCCGCCGGTACAGGGCCTCCTCGCTCATGTAGTAGACGGCTTCGCCGACGACGAAGAACCGCCACCCGACCTCGTCGGCCAACCGTTGGATGGCGGTCCAGGAGTCTTCGTCGGATTCGCGGGCGAACTGGTAGCTCTTGGTGTAGCTGCCGCCTTCGCCGGTGCCGGTCCCGAGGTTGCCGCCGCCGTACGCGTCGATCCATTTCTGGGCCTCACCCGCGACCTGGTCGTAACGGTCCGGGAACGCGGAGCCTTGGGTGTTCTGCGCGACGGTGCCGACCGTCATGCCCGGGTTTTTCTGAGCGATCTGGATGGCGCCGCCCTTCCCCCAGAACCCGCGTTTGAGGAACGCGGTGACGCATTCGGGGACGTTGCGGTTGTCGATCCCCATGGGTCCGGCCGTCGAGTCCCGGACCTGCAGCACACCCCGCGAATCGCGGTCGCCACCACTGAGGTTCTGCATCTGGGATTCGACGAGGCACGCGCACACGCAGGCCTTGGTGGGGCGCGGGTCGGCGCCGGCTTGGGCGCAGGTGTCGAGGACCTGCTGGCCGACCCGGATCTGCTGGCCGGTGGCCTTGGCGCCCTTGACGGTGAGGTTGGCATCTGAGCTGATGCCCTGCCCGCCGGCCTCTCCCGGGGTACTGGGGGCAGTGAGGGGCGCGTCGGTCAACCGCAGGGCGGCGGTGGACTGGCGGGGCAGCGCCCGGCTCGAGCTCGACGTCGTGTCGGCCTTGTCGATCGGTTGGGCGACGGACAGGTCGGGGCAGATGAACGGCGGCCGGGTCAGCTGCACCTCCCGCAGCAGCGACAGGATGAACTGGGCGCGGGTCACCTTCGACCGGGACGCGCGGCGTTCACCGCGTTTGCGGCGCAGGAGGTAGACGATGCGGTCTTCGAAGGTGAGGGTGGTTTCCTCGGTCTGGTGCTGGTAGGAGGCGCCGACAAGGCGGAAGACGGCGCCGTCGAGCTCGACCTGCATGGCGCGGCCGATGAGGTCGGGGTTGACGATCGGGTCCCAGCCCTCGTCGACCTCGACAGGCCGGCGCCGCTGCCCACTGGTTTTGACCTTGGGGCGCATCCGCCTGGCCCACTGCGAGAACAGCCGCTGGTCGGGGTCGCGCAGCACGATGGTCAACGTGGACGCGCCTTCGATGGTCCGCTCGAGCTCGATGCTGGTGATGGCGCCCCTTGCTTCGAGGTCGATGACGCGGCTGTCGGTCCAGTTCAGGACGAGGTCGCGCAGGTCGAGGGTCGGCTGGAGCCCGACGTTTTCCCATTTGGCCCATTGCTTGGACGTGCGCCACGCCGACGCCTTGTACCGGTAGGGGTCGCTGGTGACGGTCATGTGCGGGCGGGGGTGCGGATCGTCTTGCGCGGCCGCTTGGTCGACGCCTTCAAAACGGGCACCCGGATCCTCGAGCCGTCCTTGAGGTTCTGGTTGGCACGGGTGATCACCGACTGGTTCAGCGTGCGCAGGTCAGTCCACTTGCACCGGCGCTTGCGCGCCACGCTGGCGGGAGTGTCACCCTTCTTGACCGCGTACAGGGTGGTCTTGGATTTGGCGCCTTGCCGGGCCTTCGCACGGATCTGCACGAAGGTGGGCGGGACGTACTCGACGAAGGTGAGGGTGTAGTCCTGGCGGGCGCGGGAGAAGTCGGTGCGGCGGCGGATGACGTGGTCGCCGGGGTCGGCCGCGTTGAGCACCCATTCGGGGATGTCGTTGACCTCCGGCACCCCCCGGATCTCCCAGGTGGACGGCTCGGACTCGTCGTCGCCGGTCATCGCGGCGAGCAGCCGGCGGACCACCGGCTCCTGCGAGTAGCCGCCTTGCTCGACGAGCGGGTTGAGGCCGTCGAGCATGACGTGCAGTTCGAGCTGGTAGGGCTGGCGGCCCTTGTAGACGGTCATGGACACTTGGCG
>Ga0126377_10004482_pt1 | contig 10178 bp, 9 predicted proteins | sample PanSoiMetPlot_22_FD_92647 | JGI IMG/M metagenome (GOLD analysis project Ga0126377, IMG submission 92647) | Tropical forest soil microbial communities from Panama - MetaG Plot_22 | ecosystem: Environmental > Terrestrial > Soil > Tropical forest > Bulk soil | place: Panama | collected 2016-02-17 | reverse complement strand
TGGTCGCGGCATACGATCACAAAGGCGCCTTTCAGCCGAACGGCAAGTACGACATCGCGGACATCGCGGGCGCGACCAATCCGTACTGGCGCGATTCGCACGATCCGGCGGGCGCGCACGCTCCGTTCGACATCAGCGACGAAACCGATCGCGGCGCGCCGCGTGGGCAGGTTCAGTATTTTCGCGACCCCGCGTCGGGGTTGGCGAATAGCCCACTCGGCCGCACCGACCTCGAGAGTCTCGCCCTGTCGGAGCTCGCGGGCGCGCACCTCGCGCGGATCGACCTCGGGCGCGCCGACGAGGTCCTCGCGCAGGCGACGTCGCTGGCCGAGGCGAGCGGAAGCCTCTCGGCACGCGCCTGGGCGGCGCGGATCGGAGGCTCGATCCTCCTCCGGCGCGGCAAGCTCGACGAGGCGGCCCTCGCCTTCCGCGTCGCGCGCGAGCTGTTCGACGAGATCGGGGCGACGCCGGACGCCGCACGTGCGCGCCAGCTCGAAGGCGTCGCGCTCTGGCGAGGCGGCGACGACGAGCGCGCCGAGCAGCTCGTCCGCGAGGCGGTGCGCTCGCTCCTGTCCGTGCAGGAGCGCGGGAAGATCGTCGAGGCGCAGCGCACGCTCGCCGAGATCGTGCTCGCGCAGGGCCACGTCGAGGAGGCCGAGCGCTGGGCGCTCTCGGCGGTCGAGTCGGTGGGGATGCAGGACATGATGTCCCGCTCGACCGTCCGGATGGTCCTCGGGCTCGTGCGCGAGGCGCAGGGAAGGGACGCGGAGGCGGAGCTGCTCCTGCGCGAGGCGCTCGACGTCCTCGCGGCGACGGATCTCCGGAACAGCGAGCCGGAGCCGCTCGCCGCGCTCGCACGCTTCCTCCGGGAGCGAGGGCGGGACGACGAGGCGGCTGTGCTCGAGGAGCGGCTCGCCGCGCTGCTTCAGCCCGAGAGCGCCGCGCGGATCATCTGACTCGACGCCTCGTCGGGGGACTCACTGACGACGGTCGCCGGTCGCGTGAAGCCTGCGAGCGCCTCCCGGAGTGGGTCGGCGCGGAGGGTGCCCTCGCCGTACGGAAGGTGCTTCGTCTCGTTCCGGTTCGCGTATGCGATGTCCGAGAAGTGGATGTGAAACGGCGCCTCCGGTGCCAGCACGCCGTCGACGAGAACGAGTGCCTCCTCGAACGGCGCTGCTTCGACGAACGCGCCGTCGCTCGTCGCGTGCATGTGCGCGAAGTCGATCACCGGACGCACCCAGCCGGTCCGCCTGCTGATCTCCACGCAGTCGTCGAGCGAGCCGAAGTCGCGCACGCGCCCCATCACCTCGATCCCGAACGGCACCGCACGGCCCTTGCCCTCGAGCCGCTCGCGCACGAGGGCGAGCTGCTCGACGACGGCGTCGATCGAGTCCTCGCGGCTTCGGCCGAGGAGAAAGCCCGGATGGAAGACGACCACCTCCGCGCCGCACGCGGTCGCGATGCCCGCGCTCCGGTCGAGCGCCCCGAGCGCCGACGACCACTTCCGGCCGCTCGCCTCCAGGTGGCCGACCCAGCCGAACAGCGGCGCATGGACCGAGAGCGCCACGTCGTTCTCGCGCGCGAGCTCGCCCAGGCTCTCGGCCCACGGGTAGTCCATCCAGAAGCCCGACTCGAAGTCGATCTCGCACGCGTCGTAGCCGCGCTCGAGCACCAACGCAACCGCCTCTTCCGGGCTGTCCCGATCGGGGATGTGCGCCGGCCCGACGCGGATCCGTCCCATTCGGCGACTCTATCCGCGCGGGGTCGCCGCCACGCCAAAAGTGCCTTTTGTGCTGCAAAAAAGGCATGTCGTCCGACCGGGTCCGTACCCTCGGAGCCATGCCGCAGCCCACACGCATCGACCTGCTCGAGCTCGACATCGACCTCCGCCTGACCGATCTCTGGCGCGAGGCGGCCGACATCGCCGAGTGGAACCTCGAGGTGGTCTCCGCCTTCATGCGCGCCGCCTACGGCAAGGGGTACTGCGACGCGCTCACCGAGGACGACCCGGGCTCGCTCTGCGTCGACCACGGGTACGAGGTCCCCACGCGCCGCGAGCGCGACGCCGCCGAGGCCTGAGCCGGTCCGTTCGTCCGCGCCGGGTCACGCGGTCGTCTCTAGACTTTCAGCCGTGGCACGGACCTCGTCCCCGGCCCGGCTCGTCATCGCGCTCTCGGTCGCCGCGGTGCTCGCTGTGTTCCTCGTCTACACCTCGCTGGCGGGCAATGCCAGGCCGTCCGTCTCCCCGAGCGAGCTCGCGGGCAAGACGGGCGAGGTGTCGCTCGCGGGGAAGGTTGTCGGCACGCCGACTGGCGATCCACACGGCGCGGGCATGCGGTTCGTGCTCCGGGACATCGAGGGCGCGAAGAAGCAGCAGGTGACGGTGCTGTACAAGGGCTCGGTGCCCGATCTGTTCCGCACCGGGCGCGACGTCGTCGTGACGGGCGCGCAGCACGCAGACGGCACCTTCGTGACGACCCCCGGGTCGATGATCACGAAGTGCCCGTCGAAGTACCAGGCCGCCGACTCGAACGCGTAGCGCATGGCCGAGCTTGGCCGCGCAGCCCTGCTCGTCACCCTCGGGCTGTCCGGCTACGCGCTCGTGGCGGGAGGCGCCGCAGCCTGGCTCGGCCGCCGTCGCCTCGCCGAGTCGGCGCGCAACGCGCTCTTCGCGTCGTTCCTGTCGACGCTCGTCGCCGCGGCCGTGCTCGTCGCCGCGTTCGTCCGCGACGACTTCTCGTTCGCCTACGTCGCCGGCCACTCGAGCCGCGCGCTGCCGCTCCAGTACAAGCTCTCCGCCTTCTGGGGCGGACAGGAGGGCTCGCTCCTCCTCTGGCTCCTCGTGCTCACGGGCTACTCGGCGCTCGCGGTCTGGTTCGCGCGGAAACGGGCCCGCGACCTCGTCGTCTGGGTGACGCCCGTCCTCGGCGGGATCGCGGTGGGCTTCACCTGGCTGCTCGTCGCCGTCTCGAGCCCGTTCGACACGGCCGCCGCCCCCGCCGACGGAGCCGGGCTCAACCCGAGCCTCCAGAACCCGTACATGGTCGCCCACCCGGTGTTCCTCTACCTCGGGTACGTCGGGCTCGCAGTCCCGTTCGCGTTCGCGATGGGGGCGCTGCTCTCCGGCCGCACCGATGAGCGCTGGATCGTCGCGACCCGCCGCTGGACGCTCATCGCGTGGACCGCGCTCGGTATCGGGCAGCTCCTCGGGGCGCACTGGGCGTACGTCGAGGTGGGCTGGGGCGGCTACTACGCGTGGGACCCCGTCGAGAACGCCGCGCTGATGCCGTGGCTCGCCGCGACGGCCTTTCTCCACTCCGTGATGATCCAGGAGAAGCGCGGGATGCTCCGCGTCTGGAACGTCGCGCTCGTGAGCCTCGCGTTCTGTCTCTCGCTGTTCGGGACGTTCCTCACCCGGTCGGGCGTCGTGAGCTCGATCCACTCGTTCACGCAGAGCCCGATCGGGCCGTGGTTCCTCGGCTTCATCGTCGTCGCAGTCGTCTTCGCGACCGTGATGATCTGGCTGCGCCTCCCGCAGCTGCGGACGACGGCGCGACTCGAGTCGCTCGTCTCGCGCGAGGCGTCGTTCCTCTACAACAACCTCCTGCTCGTCGCGCTCTGCCTGACGATCCTCTGGGGCACCGCGTGGCCGATCGTGTCGGAGGCGGTGCGCGGCGAGGCGGTCGTCGTGGGGAGGCCCTACTACGACTTCTTCCTCCGGATCTTCGGGCTCCCGCTGCTTCTCCTGATGGGCATCGGGCCGCTCGTCGCCTGGCGGCGCGCCTCGCTTCGTGGGCTGGGGCGGGTGTTCGCCTGGCCGGCCGCGATCGCGGTCGCGACGGGGGTCGTCCTGATCTTGCTCGGCGCCGGCTCGTCGATCCCCGGGCTGATCGCGTACACCTTCTCGGCGTTCGTCCTCGCGACCATCGCGCTCGAGTTCGCGCGCGGGACGGCCGCGCGGCGCGCGCTGACGGGCGAGCCGGCTGTCACCGCGTTCGGGCGGCTCGTGGGTCGCAACCGGAGGCGGTACGGCGGATACGTCGTCCACGCCTCGATCGTGCTGCTCGCGATCGGGATCGCCGGGTCGAGCGCGTACGACTCCGTCGTCGAGGGACGGCTCTCGCGCGGCGAGTCGCTCGCGGTCGGCGGGTACACGCTCACCTACCGCCAGCTGACCGAGCGCGACGGACCGAACGCGACGGAGATCCGCGCGCTCCTGGACGTCCGGCGCGGAGACAAGAGCCTCGGGACGATCTCGGCCGGGAAGAACGCCTACAGCGTCGAGCAGCAGGTGTCGAACGAGGTCGGGATCCGCTCCGATCTGCTCACGGGCGAGGACCTGTTCGTGATCGCGGAGCAGGTCGACGACAACGGGACAGTGTTCTTCCGCGTCTTCGTCAAGCCGCTCGTCAACCTCATCTGGTTCGCCGGCTTCGTGTTCGTCCTCGGCGCGCTGATCACGCTCTGGCCCGACGCGCGCGAGGAGCGGCGCCTCGCGACGCGGTACGCCCCGGCGGTCGAGCGCGCCGACCCGCAGACGACCACGTGAGCGGTTGGCTGCTGCTCGGCGCCGCGCTGGCCGTGGCGGTCGTCGTCGTGGTCGCACTCCCGTTCCTCCGCGAGCCGGCGCCGGCGTCGGACGCCCTCGACGAGCTCGATCCGGCCGCCCGCGAGCGCCTCGAGGCCGAGGAGGCGCGAGACCGGGCCCTCGCGGCGCTGAAGGAGCTGGAGGCGGACCACCGTGCGGAGCGGATCTCCGACGAGGACTACCGCGCCGTCGTCGGCGTGCTGCGCCGGGACGCGGCCGAGGCGCTGCGTGCGCTCGATCGCCTGAAGGGAGGGACTCCGCGCGAGGACGCGAAGAGCGACTGATGCGTCGTCGCGCCGCCGTCGAGGCCGCCGTCGCCGGCCTCCTCGCCGTCTGTGTGCTCGTCCCCGCCGGTCTGGCTGCCGACGATCCGGGCCGCGAGAAGGCGCGCGTCGACAACGAGCTCGGACAGCTTCGCGAACGTGCGAACGACGCCGAGCAGCGCGTGGGAGTCCTCACCGGCGAGCTCAGCGCCGTCGCCGGCCGCGTGCGCGAGCTCCAGGCGGGTGTCGCGGCGCAGCAGGCGCGGCTCGGCGTGCTCGAGGGCCGGCTGACCAGTGCCCGCACGCGGCTCGCATCCCTGGACAAGACCATCGCAGTCCAGACGACGCGGCTCGAGCGACTGCGCGGCGAGTACACCGTCGCACTGACGCGGCTCGAGCGCCGCGTGCGCGAGCTCTACATGACGGACGGTCCCGACCTCCTCTCTTTCGTCGTCGGCACCTCGAGCTTCGTCGACGTCCTCGACAACCTCGAGCTCCTCGGCCGGATCGGGCGACAGGACGAGCGGATCGCAGCGCAGGTCAAGGCGTCGCGGGACGGCGTCGCCGACGCGCGCAGGCGCACCCGGCTCGCGCGACGCGAGGCCGCACGGGTCGAGGCCGCGGTCGCCGCCGCCACGCAGGAGCAGCGGGGGGTCGTCGGCCGCCTCGTCGCGAGCCGGGACGCGCTCCTCGCGGCCCGTCGCGACAAGTCGGCGACGCTCGCGTCGATCCGGGAGGACCGCGCGTCGGTGCTGGACGAGATCCAGGCGCTCGAGCAGCAGAGCGCCGACCTCGCGGCGCGGATCCGTGCGGCGCAGCAGGCGTCGTCGTCCGACATCGTCCCGCCGACCGGCAACGGGATGTTTGCATGGCCGGTCTCGGGCCCGGTCACGAGCGGCTACGGCCTCCGCTGGGGGCGGATGCACGAGGGGATCGACATCGCGGTCTCGCTCGGAACGGCCGTGCGTGCCGCCGCCGCCGGCACGGTCATCTACGCGGGCTGGCTGGGCGGCTACGGCAACCTCGTGGTCGTCGACCACGGCAGCGGCCTCTCCACCGCCTACGCGCACAACACGTCGTTCGCCGTGTCGGTCGGGCAGCAGGTGGCGGCGGGCCAGGTCGTCTCCTACTCCGGGAGCACGGGGCATTCGAGCGGCCCGCACGTCCACTTCGAGGTGCGGCTGAACGGCTCGGCCGTCGACCCGCTCGGCTACCTGTAGGCGGCAGTCGGCAGCTCGGTCTCTGAGACCGACCGATGTCAAGTGGGCCGTTCCGGCCAGGTCCGTTCGGGACACGGGTACCGCGCCAGCTCAGTCCCGGTCGCGACTCGCGGCTGTGGAGCGATCGGCACGAAATCGGCACCGTTTGCCCTTGACGGCAGACGGTCTCTGAGGCCGCATGACGCGGACGCCACGACGAAACCGGGCGCTAAAGCCGCGCCCCTCGGATTCCGATGTACATATCTCGGAGACCGTTCGGGTCACGAGGCGGTCGACATGGTGGTGTTCGGGAAACTCACGAGGAGCCTGCGGGGCGCGCTAGGGCGGCCCGCCGCGCCGCGTGACGAGCTGCAGGAGGTCGAGCGCCGGCTCCAGACGGTCGTCGAGGGCGCGCACGGCGTCATCTACATCGCCGAGCTCGCCACCGAGGGCTCGTGGATCTACGTCAGCCCGCAGATCGAGCGAATCCTCGGCTTCACCGCGGCGGAGTGGATCGAGGACCCGGGCCTGTGGAGCCGCCAGATCCACCCCGACGACCGCGACACGGTGCTCGCGGAGGAGCGCCGGCTGACGACGCAGCTGACTCCCGGCCAGATGCACGCGTCCGAGTACCGCCTTCTGACCCGTTCGGGAGAGACGCGCTGGGTCCGGGACGCCGCGACGATCGTCGCCACGGGCGGCGGCCAGCTCGTCTGGAGCGGCGTCCTGACCGACATCACCGAGCAGCGGCTGACGCGGGAGGAGCTGCAGGCGAGCGAAGAGCGTTTCCGCACGGTGATCGAGACCGCGAGCGACGCGTTCGTCGGGATGGACGCCGACGGGAGGATCGTCGAGTGGAACCGGAAGGCGGAGGAGCTCTTCGGCTGGACGCGCGCCGAGGCGATCGGGCGTCCGCTCGCGGAGACGATCGTCCCCGAGCAGTACCGGGCGGCCCACGAGCGTGGGGTCGAGCAGTTCCTGCGCACCGGATACGGCCCGGTGCTCGACCGCGCCCTCGAGCTCAGCGCGCTGCGGCGCGACGGCCGCGAGTTCCCGGTCGAGCTGACGATCTGGTCGAGCCCGGTCGGCGACGTCCAGCGCGTGAGCGCGTTCGTCCGCGACGTGACGGAGCGCAAGGCGCTGGAGGCGGTCACGCACCGCGCCTCGCACGATCCGCTCACCGACCTCCCGAATCGCGTGCTGTTCACCGATCGCGTGGAGCACGCCCTGGCGCGGCTGTCAGGCGCCTCGCTCGAGTCGGTGGCCGTGCTCGTGCTCGACCTCGACGACTTCAAGAACGTGAACGACAGCCTCGGCCACGTCGCCGGCGACCGCCTGCTGATCGAGGTCGCGGCCCGGCTGCGCTCCTGTCTGCGCCCGGGCGACACGCTCGCGCGGCTGTCGGGGGACGAGTTCGCGATCCTTCTCGAGGATCTCGGCGCGCTCGCCGGGGCGACGACCGTCGCCGAGCGGATCGACCGCGTGTTCGAGGAGCCGATCGAGATCGACGCCGTCGAGGTGTTCACGCGCACGAGCATCGGGATCGCGTTCGGGCGCGGCACGACGAGCCCGGAGGAGCTGATCGCCGACGCGGACGCCGCGCTCTACGCCGCGAAGTCGCGGGGCAAGGGGCGCTACGAGGTCTTCGAGCCGCGCATGCGCGAGGCGGTCCTGAGCCGGCGGCAGCTGAAGGACGACCTCCGGCGCGCGCTCGAGCGCGGCGAGCTCCGCGTCCTCTACCAGCCGTGCGTGCGCCTGGCGGACTCGACGATCGTCGGCGTCGAAGCGCTTCTCCGGTGGCACCACCGCGAGCGGGGGGTCGTTCAGCCGCTCGACTTCGTGCCGCTCGCCGAGGAGATGGGCCTGATCGTCCCGATCGGTCGATGGGTCCTGCGCCACGCCTGCGAGCAGGCCGTCGAATGGGCGAAGAAGCGGCCGCGCGAGGAGCCGCTCACGATGCGCGTCAACATCTCGGCGCGGCAGCTGCAGGACGCGCTGTTCGTCCAGGACGTCGCCGCGATCGTGGCCGACACCGGCTTCCCCCCGGAGCGCCTCGTGCTCGCGCTCACGGAGCGCAGCCTCGTCGAGGACCATGAGCGCGTCGCGCCGCGTCTCGTCGAGCTGGAGACGATCGGGGTCCGGCTGGCGCTCGACGGCTTCGGCACGGGGCACACGTCGCTGTCGCACCTCGAGCGGTCCCCGATCCGGATCCTCATGGTGGACACGTCCTTCGTGCGGGGGCTGGGACGCGGCGGCGCGGACGCCACGATGGCGAGGGCTGTGATCCAGCTCGCCCACACGCTCGGGCTGGAGCCGATCGCCGAGGGCGTCGAGCGCGCCGACCAGATCGCGCCGCTCCGCGAGCTCGGTTGCGAGTACGCGCAGGGATACCACTTCTCGCCTCCCGTCGCCGCCGTCGAGCTGGAGGCGCTGCTCGACGAGCAGACCCGTGCCCGATCCGGCCCGCGGCTCGCGGCCGGCTAGCGCGGAGGACTCAGGCGGCGTCGATCACGGCGGGCAGCTCGTCCGCGACCACGAGATGGAGGTCCGGCAGCGCCCGCCAGCGCTCGTCGAGGCCGAGGCCGTAGCCCGCGAACAGCTCGTCGGGCACCGTGAAGCCCACGTGGCGCAGCGGGATGTCGTCCACGAGGCGGCGGTAGGGCCGGTCGAGGAGCGTCACTGCGGCGAGCCCGGCGGGGCCTCGCTCGGCGAAGCACCGCGTGAGGAACCCGAGCGTCAGCCCGGTGTCGACGACGTCCTCGACGAGCAGCACCTGACGGCCCTCGAGCGGGCAGTCGAGGTCCTTGAGGAGGCGGACGCCGCCGCCCGGGAGCCCGCTGCCGTAGGGCGCCAGCTCGATGACGTCGAGCTCGTGGTCGCACGTCAGCGCGCGCGACAGGTCGGCGAGGAACACCGTGCTCGACTTGAGCGGCGCGACGAGGAGCGGGCGTTGCCCGTCGTATGCCGCGCCGATCTCGCGCCCGAGCTCGGCGACGCGGGCCGCGATCTCCTCACGACCGAGGTAGACGTCCCCGATCGGCTGGCCCTCTCCGCGAAGGCGGTCGGCGGCCGTCGTCACGAGGCGATGCGCAGGCGGTAGCGCTGGGCGAGACGCTCGACGTCCCGCCGGTAGAAGAGCTTGACGTTGACGTCGGGGTAGAGCCGCCGCAGCTCCCGGAGCTTGCGGTTCTTGCGCGTCACGAGCGACTGCTTCATCACCGTGACCTCGATGTAGAGGTCCTGGTCGGGAAGGTAGAAGTCGGGCGTGAACGCGCTCGTGACGCGGCCGTCGGCGTCGCGCTCGAGCACGAACGACCGCGGCTCGTAGTCCCACGGGATCCCGTACCAGTCGAGGATCCGGGCGCACTCGCGCTCGGCGGCGTTGACGAAACGCGGCGGCTCGGAGCCGCGATATGCCTGGAACGACGCCGTTTCCCTGGGCGATTCGGGCACCGCTGCGAGGGTACCGACAGCCCCGGACGACCCCGATCCGGCGCCTGCGGGGAGAGGGTCGCCAACCCTCTCCGACCCACCGTAGACTGCGTGCGATGGCCGCCGCCGAACGCCCGTTCCGGATCGCGCACCTCTCGGACCTCCACTGCGGTGGGACGTACTTCGAGGCGGCGTTGCTCGAGCGCGCGATCTCCGAGATCAACGAGCTCCGGCCGGACCTCGTGGTCTGCTCCGGCGACCTGACGACCTTCGGGTTCAAGCACGAGTACCAGCTCGCGCGCCAGTACCTCGACCGGATCGACTGCGACGAGCTCGTCGTCGTCCCGGGGAACCACGACGCGCGCAACGTCGGCTACGTCCACTTCGAGGACCTCTTCGGCTCGCGCAGCTCGGTGCACCGGAAGAACGGCGTGACGGTGGTCGCCGTCGACTCGACGGAGCCAGACCTCGACCACGGGCAGATCGGCCGTGGCCGGTACGCCTGGATCGAGGAGCAGTTCTCCGAGCAGCCGTCGCACCTGCGGATCTTCGTGCTCCACCACCACCTGCTGCCCGTGCCCGGCACCGGGCGCGAGCGGAACGTCGTCTACGACGCCGGCGACGCGATCGAATGCCTCCAGCGCGCGGGTGTGCGTCTCGTCCTGTCCGGGCACAAGCACGTGCCCTATGTATGGC